>Ga0075418_10000057_pt1 | contig 86932 bp, 85 predicted proteins | sample SoiMetdeltSBSDD2_FD_81776 | JGI IMG/M metagenome (GOLD analysis project Ga0075418, IMG submission 81776) | Bulk soil microbial communities from a Populus tree surrounding site in Tennessee, USA - Soil MetaG P. deltoides SBSDD2 | ecosystem: Environmental > Terrestrial > Soil > Tree plantation...
ACACAGCTATGGCGGCGCGCTTCCAGGCTGCGCTCATTTCTTGGGCCCCTCTGAAAGACAGTGGAAGAATCATGGGAGCGCTCCCGGAGGGGAGCGCTCCCATGATTGCCATCGCGTTACATAGGTGTCAATAGGGCGTTGGGAGCGATCCCATTCCGTTACATTCCGGGATGGCCGCTACTACTCTGAGAACATGATCTGTCGAGCGTGCCGGGAGCGCCGCCACCGCGACTGCCCAGGCCGCGGCTGGTGCGACTGCCAGCACAAGACGCCCGAGCCGGTGGAGCCGGCGACCGGCGCGGCGGGAGAATAGAGAAAAACCGGCTTTGCGTATCGAAAGCTTCGACGACCGCGCACTCTCCGAGCTTTATCCGGCTTTTTCGGGGGTACGGACGAACTTCGTCGCCAGTTTGGATGGTGCCGTAGAACTGGGTGGCTTGTCGGCCGGCCTGTCCAGCCAAGCGGACAAGCGGGTGTTCCGGCTGCTGCGCATGGTTTGTGACGCGCTGATGGTGGGCGCGGGCACGTTCCGGCGGGAGAACTATCAGCGGTTGACGCTCGACCCGCAACGTCGCGCCTGGCGGGCGGAGCGTGGGCTCACGCGGTACCCGAGAATGGTTGTGGTCTCTAAATCTTTGGACCTGGATCCCGCCAACCCGGCCCTAGCCGGAGCGATCGTCCTGACCACCGGCGCGAGTGAATATCCGGAGTTGGCCGGGGTCGCCGAGATCGTGCCGTGCGCCGATCTGGCCCACGGGCTGAAGCTGTTGCGGGACAAGGGTTATGGCCACATCCTGTGCGAGGGCGGGCCGGCGCTCTTCGGCGAGCTGGCCGCGCTGGACCTGGTGGACGAGGTCTGCCTGACGCTGTCGCCGCTGCTGGCCGGGCCGGGCGCGGGACGGATCACTTCAGGCGCGGGCCACCCCGCGCGCGGCATGCTTTTGCGGCACGTGCTGACGGCCGACGACGGGACTGTCCTAATGCGACACGTCAGGAGCGAACGGCCACAAGTGATTTGACCAACCCGGCCATGCGCTCGAACCAGATCCCGCCCTCGGGGAACAGCTTGCGCATCTCGGTGATGGTCACCAGCTCCACCTCCTGGACCAGCTCGTAGGCCTTCTCCTTGGTGGCCGCCTTGCGGTAGCCCATCGGCCAGCGGCGCGTGATCGAGATCCGGACCGGCAGGGGCAGAAACTGGAAGCCCGGGAAGAACCAGTGCGGTTCGATCGGGAAGTACCGGTAAGGAGTCTGGATCCACCACCGGTCGGAGGCCTGATGTACCACATCGGCGAACTGCGCGCGCCGCGCGACGCCGCCCAGGTGCTCCAGCAGGCTGTTGGAGATCACCAGGTCGAAGGTGCCATGCGTCCACTTGGCCACGCAGGCGTCCTCCACAAGGGTGGTGATCCACGGCTCGTCGGCCGGAAGGTCGATCAGGTTCACCGTGGTGACCGCGGCCGGCTTGACCGGAGCGTCCCGCCAGAACTGAGGCCGGCCACCGAGGTCGAGAATGCGCATACTCCCTATGTCCGGGAAGCGTTTCAACAGCTCATTCCAGCGACGGCCACGGGCACGGGCCGAGACGGAGGAAGGGTTGGATCCATCAAGGACCATGCTCGTCAGCTTGTTCGCCACGTCGTAGGACGGTATCGGTTTCCCTGCCCCGGTCCTGTCAGTTAGGCGACGCCCGGACCGCGGATCCAGGTCCGATCAGGACCGCCGCGCCCGCTTGCAGGGCCAACGGCCGCCGCATTTTCGGGAAAAATGCTGCTTCCGCGAGCGCTGAGGCAGCATTTTCGGCGAAAATGCGCGGCGGGATCACAGCGGCACAAAGGCACGTCGGCGGCGCGCGCGAGGCTTTCCTGTCGGAGGGTGGGGGTATGGTCTTGAGCCGTGAGCGATGCGCCGCGTGGAGCTCCGGGGACGCCCGTGGGCAGGGTGCTGGGCACCGAGGATGCCAGCCCCCTGACCTTCTGGGTGGCCGTCACCGAGGGGTCCTATTTGCAGCTTGATGACGTGGTGGTCACCACCCGAGACCTGCCCGAGCTGGGCGAGGTGACGATCGCGGGCGTGGTGACCAGCGTGCGGGCGCGGCACGAGGGGGCCAGCTTCGACTCGGATGTCTTCGCCATCGCCGAGGGCATGCTTCCAGCGATGGTGCAGGAGGCGGCCGAGGTCACGGTCACCCGGGTGGAGCCGGAGGTCTATGTGCCGCCGCTGCCCGGGGCGCAGGCGTTCCGGGCGCAGGGCGACGCGCGCGACGGCGCACTCTCCTTTGACCGCATGCAAAGGCGGCTGCCGATGGGCGCGGGCCGCGATGGGCTGCCCGTGTTTCTCAACGCCGATTTCATCGATGGCAGCCGCGGCGCCCACGTGTCGATCTCCGGTATCTCGGGCGTGGCGACCAAGACCAGCTTCGCTACCTTTCTCCTCTATTCAGTGTTCCGCTCCGGCGTGTTCGGCGGCGAGGCGGCCAACACCAAGGCGCTCATCTTCAACGTCAAGGGTGAGGACCTGCTCTTCCTTGACCATCCCAATACGAGGCTCGATGAGCGCACGCGGGCGGCGTATCACCGGCTGGGGCTCGAGGCGGCGCCTTTCCCGCAGGTGACGGTCTATGCGCCGGCCCGCACGGGCGACCGCTCCGGCAGCCCCGATGTGGCCAGCCGGCTGACCGGAGTGGATCCGTTCTACTGGACCCTTTCGGAGTTCTGCCACGACCGGCTGCTCCCCTACGTCTTCGCCGACGCCGACGACGAGCGCCAGCAATACACGATGGTGGTCCACGCGGTGACCTCGCAGCTGGCCCGCAACGCGGTGGACAAGGACGGCGGGGTCAGCCTCGACGGGGTACCCATCCATGGTTATGAGCAACTCGTCGACTATCTCGTGGACCAGCTCAACGACGACGCGACGCGGACGACATGGGCGGGCACGGCCGTGGGGCTGGGCACCATCAATGCTTTCGTGCGCCGCCTCATCTCCAGCAAGCGCGACCTGGCCCGGCTGATCCGCGGCGACCTGCCCAGTAATAGGAACCACCGCATCTCCACCCTCGAGGGAGCCCAGGTCACCGTCGTCGACCTGCACAACCTGCCCGATCGCGCACAGCGTTTCGTGGTCGGCGTGACGCTCAAGAGCGAGTTCGAGCGCAAGGAGAAGGCGGGCACGGCCAAGCCTCTGTTGTTCGTCGTGCTCGATGAGCTGAACAAGTACGCACCGCGCGAGGGCACCAGCCCCATTAAAGAGGTGCTGCTCGACATCGCCGAGCGCGGGCGCTCGCTGGGTGTGGTGCTGATCGGGGCGCAGCAGACCGCCTCCGAGGTGGAGCGGCGCATCGTGGCCAACTCGGCGATCCGGGTGGTGGGACGGCTGGATCCGGCCGAGGCGTCCCGACCCGAGTATGGCTTCCTGCCCCCGGCGCAGCGGCAGCGGGTGCTGCTCGCCAAGCCCGGCACCATGTTCGTGATGCAGCCGGAGATTCCGGTGCCGCTGGCGGTGGAGTTTCCGTTCCCGGCTTGGGCGACCCGCCCGGGCGAGGCCGGGCCGGCGCCGCGCGCCACCCTGGCCAGCATGATCAGCGCCACCGATCCCCTGCTCGTGGTGAAGACTCCGGATGACGGGATCCCGTTCTGATGAAGATTCTGCACACCTCCGACTGGCACGTTGGCAAGGTCCTCAAGGGACGGTCCCGGCTCGAGGAGCAGATCCAGGCGCTGAGCGGGGTGGTGGCCATCGCCCGCGAGGAGCGGCCCGACCTCATCATCGTCGCGGGCGACCTCTATGACACGGCCCAGCCCTCGCCCGAGGCGACCAAGGTGGTGACGCGGGCGCTGAGTGCCTTGCGCGCCATCGGCGCCGACGTGATCGCGATCGGGGGCAACCACGACAACGGCGCGGCGCTCGACGCGTTGCGCCCGTGGGCCGACGCCGCTGGGATCACGCTGCGCGGGCGGGTCAGCGATCGCCGGGAAGAGCTGGTCGTCGAGGGCCGGACCAAACAGGGCGAGGTGTGGCGCTGCGTGGCGCTTCCCTTCCTTTCGCAGCGTTACGCCATCCGGGCGCTGGAGATGTTCGAGCTGACCGAGGCGCAGGCGCAGGCGACCTACGCCGATCACCTGTCGCGGCTGCTGGCCTCGCTGTGCGAGTCGTTCGACGACAGCTCGGTCAACCTCATCACCACCCACCTGACCGTCGTGGGTGGAGTGATGGGCGGCGGCGAGCGCGAGGCGCACACCATCCTCAGCTATGCCGTGCCCGCCTTCATCTTCCCGGCCAACGCGCACTATGTTGCGCTTGGTCACCTGCACCGGCCGCAGACGCTGCCCGGCCGCTGCCCGGTGCGCTACAGCGGGTCCCCGATCGCCATCGACTTCGGCGAGGAGGAGAACAGCCCTTCCGTCTCGATCGTGGAGGTCGGCGCGGGCACGGCGGCGATGGTGCGTGAAGTGCCGGTGCCCGTCACGGTGCCGCTGCGCACCTTGCGCGGCACCCTCGAGGAGTTGTCCAAGATGGAGGTTGGCGAGGCGTGGCTGCGCGTCTATGTCGCCGAGGCGCCCCGGGCCGGGCTGCGCGAGCAGGTGCAGGAACTGTTCCCGCGGGCGCTGGAGATCCGCGTGGAGTCGGCTGCGCCGCCCGACAAGGTCCGCGCCTCGCGGGTGGGCAAGAGCGCCTCGGAGCTGTTCGCGGATTACCTGACGCACAAGGGAAGTGACGACAAGCAGACGCAGGCCCTGTTCGACCGGCTCTATGAAGAGGTGATCACTTCATGAGTTCCCCTGGCGCCGAGATCTTGGCGGATTGTGGTCGTTATAGCGACCACAATCCGCCAAGATCTACCGAGTGGGTGGAGGCGATATGAGGCCGCTGAGGCTTGACATGCGGGGCTTCGCGGCGTTTCGCGAGGCGACCACGGTGGACTTCACCGACACCGATTTCTTCGCCCTCGTCGGCCCGACCGGCGCGGGCAAGTCGACGGTGCTCGACGCGATGTGCTTCGCGCTCTATGGCACCGCACCGCGCTGGGGCGTCAGGTCGGTAGCGCACGCGCTGGCCCCGTCGGCCAACGAGGCCGCCGTGCGCCTCGTCTTCGAGGCGGCCGGGGTGCGCTATGCGGTGACCCGGGTGGTGCGCCGCGATGGCAAGGGCCGCGCCTCGACCCGGGCCGCGGCGCTGCAGGCCCTCCCACCCGGGTTCGATCCGTCCACATTGGACGAAAATGACGTGCTGGGCGAGGCGCTGGCGGGCACGCCGGCCGAGCTCGACGCGGCCGTGCCCCAGGTGGTCGGCCTGCCCTACGACCAGTTCATCAAGTGCGTGGTGCTGCCGCAGGGCGAGTTCGCCGCGTTCCTGCACGCCCGTCCCGCGGAGCGGCAGGAGATCCTGGTGCGGCTGCTGGGGCTCGACGTCTACGAGCGGGTGCGCGAGCGCGCCGCCGCCCTGGTGGCCGAGGCCAACGCCCAGCTCGCCGCCACCGAACAGGTGCTGGGCGAGCTGACCGCCGCCGCCTCCGACGAGGCCCTGGCCGACGCCGACGAGATCGTGCGGCTGGTCACCGGCATCGCCGCCGAGGTGGACAAGCGCCTTCCCGGCCTGGGTCAGGCGCGGGAGCGGGAGGCGAGCCTGTCCGGCGCGGTGGCCGAGACGGAGCGGCGGCTCTCGCTGCTGTCCCTGGTGCGGGCGCCCGACGACGTGGCCACCCTGGCCGAGGCCGCGCAGCGGGCCACCTCCGCCGCGGCCGACGCGGCGATCGCGGTGGGCGCGGCGGAGGAGCGCGAGGAGAAGGTGCGGGCCCAGCTCGAGAACGCGGGTGATCCCACGGCCCTGACCCGGATGCTCGACGCCTATGCCGAGCGCGAGCGGGTCACCGAGCTACTGTCCAAATTGGACACCGATCTGGTCAAGGTGCGCAAGGCGCATGGCAAAGTCAAGCTGCAACTGAAGCAGGCGCAGGGGGCCGTCGAGGTGGCGACCGGGGGCCACGCCAAGGCGCAGGAGGAGATGGCGGCGGCGCAGACCGCCGACCGCGCGGCGTGGCTGCGCCGCGACCTCAAGGCCGGGCACGCCTGCCCGGTCTGCGAGCAGACGGTGGCGACGGTGCCGGCCCTGCCGCGGGAGCGGGCCATGACCGCGGCCAAGCAGAGGCTCGACGAGGCCGAGGCGGCGGTTAAGGCGGCGCAAGCCCAGGCGACCAAGGTGGAGCGGGAGTTCGGCGAGGCGGAGAAGAAGCTGGCCGCCGGTGAGGCCCGGCGGGAGCAGCTCGACGCGCGAGTGTCCGAAGTGGAGCTTGTGCTGAAGGGCACCGCCACGCTGGAGGAGCTGAAGACCGGCCTCAAGGCGATTGAGAAGGCGCGCAAGGAGCTGGGCGAGGCGACAAGTGCCCTGCGCTCGGCGCGCGAGGCGCAGCGGCGGGCCGCCACTACCGCCGCGCAGGCCGACGACCGGCTGCGCAAGGGCTGGCGCGATTTTGACGCGGCCCGCGACACCGTGGCGGCGCTCGCCCCGCCCGCGGCCAACCGCGACGACCTGGCCGTCGCCTGGCGCGACATCACCACCTGGGCCGCCGAGCAGGCCGGCGCCGCCAAGGAGCAGCGCGCCCGGCTCGTGCGCGAGCGCGACGCGGCGCGCTCGGAGGTCGCCCGGATCACCAGCGAGCTGGACGCTCTATTCACCCAGGTTGGTCTGTCCAAACCGGACGATGGCGGCCATCGGCAGGACGCCGCGGTCGCGGTGGAGCGGGCCACCGCCGCCAAGGATCAGATCCTGCGCACCCGCGAGCAGGCCGAGACACTGCGGGCGCAGCGCGCCACGGTCGAGGCGGAGCGGCAGGTCGCCACGGCGCTGGCCAACCACTTGCGCGCCAACAACTTCGAGGCATGGCTGCTCCAGGAGGCGCTCGAGGCGCTGGTCGCCGGGGCCTCGCGCATCCTGCGCGAGCTCTCCAACGGGCAATACGATCTCATCCACGACGACCGCGAGTTCTTCGTCGCCGACCACCACGACGCCGGGCTGCGGCGCGCGGTCAGAACCTTGTCCGGTGGTGAGACCTTCCAGGCCTCCCTGGCGCTCGCCCTCGCCCTGGCCGACCAGCTCGGCGGCGTTTCCACCAACGCCAGCCTCGAGTCCATCATGCTCGACGAGGGCTTCGGCACCCTCGATGCCTCTACTTTGGACAGTGTGGCGGCGACGCTCGAAAACCTGGCCGCGGCAGGGGATCGCATGGTAGGTGTGGTCACTCACGTGCCGAGCCTCGCCGACCGCATCCCGGTGCGCTTCGAGATCACAAAGGATGCTCGAAGTGCGCGGGTGGAACGCATAGGCTAAAACTACAACCATGAAATTTCACGTTGAAGCGTGGAATCCGGGATACGGGGCCAGCCACGACTCCGAGCGTGGACCGGCCGAGACGAGCAGCGCCAAGCTCGATACCAACATCGAGGTGGACGCGAAGAAATGGAAGCCGCTCGACCCGCCCGGCGACGCCCGCTGCCCCGAGCGTGTCCTGCTCGTGGACGGCGTGCGGCGCACCGACGCCCGGCTGTGGATCGGTGAGCATCCCGGGATCGCCTGCTCCTATGCGGCCGGTGTGGTGGAGTGCGTGCCCGGCACGGCGCGCGTGGCCCACACCGAGGTGCAGCGGGCCATCTTCACCTCCGCCCCGGAGGTCTCCGACGTGGGCACGGCGCCGGCCCGCTACTGCGCCCGGACGTATGAGGGCGCCGATGAGGGCAAGCTGGCCAACGCGGTGCAGGCGTCGCTGATCGAACTGGAGATCAAGGTGTCGCTGGCGCGGCGCGAGGACGGCGACCTGCTGGTCGTGGACGGACCGCTGCGCGGCCGGGGCGCGCTGCCCCGCACGCTCGGCTACGTCAAGGCGCAGCAGAAGCAGTACCTGCCGGACAAGCTGATCGGCGTGGTGACCTCGCTCAAGCCCGGCCAGCGCACCCCGATCTTCCGCATCGCCGGCGTCTATGAGCGGCTGACCTGGTATGTGCGGCTGCCCGGCGGCGGCAACTCGGTGTGGGCGGGCATGGTGCGGGTCGAGTGCTCGGCCGACGTGCCTGAGGACGAGGCGATCCGGCTGGCCGACCTGTCCGCCGTCACCCTCCCCCGCTTCGCCTCGGTGTCCTACAAGGACCCACGCGCCCCGCAGAACCTGGTGCCCATCGCGGGCCTGGAGAAGCGCCTGCGCCAGCTGCTGGGCGACTCAAGACTCCTGCACCGCACCCTTCTGCGCGCTTCCGCGGCCTGACACGGGGATCCTGGACAGGGATCTTGGCGGGTTAGAGCGTCCAGAGGGCGACGTCGGCGACGATGAGGACGGGGAGGAGGGTGAACACGCGCAGGGCGCTGCCGGTCACCAGGTCGCCAAGGACCGGCAGGGCCATGAGGAAGGCCGTTTCGTCGCGTGAAGGGGTTTTGATCCAGCGCAGCCAGATGTAGAGCCATTCGATCACCATCAGGGCCAGCACGGCGGTGAACAGAGCGGGCAGGATGGGCGTGCGGACGACAATGGCGGCAATCGCCAGGCCGATGAGCGTGTAGAGGCCGAGGACCAGGCCCCACCGGCCGAGGGGGAGGCGCAGGACGGGCAGCGCGTCCGGGGGCTGGAAGCGGATCGATCCGGGCGGGTTGGCCTCCACCCAACGCCAGGCGGAGGACCCGTTCAACCCAAGCAGGGCAACGTCTTTGCCTCCGGCCAGGATCATCGGGTACCCCCGGAACCTCCCCCAGATCTCGATAAGAAAAACCAGCGTGGAGGCAAAGTAGATCGTCCCCGCGATGGCGAGGTTGTGGGTGAGGAAGTAGGCGGCGAGGGTAGCTGCGGCGATGAACAGCACGACGACGATGCGCAGGCGGACCACCGCCCCGGTGAGGCGGAACAGCCGGGCGGTGCCCGGATCCACCCTGAGGGTGAGGCGAGGGCCGCGCGATGTAGGCCCGGCGACGGCGACCGTCACTAGCGGGTCGGTGCCTTCGGCGGGGCGCAGCGTGCCGAGGTACGCGCTGCTGACAAGAAGGTTCGCCACGCAGCCGAGTATGCGGGAGACCCTGGGCGGTCACCTAGCCCTTGACCGCCCAGGGCTTTACCCCGCTAGCCGCTGACGGCGCAGGGCATGTTGTTCAGAGTGAAGCTGAACGGTTCGGCATCCGTGGCGTTGTCCCAGGTTCCGATGAACCCGAACGAACGGGTGCCTCCAGGGGGGATCGTCTGGTTGTAGTTGACCGGGTTGCTCATTGTCACGTTGGGGCCGCTCTGTGAGAAGACGGTGTCCCAGGCGCTGTTGACCGTCTGGCCGGCGGCGAACTTGAACCGCAGCGACCAGCCGTTGATGGTGCTGTTGGTGAGGTTGGTGACGGTCAGCCGTCCGTCGAGGTTGTTGGTCCAGTCATCGAAGATGTTGTAAGTGACGCTGCACTTGGCCGACGGCAGACTCGCCGCGCCGACGACGAAGACGTTGTGGTTGAGCTCGTTGCGCGGGATGTCGGTGTTGAGGGCGATGATGTCACCCAGGTTTCGACGGAAGTCGATGCCATAGGTGTCCCGGATGAAGTTCAGCCCGGGGTCGTTGCCGTAGAAGAAGCGGTCGCCGTCGCGCAGCCGCTCGAACTCGCGCTTCCACATGGCCAGTTGCAGCTCGCCCACATCGGCGCCGGCCACGTGCTGTTCGGCGACGAGTCCGGTGAAGGCGTCGATGTTGTTGACGCTGCCGTAGATCGCACGCAGCTTCGCGGCGACGGTGGCCCGCTTGACCGCCCGGGTGGCGGTCGCCTCCACGGCGTCGGGGTCGGTCAGCGGCACGTTGTCCCCGCCGAAGTTGAACAGCTGCAACACATCCAGGCTGTTGGGGTTGTCGACGCCGGAACCGGCCGGGAACTGGTCGGTCGACTCACCGGTGATGGAGGTGAACGACGTCTTGGCGGGCAGGCCGTAGGCCTGGCGCATCTGGTTGTAGGTGGGCATGCCGTGGTCGCGGCCGCGCTCGACATCGATCGCACCGAGGTCGACGACGCCGCGGAAGCAATCGGGGAGGGTCTCCCCGTCCAGGCACTCCGGGTTGCCGGGAACCGGCACCTGGAACAGCACGCTGCGCAACTGGTTGTCGATCTGCTCGTCGTTGCGGTACTCCGACTCCAGGCCGATGCCCTGCAGCAACGGCCCGAGCTGGATCGCGGGGACCAGGTCCGGGTTGAAGAAGGCGACGTTGAGCGGGACGACCAGCTCGATCTCGCCACCATCAATGATGGTCTCGACGCCCTGGCTCCTGAGGAAGTTGAGGGTCGTCGACGAGTACCGGGCGAGTTCCGATTCCATCTCGAGCTCACCATGGATCATGCTGTGCGCCCGGTATCCGACCGTCGCGAACTCATTGCTGAGCGAGGTGTTGACGGTGTTCTTGTACCCGGTGTACGACGCCAGGTGGACACCCATCGAGGGGAGGAACTCGTTGTAGGTGATGTACTGCTGCTCGGCGATGACAATCCGCCGGGCGATCTCGAACCGGTCCTGCTGCGACAACGTGGTAGGAAGTAGCGACACGATCCGGTTGTGCTCCCGGGCGAACAGTGTGTGTGTCGCGGTTAGGGCGATGTTTTCGTTGGCGCGGACATCGCCCGCTACCATCGCGCGGTTCGGCTGGGAGAGAAGCCGGCCGTCCATCTCCATCGTCGGTGCCGTTGACGGGCTGCCGCGGGTGTCGCGCCGCGGGAGGTAGTTGCTGGGCAACAGCAGGCGGGCGCCGTTGTCCGACATGTTGCCGTTGAGGGTCCCTTCGCGCAGCCACTCCAGGCGGGTGTTGTCGGGTCCGTAGACGGCGAAGGCGTCGATGTAGGAGCTGACCGTGTTGACCTGCTGCCGGGCGTTGCTCACACCCGTTCCGGAAGCGGGAGTCGAGCGGGCGAACGGGATGTTGCCCAGCGTGTTGGTGAACTCCTCCAGTGGGTCGTTGGCGTTGAACGGAATGTTGGCGGTCTCGCCCGTGGGGTCGCCGGGGGCGCGGCCTTGCCGCAGTCCGAAGGTGTGGTCGAGGAACTGTCCCCAGGTGAACGCCCACTGGGTGACGGCGCGTTCCGAGAAGATGTTCTGATGGACATCGTTGAAGATGCGGTTGCTCACCATGCGCGAGTTGGGTCCTGAGAACGGCTGGCTTCGACCGTCGACATAGCGGGCAGGCGCCACACGCGAGTACGGGGTACCGCTCTTACCCCACGTGGGATTGGCGACGTTGTTGCCCGAGCCGTCGAGGGACTGGATCGCGAACGGGACCGCCGCGGCGGTGGGGCTCAATCCCGTCAGCGTCAGTGGGATACCGATCAGGAGCGCAAGGACGATGGTGAACCGTCTACGCCGATTCACTTCCTCTCCTCCAATCATCGATAGATTGGAAATGGTCAAATCAGCAGCAGGCTATGGGGGGCGGGCGCTTCCTGACAGAACGGAAATCCCTTACTGGTCTGGCTCATCCGCGGGGACCAGCCCGTAAGCGTGGGCGACCGCCAGCGCCGCGGCCCGGTTGTGCACGCCGAGCTTGCGGTAGAGCCGGGACAGCTGGCTCTCCACGGTCTTGGGAGCGACGCCGAGCGAGTTGGCCATCTGCCGCATGCTGGCGCCGTGGGAGGCGAGCCGCAGCAGATCACGATCGCGACCGCTCAGGTCCGAAGTGGACACGAACGGGTGAGGGCGCACGTCGAGCAGGCCCATCATGGCCACACTGCTGACCGCCAGCGACTGGCTATTGGCGCCAAGCTTGGCATAGATGCGGCGCTTGTGGTTTTCGACGCTGCGCGGCCCGATGCCGAGCAGCTTGCCCACCTCGCCGACGGTCAGGCCGGAGCTGAGCAGGCGCAGCACGTCCAGTTCGCGGTCGGTGAGGCGGGCGTGGCGAGTCTCCCCGTTGGTCTCGGCCCTTCGCGCCAGCAGCTCCTGCAGCACTGCCACGAGCGAGGCGAAGCCGCGGGTGTAGGGGACGAGAAGCTGTACCCCGAACGCGGCCATCTTCGCACTCCAGGTGGCGGAGAGCTGGTCGCTGACGACCACCACCCGCAGAGCGGGCCACAGCTGGGTCAGCCCGCGTAGCCCGGCGGTCTCCCGCTCCACCTCCTGACCGATCTCCAGGACGATCACCTCGGGGCGCCGGAGGCGGCACAGGTCGGATAGCTGGGCCCACTCCTGGGTATGCCCAGCCACCCTCAGATCGGGCTCCGTCGACAGGCACATCGCCAACGACTCGCCTATGAGCCTCCGCGCCGAGTGAACCGCCACAGACAAAGGCCTGGCGCCCATGGCCGAACTATATAACAACCTTATTGAAAACTTAAGACAGTTAACAGATTGAATTGGTTCATATTCGATCCGTATCAATTTGCAGGTGGCACCCATGCTGGCCCGGTGATCAAATCTCTGTCCATTGTGGTCACTGCGCTCGCCACGGTGACCCTGGCGCTCGCGGCGAGCTGCGATGCCAAGCCACCCGGAGACCCCCGAGCGCTCCAGGCCGGATCGCTGACGCCCTGCACCACCAAAGCACCGCTCGCGCCCGAGCCCACGCTGCCCATCCCGGCGCCGACCGCGGGCGCCAACACCGGCACCGCCGTCATGACCGTCGAGACCAACCTCGGGACCATCGAGATCGATGTCGACCGGTCGAAGATCCCGTGCACCGCCGCGTTCATCGCGCACATCGGCAAGGCCGGCATGTACAACGGGACCGTATGCCACCGCCTCACCACCGAGGGAATCTTCGTGCTGCAATGCGGCGACCCGAAGGATGACGGCACGGGCGGGCCGGGCTTCGGCTATGACACGGAGGGCCTGCCCACCCCGGCACCGGCGCCCACGCCGACCTGCGAGCCCTTCCCCTTCCCCACCGGCGACGGCGTCATCATCTACCGGACCACCTGGCCGACCGACTTCCCGGGCTTCCCAACCGACTTCCCGACCGATCTTCCCAGCGGTTGGACGCCGGGCCTTCCCGGCCCCCTCGACCTATGCGGCGGCGAGCCCATGCCGGTCTACCCCGACATGCATTTCGGCCAGGGCACGGTCGGCATGGCCAACTCCGGCCAGCACGGTTCGACCGGCAGCCAGTTCTTCTTCGCCTATCGCGACTTCAAGCTCCCGGCGAAGTACACGGTGCTGGGGCATGTGCGGACCGGGATGGACATCATCAACCGGGTCGCCGCCGACGGGACCGTGGACGGCAGCACCGACGGCCGGCCACGCACCCGATTGGTGATCTCGAAGGTGACCGTCAAGTAGGCACTACAGTTGCTGGGTGCAAATCGATCCCACCCGGCTTGAAATCTGCCTCGGCGTCCTGAAGGAAATCGACGACCTTCCGCTCGACCACCCCGACGCGGTGAAGGTGCGGCGGGCGACGGCCGGCATCTTCAAGATGGTCAAGCAGCGGCGGCGCAAGGAGGCCCGTGAGGCGGTGCTGGCCAACGACAACGCGGTCACCTCCGCCACGGCCACAGGGGCGATCGGCCGGATCGACGACGAGACGGCCGGGATCCCTTTGGTCTCCAAGGCAGCTGATGGTGCCGCGGGGGTCCTCAAGCGGGCGCGGCCGTGCTACATCTGCAAAGAGCGTTACACCGTTGTCGATGCGTTTTACCACCAGCTATGCCCGGAGTGCGCCGCCGTCAACCACATGAAGCGCGAGGCCCGCACCGACCTGACCGGCAAACGGGCCCTGCTGACCGGGGGAAGGGCGAAAATCGGGATGTACATCGCACTGCGGCTGCTGCGCGACGGCGCCCACACCACGATCACCACCCGCTTCCCGCACGACGCGGTGCGCCGGTTCAAGGCGATGCCCGACAGCGACGGGTGGTTCGACCGGTTGCGCGTCGTCGGGATCGACCTGCGCGACCCGGCCCAGGTGGTGGCGCTCGCCGACGAGGTGGGCAAGGACCCGCTGCACATCCTGATCAACAACGCCTGCCAGACCGTGCGACGCAGCCCTCACGCGTATGCGCCGCTGATCGCGGCGGAGGCGCAGGTGCCCTCCGGCCGGCTGCCCGAGATGATCACATTCGGGCATTACACCGGGGAGAGCCCGGCGGCCAAGGCGATCGAAAGCCAGGTCACGGTGGAGGACGTGACCCGGCTCGCGCTGACCGCCCGATCGGCAACGATCGACGCGGGTGGCCTGGTGCCGGATCTGGTGGCGAGCAACAGCTGGGTACAGGTGGTGGACGAGGTGGACGCCATCGAGCTGCTCGAGGTGCAGCTGTGCAACGTCACCGCCCCGTTCATCCTGGTGAGCCGGTTGCGCGAGGCGATGCGCAAGGCCGAGGGGCGGCGCAAGCACGTGGTCAACGTCTCGGCGATGGAGGGCGTTTTCGGCCGGGGCTACAAGGGCCCGGGGCACCCGCACACCAACATGGCCAAGGCCGCGTTGAACATGCTGACCCGCACGAGCGCCCGCGAGCTCTTCGAGGCCGACCAGATCCTGATGAACAGCGTCGACACCGGCTGGATCACCGACGAGCGGCCGCACCCGACCAAGATGCGCCTCGCCGAGACCGGCTTCCACGCGCCCCTCGACCTGTCCGACGGCGCGGCCCGGGTCTACGATCCGATCGTGCGCGGCGAGCAGGGTGAGGACGTGTACGGCTGCTTCCTCAAGGACTATCAGAAGTCAAATTGGTGAGGGCGTTAGATTTCATCGGGTTCAGCCGCCACGACGCGTGCTCGCGCTGGATCGGCGGCGAGTACTGGCATGCCGCCCGGACCCCGGACGGTCCGGGGACCATCCGGCTCTTTCCGCGGATCCAGACCTTCGGCCCGGGTGGGGATTGGCTGGCGTCCAAGGCCGATGGGATGCTGGGCCGCCATGACGATGTGTCCGGCTTCGAGCCTGACCACCATCCGCTCGTGAAACGGTTGGCGCACGAGCATCAGGATCTGCGCCTTCCCGGTACAAGACAAGTGTTTATAAGGGTTTTAAGAAACGTCTGCGAGCAAAAGGTCACCGGCAAGGAGGCATACAAGTCCTACTCCGCGATCGTGCGGCGCTTCGGCGAGAAGGCCCCCGCCGACCGGGATTTGTTGCTGCCGCCCGATCCGGAGCGCATCGCGGCCACGCCGTACTACGATTTCCATCCCCTGGGCATGGAGCAGAAGCGGGCGGATACGTTGCGGCGCGTGGCTTTCGAGGCGCCGCGGCTGGAGCGCTGCCAGTCGAGCGAGGAACTCGGCAAGCGGCTGCAAAGCATTCCGGGGATTGGGGTTTGGACCGCGGCCGAGGTGGTGCGGGTGGTCTTCGGCGACCCCGACGCGGTCAGCGTGGGCGACTATCACATGAAAAACATCGTGAGCTGGGCGCTGGCCGGGGAGCCGCGCGGCACCGACGAGCGCATGCTGGAGCTGCTGGAGCCGTTCGCCGGGCATCGCGGGCGGGTCTGCGTGCTGCTCGAGGCCGCAGGCATCGGCGCACCTCGATTCGGCCCTCGCATGCCGATCCGTAACTTTAGAAAGTGGTAAATGCATGAATCTGCCGTTGCGGCCGCCGATCGAGCCCATGCTGGCCAAGGCCGTGCCCGAGCTGCCGGTCGAGGAGGGCATGGCCTACGAGCCCAAGTGGGACGGGTTCCGGATCATCGTCTTCCGCGACGGCGACGAGATCGAGCTGGGCAGCCGCACCGAGAAACCGATGACGCGCTACTTCCCGGAGGTCGTCGCGCATGTGAGGGAGCACTTCCCGCCGCGCTGCGTGGTCGACTGCGAGCTGGTGGTCATCCGGCGCGGTGAAGGCCTGCCGCGCCTCGACTTCGAGCTGCTGCAGCAGCGGATTCACCCGGCTGCGTCGCGAGTGCGTAAACTGGCCGAGGAAACTCCCGCCGACATGATCATGTTCGATATCCTCGCTTTCGATGACACAGTGCTGATGGAACTCGAATATGCCCAGCGACGGGAGCTTCTTTTTAAAACCTTTTCCTTGGTACCGAGCCCAGCGCACCTGACCCCGCAAACGTTCGACCCCGCCCAGGCCAGGCGGTGGTTCGTGGAGTTCGAGGGCGCCGGGCTCGACGGCCTGATCGCCAAGCCGGCCACGATGCCCTATGTCCCCGGAAAACGGTTGATGTACAAGGTGAAGCACGCGCGGACGGCCGACGCGGTGGTGGCCGGGTTCCGCTGGCACAAGGTGGGCGAGGGGGTCATCGGCTCGCTGGTTCTTGGGCTTTATGACGAGCAAGGCGTGCTGCACCACGTCGGGGTCTCATCGTCGTTCAGTATGGAGCGCCGCCGCGAACTGGTCTCGGAGCTTGCGCCCCATCGTGATCCGGCGACGCATCCGTGGGTCGACTCCACTGTGGAGGGTCAGCGGCTGCCCGGGGCGATCAGCCGTTGGAGCGCGGGCAAGGACCTGGCGTTCATCCCGCTCGAGCCGGCGTTGGTGGTGGAGGTCGGCTACGAGTCGATGGAGGGCCCGCGATTCCGGCATACGGCCCAGTTCAAGCGGTGGCGGCCGGACAGGGATCCACGCTCTTGCACATACGAACAGCTGGAACGGCCCCTGTCCCTGAGCGTGGACGACGTGTTGTCGTAGCGTTGGTCTACTCTTGGCGGCGTGAGGTTGTTTCGACTCGGCGTCCCGCTGCTGATTACCGCCCTCGTGGCCAGCGGATGCATCTTGCCCCTGCCCAACGGCGGCCAGGCCCGGCAGTCCAGCCCGGAGCCGGGCTGGAGCGACTGCTCGGGCGAGGTCAGGTCGCTGATGTCGCGCATCCCCTCCGGGTATTCATATCACTGCAAGACCGTGACGGTGCCGCAGGATTGGAACAACAAGGACAACGGCAAAACCCTTGGCATCAGGGTGATCCGGGCCCGCTCCGCCGACCAGCGCGACCGCGTCGGCTCGCTGCTGGTCAACCCGGGCGGCCCCGGGGCCTCCGGCATCGACCTGGCGATCTCGCTCAGCGTCGGCCTGCCCACCGAGATCACCCGCAGGTTCGACATCGTGGGCTTCGACCCGCGCGGCGTGGGCCGCTCCGAGCCGATCAGGTGCTTCAGCGGCAAGGACCTCGACGAGTCGTTCGGCTCCGACCCCGATCCGCGCACCCAGGCGGAGTTCGAAGAGGTCGTCGCGATGACCAAGCGGATGGTCGACGGCTGCGCCGCCAAATACGGCCCGAGCCTGTCGCTGTTCTCCACCGAGCAGGCCGCCCGCGACATGGACCAGATCCGGGCCGACCTGGGCGAGGCCAAGATGACCTACCTCGGCTACTCCTACGGCACCCTGCTCGGCGCCACCTATGCGCAGCTGTTCCCCGACAAGGTGCGCGCCTTCGTGCTCGACGGCGCCGTCGACCCGACGATGGGCGCTGTGGAATCGTCTGAGAGCCAAGCGATGGGTTTCGAGCGCGCCTTCGGCAACTTCGCGGCCTGGTGCGCCGACAACGCCGCCCGCTGCCCGATCAGCGGCGACGCTCGGGCCGTCGTCACCAAGCTGATGGAGCAGGCCGAAACCCGGCCCCTGACCCATCGCGACGGGCGCAAGGCCACCCCGGGCTGGATCCTGTGGGGCGTGATCTCCGCGATGTATGCCAAGAGCGACTGGCCCGACCTCGGTTCGGCTCTCAAGAAGCTGGGCGACGGGCAGCCCGCCGCGATCTTCGGGCTCGCCGACGACTACGCATACCGCGACAGCAACGGTGAGTACACCAACCTCTTCGACGCCCTCGCGGCCGTCAACTGCGCCGACGAGCCCAAGCCGGTGACCCTCGACCGGATCCGCACCCTTCAGGGCGAGTGGCGCCAGAAGTACCCCTTGTTCGGCAGCGCCCTCGCGATGAGCCTGATGACGTGCGCCGTGTGGCCCGGCGAGCGCGACCCATACCCCACCGGTCCCGCCACCGGCGCCCCGCCCATCGTGGTGGTCGGCACCAAGGGCGACCCGGCCACGCCCTATGAGCAGACGCCGAAGCTGGCGACCATGCTCGGGGTGGGCGTCGTGCTCACCTGGGAGGGCGAGGGCCACACCGCCTACCCGGAAACCCGCTGCATCGTGTCCGCGGTCAACAAGTACCTGCTGACCGTGCAGGCACCGGCGGCCGGGACCACCTGCCCCGCCACCTAACGGATCGCCCGCTCTCCTCGCCCGCCCATTCGGCGGCGGCCTTTGTCGGTCCGCGCCCCGGGCCGCGCGGCAACCGCCACGTGCGGGGAGCGGCCCAGCATTTTCGGGAAAATGCTGGGCCGCTCGGTCTCGGAGGCGTCATTTTTGGGGAAAATGCTATGCGCCCAGGCGGATGCCGATCACGGATGGCGGCACCGGGCGGCGGTTTCCACGGTCAGCTCCGCGTGCCGCGGCGGGCGCCGAGCGCTGCGGCACCGACGATCCAGCCGACGAAGACGCCATAGACCGCCCCGCCGGCCGCCTGCTGGAACGCGGCCAGCACGCTCGGGTTGGTGAGGATGGCCGCGGCGATGAGCGCCGCGAAGGTGGCGGCGAATATGTAAGCGGCCCAACCGGCGAGGAACTGGCTCAGTCCGCCCCGCGCGGAGGCCAGCTGCGAACCCGGAAGCAGCACAAGGAAGCCCCAGGTGAACAGCACCAGCAGGATGGCCTTGAGATCGGCGGCGATCACGTTCTGGACCGACTGGTTAGCGTCGAAACTCCATGCGGGCCAGGCGACAAGCCGCAACCACCAGCCAGCCGCCGAGTTCTCGTCCGTGCTGGAGGTCACCCAGCGGCTGTACATCGGACTTCCCCCGATCAGCACAAGCAACAGGGCCATCAAGGTCCCTGCACCGGGGGCGGTACGGTAACGAGAGAAGGATGATGCCATGGGGATCCAAGTACCCCATGGCATACGACAATCAAACGTACAAACTAGATAGACCTAGCGGCGGTGGGTGCCCTCGCGGATCTCCTCCACCATCTTCGCGCAGAAGGCGGGCAGGTCATCGGGCTTACGGCTGGTGACGAGGCCCTTGTCCACATGCACCGTCTCATCCACCCAGTCCGCGCCCGCGTTCATCAAATCAGTTTTGAGGCTGGGGTAGGACGTCACCGTCCGTCCTTTCACGACATCCGCCTCGACGAGCATCCACGGCCCGTGGCAGATCGCCGCGACCGGCTTGCCGGAGGCGAAGAAGGTCCGGACAAACTGGACGGCATCGGGATCCATCCGCAGCTTGTCCGGGTTCGCCACGCCGCCCGGCAGCACGAGCGCGTCGTAGTCGTCCGGGTTGGCCTCCGAGAGCACCTTCTGCACGGCGAGCACCTGGGACTTGTCCATATGGTTGACCGCCTGGATGCCTCCACCCTGCGGCGCGATCAGCTCCGCGACGCCGCCGGCCGCCTCGACCGCCTCCCGGGGTTGCGTGTACTCGACCTCTTCAACGCCATCGGTGGCCAGGAAGGCCACGCGTTTGCCCTGTAGCTCGTTCATGAGGTAGGTGTTCCCTGCGGTGTGCGGTCTACTCCCAGTTCGCGGCCACTTTCTTGCTGGGCTGCACTCGGGGCGGCTCGCCGGGCATCTTCGGGTAGTCGGGCGGGTATGGCATCTCGCGCCCGTCCTTGGCATACCACTCGAGCAGGGTCTCGATGCCGTACGCCTCGGAGTCGAGCCGCTCGAGGGCGTCGCCGTGGTTCTTCAGGCGTTCCGGGACGGTGCGAAGGTCGAAGTCGTTGGGCTCCACATCGGACAGTTCCTCCCATGACACCGGCATGCTCACCGTCGCGCGAGCGTTGGCGCGCAAGGAATACGGACTGGCAATGGTGCGGTCGCGGGCCATCTGGTTGTAGTCCACCATCACGCGCGTGCCCCGCTCCTCCTTCCACCAGGCCGAGGTGACGTGGTCCGGGTCGCGCTGCTCGAGCTTGAGCGCGAGCGCGATCGCGGCGTGGCGAACGTCGATGAAACTCCAGTCGGGACGGATACGGACATAGACGTGGACGCCCCGGCCGCCGGAGGTCTTGGGGAAGCCCACAAGGCCGGCCTCGTCAAGCACCGGGCGCAGGTTGTCGACCGCGATGCGGGCGGCGTCGGCGAAGTCGGTGCCGGGCATGGGGTCGAGGTCGATACGCAACTCGTCGGGGTTGTCGACCAGGGGCGCGCGGACCGGCCAGGGATGGAAGACGACCGCGCTCATCTGGGCGGCCCAGGGGATGTGAGCGGGTTCCGTCGGGCAGAGCTCGTCGGCCTTGCGGCGACTGGGAAACTCGATCGTCGCGGTCGTGATCCAGTCCGGGGTACCCCTTGATTGAATTCTTTTTTGAAAAAACATCTCCCCGTCGATGCCGTCAGGGAATCGCTGCATGGCCGTAGGACGGTCATGGATATAGCGGAGCATCGGCCCCCCGACGGCCAGGTAATACTCGAAAACGTCGCGCTTGGTGTAGCCGCGCTCGGGGAAGTAGATCTTCTCGGGGCTGGTAAGTCTTACCGTCCTGTTACCGACCTCGTATTCGATCGCGTCCGACTTGGGCATGACCCGACGTTACAGCGTACGGTTCAGACTATGGAGCAGATCTCTGAGGACGAGTGGCGGGTGCGGCTGAGCCCTGATGAGTTCCGCGTGCTGCGCCAGGGTGGCACCGAGCCGGCCTGGACCGGGGAGTACACCGACACCAAGACGCCCGGCACCTACCACTGCCGGGCCTGCGGGGCGAAACTTTTCGACAGCGTCACGAAATTTGACAGCCACTGCGGCTGGCCGTCCTTCGACGAGGCGATCCCCGGCACCATCAAGTACATCGAGGACCGGTCGTTCGGCATGGTGCGCACCGAGGTGCGCTGCGCCAACTGCGACTCCCATCTGGGGCACGTCTTCTACGGCGAACGACTCACGGACAAGGACGCGCGGTACTGCATCAACTCGATCAGCATGCGGCTGGAGCCGTCAGATCCCGCCGTCGCTGTGGAGTAGCTGGCCGTTGACCCAGCCGCCGGCGGGCGAGCAGAGGAAGGCCACGAGGTTGGCACAGTCCTGCGGCGTGCCGAGGCGGCCCAGCGGAGTTGCCGCGATGATGTGCGCTTGAAGGTCGTCGTCCATCCACCCGGTGTCGGTTGGGCCGGGGTTGATGGCGTTGGCCGTGATGCCGAGGTGCTTCAGCTCCTGGGCGGCGGCGATGGTGATACGGTCAAGCGCGCCTTTGCTTGCGCCATAAGGAAGATTACCGATCGTGGCGTCGCTGGTCAGGGCGATGATGCGGCCTTGGCCAGGTTTTCCTTGGTACCGCTGGGCAAATTCCTTGATAAGAAGCCACGTGGCGCGGGCGTTGACCGCGAAGTGGCGGTCGAAGCTCTCGACAGTGGTGTCGAGCAGGCCCGAGTTGACCGATTCGCAGTGCGCCATGATGAGCGCGGTCGGCGCTCTGTCCAGCCGGTTGAAGATCGCTTCCGGCGTGGCGACGTCCTCGAGGTCGGCCTCGATGCTGATGCATTGAGCACCTTGGGTTCTTATGCCGGCCACGATCCGGTCGTGCTCGTCTTTGTCGCGCCCCCACGGCATCCGCTCGTCATAGGGCGACCAGTAGGTGAACCCGATGTCCCAGCCGTCGCCCGCCAACCGCGCCGCGATCGCCGCCCCGATCCCGACCGTCCGCCCCACTCCGGTCACCAACGCCACAGGCCTGCCGCTCGACTCGCTCACCACAGGATCATGCGATTCCCAACGGCACGCAGCAACTAGAATCAGTGCCATGTCCGAAGAGTCTGCGGCTGCGCGCCTTCGCCTCGCCCTCGACATGTACGAGTTCGGCGAGCAGATGCTGAGGGCGCGCCCGCGGCGCGATCGCCGTCGGTATCCGATGCCGAGATTGACAAAACGATCCAAGAGTGGCTCTCGACGAGGCCAGATGCGCCCTTCGGCGACGCCCCCGGCCGAGTGTCTCGCAGGCTCGCATGAACCGGCTCGAGGAGACGCTTCGACAAGCAGCCAAAGATCTTGATAGATACGGCCATAGGTGGGAACTGGTAGGCCCCACGTTTTACCCGCGACATAGATATCGCCGTAACAGTCGCCGACGATTTCGGCGCAGAGCACCTTGTCCATTCTTTCATCGGCGACGGCTACACGCTTTACACCACCGTTGAGCACGACAATGGCAGATTGGCGACGGTTCGACTAAGACGAGCCACAGATGGATTGGAGGTCACGGTTGACCTTCTATTCGCAAGCTCCGGGATCGAGCCGGAAATCGCGCAGGCTGCCGAGGTCATGGAGATCGTGAGCAGGCTCTCTTTGCCCGTTGCTACCACAGGTCACCTCATCGCGCTCAAGCTGCTTGTCCGCGACGATGAGAACCGCCCACAGGACCTCGCGGATCTGCGTGCGCTGCTGGAGGTCGCCACCGAGGACGACCTCGCGATGGCACGCAGCGCCGTGGAGCTGATCACGGCACGGGGTTATCACCGCAACCGAGACCTCGCGTCCACATTGGACCAATTGGTGCGGGACAACCGGCAGGCGCGGTGACCGCCACCTGCCTGTGACGGCCTTCCAAGCGTCCAGATCGGGTCAGGCGACATCTGGGCGGAGGTCGGCGCTTTGAACGTACTCCATCGCCTTGACGAACTTCGGGTCCTGCATGCGCCGCACCGTCTCCTCCTCGGTCGGCTCGGCGACGCGCTGGTGGATCCACCACAGGTTGCCGAACGGGTCGCGGAAGCGGCTGACCCGGTCGCCCCAGAACAACTCGGTCGGCTCGGTGATGATGGTCGCGCCGCGCTCCACAGCCCGGCGCAGCACTTCGGCGTCGTCGGCGATGTAGAGGCGCAGGAAAGCCGGCGTGCGCGGCCACCCGGGCCGATCGAACATCATGACGACGGAGTCACCGATGCGGACCTCGGCATGGGCGATGGCCCCTTCCTCGCCCATGCGGGCCAGCTCGGTGGCGTCGAAGACGGCCACGATGAAGTCGATCAGTGCGCTGGTGTCTCCCGGCGAGATCATCCACGGGGTCACGGTGTGATAGCCCTCAGGCACAACATTCATAACTCCACGCTACGGACGATCTAGGTCAGTATCGGTCCTATATCGCGAGGCATCATGAAAAAGTGAGTGAAACGGCTGCCCGCCTGCTCCGGCTGCTCTCGTTTCTCCAGACCCCGCGCGAGTGGTCCGGCAGCGAGCTGGCCGAACGTCTCGAGGTCAGCCCGCGTACCGTGCGGCGAGACGTCGACAGGCTGCGGGCCCTGGGCTACCCGGTCCAGGCCAGCCTCGGCACGCATGGCGGCTATCGGCTCGCTGCCGGCAAAGCGATGCCTCCCCTGCTTGTTGACGACGACGAGGCCGTGGCTATTGTGGTCGGCCTGCGGACCGCCGCGCGCCAGCCGGTGGCCGGCATCGGGGAGGCTTCGCTGCGCGCGCTGGCGAAACTTCAGCAGGTAATGCCGCCACGCCTGAGCCGCCGTGTCGGCGCCCTCAGCGCAGCCACAGCATCGGCTACGTTGACGCCGCCACCTCCAGCGCCATCCACGTTGACCGCATCCATCTCGACGCCATCCACCCCGGCTGCATCCACCTCGACGCCATCCACGTCGACGACATCGGGATTGAGTGCGTCGACGTTGAGCGCGTCCATGGTCGATCCGGAGCAGCTGACCGTTATCGCGGCGGCGGCCACGGCGCACGAACGGATCCGGTTCGGCTACAGATCCGGCAGCGGCACGATCACCCAACGCCTGGTCGAGCCGCACAGTCTGGTGGTCGTCGGACACCGCTGGTATCTCCTCGGCTACGACATCGAGCGCCAGGACTGGCGCATCTTCCGGGTCGATCGAGTCGAGAGCACCAAGTCCACCGGGATCCGCGTGTCCCTGCGCCAACCGCCATCCGCCGACGCGTCGAAATATGTCACGAATCGGCTCCTCGATCTCGCCCAGGTCTTCCAGGCCGTAGCAACGCTCAAGCTGCCGGCCGAGCGGGCGGCGGCACGCCTCGGCGACTGGGCCGGGGAGCTCGAACCCATAGACGACAACACATGTCGATGGCGCAGCCCGCACGACACCCTCGACTGGCTGGCATTCCGGCTCGCGCTGCTCGATTGCGACTTCACGGTCCATGAACCGGCCGAGCTCATCGAGCACCTACGCCGGCTCGGCAAGCGCCTCAATCGCGCCGTGGCGCGGCCGCCCGCCAAGACGGCCGCACGCACGGAGCGTCTCACTTAGTGAGAGTGAACCAGTCCAACGACCAGCCGCTGCCAGAGAGGCGGATCGTGTTGACCCCCTTGGTGAGCGCCACGGTCGGCCCGGTCACGAGTCGCCAAGATGTGGGAGCATCCACAGGCGTGCTGTAAGCACTTGATCCGACGGTGGTGGATATGGTGCCGGTGCCACGGACCTGGAATTCGAGCCGGTAACTGCCGGCCGCGGGTGCCCACACGCGATACTCGACCGCGCCGGCGGTTCGCATGAAACCGCCGCCGGGCGCCCGGAGCATCTGGCCCTCCACGTCGATCGGGATGACTCCATCCGGTCTTGGCGATCTTTCCCTGGTACCAAGGAAAAATGTCTGTTCAGCCTGAATCCTCGGCAATCCCAGTGCCGCCGGGGGGAACAGCTGCGGCACGTCCACGGACACGACCCAATGGTCGAGCACCTGGCCGTAGCCCTCGCTCGGCGGCCAGATGTGCACCGCGAACCACATGCGGCCGGTCTTGTCGAACACCGGCGGGCGCTGCTCGGGCGGACCCTGACGCGGCAACAGGTTGCGGCCGGTATCGACCAGCTGCCCGACCGTGAACGTCTTGCTCCGCCCCGTCCCCGCGTGCTGGATGGCGATCACGTTCCCCGTGTCCCAGGTGTCCACGCCCACAATGGCTTTACTGACCGGATCCTCCGCCAGCTGCAGGAAGTTGCCGAAGTATCCGCCTCCACCAACCTCTTTCGCCTGACCGATGTCATAGTCGGGGGCGCAGGTCTGCCCCCACACCGTCTTGCCGAGCGCCGTCGTGGTGTAGCTCTGCGGGCTTGTCTGCCAACGGTTGAGGTCGAACGGGCAGTGCGGTCCGCCGGAGTAGACCAGCATGCCGTCGGCGTATGTCCACATGTTGCCCTGATGGTCATAGATCCCACCGTGGATGCCGCGGAACCTGGTGCCGTCCACGGACAGCCCGGCGATGAACGGCGCCGACGTCGGCTTTATCTCCCCGGTCGCGGAGTTGTAACTGAACTCCTGCGTGACGCTCGGGTCGAGCCCGGGCGGGATGGTGGCGGGGTCGCCGTCGTTGTCGGTATGCCAGATGTCGGCCACCACGCTGAACCGCTCGTCCCCGGGTTGACTGGATGGATCGACCTCGACCGTCTTGATGGCAATCCCCAGCTTTCCGGGACGCGCCGGGTCGGGCGGGTTGACATCGGGCACCTCAGGGTAGGCGTAATAGCCGACGATCTTCGCCTCGTTCTGCGCATTGACCCGAATGGCCATGAGCCCGCCGCTGGTGCGCAGCCCGTCGCCGGCGTAGAGCGCCACGATGAGGTCGCGGGAGCGCGGCAGCAGCGCCAGCTCGTTCAGGCCGCCGCACAGGCTCGTGGCGTCCGGCAGCCCCGCGTAGGGCGCGCACGCACGCTCGTCGACATCGGAGTCGGGATTGGACACAGCCAGCTGGGCGGCGCTGTACTGCCGCGCCACCTGCCACCGACCGTTTACCTTGGCGACGATGCCGAAGCTGGGCCACACACCCTCGACCGGGATCCGTTTGCGATCCAAATAGGACGGCCACGGTACGCCGAACATGTTGGTAAAGGCCACCCTGTCGCCGAGTGCCTGCACGTCCCAGGCCATGGCCCCGCCGTGGTACGTCTTCCCGTTCTCGATGAACGAGGCGACGGTGTCGAACCCCTTGGAGGTCTTGGCCTTCACCGTCGACCACTGGTTCGCGCCGGTTTCGTAGATCCCGGCCACCACCATGTCGTCGGCGATGTCGGTCTGGTTACCCTGCACGACGAGCGCCCCGCCGTCGGTCATGGTCTGGAAGATGCCATTGTGCCCCAAGGGCCAACCCCACCCGGGGACCGCGCGGGTCGAAAGCGACTGTCCGGATGGGACACTCGCGCCCAGCAGCTGGCTACCGAATGTCCCATCCCTGCCATGGATCGTCACCACGTCCGGTTCGTAGAGCGCCGGCGCCACGCCGCTGGTGTCGAGTTTGAAGGTCGCCTGGGTGCGCAGGTTCGAGCTGCCACCCCAGAAGATGTGCGCGGTGGCGTAGTTGCCCTGCACCGACATCCCGCCCAGGCCGGGCAGATCGGGAAAGGCCATGAGCGGCTTGGCGTTGACTCCCGCCACCGGCGCCGTCCGTTGCGAATAGCCCCACCACGGACGGTATCTGCTGCCCGCCGGGTCAAGGGAGTTGATGGGGACACAGCCCCCGCCCTCGGTCGGCCCGGCCCGGCCGCACAGTGCCCAGCCGGTGGCGTAGTTGTTCGACGCCCAGGCATTGGCGGAGAAGAACAACCACAGCTCTCCGGAGTCAGCCCGCACCATCGTCGGGTTCTCGATGACTTGCGAAGTACCGAACTCGTCGAACCTCACATCGGGATGGCTCTCGCTGATCAGCGCGCGGACCGGACCGGCAAGCGACGCCGTTGCCGGGTCGAACCGCTGGATGTTCAACGCCCCCGAATCCCAAAGCAGGTACCACGCCTGCGTCTGCCGGTCGTAGAAGATCTCCGGATCGATCGCCCACGACCCGTTGGGCGGGCACAGCAACGGCTGCGCCGGGTGGAGCCAGCTCGGCCCGGTGGACCGGTCTCCCGCCGCCACACCGATGCACTGCTGGCCGCTGTTCTTCTTGCGCGCCACGTAGAAGAGCCACCAGGCGTTGCCGATGTGAGCCATCGACGGCGCCCACAACCACATCCCCACCGTGGGCGGCCGGTCCGCCCACGGCCCCGGCCCGCCCGGCATGACGTCTCCGCCATAGCAGTCTCCGAGGCGATCCGGCGCGGGCCCGGTACGATAGGGAAGATAGGCAAAACCCTTGGACCACACCGGATCCGCCGGGTCGCACACGTTCGCGAACGGTACCGAGAGCGACTCGTTTGTGGACAGTGACACCCAGGTGTCGCCATCCTGGACGAGAGTGGGATCGGCCGCTCGCAGCGATCCCTGCGCTGCGCCGGCGGCAACCGGTTGCGGCGCGGTCAGCATGCTGGTCAGCAGGCTCGCCGTGAGGGCGAGCACAAGAATTCTTCTCATCAGAGAACCATTGAGCGCCGTCGGCGCGACACACGTCGATCCCTGACGGGATTCCTTTACATGAATTTGTGGTAGCGCCCGCTCACTGCCCGGCGGCCGGCGGTGGGGCGCCCAAGCGCGCCAGCTCCATCGTCTTGGTGATATCGGTGACGGAGAGGATGCCCACCACGCGGTCGTCCTCCACGACCACCGCCGTCCTCCACCCGTTGGTCATGACCCTCGCCGCGACCTCGGCTAGCCGATCACTCGGGCGCAGAATGACCACCGATTCCAGCAGCGACTTTATGCCGGACAGGCGGAGCGAGGATCGCTGGGAGGCGGGGATGCGGGAGAGGCGTCCCAGGCTGATCAGCCCGGTGAGCCGGCCGTCGATGGACAGCACCGGGTACATCCGATGTGGACGATCACGGGCGATGGTCTCGACAAAGGACTCGACCGTCTGGCTTTCACCGGCCGTGACCACCGGTGAGGACATCACATCGCCCACCGTGATCCCCGAGAGCCGCGAGCGCAGCTGCGCCTCGATGTCTTCGGCCCGCGCCGCGGCCACCAGGAACCAGCCGACCAGCATCAGCCAGATCCCGGACAGGTTGGCGGTGAAGAGGATCTGGACCAGGCCACCCGCGATCATCAAGCCGCCCACGATGATCCCGGCGCGACTGGCGATCCGTTGCGCCGCCAGGCGATCACCGCGCACCCACCACACCGCGGCGCGAAGCACGCGGCCTCCGTCGAGTGGGGCACCCGGAAGCATATTGAAGACGGCCAGAACCAGGTTGACCACGGCCAGCCACGCCAGCGCCGCGACAGTGATCTCCGACGCGCCACCGCGCCCCGCCGCGAAGGCGCCGAACCCGAACAGGACCGAGGTGGCGAGGCTGGTCGCCGGGCCGGCGATCGCGATCGCCAGGTCACCGCGGGCGTGCGGCGCCTCGCCCTCCAGCTGGGCGACGCCGCCGAGCAGCCACAGGGTGATCGACTTGACGCCGACGCCGTAGTGCTTGGCCACGATGGCGTGCGCCGCCTCATGCGCGAGCAGCGCCGCCAGGAAGACGGCGGTGACACCGACCGCCACCAGCCAATACGTCAGTCCCGGGAGGTCAGGCGCCGCGGTCGGTAGCAGGCTCATCGCCAGCATCTGGGCCAGAAGCACCATGATGACCAAGACCGACCAGTGCATCCCGACCGGGATCCCGACGACGTGGCCCAGCCTGATGGTCTGACGCATCGACCCCTCCCTCCGCCGCCTCCGTTCTACGGTACGCACGTGGGGGCCGCATGGAGAAGGGACGACGGCACCCGCCCGCCGGAAATCTGGAAGTCACGGTGAGCTGTGGCCCATCTCAGCGATGGTGGGTATTGGCGACTATCGCCGCACTCTTCCCTTTGCTCCTGTGATGTGACTCAGCCCGGCGGCGGGTACCGCATATCTAAATATCTATCATGGATCTTTATGGGCACAGGGCCAAAAGTCCCGATTCACCCGACCTAATGCCCAACCCGGTCGGCTAGCGCTGCGCCACGAGCTCCAGCTGCCGCTTCGTCTCCACCGCGCCCAGCCTCGCCGCCGGATCATGCGTGAGCAACCCGTTCAGGACGGTGGTCAGGGCTCCGGCCCGCACCGGCGGATCGGGCGGCGAGTTGACCAACGCCGACAGGGTCGCCTGCACGGACGGGCGGCTATAGGGCGAACGCCCCTCCACGGCCGCGTACAGGGTGGCCCCCAGCGACCAGAAATCACCCGCGGGCGTCGAGGCTCCCGACATCACCCGCTCCGGCGCCACATAGTGCGCCGTGCCCATGAGCTCCGCGTCGGTCAGTTCTCCGTCACGATCCCAATAGGCCACGCCGAAGTCGGCCAACACGACCCGGCCGCCGTGTCCGATCAGGACATTCTGCGGGGTCACATCCCGATGCAGCACCCCGGCCCGGTGGGCGGCGCTCAGCGCGTCGACCAGCGCCAGCCCGACCGCGACGACCTGGATCGCCGGCAGCGGCCCGTCGTTGCGCAGGATGTCCAGCAGCGATCGCGAGGGGATGTACTCCATCACGATCCACGGCCACTGTCGCCATTGGACAATGTCGTAGATCCGGACGACATGGTTGTGCGACAGCTGCGCCGCGGCCCGCGCCTCCCGCACCGTCAGCTGCCGCAGGGCATCCATCTGGCTGTCGGTCATCCCGCTCGGGGGCACGATCTCCTTGATGGCTACGTCTCGATGCAGCAGTTCATCGCGGGCGAGCCACACCCGACCCATCCCACCCGACCCGATGGGGCGCAGCAGCGCATAGCGCTCCGCCACCAGGAAACCCATCTCCGACATCCCCACCATTGAATGACGCGTGGCGTGTCGCGTCAGTCACCATTGCGACCCATGATGGATCACATGTCCGTACGTATGGAGCGCGATGGTCCGATCGTCATCGTCATCCTGTCAAGACCGCACGCCCGCAACGCTGTGGACGGTCCGACCGCCGCCGCCCTCGCCGGCGCGTTCCGCTCTTTCGACGCCGATGCGACAGCTTCGGTGGCGGTGCTGTGGGGCGAGGGCGGCCACTTCTGCTCCGGCGCCGACCTCAAGGCCATCGGGACGCCTTCTGGCAACCGCCTGTCCCCCGACGGCGACGGCCCCATGGGCCCCACCCGCATGCGCCTGAGCAAGCCCGTCATCGCGGCGATCTCCGGCTACGCCGTCGCCGGCGGCCTGGAGCTTGCGCTCTGGTGCGACCTTCGCGTGGCCGACGAGTCCGCGGTCTTCGGCGTCTTCTGCCGCCGCTGGGGTGTGCCGCTGGTGGACGGCGGCACGGTCCGGCTGCCCCGCCTGATCGGGATGGGGCGCGCCATGGATCTCGTTTTGACAGGCCGCGCGGTACCCGCGAAAGAGGCCTTTGACATTGGCTTAATTAACTATTTGGTACCGAATGAGGCCGCGCTGGAGGCCGCGAAATCCTTGGCGCACGACCTCGCCCGCCTCCCGCAGACCTGCCTGCGCCACGATCGCCTGTCAATGCTGGAGCAGGAAGGCCTGGAGGAAGCCGAGGCGATGCCGCTCGAGTTCGGGCACGGCATGATCTCGGCGGTTGACATGGCCGACGGCCTGGCCCGCTTCACCGGCGGCGCCGGCCGCCACGGCGAACCCAGCTAGCCCGGTGGCAGTGGCTGCGGCGCCTCGGGTCCCACATACCTGGCGCTCGGCCGGATTATCTTACTGTCGCGCGCCTGCTCCAGAACGTTGGCGCACCAGCCGATGACCCGGCTGCACGCGAAGGTCGGGGTGAACATCTCGCGCGGGATGCCGCACAGCTCCATCACCACTCCCGCATAGAACTCCACGTTGGTGTGCAGCTCCCGCCCCGGCTTCAACTCCTCAAGCAAGGCCAGAACCCGTTGCTCCACAAGGATCGCGAACTCCACCAGATCCCCGCCGAACCGCTGCGCGATCCCCTTGAGCATCCTCGAACGCGGGTCCTCAGTCCGGTAGATCGGATGCCCGAAGCCCATAATCCTTTCCCCGACAAGGATTTTCGCCCTTAGCCAGGCATCGGCGTTCTCGGGTCTCCCGATCGCGTCAAGCGTCTCCAGCGCGCGGCTCGGAGCTCCGCCATGCAGCGGCCCGGACAATGATCCGAGCGCACCGACCAGACACGCCATGAGGTCGGCTCCCGTCGAGGCGATGACCCTCGCGGTGAAGGTGGACGCATTGAATCCATGGTCGATCGTCGAGATAAGGTACGACTCAATCGCCTTCGATTTCTCCGGTTCGGGAAGCTCTCCGGTCATCATGTACAGATAGTTGGCCGCATACGGCAGGTCGTCCCGTGGCTCGATCGGCTCCAGGCCGCGTTTCAGCCGGTGCAACGCAGCCAGGATCGTCGGGGTCACAGCGCACGCATACAGCGCGTCGCGGCGTCGCCGATCCTCATCGATGTCCATGAGCGGCCGCATCTCGCGGAGCGACCCAGCCATTGAAAGTGCGGTACGCAAGCCGTCCATCGGCGCAACCCCCGCCCCCGTCGACGACCGGCCACCCATTCCCACCGCATCACCCACCGCATCACCCACCGCACCACCCACCGCACCACCCACCGCACCGCCCACCGCCGGCAGCCCACTGGCCGCACCCGCCGCATCACCCACCGCACCGCCCACCGCCGGCAGCCCACTGGCCGCACCCGCCCCCGTTGACGACCCGCCTCCCATACCGGAATCGCCTGCCCTTGTCGGCAACCCGCCAGCCACCCCAACGGGCCGGTTCGCTACCGCCCTCAAGATCGTCTTCAATCGGGGGTCGAGGTGGCGCAACGGCTGGATCTCGACGGCGAACGCCTCGCGCTGGCGCCAGTCGGGAAGGCAGCCATCGATCAGAAGGTGCCACACGTCCTCCAGCGAGCACCGGGTCGCCAGCTCGATCGCCGAGTACTGCCGGTAGTGGTAAAAGCCTTCCTGCCCACGGACATCACCGATCTCGGTGTCCGTGACGACAACGCCCTTCAGCCCTCGTGGGACCACATATGTATCAACCACATGGACGACTGTTGTCGACGTTGACGAGTCTTGTCAACATTGATTAGTCAACCCTCGAGCATCGTGAGACAATCCTCGGATGCATCTCACGACCGAACAGGCGGCCGACCGGTTGGACGTCAAGCCCGAAACCATCTACTCCTATGTCTCGCGTGGCCTGCTCCATCCCATGCGGGCCAAGGACGGCAGGGGCAGCCTGTTCGATCCTCAGGAGGTCGAGGGCTTGGCGACCCGGCGTGCCCGTGACCGCCGGCACAAGAATCGCGGCCCTGGCGTTCGCAGCGCCATCACCGTCATCAAGGACGGGCGGCTCTACTACCGCGGCATCGACGCTACGAAGCTCGCCATCGGCGAGACCTTCGAGGGCGTCGCCGGCTGGCTCTGGAATCGCGATCTCGACTCGACCAAGGTCTTCGGCCCCCCGCCCGAGATCCTCGACATCGCGCAGACGAACATAGCCACGCTGCCCGCCACCACCCGCCACGTCGATCGCCTGCGGGTCATCACCGCCGTCGCCGCCTCCGCCGACCCGTTCCGGTTCAACATCCAGCCCGAGGCCGTCGTCGCCATGGGCAAGGCGATCCTGGGCGTGATGGTTGACGCTTTGCCGCTGGAGGGCGCGCGGATCTATATCCGTGACAAGCATGATCTGGCGACCCGGCTTTGGCCAAGACTCACCACCAAACAGGCGACCGAGCAGGCGATCGGGGCCCTCAACGCCGCCCTGGTCCTCATGGCCGATCATGGCTTGGCCACTTCGACCCTGGCCGCTCGGGTGGCCGCCTCCTCGCGCGCCAACCCTTATGCCGTGGTCGCCGCCGGCCTGAGCGCCTTTGACGGGCCGTTGCACGGTGCGGCCGCCACCCACGCCTATCAGATCCTCAAGGAAACAATAAAGTCGGGCGATCCGACGGCCGTCTATGCCGAGCGGCTGCGGACCGACGGCATGGTCGCGGGCTTCTTTCCGTATGGCCACAAGCACTATCCCGATGGAGACATCCGCGCCATTGCACTGTTGTCGATTGTGGACAAGTTGCCGGTACCGCAGAAAATGAAAAGGGCGATCGATGGTCTGATTGAGACCGCTGCGCGCGGGCGCGCGGCTCCCAGCATCGAGCTTGGGCTTGCCGCGCTGGTGCACGCCTGCCAGATGCGACCCGACGCGGGCGAGGCCATTTTCGCGATCGCCCGGACAGCGGGCTGGATCGCGCACGCGTTGGAGGAGTATGAGGAACCGGGATTGCGGTTTCGCCTGGAGGGAACATATGTGGGCGAGCCGATCACATAGGCTTGGCTTAGGTTGCCGGGATGGCACACACGCATGATCTTGTGGTGGATGGCGGGGTGCTGACCAAGCGGTATAGGTCGTGGGATCGCGACGAGCATCGTCGTGAGTGGATGGTGCTGAGTCGTCTTTCCAGCTATGTTTCCGATCTTGTACCTGTTCCGTTGGCAGCGGGCTTGGACGCCGTTCCGCCGTCGGTGACGATGAGCCGGCTGCCGGGTGATCCCCTGGATGGGCCGCTGACGCCCGCGCAGGTTGACGGACTGGAAGTGGCGCTGCGACGCATGTGGTCGGTCCCGGCATCGGGCCTTCCGCGACGCCGGTATCACCCGCAGGAAGCGACCGAGGTGGCGAGGTCGGTGTTCGCCTCGGCGATCCGGCCTGGGGGGATCGCGGGTGAGGCCTTCGACGCCACGGTGAGTTTTCTCGGACGACCGGCCAGATTGGGCACTGCCGAGCCGGTGGTCGGGCATGTTGATCCCAATCTGACCAACTATCTGTGGGATGGCCGGTGGATACGGATCGTCGACTTTGAGGATGCGGGCGGATCTGATCCGGCCTATGAATTGGCGACACTGATAGAGCACCTGTCTGCGCATGAAACCGATTGGAACTTGTTGCTGCGTCGAATCGATGTCGACGGCGACCGGTTGCGCTGGGCTCGGTGCCTGTTCGCATCGTTGTGGTTCTATTGGCTGCTGCCCGGCAACGCTGCGGCGAAACGGAACCCACCCGGCACGCTGCAACGCCAAGCAGAGCGCCTGCTGACGCTGCTCGGGTGAAAATGGCCCTATCGCCGCGGCCCGCTATGTGTCAGAAGGCAGTGATGTCCGCGGGCGAGCAACCCCGCTGCCGACACGGCCGCTTCCAGAAGGCCTCTCGGATCGCGCCCATTGCGTTAACGTACAACGGTGACACGTCCCTCTCTCTTCGAGTTCGCGGGCGGTGAACCGGCCTTTCTGGCGCTGGCGACGGCGCACCATGAGCGCTGCCTTGCCGACCCCATCCTGAACCATCCTTTCTCCCATCTGGGCCACCCACAGCATGTGGAGCGGCTGGCTTCTTACTGGGCCGAGGTTTTCGGTGGGCCCCAGGGCTTTTCCCGGGAGTGCGGCGGCCACTCCGGAATGATCGCCATCCATGCCGGTCAAGGCGCACACGGTGACCTTGGCGACCGCTTCGTCGCGTGCTTCATGCAGGCCGCCGATGACGTGGGGCTGCCCGAGGACCCCGAGTTTCGCGCGGCGCTGCACTCCTACATGGAGTGGGCGGTGGCCGAGGTGATGTCCTACTCGCCCAAAGACTCGCACGTCCCTGCCGGCCTTGCCATGCCCCGTTGGTCCTGGGACGGACTGTCCCTGGATGGTCTATCCGCGGATTAACTGTCCCTGCCTCGTCCCGACGACACGGGCTAGGTTTGATTCATGTTGATCAGGGATGCGGGCCCGGAGGACTGGGCGGCGATCTGGAGGTTCATGCGGCCGATCGTCGCCGCGGGCGAGACCTTCACCTGGGATCGCGACATCACCGAGGAGCGGGCAAGGTCAATCTGGCTCGACAACCCTTTGGCCGGGCATTCGTCGCCGTCGATGACGGCACGGTGACGGGCACTGCCGAGGTCCACCGCAACCAGGGCGGGCCGGGTGCGCATGTGGCCAACGCCGGGTTCATGGTCGATCCGGCCCGCTCCGGGCGCGGTGTGGGACGGGCCCTATGTGAGCACGCGCTGCGCGAGGCCCGAGCCGATGGCTACCGGAGCATGCAGTTCAACGCCGTCGTCGAGACGAACGTGCGGGCGGTAAAGCTATGGCAGTCATTGGGTTTCGCCATTCTCACCACGGTGCCCGAGTCCTTCCACCACCCCACCCTCGGCTATGTCGGCCTTCACGTGATGTTCCAGCATCTCTAGCAGCGTGGGCACCCAGGGAAGCGTGTCCAGGGCGGGGATATCGTTCGGGTCAACAAAGACCATGGCCTGGCCCTCGCCAAGCACCACGTCATCCTGCGTGGCCGTGGTCGTTCCGCAGAATGCGTGGATCATCACCGGCTCGGGAATGTCCGAACCCGCGGCCGGATGCATGCCACTCCAGAAACGGCGCATGTTGGGGACGACCAGACCGGTCTCCTCGAAAACCTCCCGGTGCACGGCCTCCAAAGCGCTTTCGCCGGCCTCGATCTGGCCACCCGGCATACCCCACTTGTTCGCACCGCCCGGCGCGTGCTCGTCCCGATGCTGCATAAGGAGGAAGCCACGTGAGTCCCTGATGAAGGCAAGCGCCACACCAAAATCCGCCATGAGCGAGATCATGCCACCAAACAATCCATGATCTTGGCCGCCATTGGCGATGGGGGTGTAGATCGTCATCGACACAGGCGGCGGACCGGAGCCGCTGACATACGAGGTCAAGGCGACCGGAGCCGGGAGGCGGGTCGAAACCTCGATCAGCCGAGGCGTGGTCGAGGTGATCGAAGTCACCCGCGGCGGAGCGCCTGTGCGAACCAAGCAGGCACACGATTGAGCTGCGCTGGAGCTTGACCGACGAAGACTAGGCGGCGGGATCCGGCTGGTCGAGATCGCGGGCGTACTCCAGCTGGCGGGTCGTGACGCCCTCGATCTCCGACAGGCGCGCCTGCCCACTCAAGACCCAGCCGTCACGCTCGTAGAAACGGCAAGCCCGCTCGTTTTCCTCGAGCACCCACAACGCCGCCCGAGCAAAGCCCAACTCACGCAACGAACGCCGAGCCACCTCTATCAACGCCTGCCCGACACCCCGGCCGATCCAATCCGGATGGACGTGGATCGCATGCAGCAAACCATCTCCCACATAGGCAAAACCGATCAGTTCCTGTCCGGCCGAGTCCGCCGTGGCCACATGCAGCCGGTGGTTCTCGCGTTCGGCCTCGAACCTCGCCCGCCAATGGGCGGCGTAGACCTCAGGATGGTACCCATTGAGGAATTTATAGGTTTTCAAGCGGCTCAGGGCATGCAGCGATCCGACCCCTTCAATGTCGGCCGCTCCCCCGCGTGCGATAACGAAACTCATCGTGGCACGTCCCAATCTGATGGCAGCGTGGTGGGTGTCCAGTCCGGATCCGGCGTGAAATCCACCCACGTCCCATCAAATGGATATACCCCAGCTTCGGCCATCGCGATGACCCGTTTGCCCTCGGCCCAGATCGCGGGAACCTCCTCCGCCGGCCAGTAGCTCGGGTGCCCGGTGCGCTCGGCCAGCTCATCCTCGTCCTTCCACTGCCAGCTCCGGTCCCGGTTGATCCAGATGTCCAGCGCGTGGTCCCGCAGGTCGACGCCGCCGGACCACCGGATCGCCGGCGCCTCGAGGTTGACATACCACCGCCTGAACTGCCCGTCCTCGCCGAAAAACCACCAGACCGAGTGGGCGGCTTCGGGCGGCGTGAGAATGAGCACACCACCGCCGTCCCAGCCCCTGGCGCTCAGGATCGTGGGCATCGACGCTCTTTGAGCGAGCGACATCTTGCGCACCGGCACTCCATCGATGGTCGTGCGCCGCACCACCGTCGACCCGGTCGACACCCAGAGCACCAAGCCTTGATCATCGTCGGCGATGACGCGGCCGGCCTCGACGCCGACAAGCCGGCCATCGCGCAGGTGGCAACGCCGAACCGCGGTCTGACCCACCGAGAAACGAACCCGCCGACCGCCATCGTCCCACACAGGGCAGACAGTAACAGCGTTACCCAATAGTGACGGGACCCCGGATACCAACGGTTGCAGGCAAGCCGCACACTGTGACAGTGAACAAACGGCACATGCGCCAGATTGCCCTGCTTTGCGCCCTGGGCGTGGCGCTGACGGCGGGGATCGTGCTGGTGTGGCCGGGCGCCAGGGAAGCCCTCTTCCATAGAACGACCGTGGCCGATCAATCACGCGCGTCCAGCCCGCCAGTGCAGCCCGCCTTCGTGGGTTGGTCGAACCCGGCCATGATGGGCAAACCCTACGGCAGCAAGGTTAACGGCGTCCTTACGTTCCGCGGTAACCCGACGCGCACCTACTACGGCACGGGGCCGATCCCCCGCACAACCCCCAAGGAGCTGTGGCGTTTCCCGAAATCGGGTGGCCTGTGCGCGATCTCCTCGGACGCCGACGGGCCGCGCGAGTGGTGCGGCAATGGGTGGACTGGTCAACCCGCGGTGTTCGAACGCGATGGGCGCACCTGGGTGGTCGTCGGCGCCTACGACCGCAATGTGCACTTCCTCGATGCGAAGACGGGTGACCGGATCCTTCCCGATTTCCCCACCGGAGACATCATCAAGGGTTCGGTGACCGTCGATCCCGACGGATTCCCCTTGGTGTACACCGGTTCCCGGGACAACTACTTCCGCGTCCTGGCCATCGACGGCGACAAGCCGCGCGAGCTGTGGAAGCTGTCCGCCAAGGCGGTCTCTCCCACATTGTGGAACGACGACTGGGACGGCTCCGCCCTCATCCTGGATGATTACCTCTTCGAAGGCGGCGAGAACAGTCAGTTCCACATCGTGAAGCTGAACCGGGCCTACGACGCCAGCGGCAAGGTGACCGTCGCCCCCAAGCTGGTCTTCAACGCCCCGGGCTGGGATGACCAGCTCCTGAAAGACTTGGGGGACAAGAACGTCTCCATCGAGAGTTCGGTCACCATCGTCGGAAACACGGTCTATTTCGCCAATTCCGGCGGCCTCGTCCAGGGGTGGGACATCAGCGGCCTCAAGGAAGGCAAGGCGCCGCAACGGGTTTTCCGTTTCTGGACCGGCGACGACACCGACGGCACCATCGTCGCCGACGAGAAGGGCATGCTCTACGTCGGCGCGGAGTACGAACGCCTCACGGCAACGTCCAAACGCAACGGTCAGATGATGAAGCTCGACCCGAAGCGCCCGGACAACCCCCTGATCTGGAAGGTCGACGAACAGAACAAGAGCAGCAGCACCAAGGGCGGTGTCTACGGTTCCGCCGGCATATACAAGGACCTGGTCATCTGGGGCACCGACAAGGGCGACGTGGTCGGCATCGACCGCGAGTCCGGCGCCGTCCGCTGGCGCATCCCGCTGCATCGCGTCCACATGTCACCGGTGATCATCGATGGCGTCATGGTCGTCGGCGACTGCAACGGGCTGCTCAACGCCTACGACATCACCGACACCAAGGCCCAGCCAAAGCCGCTGTGGTCCATCAAGCCAAGCGCATGCATCGAATCGACACCCTCCGTTTGGAACGGCACCCTCTACTTTGGAACGAGAGGCGGCGCCATCCACGCCATCGGCGTCAAATAACCTTCTGCGCCAACAGATGGCAGCGCCGCGACGGGTGCTCACCCTGACGGCCCTCGGCACCCGGCCAGGGCCGCCGCCGCGTCACAGCCATGACCGTAAATCCCGCCTGCTCCACCTCCTGGGCAATGCCATCGGGATCGAGAAAGTGAAATTCAAGCGCGACCTGCTCGCCCCACCACTGGGTCACCCGCTCGACATCCCCGATCGCATGCGCATCATCGTCGATATGAAACGACAGCAATAGCCATCCACCGGGCGCGATCACCCGCGCCAGCTCGGCGAAGGCCGCCGGCCGCTGCCCCGGCCCGAGATGGATGATCGAGTAGGCGCAGACCGCGCCGGACCATCGCGCGTCGCCGGCGGGCAGTGCCAGCAAGGAGCCAATTTCAAAATCTTTTCCTTGGTACCGGGAAGAGGCGACCGCGATCATTCCCGGTGAGACATCGATCCCGACCACCCGCGCCCCCTGCTCGGCCAGGTACGCGGTCACATGCCCCGGTCCGCATCCCACATCGGCCAGGATCCCACCCCCGGAAAGCTCCACCATCAGGTTGAGCCAGGCCCGATCGACCGGCTTGTCCTTCAGCTCGTCACCGATCTCCTCCGCATACCTTTCGGCCACCGCGTCATAACTGGCCGCGATCTGATCCCTCGTCATGTCAGTACCATAATGGGGTGATCTTCCGTGCCGCCGGTTTCCACGAGCTCGACTCCGCGACGCTCTATGCCCTGCTGAGGTTGCGGGTCGACGTGTTCGTGGTGGAGCAGCAGTGCGCCTATCCGGAGCTCGACGGGCGCGACCTCGAGGCCGGCACGCGCCACCTGTGGTACGAACGCGACCGCATCCCCGTCGCCTACCTGCGCATCCTCGACCACGACGGTCCGGTGGCCCGCGTCGGCCGGGTCGTGACGGCGAAGGACTCGCGCGGCCTGGGCCTGGCCAACCAGCTGATGGCCGCGGCGCTCGCGGTGATCGGCAACCGCCCGATCGCCCTCGACGCACAGTCCAACGTGGTCAGTCTTTATGAGCGTTACGGTTTCCGGCCCACCGGCCCGGAGTTCGTCGAGGACGGCATCACCCACATCCCCATGCGCCGCGAAGCCGCGTAGCCGCGTAGCCGCCTATTTGTAGCCGCCTATTTGTAGCCGCCTATTTCTTGCGGGACGGCGGCTGGGTCGAGGCCCGCACCACCAGCTCCGGGTCGAAAAAGTACTCGTCCGCCGCGACCTCGCCGCCCTCGATCTGGGTGACCAGCAGCGCCACCGCCGTCTGGGCCATGTCGCCGATCGGCTGCCGCACCGTCGTGAGTGGAGGATCGGTGCATGCCATGAACATCGAGTCGTCGAACCCGATGACGGATACATCATCGGGAACGTTCAGGCCCATCCGCCTCGCGCCCCGGATCGCGCCCAGCGCCATGATGTCGCTGGCGCAGATCAGACCGGTCACGCCCTCCTTGATGAGCCTGGTCGCGGCCGCCTGGGCCCCCTCCATCGAGTAGAGCGTGCGCGCCACCGGCAGATCCGGGAACTCGGCGACCTTGCGCCCCGACGGCACGTGGTCACTCGGCCCCACCAAAAGCCCAATCGTGCTGTGCCCCAAAGACTTCAAATGCCCAAACGCCTGCCTGACCGCCACCCGGTCATCGGCCGAGACCACCGGGAACCCGAGCCCTTCGATGGCCGCGTTCACCAGCACCACCGGCAGCCCACGCTCCTTGAGCTTCAAATAGTGCCCATGGTCCGCGTCCGCCTGCGCGTAGTTGCCCCCAGCGAAGATCACCCCCGAAACCTGCTGCTCCAGGAGAATGTCGACGTATGCCCCCTCGGAGACCCCATCCTCGGTGCGCGTGCACAGCACCGGGGTGAACCCGCGCTGCGCCAGCGCGCCCGCGACCACCTCCGCGAACGCCGGGAAGATCGGGTTCTGCAGCTCGGGCAGGACCAGCCCGACCAACCTTGCCCGCTCGCCGCGCAGCTTCACCGGGCGCTCGTAGCCGAGCACATCGAGCGCGGTGAGCACGGCGGTGCGCGTGGATTCGGAAATGCCCGGTTTGCCGTTGAGCACGCGGCTCACCGTCGCTTCGCTCACCCCTACATACTTGGCAACCTCGGCCAGTCTCCGTGTCACGCCACCCAGCTTAGATGCCACCCTCGCCCCGGCCACGTCACGCCCGAGACCGCTCAAGATCCAGCAATTTGCCTGGCAAGTCACGCTCCCATGGCCCTCCAATAGGTCTATTGCCAGGCAAATTGCGGGATCTTGGCCAAGGTCGGATCTTGAGTGGGGCGGGATGGTGGGTCAGGGGACGGTGAGCCAGGCTCCGGTGTCCGGGGCGAGCTTGCCCTGCTTCAACGGGTGGCTGGCGAGCACGACGCTGTCGTGCGGTGGCAGGGTGGCGTCCTGATCGGACAGGTTCACGACACAGACATGCTTGCCGCGCTTGAACGTCAGCACCCCGGGCTCCGAGGCCATCCAGGCGAACGGTTCATCGCAAAAGGCCCGCCGCACCCGCAGCGCCGCCCGGTAGAGCTCAAGCATGGACTGCGGGTCGCCGGTTTGCGCCTCGACCGTGTACGCCTTCCACGCCGCCGGTTGCGGCAGCCACGGTTTTGTGTCGCCGTTGGGGCTGAAGCCGAAGGGCGCCTCGTCGCCGGACCACGGGATCGGCACCCGGCATCCGTCCCGACCCGGGTCGGCGCGGCCGGAACGGTGCCACATGGGGTCCTGCCGCAAGGATGGCGGGATGTCCTCAACCTCCCACAGGCCCAGCTCCTCGCCCTGATAGATGTAAGCCGACCCGGGCAGCGCAAGGGTGAGCAGCGCGGCGGCGCGGGCGCGCCTGGCGCCCAGATCCAGGTCCGTGGTGGGGCGGTCGTCGCGCCGCTTGGCCGCGAAGCTGAACGACGTGTCGGCCCGCCCGTACCGCGTCACCACCCGGGTGACGTCGTGGTTGGACAGCAGCCAGGTCGCCGGGGCATCGACCGGGGCGTGATAGGCCAGCGTGCTGTCGATCTGGGTACGCAGCAGGGCCGCATCCCAAGGGCTGCAAAGGAACCCGAGGTTGAACGCGGTGTGCAGCTCGTCCGGCCGCAGGTAGTTCGCGAAGCGTACCGGGTCTTGCATCCAAACCTCGCCCACGAAGGCCCGGTCGCCATAGCTGTCCCCGATGCGCCGCCACGACCGGTAGATCTCGTGCACCTCGTCGCGGTCGATGTATGGATGCACATTGATCGTATCGATGTCACGAAGCTCTGGATCCTTGCAAAGCAACCCCGCCGAGTCGATCCGGATGCCGTCGGCCCCGCGGTCGAACCAGAATCTCAGCACCGACTCGAACTCGGCGCGCACCTCGGGATGGTCCCAGTTCAGATCCGGCTGCGACGGGTCGAACAGGTGTAGGTACCACTGGCCGTCCTCCACTTGCGTCCAAGTGTTGCCGGGCGAGCCGCCGAACTCCGACACCCACTGGTTGGCGGGCTGGTCCCGGAACCAGAAGCGGTCTCTTCCGGTACCAGATAAAGCCTCCTGAAACCAAGGATGCTCGCTCGACACATGATTGGGCACGACATCGACGATGATGCGCAGTCCCAGTCCGTGGGCCTCGGCGATCAGCTGCTCGGCCTCGGCCAGTGTCCCGAAGATCGGGTCGATGGCGCGATAGTCGGACACGTCGTAGCCGCCGTCGGCCTGAGGCGAGGCATACCACGGGTTGAACCAGATCGCGTCCACCCCGAGCTGCCTCAGGTAGGACAACCGCGCGCGGACCCCGGCGAGATCGCCGATGCCGTCGGCGTTCCCGTCGGCGAAGCTGCGCGGGTATACCTGATATATGACCGCCATCCGCCACCAGTCCGGTGTAGTGCCAATAGTCATGTCAACCTTTCATGCCACCGGCCGCGAGGCCGCTGAGGATGTGCCGCTGGAAGACGAGGAACACCACGACCATCGGGACGCTGGCGAACACCATGCCGGCCAATAGCTGGGTGAAGGGCGTGACTCCGGACGTCGCCCCCATCCGGCTCAACGCCACGCTCAGGTTCTGAACGCTGGGCTCTTGCAGGACAAGCAGGGGCCACAGGAAGTCCTTCCAGGCACCGATGACCGCGAAGATCGACGTCACGGCGAGCACCGGGCGGGACAGTGGGAGGACAACGCTCCAGAGCGCCCGGACCTTTCCGGCGCCGTCAATCGCGGCGGCGTCGAGAAGGTCCTTGGGGATCTGGTCGAAGAAACGTTTGAGCACATAGATGTTGATGGCGTTGGCGGCGCCCGGCAGCCACAACGCCCACGGCGTGTTGATCAGGTTCCAGCCGAAGATCGGCACTTCGCTGACGGTCAGATAGGCCGGCACCAGCAACGCGGTCATCGGGAGCATGAGGCTGGCCAGCATCGCGCCCAGGATCACGCCGCCGAAGATCGGCCGCAGCTTCGAAAGTGCATAGGCCGCAAGCACATCGATGGTGATCTGGAAGAACCAGGCACCGAACGCGTAGAACGCGGTGTTGAGGAAGTAGCGGCCTATCTTGAGGTTGTTCCAGGCCTTGACGTACGTCTCGGGATGGAAGGTCTGCGGGATGATGGTGGGCGTCGGCTGGATCACCTCCTGCGGGTCCTTGAACGCGCCTGTGATCATCCAGTAGAACGGGAAGACGAAGACGACGGCGAACACGGCGATCATCAGGATCAGCAGCGTGTAGTACGCCTTCCGGTGCCGCTTGAGGAACAGCGGCGAGATCAGTGTCCGTTCCATCGATCAGTCCCTCTCCCTGGTGAGGCGCAGATAAAGGGCCGTGAAGACGCCGAGGATCACGAAGAGCAGGACGCTCATGGCGGCCGCCATGCCGAAGTCGTGGTTGATGGTGAAGGCGTACCGGAAGATGAGCACCATCACGGTGACGGTGTCCGGGTTCGTCGTCCCGGTGAGCTGATAGGGCTCGATGAAGACCTGCATCGTGGCGACGACCTGCAACAGCAGCAGCACCAGCAGGATGAAGCGCATGTGCGGGATGGTGACGTGGCGCAGCCGCTGCCAGACGCTCGCGCCCTCGATCTCGGCCGACTCGTACAGCTCGCCGGGGATGTTCTGCAGCGCGGCCAGGTACATGATGAACGCCCCACCCATGTTGGACCACGTGGCGATCAGCACCAGCGACAGCATCGCCGTCGAGGACGACTGGTACCACTGGGATTCCGGTAGGTGCAGTCCATGTAGGACGGTGTTGAACAGGCCGTTGCCGGGATCGTAGAAGTACTGCCAGAGGATGACCACCACGATCGGCGGGAGCATGAGCGGTAGATAGACCGTGACTCTGAAGAAGCCCTTGGCGTGGCGCATCTCGTTGACGAGCACGGCGAGGAAGAACGGCACCGCATAGCCCAGCAGCAGCGCCAGTCCGGTGAACTTGAGCGTGTTTACCCACGCCGTCCAGAACAGCGGATCCTTGAAGATGGTCTGGTAGTTCTCCGTGCCCACCCAGTACGGGTCGGTCACGAAGTTGACCTGCTGGAAACTGAGGATGATGCCCCGAATGAGGGGGTACCACGAGAACAGCGCGAAGACCGCGATGCCGGCCGCCATGAAGCCGTACGCCGTCAGGTTGTCCTTGACCCGCTGAACGTCAACCCGCTGAAGGCCAACCCGCTGCATGGTGACACTCTCCTATTTGGACCATCGGTCCGGGCCGCCGCACTTCCAGGGCGGCCCGGACCGAAAAGGCTACTTGACCGTGGCCAGAATCGTGTTGATCTGCTTTTCCGCGTCGGCCAGCAGCTGGTCGATGTTGGCGCTCTTGTCGGTGAGCACCTTCGCCATGGCGGTGTCGAGGATGGCGTAAAGCTCCTGCGCCTTCGGCGGCTCCACCTTCAGCGGCACCGGCTTGGCTACGAACTGTTTGTAGTTGTCGGTCGGGACGTTGCCGTACTTCTGGCGCGCCGCAACGGTTTTCTCCTGCGCGGCGCCGGTGGACCACAGGTTCGGCTCGGGCAGGCCCACGACCTCTTTGGCGGCAGCGGCGGCCTTGTGCGCGTCCTCGATACGGTCCGGGTTGGTGAACTTGAAGGTCAGCCACTTCAGCCCGGCCCGGATCTTCTCCGGCGACGCCTTGGCGTTGATCATGTAACCGGAGCCACCGGCGAGTGTGCCCTTGCCACCGGGGATCGGGGCGATGCCGTACTCGTTGATCTTCCCGTTGTAGGAGGTGATCATCGGGTTGATGCTGTCCGGCGCGCCCACGTTCATGCCCAGCTTGCCGCTGGCCATCATCTGGACCAGGTCGACCCACTCCAGCAACTGCTTCTCGCCCATGCTGTTGTCAACCCAGCGCATGTTGTACAGGTCCTGCAGCAGCGCCTTTCCGGTGGCGTTGTTGAACGCCGCCTTCCAGGTGTCGCCCTCCTTGACCGCGACCTCGCCGCCGCGCGAGAACATCTCGGCCGTGAAGTGCCAGCCACCCGTGTTGTTCTTGCTGTACTCGCCGTAGCCCACGACGCCGTTGCCAAGCCCGGCAAGCTTTTGCGCCGCGGTACGGACCTCGTCCCACGTCGCCGGCGGCTTCTCCGGGTCGAGACCGGCCTGCTTGAAAAGCTCGCGGTTGTAGACGAGACCAAGCGAATACTGTTCGGTTGGTACCCCGTAAACCTTGCCGTCAGATCCGCTGAAGATCTTCAGTAGTTCGGGCCGAAGTTGCGCGAAGGCCGGAAACTCCTTGGTGTACGGGGTCAGGTCCGCCGCCTGCCGCTTGGCGATGAGATCGGCCGGCGTGGTGAACCAGACATGGAAGACGTCCTCGAGCTGGCCACCGGCGAGCTTTGCGGGGAAGGTCTGCGCGTCCATCGTGCCCTCACGGGCATCAATCTTGATGTTGGGGTTCGCCGCCTCGAATGCCTTGACGTCATCGAGGAAGGTCTTGCGCTTGGGCGCGTCGGTCTCCGGCGGGAGGCCGTTGATCGTGATGGTGACGGGCCCGTCGGCTTTGGGTTCTTCCTTGCAAGCGGCGGCCGCCGTGGCAAGGCCAATCGTCAGCGCGATGCCGAGCACCCGGCCCAAAGTTCTTCTGTGCATGGGATCGCCGATCCTCTCGATTTCAGGGACGTCACCTCGACGTTTCGAACGGGCGACGTTCCCGGAAGACTAAAACCGACCTCCGCAAGAAGTCTAGTACCTGTTGCAAAAACTTAATGCACTGATGACGTGGATGCCCGAACGACCAGTTCAGGTTCGAAGAGAAGTTCGTCGGCCACGACCGGGCTGCCTGCAATTTCGGCTATCAGCAGCTGGACGGCGGCCTGGCCCATCGCCTCGATCGGCTGCCGGATCGTGGTCAGCGGCGGATCCGTGCAGGTCATGACCGCCGAGTCGTCATAGCCGACGATGGATACGTCACCGGGTACGTCAAGCCCGAGGCGCCGCGCGCCCCGCACCGCGCCCAGCGCCAGCACGTCGCTGGCGCAGATCAGCCCGGTCGCTCCGCGCTCGATCAGCCTTGTGGCCGCGGCATGACCGCCCTCCATGGAGAAGAAGGTGTGCTCCACCAAGTAGCAGGCGGCCGCCTGCGCCCCAGTCGGTTGCGCCCCTGTTCCAAACGACTGCGCCCGCGCCGCGGATGATCGCGACCCGGCCGCCGCTGCAGACACCAGCGCTTCAGACCCCTGGGCGCCAGACACCAGCGCCTTGAACGCAAGCGCCTTGCGCCGTGATGGCATGTGGTCACTCGGGCCTAGTACAAGCCCAATCTTCTTGTGCCCCAAGGAAGCCAGATGCCCGTACGCCTGGTCCACCGCGACCGCGTCGTCGGCCGACACCCGCGGAAACGCCAGCCCGTCGATGGACGCGTTGACCAGGATCGCCGGCAGTCCCCGTCGCAGCAGCCGGTGATAGTGGTCGTGGTCGGCGTCGGCTTGCGCGTAGTTGCCGCCCGCGAAGATCACGCCGGAGACCTGCTGGTCAAGCAGCATGTCCACGTAGTCGGACTCGGCCACGCCGTCGGTGGTGCGGGTGCACAGCACAGGCGTGAAGCCCTTCTTCGCCAGCGCACCGGCCACCACCTCGGCGAACGCGGGGAAGATAGGGTTTTGCAGCTCGGGGAGGACCAGCCCGACCAGCCGGGCACGCTGCCCGCGCAGCTTCACCGGCCGCTCGTAACCCAGCACGTCAAGCGCCGTGAGCACGGCGTTGCGCGTGGTGTCGGAGATGCCCGAGCGGCCGTTGAGCACCCGGCTTACGGTCGCCTCGCTCACCCCGACGTACTTGGCGACTTCAGCAAGTCTGCGCGTCATGTCTGCAAGCTTAGAGCATCTTTATGCAAGTGGCTTGCGCTAGCGGTCATCCTCGAACGAGACGCTCAACCGCTCCAAAGCACATCAAGCGGTAGCACATGAGCGCCGTCTTCATGGGTGTAGGGCAACTGACCCGTGTAGAGCACGACCGCCGCCTCCAGACGCGGACCCAACCGCTTGCGCAGTCCACGGATACCGGCCAGGTCTTGGCTATCGATCCGGGTGCCCGCCTTGACCTCGAATGCGATCACCGATCCGTCGTCTCGCTCCAGCACCAAGTCGACTTCCTCTGCCGTAGCGGTACGGAAATGGCCAACCGTGACCGGTCCGTCCCACCAGCTGGCCTGCTTAAGGATCTCCCCAATGGCGAACGTCTCTACTAGATGCCCATAGTCGGTTAACACCGACGGATCGTTGGTGGCGATCTTTTCCGGCGTCAGACCGAGCAACCACGCCATCACTCCCGCGTCGACGACATGAATCTTGGGTTGACGCGCCACCCGGGAGCCCAGCGTTGTCCCCCACGCCGCCAGGCGCCGCACCAGGAAGACCGCCTCCAGCAGACGAAGATAGTTCTCGGCAGTGCTCTTCTCCATGCCTACGGATCGTTGCGTACGGCTGATTGCGTCGCAGGGTCGTCACAGTCGACCACCGGTCTGCCGACGTCGCGGGCTAGAGAGTTCAGCAGCGTGCTTTTGCCGACCGTTCGCGGCCCGTTCAAAACGATCGCGGGTTCCTCGGTCAGCCGCTGGGTCAACACGGTCGACAGCCGCCGGCGGGCCAGGCCGGTAAGCGCGCCCTCCACCCGGCCATCATGGCATATTCTTCCGCTCCTACAGAAGATATTTTCCGCAATTTCACGACTATGTCTTCCGCGTTTTCACCCCTAGTTCGTCCGCGACATCGCGGGCTACGGGAGGCCGTTGACGATCTCCGCGATCGAGCGCCGGCGACCGGTGAAGAACGGCACCTCCTCGCGCACGTGCCGCCGCGCGCGGCTGGCCCGCAGGTCGCGCATCAGATCCACGATCCGGTGCAGCTCATCTGCCTCGAACGCGAGCATCCACTCGTAGTCGCCGAGCGCGAACGACGCCACGGTGTTGGCCCGCACATCCGGGTAACCGCGCGCCATCTTGCCGTGCTCGGCCAGCATGTCGCGCCGCTCCTCGTCGGGCAGCAGATACCACTCGTATGAGCGCACGAACGGGTAGACGCAGAGGTAAGCACGCGCCGGCTCGCCCGCGAGAAAGGCCGGGATGTGGCTCTTGTTGAACTCCGCCGGACGGTGCAACGCCGCCTGCGACCACACCGGCTTGAGGGTGCGGCCCAGGCTCGTGCGACGGAAAAGCGAGTAAGCGTCTTGCAAGGAGTCCGCCGAGGGCGAGTGCCACCAGATCATCAGGTCGGCGTCGGCCCGCAACGCCGCGACGTCATAGACCCCGCGAATCGTGACATCCTTGCTGCCCAGCTGCGAGAAAAGCGCCTCCACCTCCTCCGCGGCGTTCTCGCGCATGCCCGCGGGCAGCGACTGGTCGGACCGGAACACCGACCACATGGTGTACCTGATCGTGTCGTTGAGTTCCCTGATCAGCGCGGCGTTGCTCATTTCAGCGCTCATGTCAACCATCTTTCCAGAAGCAGCTCGGCGGCGTTGCTGCCGGATTTGGCGCACGCCGGGATGCCGACGCCGTCAAACGCGGCGCCGGCCAGGGCGATCGGCCTGTCCCGCAACCTTTCGCGCGCTTCTTGCCCGTGATCCATATGATTCACTTTGTACTGCGGAAGCCCGCCACCCCATCGATTGAACCTTGTGGATAGGGGCGTGGGGAGTTCACCCACCACTTTGGACAGATCGGCCAGCGCGGTCTGCACCAAGTCCTCATCCGGCGCCTGAAGAATGGCGGCGTCGCCGGCCCGCCCCAGGCTCACCCGCACCACGCAACCGCCGATGTGCTCCCATTTTTTGGAGAAGAACGTGGCGGCCTTGATGCTCAGCCCTTCGGACTCGGGCACCAGGAACCCCGACATCTCCGGCAGATCCGCGAGAGCGGCCGGCGGAAACTCGAACGTCGCCAGCGCCACGCTCGCATACTCCATGCCGCCCAGGCCAACCTCGGGCATCAGGCGGGTGGCCTTGGGCCCCGGGACCGCCAGCACCACCGCGCCTTCGGGAAGCTCCCGGACGAACCCACCGAGGTGGATGCGGCCCGCCAACTCCCGGGCGGCCGCCTCGATCACGCGGCTCAGGCCACCGGCGACCGTGCCGAAGACCGGCCCGCCACCCGAGTGCGCCTTGCTCGCGTCGATCGCCTTCCGCACCGCCTCACTCAGGGTGGGCTCTATGCGTACCAAGGAAAAAAGAGCCGGCATCGTCGCAGCTACCGAAAGCTGGTCCGCTCTTCCCGCATACACCCCGCCCAGCAGCGGGTCGACCAGCTTGGTGACGACCTCATCCCCGAACCGTTGCCGCACAAGCTCTCCGACCGGAATGTCGGCGTCGAGCACCGGCCGCCCAGTGTCCACATCGGACCCACCGAGGGTAGCCACACCGCTCAAGTCGGTCTGCGGCCCTGGAATCCCAAGCAGGGTCCCACCCGGCAGCCTCCGGAGCGCCCCATTGACGAACAGCCCGGGCGGCAACGCGGTGGGGTGCACGATATCGCCGCCTAGCCCCAGCTCATGGACGAGCCGCACGGCCGCGCTCGGCCCGCCGGCCGGGTCGCGCATCAGAAAGGCCTCCGCGCCCGCCTCCAGGCCACCATCGGCGGTGTGAAGCTTGCCACCGAGCCGACCCGAACCCTCGAACAGATCGACCTCGATGCCCGCCCGGTGAAGTCGCAGCGCAGCGGCGAGCCCGGCGATCCCTCCCCCTACCACCGTGGCCCTACGCGCGCGCATGGGACTCAGACTAACGCTCACCGCCCGGAGCGGAACACGCGCCGATACGACTGTGGCGAAACGCTCGTGGCGCGGCGGAAATGCTGCCGGAAGTTCTGCGGGGTGCCGAACCCGGTGCGGTGCGCGATCCACTCCACCGGCTCGTCGGTGGACTCAAGCAGCTCCTTGGCGAGGCGGACGCGCTCGGCGGTCAGCCAGCGCAGCGGGCTCAACCCGGTCACCTCGGCGAAGCGCCGGACGAAGGTGCGCTGGCTCAGCAGCGCGCGCTCGGCCAGATCGGCGACGGTCAATGGTCGGTCGAGATGCTCCCTCGCCCAGTCGAGCACCTGCCCCAGCCCACCCGAGTTCGTCGCCGCGATCGACGTCTGCACATATTGCGCCTGCCCGCCGTCGCGGTGTGGGGGCACCACCATCCGTCGCGCGACCGTGTTGGCGACGGCGGCGCCGTGGTCCATCGCGACCATGTGCAGGCAAAGGTCGATCCCCGCTCCCGTGCCGGCGGATGTGAGGATCTCCCCGTCATCGACATACAGCACATCTGGATCCACCTTGACCGCCGGGAACCTCTCGGCGAAGTCGTCGACATACATCCAGTGGGTCGTCGCCGGCCGGCCATCGAGCAGGCCGGCCGCGGCCACCGCATAGACCCCGCTACATATCGAAGCGATCCGCGCGCCGTTGTCGTGCGCCCTTCGCAGCGCCTCGACCAGCGGCTCCGGTGGGGTCAACCTCATGGACAGCGGCATTGCCGACACGATGACCGTGTCAGCCTCGACGAGGTCGTCCAGTCCATATGGTGTGTCCACCCTCAGTCCGGCCGCCGTGCGCAGCGGGCTCGGCTGGGCCGCGCACAGGCGCATCTCATACCACGGGTCGACCAGGTCGGTACGCTCGATCCCGAAGACCTCGCACGCCACCGCCAGCTCGAAGATGGGTGCGCCATCCGTCACCGCCACCGCGACCACATGCGGCTCGGGCTTCCGCCTGGTTTTCATGGCAGAATCCTATCGTACAATGGCATTCCTGCCACTGGTCGCGGCACTGCCACCGCGCAACGCTCGGTCCGTGACCATGACTGCCGCGACGGCCGCCTCGACACCGGCGACGAAACCGGCCGGGCTTTCGCTCTCCCAAGGCGTAGCCCTCTACGTCGGCGCCGTCCTCGGCACGGGCGTGATCGCGCTGCCCGCCCTGGCCGCCCGTGCCGCGGGCCCGGCGTCGCTGCTGGCCTGGCTCGGCCTCGTGATCGCCTCGATCCCGCTCGCCGCCACCTTCGCCGCGCTCGGCGCCCGCCACCCGGACTCGGGCGGTGTGTCCACATACGCCAGGCGGGCTTTTGGCCCGCGTGCTGCCGCGCTTGTCGGTTGGTGGTTTTATTCAGCGGTACCCGCGGGAGCGCCCGCCGCGGCCATCTTCGCCGGAGGCTACGTCGAGTCCGCCCTCGGCGGCGGCAAAGCCACCATCTACGCGACCGCGCTAGGTCTGTTCGCCGCCGTGGGCGTCACCAACTACTTCGGCATCCGCATCTCCGGCCAGGTGCAGCTGGGCATGGCCGGTGCGCTCGTGTTGCTGCTCGCCGTCGCCGCCCTGGCCTCGCTGCCGCACGCGCACCTGAGCAACCTGCGCCCGTTCGCCCCGCACGGCTGGCTGGCCATCGGTTCCGCCGCGGCGCTTCTGGTCTGGAGCTTCGCCGGCTGGGAGGCCGTCACCCACCTGGCCGCCGAGTTCCGCCGCCCGGCACGAGACCTTCCCCGGGCCACCGGACTCGCGATCGTCATCGTCGGCGGCCTCTACCTCGCGATCGCCGCGGCGAGCATCCTGGTCCTGGGCGCCTCGGCCGGAGAAACCGATGCGCCACTTGCCGAACTGCTGGCCATAAGCTTCGGCGGTCCAGCGAAAACCGTTGCGGCGCTTGTGGCTCTGCTACTGACGTTCGGCGTGATGAACACCTATTACGCGGGCGCGGCGAAACTCGGTGCGGCGCTTGGCCGCGATGCCGCGCTGCCCGCCTGGCTCTCCCAGGGCAGCGAGGCGGGTACCATCCCGCGTCGCAGCCTGGGCCTCACCCTCGTCCTCGGCCTGGCCGGCTTCGCCATTGTGGCGGTCACCGGGGTGGGCACCGGCCCGCTCGTGCGGGCTACCACCGGCAGTTTCGTGGCGGTCTATGCCGTCGGGGTCGCCGCCGCCGTCCGGCTTCTGCCCCGCCGCGGCGCCGGCTGGTGGACGGCGGTCGTCGCCTTTGCCACCGTCATGGTGTTGATGGCCACGACCGGCCCCTACCTGGTCTGGCCGGTGGCCGTGGGCGCCATCGCGCTGCTCTACCTCCGCCACACCAGGCCAGGATCGCCTGAGACCACCCACATCTAGCGCCGCCCTGCCCGCGCACCGCCCTGCCCGCGCACCGCCCTGCCCGCGCACCGCCCTGCCCGCGCCCAAGACCTCCCATGATTGTTTGATCTAGCATTTTCTCGGATAATGCGGCCTCAAATCCTTGGGAGGCAGCATTTTCTCGGATAATGCTAGATCAAACGATCATGGGGCGCGGGCAGGGCGTGGAGCAAGGCGAACCGAAGCAGAGCCTGGACGTCGCGGCGCGCGCCGACGATTCTAAGATTTCCTCAGGAGTCCACATGAGACCGAGACGGACGCCGTAATCGCTTTGCTGGCAGGCGTTCTTGCCATCCCCGCCCCGGCCTGCAGCGGCGGCACAGCAACAGCCTCCGCTTCACCGAGGTGGTCAACGCCGCCAGCACCGCGGTCCTCAAGGCGGACGCGACGTTCTACGTCCGCTCCATAAGAGTCACTCTCTCCAGGATCTCGGCGGCCCGGCCCAGGGCGGCCAGGTCCGTTTTGGACAGTCCCTCCAGTAGTCCCTCGATGAAGCGCACCCGTGCGGCCCGCCCCTCCCGCAGCAGACGCGTCCCCAAGGAGGTCGCCTCCACCCGCACCACCCGCCGATCCGGGGAGTCGCGTACCCGCACCGCCAGGCCCTCCCCCTCAAGCGCCGTCACCAGTTTGGTGATGGCGGCCGGGGTCACCCGCTCCATCTCGGCCAGCCGGCTCATCGTCTGCGGCCCGGCGAAGACGAGCACGGACAGCAGCGAGGCTCGCGGGCCGTCGAGCCGCATCCCGGAGTCGACCGTGGCCGCGCGCCGCAACAGGTGGATCGCGGCCGAGTGGAGACGGTCAGCCGTGTCGCTGGTGCCGGGTTGACGAGGCAAGACCACTTCCTTTACCCTAGTAAATGATTTACCTGGGTTAAGTATAGGAGAGATCATGGCACTCGGGCCAGTGGGTCAGATCCACATCAGCGTCACCGACCTTGACCGCTCGGTGGAGTTCTACCGCGATGTGCTGGGCATCCCCTTGATGTTCGTCGTGCCCGGCCAACCCATGGCGTTCTTCGCCAGTGGCGACGTCCGCCTCTACCTGGGCGTACCCGAAAACGAGGAATTCAGGTCCAAATCAGTGCTCTATTTCCACGTCGAGGACATCGACGCCGAGCACGACCGGCTCACCGCCCTCGGCGTCTCCTTCCACGACAAGCCGCACATCGTCCACCGAGACGACAGCGGCGAGCTGTGGATGAGCGCGTTCACCGACCCCGACGGTCACTACCTGGTGCTCATGCAGCAGCGCTGAGAAAGCGCTGAAATAAGAATCCGGGCTAGACCAACCAGTTTCGCTCTCGGGCCCACCATCCCAGCTGCAAGCGGGAGTGCGCACCGGTCTCGGTCATCAGCCGCTGTACCCGGCGGGCCACGGTGCGCCGGCTCATGCCCAGGCGCGCCCCGACCGCGTCGTCGGTCAGCCCGGCGACCAGCAGCGACAGCACCGCCCGGTCTTGCGAATCAAGCGAATCCACCGACGGGGTGGGCGAGTTGACCGGCGTCGCGCTGCTCCAGATCGCCTCGAACAGGGCGCCGAGCGCGTCCAACAGCCGGCCGGGCCGCACCATCAGGACGCTCTGCTCCAGTTGCAGCAATGCCGTGTTCCGGTCGGCGAGGGCGAGGTTCGCCGGTACCCCGTGGGCCAACCGCGTCTGGGCAAGATCGTGCCCCCACGGCGCCGACGTGTCGCAGACGAGGCGATAGGTGACCATGCGGGGCCCGGCAAAGGCCGGCGCCCAATCGGGTGAACGGGCCAGCACCCGCAGCTCGTGCTGGGCGCTGCCGATGGCGGCGGTAGCGTCGGCCTGGCCGGATAGGACAACGATCTCTCCGGCCGGGGCGCGGGCACGGATCTGGTCGGCCAGCCGCGTGGCGGTCTGGCGGACCATCTCTAGGTCATGGCGGCGCTGGCGGATGAGGTGCTCCACCCCGATCTCGATCGGGATGGCGATGACCTGCTCGTGCGGCGAAAGTTGCGCCAGACCGCGGGACCGCAGCCTGGCCACCACCGCACGAGCGGCACGCCGACCCTGACCGGTGGCGGCCGCCAGGGCGGCGATGGAGGTGGGACCTTTCCGAACCAGGTGGAGGTAGATCTGCTCGTCTGATCGGTCGATACCCAGTGCTTCAAACATCTAACCTCCCCCGGACGATCAGATTGTAGAGGCGTGGCACATTCGTGTCACGTCACATATATGACAGGTTCAATATCTTTTGGTCTCGATGGACCATTGGCAGTGTCACCCGCATGGCTCTCCACTTATCGCGCTCCCGTTGGGGCGGCGTCCTAATTGGAGTGTTGGCGGTAACCCTCGCCGCCAACCCCAATGGGGCAGTCGCATCCAACACCACGGTAGACAAGGTTTCGGCGCCTGTGCGCGCAGCTGCCGAGCAGAGTGAGAAAATCACGTTCTGGGTCGAGTTCGGGGCCGAGGCGAATCTCGCCGCGGCCAGGAGCATGACCGTCAAGGCAGCCAAGGGCGCTGAGGTTCGCCGGGCCAAGCTCGCGACCGCCAACGCCTCACAGGCCAACGTGCGCAAGCTGCTCGACAGCGCGGGCGCGGATTACCGGACCTTCTGGATGATCAACCGCATCATGGTGACCGGCTCGTCGAAGCTGCTCGACACGCTCGCCGCCTACCCCGAGGTCTCCAAGATCTCGGAGCTGAAGTCGTACAAGATCCCGGACAACGAAATCGGGACAGCGACCTCCAGCACGGGTGTCGACGCCGTCGAGTGGGGTATCGACCGGATCCGGGCACCACAGGTGTGGAGCCAGTTCGGTACACGCGGTGAAGGTATTGTCGTTGCGAACATCGACACCGGCGTCCAGTTCGACCACCCGGCGCTGGCGGCGAAGTACCGAGGGCGCGACGCCAACGGTGGGATCGACCACAACTACAACTGGTTCGACCCCTCCAACGTCTGTCCCACCGATGCACCGTGCGACAACAACGGTCACGGCACGCACACCATGGGCACCATGGTGGGCGACGACGGCGCCGCCAACCAGATCGGCGTAGCGCCGGGAGCAAGGTTCATCATGGCCAAGGGCTGCGAGTCGTCCTCCTGCTCCGACGCCGCCTTGCTCGCCTCGGGCGAGTTCATGTTGGCCCCGACCGACCTCAATGGACAGAACCCGCGGCCGGACCTGGCCCCGGACATCGTCAACAACTCTTGGGGCATTCTGGGCTACGACCCGTTCTACGAGGAGATCGTGCAGGCGTGGTTGGCCGCGGGCATTTTCCCGGCCTTCTCCAACGGCAACAGCGGCCCGTCCTGCAACTCGTCCGGCTCGCCGGGCATGTTCAACGAGTCCTACTCCTCGGGCGCATTTGACATCAACAACGTTATCGCCAGCTTCTCGTCCCGTGGTACGGGTGAGGGTGGAGAAGTCAAGCCCAACCTGGCGGCACCCGGTGTCAACGTGCGTTCATCCATACCGGGCAACACTTATGGCACCGCGAGCGGCACGTCCATGGCGTCGCCGCACACGGCCGGAACGGTTGCCCTGATCTGGTCGGCCTCGCCGGCCAGTCGAGGCGACATCAACGCGACGCGGGCGTTGCTTGACACGACAGCGGTCGATGTCAACGACACGTCCTGTGGCGGAACCGCAGCCGACAACAACGTTTGGGGTGAGGGCCGCCTCGACGCGTTCGCCGCGGTGAGCGCCGCCCCACGTGGGCCGGTGGGTGCGCTCAATGGCACCATCACCAGCGGTGGATCGCCTCTGGCGGGTGCGACGGTCGTGGCCAACGGCCCGATCTCCCGCACCACCACTAGCGCCGCGGACGGGACCTACTCCTTCCCGGTGCTGAGCGTGGGCGACTATGTCGTCACCGCAAGCAAGTTCGGGTTCAGCGACGCCACGGGCAACGTGACGGTCACCGAGGGCGCGACAGCCACATTGGACCTGTCGCTCACCGCGGCGGCCAACGCCACGTTGAGCGGCACGGTCACCGCTGGTGGCGCGCCGGTCGCCGGGGCGAACGTGACCCTGGCCGGCACGCCGCTGAGCGACGTGACCGACGCGGCCGGTGCATACAGCATCGTCGCGCCGCAGGGCCAGTACACGCTGAACGTCTCCTCGCCGCTGCGTTGCTACTCCGCGGTGAGCCAGACGGTCACCTTGACCGGTGACACCACGGTCAACGTGGAGTTGCCGGTGCGGACCGACTCGTTCGGTTACGCCTGCACGGGCGCCACGGGTTCCTACCCCACGGTGACGAACCTGCTGGCCCTGACCGGAGACGATGTGCAGACCGGCATCACCCTGCCGTTCCCGGTCCCGTTGTACGGCACCGTTTACACGACCGCGTCTGTGACGACCAACGGTAGCGTCGCCTTCGGCGCCGCTTCCGCGACTCAGACCAACGTGGCCATCCCGGCGACGAGCGCCCCGAACGCGGCGCTCTACCCGCTGTGGGATGACTGGTTCGTTGACGCTCCGGCTGGTGTCTTCACCGGTGTCATCGGCACCGCGCCGCACCGCCACTTCGTCATCGAGTGGCGCAATGTCCGCAGCTTCTTCGACTCTGCGCAACGGCTCTCGTTCGTCGCGGAGATCGGCGAGGACGGCAGCGTCACCTACCGGTACAAGGACGTGGCTGGCAGCAGCTTCGAGTCCGGTTCAAGCTCCACCATCGGTGTGGAGAACGCGACCGGCACCGTAGCGTTCCAATACTCCTTCAACCAGTCCGTGCTGACCGACGGCACTACGATCGCGTTCTACACCAGCAAGCACGGTGTGGTGCGCGGTACGGTGACCGACGCCAACGACGGCCTGGCCGTCGCGGGTGCGACCGTCAGTTTCGGCGCGGCGGGCTCTGCGACCACGGCAGCCGACGGCTCCTTCATGGCGCAGATCTCGGCCGGCGACCTCACCGCCACCATCTCGAAGGCCAACTACGAGACCAAGACGGTGAACGTCAGCCTCGACCCCGCCACAGTGGAGATCGTCAACGCCAGTCTGCGGACGGCGAAGGTGACCACCTCCCAGGCGGCGCTGGAGATCATTGCCCCGACCAACCAGACCAGGACGCGCGTGGTGACCGTCACCAACGCCGGTGGCCTGGGCACGCCGGTGGCGGTCTCCGAGGTGACTGATGTGCCGTGGCTCGGTGCCTCGCTCGCCGCGAGCAGCCTTGACCCCGGCGCCTCCACCAAGCTCACGGTCACGGTGGACACGACCGGCCTCACGCCGGGCACCGTCCACACGGCCACGCTGAAGATCACGTCGCAGAGCGGCCGCTCGCCGGAACTGTTGTTCCCGGTGAAGCTGGTCGTGCCCGGCTTCCAGCACGGCATCGACGCGGGCGCCAACGGCGGCCACGTTGACGCCCAGGGAGACACCTGGACGAAGGACTTCAAGTTCGTCGCCGGTGAAGGCTGCGGCTGGATGGGCACGAGCAATGTGGTGACCACCAACCACGCGATCAGTGGCACGGACGACCCGTCCCGCTACCAGAACGCGCGGCAGAACATGTTCGAGTACCGGTGTGACGGCTTGGCCGACGGCACCTACACCGTCGAGCTGAACTTCGCCGAGATCGCCGGGCTCAAGCCCAACAAGCGCATCTTCGACGTCATGATCGAAGGCGTCGAGGTGATCCCGAACCTCGACATCGCGCTTGAGGCCGACGGTGCCTTCAAGGCCCTGAACCGCACCTTCACGGTCCACGTGACCGACGGGGTGCTCAACATCAGGTTCGTGCAACGTGCCGGCTTCAACAAGACGCTGGTCAACGCGTTGCGGGTCACTCACCGACCCGACCTCACACTCTGACCGGTGAGTCAAAAAGCGGTCCCCTTCCCCGGAAGGGGACCGCTTCCTCATAGCTGGAGCCGGGTTGACAGGTCGAAGACGGTGTCGAGCCTGCGTCCGGCGGGCACGCCGGCCCGGTCGTGCGGATCGATGAGGAACGACTTGATCCCGGCCCGCTCCGGCCCGAGAAAGTCGGCCGCGTGCGTGTCACCCACGAACACGGCCTGATCCGCTTGCGCACCAAGGGTTTTCAGGGCAGTCGCATAGATCTCGGGATGCGGCTTTCGCCACCCCACCTCGACGGAGAGGATGACGGCGTCAAACCTGTTTTTCAAACCCATTTTCTCAAGATGACTTGGTACCAGATGAGCCTCGTGGACATTGGAGACGATCGCCAGGCGATAGTCGTGCGAAAGCTCCGACAGCCAGTCGCCGAGCCCGTCCAGATAGGTGACGCCCGAGTCCCACTCTCCGATGTAGACGTCCATCAGCTCGCGGGTCACCGCCGGGTCGGGTTCGCGACCCAGCAGCGAGCGCAGGAAGACCGTGCCGACATCGATCATCGAGAACTCACGATGATCGACCTGGCTGCGCTCTTCAAAGGGGAACCAGGTCTCCTCCCAACTGGCCGCCAGCTCCTCGCCGGTCATCGCCAGCCCCAGCCGGTCGAGCGCGGCGCGGGTGCGCGGATATCCCGGGTCGCGCCGCTGCGACGAGTGGTCCACCAGCGTCCCGAAGAAGTCGAAGAGCAGGTGCGTCGTCACGATGACGTCACGACAACCCAAGGCCCGCAACGGTTTGCGCCCCCGGCACGGCGGTGAGCACCTTGCCCGGCAGCAGCAGCTTGCCCCGGCGGCGGCCGCTGCCGATGATGACGTGCGGCAGGTCGGCGATGGCGGTGTCGACCAGGATCGGCCAGTCGGCGGGCAGCCCGATCGGGGTGATCCCGCCATACTCCATCCCGGTCTCGGCCACGGCCGTGTCAATCGGGGCGAACGATGCCTTGCGCGCGTCGAGCTGCTTGCGCACCAAGCCGTTCACGTCGGCCCGCGTGGTCGCGAGCACCACGCACGCGGCATAGGAGATCCGCTCGCCGCGCTTGCCGGCCACCACAACGCAGTTGGCCGAGGCCTCAAGCGGTACCGCATAAGCCTGGCAGAAATTGGCGGTGTCGGCGAGGTCGGGGTCGGTGTCGACCACGAGCACCTGCTCGGCGCCCTCGAGCGTGACCAGGGCCCGGCTCACCGGCTCGCCGACCAGATCGGGCCGGTCGATCGCGCGCCAGGCCTCGGGGAAGTTGCCTATGGGACTGTTCAGCACGACTCCGATGCTAACCAGTCAGAGGGAGTGGACCAGCTCCACGACGCGAGTGATCACGTCGGGGTCGGTCTCGGGCATCACCCCGTGGCCGAGGTTGAAGATGTGCCCGGGGGCCGCCTTGCCCTCCGCGACCACGCGCCGCACCTCCCGCTCGACCACTTCCCACGGCGCGAACAGCGCGCACGGGTCGAGGTTGCCCTGCACCGGCTTGCCCTTCACGAGCGGGGCGGCGGTGTCGAGCGGCGTGCGCCAGTCGACGCCGACCACGTCGGGCCCGGCGTCGGCCATCGCGGTGAGCAGCTGGGCGGTGCCCACCCCGAAGTGGATGCGCGGGACCTCGCGGATGCCGTCGAAGATGCGCTGGGAGTGCGGCAGGACGTAGGCGCGGTAGTCCGCTTCGGACAGTGCGCCGGCCCACGAGTCGAACAGCTGCACCGCCGAGACGCCCGCCCGGATCTGCACGCCGAGGAAGGTGGCGGTGATGTCGGCGAGCCGCTCGCACAGCGCGTGCCAGGTTTCCGGCTGGCCGTACATCAGCGCCTTAGTCTTCTCGTGGTGGCGCGACGGGCCCCCCTCGATGAGGTAGCTCGCCAGGGTGAATGGCGCGCCGGCGAACCCGATGAGCGGCGTGGCGCCCAGCTCCTTGACGAGCAGGCGCACCGATTCGTCCACATAGGACACCTGTTCCGGCGCGAGCGGGGGGACCGCCTCGACCCCGGCCAGGTCGCGGATCGGCTCGGCCACCACGGGCCCCGTCCCAGCGACTATGTCTACCCCAACTCCCGCCGCCACGAGCGGGACCACGATGTCGCTGAACAGGATCGCCGCGTCGACGCCGTGCCGGCGCACGGGTTGCAACGTGATCTCGCAGACCAGCTCGGGACGGCGGCACGACTCGAGCATCGGGATGCCGGCCCGGATCCGGCGGTACTCCGGTAGCGACCGGCCCGCCTGCCGCATGAACCACACCGGCGTCCGGCTCACCGGCTCGCCCCGGCACGCCCGCAAGAACTCGCTTTCACTGCCCACAAGGAGACGTTAGCAGCGCCGCTAGATCCCGCAATTTGCCTGGCAATAGACGCGATGAGCAAAGTTCCAGCGGTCTATTGCCGGGCAACAAGCATGATCTTGTGGAAATTTATCAGCGCGGCGTTCCGCGGAGTGTGCTACTTCCGACCTAGGGTGACGTGTATGGCGCTCACGACCGTACTCCCTGATACGTTCTCCCGCGCCGTCAGCGCGTTCAAGCAGGTGGAGGCGAGAGAAGAGATCCTGCTCGAAGATGTTCGGGCCCCCGAGAAGCTGGCGACCTACTCCTACGCGTTGGGCGCGACGGTGATGCGCCGCGGCGAGGAGGTGGCCACCGGCCGCTTGGTGGTGCTGCACGAGCCGGCCGGGCACGAGGCGTGGGAGGGCACCACCCGCCTGGTCTGCTACGTCACGGCCGAGGTGGAGCCGGAGATGGCCGACGATCCGTTGCTGTCCCAGGTGGCGTGGGGCTGGCTCATCGACGCCCTCGACGGGCAAACCGCCGGATATAGGGCGATAGGCGGCACCATCACCCTCACCAGTTCAACCCGTTTCGGCGGTTTGTCCGGACCCAGCACGACCGATCTTGAGATCCGGGCGTCGTGGACACCGCTGCGGGGAGTGGAGAAGCATCTAGAGGCATGGTGTGCCCTGCTCGCTTCCACCGCGGGACTGCCGCCCGTCGGCGTCGCCGCCCTCCCCCTTCGTCGCGCTTTGCGATGACCATGGGGTTAAGTTGTGTTTCATGAACGGGCCAATTACTCTCACCACCCCCGAGGGAGGTATTCCCGCGCCCGTCGACACGCCCACCCGCCTGGCCGACGTGGTGGTGCATTTCGCCGCGGGCACCGGACCGGTGGCCATCGACGCCGAGCGGGCGTCCGGTTTCCGCTATAGCCAGCGGGCATACCTGGTGCAGCTGCGCCGCGAGGGCGCCGGCATCGCGCTGATCGACCCGGTGCCGCTGGGCGACTTGTCGTCCCTCGATCACGCGCTCGCCGACGTGGAGTGGGTGCTGCACGCGGCGAGCCAGGACCTGCCGTGCCTGGCCGAGCTCGGCATGCGCCCGCGCAAGCTGTTCGACACGGAGCTCGCCGCCAGGCTGGCCGGCATGGAGCGCGTGGGTCTGGCCGCGCTCACCGAGCAACTGCTGGGCTTCTCGCTGGAGAAGCACCACTCCGCGGCGGACTGGTCGACCCGGCCCCTGCCCAAGGAGTGGCTCAACTACGCGGCGCTGGATGTGGAGCTGCTCGTGCGGTTGCGCGACGTGCTCGCCGAAGAGCTTGCGCGCCAAGGGAAAACGGAGTGGGCGGCGGAGGAGTTCGCGGCTCTGGTGGAGCACGGCGCGCGGGCGGCCAAGGCGCGCACCGATCCCTGGCGGCGCACCTCCGGCATGCACCGGGTGCGCGGGCCTCGGGCCCAGGCGCGGGTGCGGGCGCTGTGGTATGCGCGCGATGCGATCGCGGCGCGGCGCGACAGCGCGCCGGGACGGGTGCTCGCCGACGCGGCGCTGGTGGCCGCGGCCGAGATGGATCCGAAGACGGAGCGGGAGTTGTTGCTGCTGCCCGGGTTCGGGGGGCGGTCGGTGCGGCGGCTGGCCGGGGTGTGGATGCAGGCACTCAATGAGGCTCGTTCGCTGGCCGATGAGGCGTTGCCGGTACCACAGCAATATGAAGGACCCCCACCGCCGCATCGCTGGGCGGACAAGGACCCCGTCGCGGCCGAGCGACTGGCGCGCGCCCGCGAGGTGGTCACGAAGATCGCCGAGGCCCACACCCTGCCGCCGGAGAATCTGATCACGCCGGAGTACATCCGCCGGCTGGCCTGGGAGCCGCCGGCCGAGGTCAGCACGGCGACGGTGGCCGATGCCCTGAAGCGTTACGGAGCCCGGAAGTGGCAGACCGGCCTGCTCTCGGAGGAGCTCGCGAAGGCTGTGAGCCCGCCCACATCCTGAAGCTTGACGACAGTAGGTTACTCACGAGTAGCATCAGGCGTATGCCTACCCGCCAGATCCGCAACGTTGCCTTCGTCGACGGCGTGCGAACCCCGTTCGGCAAGGCCAACGGCGGCCTCTACAAGGACACGCGCGCCGACGACATGATCGTGCGCTGCATCCGGGAGCTGCTGCGCCGCAACCCACAACTGCCGCCCTCGCGAATCGACGAGGTAGCCATCGCCGCCACCACGCAGATCGGCGATCAGGGCCTCACCATCGGCCGCACCGCCGCCCTGCTGGCCGGCCTGCCCAAGACCGTCCCGGGTTACGCCATCGACCGCATGTGCGCCGGGGCGATGACCGCGGTGACGACGGTCGCCTCGAGCATCGCGTTCGGCGCCTATGACGTCGCGATCGCCGGCGGCGTCGAGCACATGGGCCGCCACCCGATGGGCGAGGGCGTCGACCCCAACCCTCGCTTCCTGGCCGAGCGGCTGGTCGATCCGTCGGCGCTGGTCATGGGCCAGACCGCGGAGAACCTGCACGACCGGCTGCCGCAGATCACCAAGGAGCGCGCGGACGCCTTCGGGCTGGTGTCGCAGACCCGCTACGCGAAAGCGGTCGCCGACGGGAAGATCCAGCCGGACCTGGTGACCGTGGGGACCTTCTCCAAAGAGGAGGGTTGGGGGTTGGCGTCGGCCGACGAGGCGCCCCGCGAGACCAGCATGGAGAAGCTGGCGTCGTTGAAGACCCCGTTCCGGCCGCACGGCAAGGTCACCGCCGGGAACGCGGCCGGGCTCAACGACGGCGCTACGGGCTGCCTGCTGGCGGCCGAGGAGGCCGCCGAGGAGCTGGGCCTGCCGGTGGCGATGCGGTTGGTGTCCTACGGTTTCGCCGGTGTCGAGCCCGAGGTCATGGGCGTGGGCCCGATCCCCTCGACCGAGAAGGCGCTGCGCCTGGCCGGACTGTCCATTGAGGACATCGGGCTGTTCGAGCTCAATGAGGCGTTCGCGGTCCAGGTGCTGGCGTTCCTCGACCACTTCGGCATCGCCGACGACGACCCGCGGGTCAACCCGTGGGGCGGCGCGATCGCGGTCGGTCACCCGCTCGCCTCCTCCGGCGTGCGGCTGATGACCCAGCTGGCCCGGCAGTTCAAGGAGAGGCCGGACGTCCGTTACGGAATCACCGCCATGTGCATCGGCATCGGCATGGGCGGCACTGTGATCTGGGAGAACCCATGGAGCTTGTGACTCAAACGCATCTGCGGCTCGTCCGGGTGCCGGGTCTGGACCGGCCCGCCGCGCTCATCACGCTGGACAACGGGTTCGACCACACCAAGCCGAATACCTTTGGGCCGCAAGGGCTTTCCGCGCTAGGCGCGGCCTACGACGAGGCGGCGGCGGCGGATCCCGCTTTCATCGCCGTCACCGGCAAGCCATACATCTTCTGCGTCGGTTTCGATCTGACCACCTTCGGCGAGACTCCGTTGCTTACCCCACCCACCGACCCCCCATCCCGCGGCCCCAGCGTCGAGCAGGTCCGGGAGATCGGGCGGCTCGGGCACGAGGTCTTCGCGAAGTTCCGGGAGAGCTCCATCCCCACGTTCGCCTTCGTGAACGGGGCGGCGATGGGCGGCGGGCTCGAGCTGTCGCTGCACTGCCAGTACCGCACGCTGTCGGCCGGGGCGGCGGCGCTGGCCCTGCCCGAGGTGCTGCTGGGCCTGGTGCCGGGATGGGGTGGGACCCAGCTGCTGCCCAACCTCGTCGGCATCCTGCCCGCCATCCAGGTCATCGTGCAGAACCCGTTGACCCAGAACAAGATGCTCAAGCCGAAGCCGGCCTTCGAGATGGGTCTGGCCGACGTTCTGCTGGAGCCGGCCGACTTCGTGGAGCGGTCGCTGGAGTGGGCCGCCGGGGTGGTCTCCGGATCCGTTGCGGTGCAGCGGCCAGAGGTGGACAGGTCGGAGATGTGGGACGCGATCCTCGGCTTCGCCCGCGGCGAGCTCGACAAGCGGGTACACGGCGCGATCCCGTCCGCCAACAAAGCCCTGGAGCTGCTGGCCCTGGCGAAGGACGGCCTGAACTTCGAGGCGGAGATCGAGGCGCTCGCAACGCTGGCGGTGGGGCCTGAGGCCCGTAACGGTCTTTACGCCTTTGATTTGGTACAGCGTCGAGCCAAGAAGCCGGTCGGTGCCCCGTCACCCGCGCTCGCCGTCGACGTCACCAAGGTGGGCATCGTCGGCGCCGGCCTGATGGCCGCGCAGATCGGCCTGCTGTTCCTGCGCAAGCTCGAGGTGCCGGTGGTACTGACCGACCTCGACCAGGAGCGGGTCGACAAGGGACTGTCCTATGTGCACGGTGAGATCGGCAAGCTGGTGTTGAACAAGCGGCTCTCCGAGGGCAAGGCGGACAAGCTTCGCGGCCTGATCAGCGGCTCGGTCTCCAAGGACGCCTTCGCCGACGCCGAGCTGGTGATCGAGGCGGTCTTCGAGGAGATGGCGGTCAAGAAGCGGGTGTGGGCCGAGGTCGAGGAGATCGTCGGCGACTCGTGCATCCTCGCCACCAACACCTCCTCGCTGTCGATCACCGAGATGGCGGCGGACCTGAAGAACCCGGCCCGCGTGGTAGGACTTCACTTCTTCAACCCGGTCGCGGTCATGCCGCTGCTGGAGATCGTCCGGGGCGAGCGCACCGACGATGTTGCGCTCGCCACGGCGTTCGCGGTCGGCAAGAAGCTCGGAAAGTCGTGCGTGCTGGTCAAGGACGCGCCGGCCTTCGTGGCCAACCGGGTCTTCGCCCGCTTCCTCGGCGCCGTCTGGTCCGCGGTCGACCTGGGCACGCCGTTCGACGTGGCCGATCGCGCACTCGACCCGCTCGGCCTGCCGATGCGCCCGTCGGAGTTCCTGTCGCTGGTGGGCGCCCAGGTCGCGGCGCACGTCGGGGCCATCATGCACAACGCCTATCCGGACCGGTTCCCGTTGAGCCCCAACATGGAGATCATCGCGAAGTCGGGGCTGCCGATCGTGGTGGACGGGGCCCCCAACCCGGCGCTGGTCTCCCAGCTGCGGCTGGGAGACACGCCGTTGACCGAGGAGCAGGTGCGCGACCGGGCGCTCAAGGCCCTGGCCGAGGAGGTCACCATCATGCTCGAGGAGGGTGTGGTCGCCGAGGCGGCCGACATCGACCTGTGCATGATCGTGGGCGGCGGCTGGCCGTTCCACCTCGGCGGCATCACCCCCTACCTCCGCCGGCACGGCTACCTGTAACCCTCCACCCAAAGGCGCAACCAAGATCCGTTGATTTAGCATTTTCCCTGAAAATGCTGCCTCAAATCGTTGGGAGGCAACATTTTCCCGGAAAATGCCAGTACAGACGATCATGATGTTGCGCCCTTGGGTGCCGAGCGTGTCACGGATGGCGTGATCGTGGCCGTCCTCCCGGTATGAACATCGCACTCTGGATCTGCCAGGGCCTGCTGGCGGTGATTTTCGCCGTCTCGGGCGCGTTCAAAATCTCCAAGAGCAAGCAGTGGCTGGTCGACAACGGCCAGACCGGCGTGGTCTTCTTCCCGCAACCCGCCATCCGCGCCATCGCGACGCTGGAGCTGCTCGGCGTGGCCGGCATCATCCTGCCCTGGGCCACCGGGATCGCGCCGATCCTGACACCCCTGGCCGCCAGCGGCTTCGCGCTGCTGATGGTGGGCGCGGCGATTTGCCACACCAAACTGCGCGAACCGAGGAATGTGGCGATAAACGCGGTGATCTTCGCGATCGCCGTCTTCGTGGCCTACGGGCGATTTACCGGTTAGTGGGATACCCGGCCTCCCCGTGTCCAATGCAGAATCCACGGGTTCGCATTCTCACGGGGAGGAATTCTTCGATGCGCTTCTTCAGCTTGTTTGCCGCGGTGTTGGCAGCGGCCGTCCTCGGTGTGGCGGCCCCGGCACACGCGGACGACCAGCTCAGTGTCACGACGGTCAGCAAGTGTGGGTACCTCGAATCACCATCGTCTCGCCGGCCGCCACGACCGCCGACTTCGGCTACCTCGCCGGCGCCGGAGCCGTCAACGATGTCGACGTCAAGGCGGGCACCAACGTCTTCCGCTTGGCGGCCCACCCCGGCGACTCCGGCTACATCAGCATCAACATCAGCGATGGCGCGCCGATCTTCCCGATGACCTATGTCGCCCCCGAAGGCTGCAAGCACTCGCGGTTGAGCTTCGAGTTCGTACACGCCTGCGGCGCGCAGACCCTTATCAAGGTGATCAACAGCGGTGAGGCGGCGGCCGAGGGCATGTTCGTGTACCGCCGCGACAACAGCTCCCCGCCGCTGAGGCCCAAGCGCCAGCTCGTCGCGGGCGACCTCACCTTCCCGGTGGGTGCGTCCTATGTGCTGGTGGACAAGCTGGTGGGGGAGTTCCAGTCCTTCATGATCGACCAGGGCGTCGACACCGGAAACCTTTGGCCCTACGGTCCGGTCCAGCGCAGCTACCGCGAACCGGCCGGATGCGCCGCGGCGCCTGAGGTTTCGGCGGCCGCCCCGTGCACCGGCGGGCTCGACATCACCAGCACCCCGGCCGACGCCGTCCTGACCACCCTCGTCCTGGGGCAGCCCAACGATCCGGAGCGCACCGGCACCGCGCGCCATGTGGATCTGGCCAAGGACGAGGCCCTGCTGGTCAAGTCGGGCGACATGATCGTGGCCGCTTTCGTGTACCAGGGCCCCGCGTCGTGCGCCCCGCCCGCCCCATTACCTTCTCCCGAACCGATCCTCGCCGTCACCGGCGATCGCACCTCGGTACCCCTGTTTGTCGGCTCCGGCCTGCTGTTGGTGGGCACCGTGACGCTGGCGTTCGCGCGTCGCCGCCGGGGGCGTGGCGTCAGGTAGATTTCGGCGAGTGGGGTTCGAGGGAGCACCCGATCGGGTGCGCCGGGCGGTGCAAGCGCTCTCCATCCGCCCGGCGGACCGCGTTCTCGAGGTGGGCTGCGGCAACGGCTGGGCCGTGTCGCTCATCTGCGACAAGCTGCAAAGCGGCCGGATCCTGGCGATCGACCGCTCCACCCCGATGATCGCTCTGGCCAAGCAGCGCAACGAGAAGCACATCGTCTCGGGCAGGGCCCGGTTCCGCACCGTAGACCTGATCGCCCTCACCTCGGCGGAGACGTTCGACAAGATTTTCGCCGTCAACGTCAACACGTTCTGGCGCCGTCCGGTCCCGCGCGAGCTGGCCTTGCTGAAGAAGTTGTTGCACCCCAAGGGTTCCCTTTACCTGTTCTTCGAATCCCCGGCCCCGCGCGCCGACGACCTCGGCGCCCGGGTGGTCAAAGCCTTGGAGCCCAGCGGCTGGCTGGCGGAGTCCACCCACCTCGACGGCAAGGTCATGATGGTCACCGCCCGGCCTGCCTAGCCGTCTAGGTATTCTCCTTGGGTATACCCCCTGTGTATAGTCTGGCGGCGTGACCATCTCCTACACCCTGCTCGGGCTGCTCGAGCAGGAAACGCGGCACGGCTACGACCTGAAGCAGTCCTACGACCGGCGCTTCGGCGCGGCGAAACCACTGCGCTTCGGCCAGGTCTACCGAACCCTGGCCCAGCTGGTGCGCGATGGCCTGGTGAGCGTGATAGGGGTGGAGCCGGGTGCCGGCCCCGACCGCAAGCGCTATGCGATCACCCCGGAAGGCGTGACGGATCTGGAGCGCTGGCTGTCCGAACCCGAGGATCCGCAGCCGCAGTTGCAGACCATCCTGTTCACCAAGGTCGTGCTGGCCCTGCTGTCCGGACGCTCGGCGGAGTCGTTCCTCGATGCCCAGCGCGCCAAGCACATGGCGGTCATGCGGGGACTGACCCGGCAGCGCCGCGACGCGACGGCGACCCAGGACTCGTTGCTCGCCGACTACCAGCTGTTCCACATCGAGGCCGACCTGCGCTGGATCGACCACGCGGCCGGGCGGCTGAGCACACTCGCGAAGGAGGTGCGCTGATGCTGACCGCCCACAACCTGCACAAGAGTTTCGGGCCCACCCCGGCCCTGCGTGGCGCGGAGATCGCGCTGGCCAAGGGCGAGCTGGTGGCGGTGATGGGGCCGAGCGGCTCGGGTAAGTCGACACTGCTGCACTGCCTGGCCGGGATCCTCACCCCGGACTCGGGCGAGGTGGTCTTCGACGGCCGGCGGGTCGACCGGCTCGGTGATCGGGAGCGGAGCCTGTTGCGCCGCAGCCGGTTCGGTTTCGTGTTCCAGTTCGGTCAGCTGGTACCCGAACTGCCGCTCCTGGAGAACATCGCCCTGCCGCTCCTGCTGGCCGGCCGGGCCCGCCGGGCGGCGCTCGCGGAGGCCAGGCCGTGGCTGCCCCGCCTGGGCCTCGATGGCCTGGAGCACCGGCTCCCCGGTGAGATCTCGGGTGGCCAGGGCCAGCGCGCGGCGATCGCCCGGGCGCTGATCACCAAGCCCGACGTGGTCTTCGCGGACGAGCCGACCGGCGCGCTCGATTCCGTTGCGGCGGACCAGATTATGGAGCTGCTCGTGGATGCGGCGCGGGCGGAGGGCGCGGGCGTCGTGATCGTGACGCACGAGCCGCGAGTGGCCGCTTACGCGGACCGCACCGTGATCGTCCGGGATGGGCGCGTCGCCGAGCCGGAGCGAGTGGCGTGAAGCCGGGTCTGGTGGCGGCGTTGCCGCTGGGCCTGCGAATGGCGTTCGCCGCCGGCCGGGAGAGCCTGGCCCGGCTCGCTCTGGCCGCGGTGGGTGTCGCGGTCGGGGTCACGCTCCTGCTCATCACGCTCACCGCGATGCCGGCCCTGGAGGGCAGGGCGGCGAGGATGGGCTGGCACAACACCTCCGCCGGCAGCCCGGCCACCGCCCAGGACGCGGCGCTGTGGCTGGGAGTGGCGGACCACTATGCGGGCGAGAACCTGTTCCGGGTCTACGTCGCGGCGCTCGGGCCCAACCCGCCGGTGCCGCCGGGGCTGACCGCACTGCCGGGGCCGGGCGAGGTGGTGGTTTCACCCGGGCTCCAGCAACTCCTGGAGTCCACTCCGGACGATCAACTGCGGGATCGCTTTCCCGGACGGATCTCCGGAACGATCGGGGACGGCGGGCTGGCTTGGCCCGGCGAGCTGGTCGCGGTTGTCGGGGTACCAGAGAATGCTTTAAAAGCTTTTGGGGCGCAAGAAGTTCACGGCATAGCCCCGCCCGGATCCTTCGCCGACGCCCCGCTCATCCGGGCCATGCTGACGATCGTCGGCACGGGTTTGCTGCTGCCGGTGATCGTCTTTGTGGCGATGGTGACGCGGGTGGCGGCCGCCCGGCGCGAGCAGCGGTTCGCGGCGCTGCGGCTGGCGGGGGCGACGCGGGCGCAGACCTCGGTGATGGCGGCGGCCGAGACCGGGCTCGCGGCCGTCATCGGCACTGTTCTGGGGTTCGCTGGCTACCACGCGGTGCGGCCGTTCGTCGCGGGCAGCGTGACCTATGAGGGCGAGCACTTCATCGCCGCCGACGTGACCGCGCCCACCGGCCAGCTGCTCCTGGTGCTCGCCGGCGCTCCCGTGCTGGCGATGCTGACGACGCTGGTGGGCATGCACCGGGTGAATGTGACACCGCTGGGCGTGGGCCGGCGCGTGCGGCGCAAGCCACCCGGTCCGGGGCGGCTGGTCCCGCTCGGGCTCGGCGTGGCGGGCTTCATCGCGCTGGGCACGCTCGTGAGCACCGACGCGATCGACGGCAGCGAGGACGAGGCGCGAGTGCTGACCCAGCTCTCGCTCGTGTTCACGCTCGCCGGGCTGGTGATCGCGGGCCCGTGGGTGTGCGGGCTGGCCAGCCGGGCCCTGGCCCGCCTGGCGCGCAAGCCGACCACACTGATGGCCGCGCGCCGGATCGCCGCCGACCCGTTCACCACCTTCCGCGCGATCAGCGGTGTCGTGCTCGCCGTCTTCGTCACCACCGTTTTCAGCTGCTTCATCAACGCCACCATCGGCGACCGGAACGTCTCCTCCCCGGTCAACATGAGGGCCGGCGTGGTGGAGATCGAGGCGGCTGGAAAACCCTTGGACCCCAACGTGTTCGTTGCCGAATCGGTGGTGGTGGCGCGGCTGCGGCCGGACGGCGTGGTGGCGATGGCCTGCTCCGATCTGGTCACGGTCAGCCAGGGCCCGTGCCGCGCCGGCTTGAGGGGACCCCGATCCCTTTGGTACGTCAAAGGTCTGGCCGAACCGACGGCGGCCGACGCCGCGCTGCCCATCCAGACCGTCTTCGTCCGCACGGACGGTTCGACCGCGGCCGAGGAGCGGGTACGCACGCTCGCCGCCCGCACCGCCCCGGGCGCGACCGTCAACACCCAGCGCGACTTCGTCGAGCTCGAGGGCCGCCAGCTGTCCGAAGTGGACACCGCGCTGCGCCTTGCCACCGCCTTCGTCCTGCTCGTCGCGGCGTGCAGCCTCACCGTGGCCGTGATCGCCGGGCTGATCGAACGGCGGCGGCCACTGGCCCTCCTGCGCGCCTCCGGGGTGCGCGTCAGCGAGCTGCGCCGCATGGTGATGCTCGAAACGGCGGTGCCGCTGGGGCTCACCGTCGCCGCCAGTGTGGGGCTTGGGCTCGTAGCCTCGTACGCGCTCGGAGCGGGCTCCGCCAGCGGGTGGGCGCCGCCCGGCTGGGACTTCGCGCTGTCCATGGGGCTCGGCGTGCTGGTCGCCTTCGCCATCACCACCGTGGTGCTGCCACTGATGGACGTGGCCACGCGGCATAATTCCGTGCGCTTCGAGTAGGCAAGCCGTATAGCCTCAACGCCCATGACCGTGAAGATTCGCAACGTGACCGTGGACGCCCATGACGCCTATGCTCAGTCGCTCTGGTGGACGCAGGTCGTCGGCTGGCAGCCGGACCCCGGCGACCCCAACGAACCCGACCACACCCATTGCTGGATCGGCCCGGGCGACGGGTCGCCCGGGCTGCTGTTCATCAACGTTCCCGAGTCCAAGACGCTCAAGAACCGCGTGCACCTTGACGTCCAGCCGATCGACGGCACTCGCGACGAGGAGGTCCAACGCCTCCTGGGCCTCGGCGCCACCATCGCCGCCGACCACCGACAGCCCGATGGCCGCGGGTTCGTCGTCATGGCCGACCCGGAAGGCAACGAGTTCTGCGTCGAACGCTCCGCCGCCGAGCGAGCTTCCGCCTAGGAGCGCCCTACTTCTGGGAAGTAGGGCCATCAACTCGCTGCGGAAGCCCCTACTTCCCCGAAGGAGGGGTCAAGACCGCAGGGGCAACGCGACGGTGATCTCCATACCGCCCTCGGGCAATGCGACGGCGCCCACCGAACCGCCGTGGGCCTGGCACACCGCATGCACGATCGACAGGCCGAGGCCGGAGCCGCGGGCGCCGGTGCGCTCGCGGCCACCGCGGCGGAAAGGCTCGAAGAGGCCGGCCACATCGGCCTGATCCACGTCGAATCCGGTGTTGCCCACCACCAGCCGCGCGTACTCCCCGTCGTGGCCGCTCATGATCCAGAGCCGCCCGCCGAGGTGGTTGTAGCGCACCGCGTTCTCGATGAGGTTGCCCGCGAGGCGGTCGAGCAGGTTGGGGTCGCCGATCACCGGTGCGGGGCCGAGTTTTGAGCTGACCGACAGGTTGGTGCGCTTGATCTCGTTGTCCATCGCGGACAGCGCCCCCTTCACCCCCGCGGCGAGGTCCATCGGCTCGGTGCGAAGACCCGTGCGCGCCTGGCTTCGCGCCAGCACGAGCAAGGCGTCCACGAGCGCGTTGGCCCGTTCGGAGGCGTCACGGACGACTGATCCCATGCGGCGCAACTCATCCGCGTCCACCTCGGGGTCGGAGAGGGTGACGTCGACCTCGGTGCGCATCACCGCCAGCGGGGTGCGCAGCTCGTGCGAGGCGTTGGCGACAAAGCGTTGCTGCGCTTTGAAAGCGGCGTTGAGCCGGTCGAGCATGGCATCGAAGGTGTCGGCCAGCTCGGCCACCTCGTCGTCGGCGCCGGTGTAGTTGATCCGCTGGTCGAGGGTCTCGCCGCCGAGACGCCGGGCGGTCGCGGTGACCCGGTGCAGGGGCCGCAATGCCCGTCCCACCACGGCATAGGCCCCGGCCATGCCCACGATGGTGACCGCGAGGATGGCGACCACGCCCTTGGCGAGCAGCTCGGTGCGCGCGGTATGCAGCCCGGCATTATGCCAATCCCGGGCGTCTGCGATCTGATTGTCGGCGAGCGCCACGGTGGCGTCCGTGGCCAGGTCCCTGGCCGGGAAGTCGGCCTCCCCCAACAGGATCCAGGCCAGCAGCAGCAGCGCCGAGCCGGCGCCCACCAGCAGCAGGGTGTTCAGCAGAGTCATGCGCAGGCGGAGAGTCGGCCGCAGCCGTCGCGGGCGCTTCATCCGACGATCCGGTAGCCGGCGCCGACCAGGGTCTCGATCAGCACCGGCTGGCCGAGCTTCATCCGCAAGGTGCGTATCGTGACGCGCACGATGGTGGTGAACGGGTCGGTGTTGGCGTCCCACACCCGGTCCAGCAGTTGCTCGGCGGAGACCACCGCACCGCGCGCCCGCATCAGCTCCTCCAGCACACCGAACTCCTTATTGGTCAGCTCGATCAGCACGCCGTCGCGCGTGACCGTGCGCTTGGCGGGATCAAGCTCGAGGTTGGCCACCCTGAGCACGGGTGGGGTAACCGGCGTGGCCCGGCGGCCCAGCGCCCGCACCCGCTCGATCAGCTCGTCGAAGGCGAAAGGCTTGGGCAGGTAGTCATCGGCGCCGAGGCGCAGGCCCTCGACCCGCTCGGCGACGCTGCCACTGGCGGTGAGCATCAGCACCCGGGTCAGCGCGCCCGAGCCGACTAGCTCGGCGCAGAGCTGGTCGCCGTGCATGCCGGGCAGGTCACGGTCGAGCACCACCACGTCGTACCGCGTGACGAAGGCCATCTCGTGGCCGCTGCTGCCGTCATACGCGACATCCACCGCCATGCCGTGCCGCCGCAGGCCACGGGCGATCGCGTCGGCGAGGTGCCGCTCATCCTCCACCACCAGGACCCGCATGGCACCACAGGTTACGTCACCCCTGCCAGTGCTCGGAATTGATCTCTATGACGAACAGGCGGCGGTCGCCGGTGACGCAGGCCAGCGCCCAGTCAGCGTATCGGCAGTGGTAAATGATCTGCTGTACCGAGCCGAGCACGCGCAGGCCACCGCGGTCGAACCCGCCGATGAAGGTCTGCCCCTGGGAGCCCGTGGTGTGCACCGGGCGCAGCACCACCGGGGCGGCCCGGCTGCGGCCCTCCACCGGGATCGGCTGCCAACCCTCAAGCAAGGCGAGCCTCTGGCCGGTGCGCGGGTCGAGCAGCTCCATCGGCGTGGAGCTGCTCGCGTCAGACTGCGGGAAGGCGAACAGCCCGGCCGGCGTGGACATCAGGCTCGAGCCATATCTCGCCTGCCAAAGCAACGAGCCGTTGGCCGGGTCGAGGATGACCACCTGACCGCCGTCGGCGCCCGTCTCGCACACCACCGGACCGCAGTCGTAGCGCATCGGCGGCGCGAACTGTGGCTCGGCCTCGGGGCGCGGTGCGAACGTCCGGCGGTCGAAGGTAAGCATCTTGGCGTTGTCCACGCCGCCGCCGTGGTAGAAGACCGTGATGAGATCGTCGGCGATGAACAGGCCGTAGTTCGGGTCGCCGTTGGGCAGCTCGATGTGGCCGGAGCGCACCACGTTGCCCGCGGCCAGCCCATACTCGGTGATGGTCCCGGTCTTGTCTATCCCGACCAGGGTGCGCGAGCCGCCGTCGATCATGTGCGCCGACAGCCCACGCGCGCTCCACAGCTCTTCGAGCGACTTGGCGTCATAAACGGCGAAATCCTCGCCTTCGAGCGAGGTCACGAAGATGAGATCGTCGAGAGTGTCCGCCCAGCCGTCGAACTCCCACACCCGCTTGCCGGTGGCCAGGTCGAAGGCGACGGTGCGCGGCACCTGCATGCGCTGCGCCATGGCCAGCACCCGCCCCCGCTCGACATCCACCCGGAAGAACACGTCGTTGACGCTGCTGAGCGTGGCGTGCCAGCGCTCACGGCCATCGCGCTCATAAACGGTCACCACGCGGCCGTCGCGCACCACGATGTCGGTGCCGGAGAACTCGATCAGCTCCTCGGAGGGGCCGAGGGCGATGTCGGCGCGCAGGGTCAGCATCGGTGCCTGTTTGGGCGAGGCCGCCGACAACACCAGCGCCGGGACCAGGGCGATGAGCGCGGCGAGCGGCCGCAAGCCCCGAGTCCACCGCGGACCATCGCTATCGGAGGGCTCGGCGGGTACGTCCCACTCCTCACCCAGATCGATCAGCACCCGTCCAGACTAACCTCGGGTGGAACTGCTCAGTGCCCTTCCTTCGGGACTGACCAATGTGGACACCCACTTGGTCACGCGCTCGGTCACATCCGGAACCGTCAACCCGACCTCGGCCAGGATCTCGGCGCGGCTGCCGTGATCGATCCACTGCGCGGGTACCCCCAAGTCCCTCATGGGCAGATCAAGGTCGTTGTCCCGCAACAGTTTTGCCACGCTGTCCCCGATGCCGCCGTGACGCAACCCGTCCTCGACGGTCACGACGAGCTTGTGCTCGGCCGCCAGGCCCACCAGTTCGATCGGGGCGGGCCGCACCCAGCGCGGGTCGGCCACAGTGACGCCATAACCGGCCTTGGCCAGCTCGGCAGCGACCTGCACGCCCAGGTGCCCGAACGCACCCACGGTCACCAGCAGCACGTCCTTGCGCTCGCTCTCGGCGAGAATCTCCACGCCACCAATGGCACGCAGCGCGGGCAGGGCCGCGGGCACCGAACCGGCCGGGAAGCGCACCACGGTCGGGCCGTCGGTGATGTCCACCGCCTCACGCAGCGCCTGGCGCAGCGTCTCGGCGTCGCGCGGCGCGGCCAAGTGCAGACCCGGCACCACACCCAGGATCGACATGTCCCAGATGCCGTAGTGGCTGGGGCCGTCCGGGCCGGTGATGCCGGCGCGGTCGAGCACGAACGTGACCGGAAGCTTGTGCAGCGCAACGTCCATCAGCACCTGGTCGAAGGCGCGGTTGAGGAACGTCGCGTAGATCGCCACCACCGGGTGCATGCCGGCCATGGCCAGGCCCGCGGCCGAGGTGGTCGCGTGCTGCTCGGCGATGCCGACGTCGAAGGCGCGATCCGGATACGCCGCCGCCAGCTTGTCGATGCCGGTCGACTCCGGCATGGCCGCGGTGATACCCACGATGTCGTGGCGCTCACCCGCGAGCGCCACCAGCTCCTCGGCGAAGACCTTGGTCCACTTGAGGCTCGGGGCCGCCAGCAGCTTGCCGGTCTCGGGGTCGAAGGCGCCGGGCGCGTGCAGCCGGTCCGCCTCGTCCTGCTCGGCCGGGGCGTAGCCATAACCCTTGTGCGTCACCGCGTGCACGATGACCGGGCCGCCATAGCGCTTGGCGCGCTGCAGCGCCGACTCCATCGCCGCCTGGTCGTGGCCGTCGACCGGCCCGACGTACTTGATGCCCAGGTCCTCGAACATCGCCTGCGGGGCGATCGCGTCCTTGATCCCCTTCTTCACCGCGTGCAGCGCCTCGAACAGCGGCTTGCCCACGAGCGGGGTCTTCTCCAGCGCCTCCTTGATCAGGTCTAGCACCTTCTCGTAGCCCGGGTTGAGGCGCAGCGTTGCCAGGTGGTCGGCGAGGCCGCCGATGGTCGGCGCGTATGAGCGGCCGTTGTCGTTGATGATGATGACCATCGGGTACTCGCGGGCGGCGATGTTGTTCAGCGCCTCCCAGCACATGCCCCCGGTGAGGGCGCCATCCCCGACGACGGCGACCACGTGACGCGCCTCGCCGCGCAGCGCATAGGCCTTGGCCATGCCGTCGGCATAGGACAGAGCGGTGGAGGCGTGGCAGTTCTCCACCAGGTCGTGCTCGCTTTCATTCTGGTTCGGGTACCCGGTGAGCCCGCCCCGCTGCTTCAGAAGGTCGAACCCGGCCTGCCTTCCCGTCACGATCTTGTGAACGTATGCCTGGTGCCCGGTATCGAACACGAAGCGATCTCTGGGGGAGTCGAATACCCGGTGCATCGCGAGGGTCAGCTCGACCACTCCGAGGTTGGGGCCGATGTGCCCGCCCGTGCGCGCCACCTTCGCGATCAGGAAGTCGCGAATCTCGGCCGCGAGTATCGGCAACTGCTCCGGTGAGAGGGCCTTGAGATCCTGCGGGCCGTGAATGGTGCTCAGCAGGGAGTGCGCGCGGTCGGTCATAGCGCCAAAGTCTATAGGCGAACTCAAGCCCTGGTCATGGCACTCACAGAACCTTCACCCTCGCTCGGCGCGTGAAAAACCCCTTGCCGGACCAGGTGTGCGACGGCCTCGAGGTGATGCGTCTGCGGGAAGCAGTCGAAGGCGCGCACCTGCCGCAACTCCCACCCCAGATCCATAAATGTCCGGACATCCCGGGCCAGGGCGGCGGGATCACATGCGACATACGCCACAGCCCTGGGTGCCGCCGCATTGATCATCCGGACCACTCGCGCCCCGGCGCCCACGCGAGGTGGATCGAGCACGACGAGATCAATGCTCTTTGTCAACCGGGCATTTTCTACGGGGGTACCGAGGACGCGCACCGGAAGATCGGAAAGGCTTCGCCTCGCGGCCTCCACATTCTCGGCCGCCGACTCGACCAGGGTCACCTCGCAACCGGCCTGCGCCAGCGCGGCCGAGAACAGTCCCGCCCCGCCGTAGAGGTCCCAGGCCCGCTCCCCTTTCCTGGGCCGGAGAAAATCGAGCACGCAGCCGGCGAGGGTGCCGGCCGCGGCCGGGTGCACCTGCCAGAATCCGCCCGCCTCCAGCTCGAACCGCCGTCCGACCGCGCGCTCAAATATTCGCTGATTTCGTACTATTTCGGCCGGGGCATCGGAGGGCACGACCACGTCGATGGTGTCAACATCGGGCCAACTGCGCTCGAGAACGTCAAGGGCCTGGATCGATGGGTGCGCGATCAGGCAACGATCGATCGGGACCACCTCGTTGGACCGATGCTTGAGCAGCCCGGCCCGCCCGGACGCCGCAACCCGGTAGCGAACCCTTGTGCGCCAACCGAACGGTCCAGAGGCCGGCAGTGGCTCGACCGGCACGTCCAGCTCGAGCCGGGCCAACCTTTGAAACTGCTCGCGCAGTACCGCCCGCTTCCACTCCAGCTGCGCGTTTGGTGCCGCGTGCTGCAAATCGCACCCGCCGCAGCCGTCCGGATGTGAATAGGGGCAGGGCGGGGTGACCCGGTCCGGCGAGGCCTCGATGATCTCCACCGCGTCGGCGCGCGCGTATCCCTTGTGGACCTCGGTGACCTCGACGACCACGCGTTCGCCGGGCAGCGCGTGCCGCACGAAGATCACTTGACCGTCGTGCCGGGCCACGCAGTGACCGCCGTGGGCGGGCTGGCCCACCTCCACCTCGACCCGGTCCTTCTCGGCAAGCATCAGGTCTCCTCGCCGGGTCTTGGACCTCTTGCGGGTACCCGAGCAAGATCTCTATCGATACGCTCGAGATCCTTGGCCGTGCTCGAGTGCAGCTGCCAGGGCACGCTAGTCACCATCACTCCCGGTTCGAAGAGCAGGCGCCCCTTGATACGCAAAGCGGACTGGTTGTGCAGCAGGTTCTCCCACCACTTGCCGACCACGTACTCGGGGATGAAGACCGTGACCACATCCCTGGGTTTGGCCTCCCGCAAGGACTTCACGTAGGAGATGATCGGGCGGGTGACCTCGCGGTAGGGCGAGTCGACCACGGTCAGCGGAATGCTGAGCCCACGCCTGTCCCACTCGTTCTGCAGCACCCGGGTGTCGTTGGTGTCCACGTTGACCGTGAGCGCGGTGATCGTGTCGGGCCGGGTCGCCTTGGCGTAGGCCAGCGCCCGCATCGTGGGCAGGTGGACCTTGCTGACCAGGACTACGGCGTGGTTGCGTGAGGGCAGCACCGGCTTCTCCTCGGTCGGGGTCAGCTCCCGCGCCACGTGGTCGTAGTGGCGGCGGATGCCCCGCATCACCAGGTAGATCACGCCCATCGCGGCGATCGAGATCCAGGCGCCGTGGGTGAACTTGGTGACCAGCACCAGGACGAGTACGAACCCGGTCATGACGGCGCCGAACCCGTTGATGGCGCGGGAACGCACCATGCGCCTGCGCGTGGCCCGATCCCGCTCCACCCGCAGCAGCCGGTTCCAGTGCCGCAGCATGCCGATCTGCGACAGGGTGAACGACACGAAGACGCCGACGATATAGAGCTGGATGAGTCTCGTTGTCTCGGCCCGGAACGCGATGATGAGCACCACGGCGAAGACGGCGAGGAAGATGATGCCGTTGGAGAAGGCCAGCCGATCGCCCCGGGTGTGCAATTGCCTTGGCAGGTAACGATCCTGGGCCAGGATCGAGCCGAGCACCGGGAAGCCGTTGTAGGCGGTGTTGGCCGCCAGCACCAGGATCAAGGCGGTGACCACGAGCACCAGGTAGAAGCCGGGCTTGAAGTCGTCGAAGATCACGCTGGCCAGCTGGGCGGTCACCGTCTGCTGCTCGTAGCCGGGCCCCGCCCCGACGATCTGCTCGGCGGGCTTCTCGACATATTGCAAGCCGGTCCTGAGGCCCAGCGCCACGATGCCGATCATCATGATGATCGAGATGAGGCCGAGCAGGAGCAGCGTGGTCGCCGCGTTCTTGCTCTTGGGCGGTTTGAACGCCGGGACGCCGTTGGAGATCGCCTCGACCCCGGTCAGCGCGGCGCAGCCGGACGAGAACGCGCGCACCAGCAGGAAGCCGAAAGCGAAGGTGGTACCGACCGCCATGCCGTCCTCCGGGATGATCTCCAGTGACGCGCTCGGCGCCTGGAGATCCTCGCCCACCAGGAATATGCGCCAGATGCCCCAGCCAATCAGGGCCAGCATCGACAGCATGAAAAGGTACGTCGGGATGGCGAACAACACCCCGGACTCCCGGACGCCGCGCAGGTTCATCGCCGTCAGGACGGCGACGACCCCGACCGCGAAGCCCAATTTGTGCTCGCCGACGAAATCCACCGCTGAGCCAAGGTTTTCCACACCGGCGCTGACCGACACCGCGACGGTCAGGATGTAGTCCACGAGCAGGGCACTGGCCACTCCCAGGCCGGCGCGCGAGCCGAGGTTGACTGTGGCCACCTCATAATCGCCGCCGCCGGACGGGTACGCGTGGACGTTCTGCCGATAGCTGGCGACCACGGTGACCATGACCACCACGACCCCGGCCACCACCCAAGGCGAGTAGCTGAAGGCGGCGGCGCCCGCGATCGACAGCGTCAGCAGGATCTCGCCCGGGGCGTAGGCCACGCTGGACAGAGCGTCAGAAGCGAAGATCGGCAGCGCGATGCGTTTGGGTAACAATGTGTGATGGAGGCGATCGGAGCGAAACGGTCGCCCTACAAGCAGCCGCTTGAGCACTGACGTCGGACTTGCCACAACGCGCAGCCTATGATGAGCCCGTCAAGTTGTGGTGCCGGGAGGCTCGACGTGCATGTTGTGATCATGGGCTGCGGCCGGGTCGGATCGACTCTGGCCCATAGCCTGGAGGCTCTCGGGCACGCGGTGGCCGTCATTGACCAGGACGGCGACGCCTTCCGCCGCCTCTCCAACGACTTCGCCGGCCTCACCGTGACCGGGATAGGCTTCGATCGCGATGTGCTGATCCAGGCGGGCATCGAGCGGGCCGACGCCTTCGCCGCCGTCTCCAGCGGCGACAACTCCAACATCATCTCGGCGCGGCTGGCCCGCGAGACCTTCGGCGTGCAGCGGGTGGTCGCCCGCATCTATGACCAGCGCCGGGCGGAAGTCTATGAGCGCCTTGGCATCCCGACCGTGGCGACGGTGCGGTGGACGGCTGACCGCATCGTGCGCCACCTCGTCCCCGAGGCCACCACCGAGCTGTGGCGCGACCCGACGAGCACCGTCTCCATCATCGAAGTCTTCGCCCACGCCGACTGGGTCGGCCGTCCGCTGCGCGCCATCGAGGACGCGACCGGGACGCGGGTGGCCTACATCATGCGCTTCGGCATCGGCACCCTGCCGACCGCCTCCACCGTGATCCAAGATGGTGACCAGATATTCATGTTGGTCACCGATGACATCGCCAAGGCGGTCTCCTCCGTCGCGGCCACAGCGCCGGCATCATAGGGAGTTGGTCATGCGTGTAGCGATCGCCGGAGCCGGCAACGTGGGTCGTTCCATCGCCCAGGAGCTGATCGAGAACGGTCACCAGGTGATGCTGCTGGAGCGCCAGCCTAAGATGCTGCGCCACGAGCGCGTGCCGCAGGCCGAGTGGGTGCTGGCCGACGCGTGCGAGCTGTCCTCGCTGCAGGAAGTGGATCTGGCCTCGTGCGACGTCGTCGTCGCCGCGACCGGCGACGACAAGGTCAATCTGGTCGTCTCGCTTCTGGCCAAGACCGAGTTCGCCGTGCCCCGTGTTGTGGCCCGGGTCAACCGCGCCGAGAACGAGTGGCTGTTCACCGAGCAGTGGGGCGTCGACGTCTCGGTCTCCAAGCCCCGTCTCATGGCCGCCCTCGTCGAGGAGGCGGTGACCGTCGGAGACCTGGTGCGGCTCATGACTTTCCGGCAGGGCGAGGCGAACCTGGTGGAGATCACGCTGCCCGCCGACGCGCCGCACGTGGGCGATCCCGTGCGCGACATCCCGCTGCCTCCCGACAGCGCCCTGGTGGCGATCGTGCGGGGCAAGCGGGTGCTCGCTCCCAGCCCGGACGATCCGGTCGAGGCGGGCGACGAGCTCATCTTCGTCTGCACCTCCGAGGTCGAGGAGCAGGTCCGCTCGGTCGTCCTCGGCGCCGACAGTGTGGAGAAGACCCGCAGCGCTCCGCGCCGCCAGCGCTAGCCGCGCTACTCGACCGGCCGGATGATCTGGATGAAGTCGATGGCCGGGCCGCGATCGGTCGGGTTGTCGAAGGTGATCCAGTTGGTACCCGCCCGCAGTTCCACGCTGACCGACCCGTTGCCGCAGCACAACGGGCGCCCGGTGACCGGTACCGAGACCGGGGGCGAGCCGGAGGCTGTGACCACCATGGTGAGGGTGGCGGGACCGTCCGGGCCCTATCGGTCGTGCGGGCCAGTTGGGTACGTAGCCTGCTAACCCGGAATGGGTTCCCCGGGCTGACCACGGGTCACGCGGCGGGCGGCCCAGAAGCTGATCGCCAGCAGCATGAGGAAGGGCGGGTAGCCCAGCGCGATCCTGGCCACTCCCAGCGCGTTGGGGTAGTTGGCCAGCCACAGCGCGGTCTGGATGCTCGCCTTGAGCAGGAACACCACCGCCCACAGGACGGTCAGCCAGCCGAAGGTGCGGCGCAGCCGGTCGTCGGAGCGCCACTCCCCCTTGCCGCCGTTGGCGATCACCGTCCAGAACCAGCCCACAAGCGGGTGTCCGACCGCGATCGAGCCGAGCAGCAGCACGACATAAGCGAGGGTGATGATGATGCCGGGCAGGTAGAAGTCGCGAGCCTCGCCCGAGTTCCACGCGAGATAGGCGCCGAGCGCGATGCCGAACAACCCGTTGATGGCGAAGCGGATCGACTGCTGCCGCAGCCAGCGCACGATCGCGATGCCGATCGCCACGGCCACCGCCGAGATGATCGCCCATTGCAACCCGGTGCGCGTCTGCGACGCTGGCAGCATCCACCCGAACATCACGTTGACCAGCACGAAGACGGCGACGGGAACGCCGGATTCGATCAGCCCGCGCCAGCCGCCGAGCTGCTGTGCCATCTGCTCCGCGAAGGGAGGAAGTTGCTCCCCCTCGGCGCCGAAGTTGCCTTTCATGTCGCCACTTCCAGCTCGTAGTGCGGGTTGTAGATGACCTTGCGGCCATCCCGGAGCGCTACCCGGCCGCGTACCGTCAAAGCCCGGCCCGGCTCAAGCCCGGCGATGTGACGGCGGCCCAGGAAGACCAATGTGACTACGTCGGTGCCGTCATAAAGGTCGGCCTCGAGCGTAGGCAAATTGGTACGGGGAGTATAGACGACCGTGCGAAGCCTCCCGGCTACCGAGACGAGATCGCCCCGGTGGACGTCCTCGCAGTGCTCGCAACCGGCCCGCTCGGCGTCGCGGCGCAGCTCCTCGGACTCAAGCTCCTGCTCCGAGGCGGTGAGCCGGTGGAGCACCCCGCGTAGACCCTTTTGACTTGCGCCTTGGGAGTGCATGTCTTCAAGCCTAGTTCTTTCGCGGACGAGGGGAAGTCTTGCGCCTCGGGACCTCGGCGACCGCGGCTGGAGCCTCAGCCGCCCCGGGCTCGGGTGCCGCCGGCACCTCCGTCGGCAACCGCAGCGGCAGCGCTTCGCGGGTGGGGCGGGCCTGGTCGTCGCGGTTGACCACGAGGCCGGTCAGGCAGTCGTCGAGCGGACCGGCCAGAGCCGGGTCGGCCGCCGCCGGGCCGCGGAAGACCGCGCGCACCATCCACCTTGGACCGTCGATGCCGACGAAGCGCAGGTCGTCGAAGCCTTGCGGGGTGCGCAGCCGCGCCCGCAGCTCCGTGCCCCAGCGCCCGGGAACCTCCTCGGCCCCGACCCCGTCGGTGGAGAGCGCCTTGCGGATCTCGGGGCGGATCTCCTCCCACAGACTCTCGGTGCGCGGTGCCGCGAAGACGCCCAGTTGCAACGCGTTGGCGCCGTTGGCCAGCTCGAGCTGCTGGATCACGCCGTCCTCGCCCGCCTGGGCGCGGATCTCCACGCCGTCGATCGCCGGGATCTGCAGGCTGCCCAGGTCGATCCGAAGGCCGCCCGGGGCCCCGGAGAGGTCGTAGGGCCCCGTCTCCTCATCGGGGGCGGGTGCGACCGGAGCCTGGGCCGGCTCTTTCAGCTCAAGCTCCCCGAGCAGCGCTTCGGCCTTGGCGTGTCGTCCCGCTCGCGAGCGTCGCGAGAAGATCACTTCTTTCCTCCTCAGCTACCAGTCGAGCCGTGCCCGCCGGGCCCCCTCATGGAGTCGGACAATTTCTCGACGCCGTGGAAGTGTGCCCGTTCCACCCGCTGAACGACAAGTTGCGCGATCCGCTCGCCGCGCAGCACCTTCGCAATGTTCCGAGGATCATGGTTGATGAGGTTGATCAGGATCTCGCCCCGATACCCGGCGTCGACCGTGCCCGGGGCGTTGAGCACGGTCAAGCCCTTCTTCACGGCCAGCCCCGAGCGCGGGTGCACCAGCCCCACGTAGCCCTCCGGCAGCTGGATCGCCACGCCCGTGCGCACGAGCTTGCGCTCGCCCGGGCCGATCTCGGCGTCCTCGGCCGCGTACAGGTCGGCGCCGGCGTCACCCGGGTGGGCATACGACGGCAGCGGCAGGTCAGGGTCGAGTTGCTGGACGCGGATGACAACTGCCTCGTCGGCTTGCACGGTTACCTCCTGCGCCTCGTACCGAAGGCATCGTATTTCGTTTCGTATCCTCGACAGCGTGCCCTATCTAGAACGACTCAAAGTCCCTTGGTGGATGTGGGGGCTCACGCTCGGTGTAGCGGCTCTGCTGGCCGTTCAGATCGGGCTGGGCGTGCCCGGAGCGCGCACGTGGGTGCCGTTAGCCCTGGTCCTGCCCCTGGCCGTGGCGGGGCTGTGGTGGCTTGGCCGGATCAAGGTGCAAGTGCGCGACGGCGAGCTGTGGGTGGACGACGCCCACCTTCCGGTGAAATTCATCAGCGATGTCATCCCGCTCGACCGGGATGACCGGCGGCTGCTGCTCGGGCCGGGCGCCGATCCGCTCGCCTTCGTGGTGCAGCGTCCGTGGATCAAGGGTACGGTGCAGATCGTCCTCAACGACCCGGACGACCCCACCCCCTACTGGGTGATCAGCACGCGCTCACCCGAGCGCCTCACTGAGTTAATTCGCGCCGCTGGCTGAACTTGAGGCGAAGGTCGCGCGAAACCTCCTCGCCCAGCCGGCGGGTCGCGCGGCGGTTGAGATAGGTGGCGACCGCGGCGCCGGTCAGCAGCGGGCCCAGGGTGGTCAGGTTGCGACCGAATCGGCGAAGCAGCATGTCACGCAGCTGTTTGCGGGTGGCCGTGCTGAGCACGGTGGCGACCCCCGATCCCGGCACCATCGGGTTGATCCCCCGCCGGGAGGACCAGGCCTGGATCAGGCTCACCGCCCTCTGGGTCCCGGTGCCGGGAATTGAATGCCCATAAACCTCGTGAAGCTCGCCGATGAGCTTGAGCTCTATGGCGACCACGGCGATCGTCTCGGTCGCCAACATCAGGGGAGCCGACAGCAACGTGGGTGGGACCGCCCACTCCACCGAGGCGAGGCCTCCGCCGACCGCGCCGATGCCGCCCGTGGCCCGGGCCGCGTTACGGATCAGCCTTTCGGCCAGCGCCTCACGCTCGAGGCCGGGATAGTGCCTGCGCAGGGTATCGATGCCGCGGACCGGCACGTGAGGCGCGAGATCGGAGACCGCGTCGATGATCCACTGCATCGCCTTGCGCGGATAGTACAACTGTTTGAACCCACGCACGCGCAGCCCGTTGACTATGCGTCCGAGCAGCTTGGCGCGGCCTCGTTTGTCCAGGTCGGACTCGGCGAGCCCGGCGACCGCTGTGGCCAGCTCGTCCTGGCCGGAGGGCTCCACCTGACCCGCACGTGAGTCGCGGCCGCTCCCGTGGATCTCTGGGTCGCGGCCGGACTCGTCATGCGCCATTCCACCGGTCGTCATGGACCCATTCTCACCGCATGAGGGCAACCTACGCACACTCGCGGCAGATGGGCTCCCCGTTGCGCTCACCCGCAAGCTGGCTGCGGTGGTGGACAAGGAAGCAGCGCGAGCAGCGGAACTCGTCGGCCTGCATTGGAACCACCTTGACCGTCAACTCTTCATCAGCCAGATCGGCACCCGGCAAGTCGAAGGCTTCAGCTGCTTCCGCTTCGTCGATGTCCACGCTGCCCGACTGCGAGTCGACGCGCCTGGCCTTCAGCTCCTCCAGGCTGTCCTCGCCGAGGTCGACCTCGTCCCGGCGCGGGGCGTCGTAGTCGGTAGCCATAAGATCGTCACACTCCCAATATGTGTTCTTCCCCAACGAGCGCGACACTCTAACGCGTCCGTGTGGGAGTTGTACGCGCGCGAGGCGCGAATTGTTCCCGATGTGACCGAGCAGACACCCACATCAGCTCGGGCGAGTAAAAGGTAGGGGTCCGCACCCCTGGATCACGTTCGGCACGCCGGAGATTTTGAAATTGCCCTCCCCTCGCCGGGTCGCACCACGCGATCGAGCCCGAAGCGATAACCTCTGGCGCAACTGGTCCTTCTTGCGGGGAGCGAGCTGACACTTATGCAAATGACGCGCATCCGTGCTCTGGTGGTTGTCGGGATTTTGTCCATCGCGGCCCTCGTGCTCGTCGTGATCACCGTGAACCGTGACAGCCAGGGCGGCGACGTCACGGCTGAAACCTGCCAACCGGGAAACATTCCGGTGAGCCTGGAGCTTCCCGAGTCGGAGTCAGAGATTAACATCAATGTCTTTAACGCGACTCAGACGGTTGGCCTCGGTGCCAACGTCGCGGCCGACTTCACCAACCGTAAGTTCAAAGTGATCAAATATGAGGGCGAAAAGGAGAACGGGGCCGACAAGTACTACCCCGACGAGGTCGCCATACTGCGCTACGGCCCCAAGACTGTGGGAGCCGCCCACCTCCTGCGCGCCTACTTCCTCAACGAGAGCTCGATCCAATTCGACCTCAAACGTGAGGATGACGTGGTTGACGTCGTGATCGGGGGCAAATTCCGGCAGCTGGCCACCCCGACCGAGATGCGTCAGGCGGTGGCGATCCTGGGCCGGCCGAAGCTTCCGCCGGGGACCTGCGAAGGCTGATGAAGGCCAGGGGTGATCTCCTACGGCCGGCCCGCCGCGTCAAGCTCCAGCAGCAGATCATGCAGCGGGCCGTGCAGCGCGGGCGGTGCGGCCAGCGCCAGGTCGGGCCCGGCGGGCGCTCCGCCGAGGCCGCTGACGATCAGCCCGGCCTCGCGTGCGATCAGGCCGCCCGCCGCCAGATCCCAGGCGGCCAGCCCCTTCTCGTAAAAGGCGTCGACGGTCCCCTCCGCGGCGGCACACAGGTCGAGCGCGGCCGAGCCGAACCGCCGGATGTCCCGCACCCGCGGCAGCACCCCGGCCACTACCCGGCCCTGGTGCCGGCGCAACGCGGCGGCGTAAGCGAAGCCCGTGGCGACCAGCGCCCGCGCCGGATCGGTCTCGGCCGAGCCGGTCAGGCGCCGGCCCTCACGCCAGGCGCCGTGCCCCTTCGCCGCCGTCCAGACCCCACCACCGGCGGCGTGGTGCACCACTCCGGCGACCACTTCACCATCGACTTCAGCCGCTATCGAGACCGCGTACTGCGGGATGCCGTAGAGATAGTTGACTGTGCCGTCGATCGGGTCGATGATCCATCGAATCCCGCTTGCGTTCTGCCCGTCGCCGCCATACTCCTCGCCGAGGATGGCGTCGGCGGGACGCAGCAGGCGCAGCGCCTCGACGATCTGGCGCTCGACCTGCCGATCGGCGGCGGTGACGACGTCGGTGAGCGTACTCTTGGTATCCAGCCCGGTGATGCCCACGGCCCTCATCCGGGCGGCGGTGGCGGCACCGGAAGCCGCAATCGGAACCGCCAGCTCCAGCAAATCCAGTTCGCTGATCCCCACGTGCGCCATCCTTTCACTCTCGCATCGGCCCCGAAGCGCGGCGGGATCGGTGTTACGCCTGACACGGCGCTACAATTCACGCCTGCTGTATGCCCGGGCCGGGCACAGCGGCCCAAAACATCCAGCCTCGCCTCGGAAGGTCATCCGTGACTGAAGCTCGCCAGATCGGCATCGACGTACGATCGCTCACCGACATGCTGATCGCTCAGGCCTCCGGCAGCGGTGGCCGACTCACCCAGGCTGAGTTGGCGAGCACGGTGGAGGCCGCCGCGGTTCCCCCCGCTCAGACCAAGAAATTGCTGCGCGCCCTTTTGGAGGCCGGCGTGACCGTCGAGGTTGACGACTCTTCCACCAGCCGTCGCAAG
>Ga0075418_10000059_pt1 | contig 86608 bp, 73 predicted proteins | sample SoiMetdeltSBSDD2_FD_81776 | JGI IMG/M metagenome (GOLD analysis project Ga0075418, IMG submission 81776) | Bulk soil microbial communities from a Populus tree surrounding site in Tennessee, USA - Soil MetaG P. deltoides SBSDD2 | ecosystem: Environmental > Terrestrial > Soil > Tree plantation...
CTCGTCGGCGAACGGGGACAGCGACGGCCCGGGGCGGGCGGCGAGCAAGGCCGCGGCCAGACGGATGGCCAGCGGCCACCCGCCACACCACCGGACCACCTCGGCGGCGGCCGGACCGCGCAGCCGCTGCGAGCCCACGATCCGGGCGAGCAGGTCGTGTGTGGCTTCCGGGCTCAACGGCTCGAGCGGGAGGACCTGAACCGCGTGGCGAGCGGCCAGCGCGGCCAGCCGGCGCCGGCTGGTCGCGACCAGCTGGCTCAACGCGGTCGGCGGCACCAGCGGGATCAGCTGATCCACCGACTGCGCATTGTCCGCGACGATAAGCACACGCCGGCCGCTGATCAGCGTGCGGTACAGCACGGCGCACTCGTCGACCGACGCGGGCACATCATCCTTGGCAACTCCCAGCGCCACCAACGCCGCGGCCAGCGCCGCGGCGGCTACCACGCGGTCCGGACCGTGGCCATGCAGGTCCACGAAGATCTGCCCATCGGGGAACTGGGCCGAAACCGAGTGGGCCCACTGCACGACCAGCGCCGTCTTGCCCAGGCCACCGGCTCCGGAGACCACGATGACCTGCGGCTCGTTGGCCTGTCGACTCGCCTGTGTCAGGGCGGCCAGATCCTTGTCCCGCCCGGTGAAGTGACCCACGCTCGCGGGCAACTGGGCCGGCCGCATCTCAACCACCGCCTCCAGGGCCGGCGCCGCCACAAACGGTTGGTACACCTGATCACCGCGCAGGATCGCGGCGTGCAGGTTGCGCAGATCCGCGCAGGGGTCGCTGCCGAGCTCGTCGGCGAGCCGCTCCCGCAACGCCTGGTACGCCTTGAGCGCATCAGCCCGCCGATTGCACCGGTACAACGCCACCATGAACTGCCCCGCCAGCCGCTCCCGCAGCGGGTGGGTCGACACCACCGCCGCAAGCTCCGCGACCAGCTCGGCGTGGTTGCCGACGTCCAGATCGGCGGCGATCCGCTCCTCGAGCAGCGCCAGGTGCAGCTCGCTCAGCCGGATCCGATCCCCCTCGACGCCCGGGGCGCAGATGCCATCCAGCGGCTCGCCCCGCCACAGCGCCAGCGCCCGACGGAACCACTGGGCGATCTCAGCCGGGGACTCGGCCAGGCGGGCTTGCCTGGCTAAGTCTTGACATTTGTCGATGTCGACCATTGTCGCCTTGAGGTCGAGGAAGTACCCGGGATGGCGAGTCACCAGCGCATCGCCAACCTTGCGCCGCAACGACGAGATCAGACCCTGTACGCGCGATCGCGGCGCCGCCGGGTGGCGGTCCCCCCAAAGGCAAGAAATGATCCTTTCGGTCGAGACGACCGTTCCCTTCACCAATGCCAGTACCGCGAGCAGGTTGCACTCCAACGGCGATAGTGACAGTGCCTTGCCTGATGATCGAACCTCGGTCGGTCCAAGCAGATTTACCTCCAGCATATGAATACCCAACCGCTACGCCATGGCTCTATGACAGTCGATGTCTGCCCAATTGCGATACGCCGATCAGCTTGTGATACAAGAAAAATAGCCGCAGCCATACCGGAATCACCCCATACAAGGCACGGCTGTTTATGGCCGCATGCAACGACGAATTGAAATTGGACGAAATTTACGCCTTTGGCTCGACTATGACTATCCCACTTACCAAGCGGTTGTTCGGCCGCCGGGACTACGCGGCGCGGCCAAACTATCTACAGTGGGCGGATGCCTCGCCAGGGTTAGAAGCGGACGGAGTTGAACAAATGCAGTGGTATCCGCCGACCGAGCCGTACGACGTCGGGATGCTCAGCGTCGGCCACGGCAACGAGATTTACTGGGAAGCGTGCGGCAATCCCGACGGCAAACCCGCGCTGTTCCTGCACGGCGGCCCCGGCGGTGGCGTGCTCCCAGACAGCCGCAGGTACTTCGACCCGTCCGGCTACCGAGTAGTACTGTTCGACCAGCGCAACTGCGGCCGTAGCCTGCCCTTCGCGGGCGACCCGAAGGTGTCGCTGGAGCACAACACCACCCCGCACCTGGTCGCCGACATCGAGCGGCTACGCGAGCACCTGGGCATCCAGCGTTGGCTCGTCTTCGGCGGCAGCTGGGGCAGCACCCTCGCCCTGGCCTACGCACAGGCCCATCCCGAACGGGTCACCGAGCTCGTGCTGCGCGGCGTGTGGCTGGTCCGCAAATCTGACGAGGACTGGGGATTCACCTCGACCGGCGCGGCCCACCTGTTCCCGGCCGAGTGGGCGGCGTTTTGCGCTGCGATCCCGGCTGCCGAACAGCACGACCTCCTCGCCGCCTACGGCCGCCGCATCACCGACCCCGACCCCGCGGTCCACGGCCCAGCGGCCCGCGCCTTTATGAGCTGGGAACTGTCGGCCAACACCCTGCTGCCGGTGACGCCGCCCGACCTTGACGACGCCACGCTGCTGGCGTTCGCCCGCATCATGCACCACTACATCAGCAACGGTGGCTTCCTTCCGCGGGAAGGACTTTTGGCCGGCGTCGATCGCATACGGCACATCCCGGCGGTCATCGTCAACGGCCGCTATGACGTGAAGACACCGCCGGACCAAGCCTGGAACCTGCACAGGGCCTGGCCCGAGGCGGAGTTCCACATCGTGGAGGACGCGGGCCACGGCGGCTCCGAACCCGGCATCCGCCGCCTGCTCATCGAGGCCACCAACCGCTTCCGCGCCTCGGGCCGGGCGCGGCCCGGACGTTCGAGCGCTGGTTCCGCTACGCCAAGGCCGACATACGAAAGAAGCTGATGGCCGCCATAGCGGAGTTTTCCACCGATGACGCGTTCCGGCTGCTGCTCAGGCACGCCGAACACCGCGACGCCCGACCTGCCCTCGGCAAAGCCATGAAGCGGTACCCGACGCGCGCCACTCGTCTGCTGCAAGCCATGTCAACGTCTGACGATCCGAACTCCTCGCTGGCCAAGGAACTGCTCAACGAGCACCTCGCCGGCTAGGACAAAGGCAGGTCACTCGCTACGGGACAAGTACTTTTTGATGCAGTGAACCGCGCCCAGGTTCTCGGCGAACGGATGGTAGTCGGTGAGGTACACGACCTGGAAGCCTAGTTCGGTCCAGATTTGCCCGTTGGCCTGGTCGGTGGCGGCCAGTTCCGGCCACGACCCGTGGCCGTACGTCGGCAGGTAGACCACGCCGTCACTGACCAATGCGTTGTTTGCGGTGGCGAAATACCACGACCGTTCCTTGCGGTCCAGATCGTCGGCGTACGCCAGCGGAAGCGGGTTGCGCAGCACATCGAAGCCCTGGCGGCGCAGGCCTTGCGCGATGTCGTCGAACACCTGCGACATCGCATGCGCTGGCATCTGGATACCGAGGATGTCCGCGGCCGCCCGCGGATCGCCGACCAGCAGCCGGTAACGGCCGTCCGCGCCGCGGCCGGCGAGCGTAATAAACATGTCGATGTGGAAGATCGGCTGCAACGTACCCGGCGAGTTGCCGGCGTAGAGGATCTCGGTCCACTGTGCGCCGTCTATGGTGATGCGGCCGATGTGCTGCTCCGGGACCGGCAGGGTGCTGCCGACGTAGATAAGTCTCCGATCTGGGTCCAGGTATTCACCGTAGAGTCGCCGGACCAGGTCAGCCGGCCGCTCGTCGGGACCGGGGGCCAGGACCGCGCCGACATAGCGCAGCGTGTTGACCGGATAGTCCGCGCCGATAAGGAAGAAGTCGTCGCCGATGAGGATGTTGCCGCCCTGGAAGTACAGCGGCGCCTGAGTACGCTCCAGCGCCGGATCCGCATTGGCCAGAAGGTCAGCGGTCAGGCTGTCGCCGTATCGGGGAAACGAGAAAGGCTCAACGAGGTAGGTTGTGCCGCCATCGACAACCGCCGCGTACCCATCCTCGGCCCACACGCTGAAGCGAAGGTGCTCCGGGGCGGCCACCACATCGATACGATCGCTCCAGCCGCGCACAGTGTCGGCGACCGATTCGTGGGCCAGCACGAGGTAGCTCGTCTGGGCCGGCAACTTGGCCAGCAGATCGCGATAGGCCGCGGCCAGCGGCGGGGAGCCGACCGCGTAGGCCGGAACGGTGAGCATCATCCGCGTCACGGTTCCGCCGGCCGAGGCAACCAGGCGGGGCCTGACCGGTCGGGCGGGCAATAGGTCGGCCAGGATCGCGCTCGCTTGAGCCCGGGCGTGCCGCGACTCCACGGACAGATCGCCGGTGTCCCGGCGTACGAGTTCGGGCGGCATCGCGAAATGTCGTGGCCGCACCACAGCTTCCACCATCGGCCCAGGCTACCGAAAAACGACACCGCAGTGCGGCCGTGATGTCTTGGATCGATCGTTGCCTGTCACTGGTGGGAGTGTCCGATGAGGACACTCCCACCTTCGGGTTGGAGGTTGTGCGGTCAAAGGGTGGAGGTGCAGGCGTAGGGAGTCCAGGCGGAGTAGCCGGCCGCGTTGTACGACCTGATGGCGAAGCACATGTAGGTATGGGAGGCCAGTCCGCTGCGGGTGAATGTGGTTACGTTGGGCCCGACGGTGAAGTAGTTCACGCCGTCGTAGATCTGGAACCCGGTCTCGTTACCGGAATTGTCGGCCCAACCGACTCGGATCTGCGAGGTACTGATCGCGGTGGCGGTCGGGTTGGTCGGCGCGGCCGGGGCCGTTGGCGTGGAGGTACACGCGTAAGGCGTCCAAGCCGAAGCACCCGCACCGTTGACAGAACGGATAGCAAAACACATATACGTACCCGGCGCCAAGCCACCCCACGTATACGAAGTGACGTTCGCCCCCACGCTCACCGTCGTAACCCCGTTATAGATCTGGAACCCAGTCTCATTGTTGGAAGCATCGACCCAACCGACCCGAATCTGCGTGCCATTGAGGGCCGTCGCGGTCGGGTTGGTCGGCGGCGCCGGGCTGAACCACGGGCCTTTGTTCGCGTTGAGTCGCGTGCGGTCGGTGAGGTTCAGGCCGATGGTCGGGAAGTCCCACCAGTTGCCCATCACCGAGGTGGCATTGGATCCACCGTACGAGTCCGGATGGTCCAGGCCGAAGGTATGGCCAAGCTCGTGGGCGGTCGACCCGAGCTGCAAACGCCGGCCGGACCACCAGTAGGCGCCCTCGGCCACGCCGCCGTCGAGGCTGTCGATGGCCCAGTCGCCAAGGATGGCGTGGCCACCGTCGAAACCGCCGTAGGTCCGCCCACCGGCATAGCCACCCGCGCCATTGACGAAGATGACAGTCGAGTACCCGGACTGGTTTTGCGCCGGCGGCGTCGGGTAGCCCCGGTTGAACAGCTCCTGCACGACCCGGCCCTCGAAGGCCGGACCGAGCGCGACGCCGTCGGTGTAGATGTTCCCGCCGGTCCACGTGATGTCGTACGCCTCCTTGGCGCCGTTGGCCTGCACGACGCTCAGCCCGCTGAGCTTGAACGTCCGGCCGTTGAAGCTGTCGCGGTAGAAGGCCTGAACCTCGGCCATGGCGGACCTGATGGCCGCGGCCTCGGCCTGGACCTCAGCGCTGCCCGTGCTCCAGTCCGTCGGGACGAACAACACGGGCAGGACCGAGTAGTCCGGCCACGGGTACGGGAAAGTCGGCGAAGCCGCCGCCGGCGCCGGTAGGAGGGCACCGAACAGGGCGAGCAGGACCGCGCAAACTCCGGTCCGCAATCTGGTCGTGAATCTGGACAACGGATCTCCTTAGTCCCCATGCGGGATGGTGCGATCCGTAAGCGCTGGGCCCGGTGCGCCACGAAGCGTCACGGTTGATGGTCGAAAATCCGCCCGCCGGAAACAAGCTCCCAAATCTGCACCTGATCGCCCGGCACGAGACCCGGGCCGGCCACACAGCCGAGTTTTTCGCCGTCGGGCGCTGACCGCTACGGCAACGACCGAGGTAAATGTCGGTGCACGGCAGGGCCGGCCGAGCCGCGCGACATGCTCGTCGCGTGGACCCGGCGCGGCCCCTCCGCCGAGGCGGTCCGCCTTAAGGACTGCGCGGCTTCACCATCCGCCGCGGTGGCCAGGCACGTTCACACGCGTCGCCGCCACCTCTTGCGGAACTGGACGACCCGATGGAAGTCGTTCCACCACGAACGGGCCTGCCTCCTGATTTTCCGCCAACCCCATTTCAGGCCCTGCCAGGCCTTCTTGAGGACCCAGTCCTCTACTGGTTCCAAAGGTATCCCGCACAGGAACCGACGCTTCCAGTTCTTGTGGCACCAGCGCTTCGCAGCCGGCAACCCCTTTTTCCAGAGCCACCGCCACGCTCGACCGCCTGCGCGCTTCGCTTGCCCGCCTTTGTGTCTCAGGCGACGCAGGACCGGTCCGCAGATTGCCCTGCATATCGCCGGGCAATAGGCCCGGCAGAGCGGACCCCAGAAGTGGCGGACGCGGCGGCGGGTCCGTTCCGGCTTTGTCATCCGGCCATCGAGGTCGAACTGGTTGATCGGGTCGGCGGGATAGGCGTACGCGTTGGCGTTGCCACCTTCGACGGGATCGGCCGATGTGAATAGGCCGGTGACCGGGTTGTACAGCCGGACTCCCATGAGGGTCAGACCCGCGCCGGATACCGCGCGTTGCTCCGCGCCCAGCCAGCCGTAGTTGAGCTCGCCGGTGTCAACGTCGTTGGAGGACGCCGGGTTGCCGTACTCGTCGAACCGGCTCCAGCCGCTCAGGGCCGTCGCCGTCGAAGCCGCCGTGGCAACGTCCACAGTGGACACCACATCACCGTGGAGGTTGGCGATCGTCAGCTTCCCGCGCCCGGTGCCGTCGACGGTCAGGGCCAGGTCATCACCGACCAGCTCGGTGTACCGGCGGGTCACGCCGCCCTCGCTGATCCAAGTCGGGCTGTCCGAGGTGTCGGTGTACCGGCGCACCGTCACCGTGGTCCCGCTCGCGCCGGCCACGGTCTCGGTGGATCGCCGGTCCAGCGCGTCCAGGGTGAACGTGGTCGTGGTACCGCCTTGTGAAATCGACCGCGCGAGGTCGTTGTCGTAGTACGTCAGCGATACGGGTCCGTCCGCCGGCCGCGGTGCGTCTGCCGCCGGCAGCGTCAGCGTCCGGCCGAACGTGTCATACACATAGGATCCGGCGGTCGGGCGGTCCGCGGTGTCGAAGGTCCTCGTCACGGTAGTGCCGCCCGCCGCCGCGCAGGACCCGTCGGCGGCGGCCGGGATCGTGGTCCGGGTCAGCCGGTTGTCGTTGGCGTCGAAGCCGTAGCCGCGGGTCACGCAGGCCGGGGCCTCCGCCGGGTCGAGCACATCGATGCCCGTGGTCGCGGCGGTACGGTCACGGACCTGGACGAGCCGGCCCGCCCCGTCGTAGCTGTACGACCGGTCGTGTGGGATCGCGTCACCGGCATCATCGGGATCTCCGTCCGCGGCGGCTCCGGTGAACGCGGCACCCTCCGGTGTCCATTCCCGGGTCACACGACCACTCACGTCGTTGTCCTGCCTCCAAGCCAGCCAGGTCCCGTCCGGCACGACGGTGGTGGTCCCGTCCGGATTGACCACGGTCAGCCGCCCGGAGTAGCGCAGCCCCACCGGCTCACCCACCTGGTCGATGTCCACCTCCCGGGTGATCCCACCAGGCAGCTTCTGCACGGTAAGGTCGCCGTTCACGTCATAGGCACCGGTGGATGTCCAGGTCGCGCCGGCCGTCGTGACCTCGACCTTCGTCGCCAGTCCGCGGCGCTCCGCCCGGCCGGCCGCATCGACGCCGTCATATGTGTACCGCGTGGAGCCGTTGGCGTCCGTCACGGTCGCGACCCGGCCGGAAGCGTCGTAGACCGTGGTGGTGGCGGGATCGCCCGACGTCGCATAGGAGATCGTGCGACCCCAAGCGTCATAGCCCGTCGTCACCGTCGAGGCCACGGTCCCGTCGCCGTTGCGCCCGGTGACTGTGGTGGGCAGGCCGGTCGCCGGGTCGTATGCGGTCTCCTTCCTGGTGTTGGGCACGGAGCCGGTGACGCCCGAGACCACGGTCGAGGTGGACGCGGTACGCCCATCGGCCAGATAGGTGACCGTCTCGGTGCGCGTCACCGCACCGGAGGTTTCCACCGCGGTCGTCGGACTCAGCAGGTAGCTGTACCCGGTCGTGGTGGTCGACGGCAGGCTCGGTCCCGAACTCGGTGCGGCGGCGGGGAACGTGGCACAGGTCAACCCCGCCCACTGCGGCTTGCCGCCACAGGCCGGCCTAGCACTGTTGGCCGCGGCCGTGTAATAGACGGTCTTGGTGGTACCGGCGTCGGCCCCGTTGGACAGGGGTTGCCGGGTCTCGACAACGCGCCCCTCACCGTCATACCGCGTCACATGCACGATGTCCGCGGCGGTCGCCGCGCCGTCCAGGTTGACGTCGGTGGTCACCGCGCCCGCCAGGCCCAGAGCCCAACCATCCGGGTCACCGGCGACCGGCGGGGCGTAGCTCGTCAGAGTACGGCCCACGGTCTCGATGTCGGCGCCCGTTCCCGGGTCGTTGGCGTACGAGGTCTGCGTTGTCTCCAGACGGAAAGGCAGGCCGGTCGACGCGTTGATCCCGCCGTTGGGTGCGCCCTGGTCATATTCCATTCTGGTGTGCGGGCGTACCAGCCGGACCGTGCCGTCGCTCAGCGCCGCCATGCGCGCCGGCCCGTAGGTGTCGGTGACCAGCGTGCCGGCCGGGGTCACGACCATCGCGCCACTGAGGATGTCCGCGTTGTAGACCGTGATGGTGGCGAGCTGGTCCTCGGCGCCTTCGGCCACTTGACCATCGAGTACCTGGCGCAGCGCCCGCTCGTCCAGGGCGCGGATCACATTGCCCTGCGCGTTGTAGTCGGTCGCGTTGAGCTGCCATGCACCCGCGCCGAACGAGGCGGTGTTCACGGTGTACCCGACCGCGTCGGTGTACTGCAGATCGGCGAATTGCCAGTCACCCGAGGCGATCCCGGACGGTGCGGTCGAGGCGACCGGATGGTCCGGGCCGAACACGGCGAACCCGGTCGTCGGCGCCGACGCCTGCTTCCATTTGCCGACGGTGGCGGCGGACAGGTCCGGCAGTCCGGTCCCGGCGACGGGCACGTTGTACACATAGGACGCCAACGTCGCCGTCCCACTGGCGGGATCACCGGCCGGCCGGTCGCGCTTCACGTTGGCCAGCTTGTTGTCCGGCGCCGCGGCGTAGGTCAGTTGGTACGGCGTCAGTCCGGCCGGCTTGACCGAGGTGAGCCGGTTCCAGGCGTCGTAGCCGTAGGTCGTGCCGAGCCCGCTGCGCGGATCGACCACTGTGGACAGTCGCCCGGACGGGTCGTAGGTGTAGGCCGCCACCTTGACCGAGTCCATGCCGGCCCCGCCGGCCTTGTCCGGGTTGTAGATGTCGAGCCAGGCGGAGACGATCCGGCCGGTGGCCGATCCCGTGGTGCCGTGGTCGAGCCGCAACGAGCGGCACCCGACCGCGTTCGTGTACAGACCCTGACCGTCCACACAGGACACTCCTGGTGGCGTCGCGGCGAGAATCCGCGTCACCCGCCCGCTCGCGTCGTACGAGTAGCTGGTCTTGGACGCGACGCCGGCCTCGGCGATGCTCACCGGCCGGAACTTGCCAGCAGCGGTCGCGGTCGGCGCGCTCGCCGCGGCGAACGTGGTGACCGTACCGTCGTCCTCGGTGTAGGCGAGGGTGGTGGCCGAACCGGTACCGGCAACGGTCAGCATCGCGCCATTCAGTTCGGTCTCCTCGTCCGCCGGCAGCCACGTGCCGGCTTGCAGAGTCGCCGTGGTACGGCGGTTCCCGCTGGGCGACTCGTATACGAGCGCCGAGCCTTCGCCGTCGACGAGGGCGATGGTGCCGTCGATCCGGGTGCCGTCGACGACCTGCCACCCGCCGACACCCGCGTCGGTGCCGTCGAACTGGGCAGTCCATCCCGGCCCGAACACGGCGTTCACCGCGTCGGGCGTTCCGGCGAAAGTGGAGTGGGAGCGCGACAGCGTGAGGCTGTCGGTGTAGCCCGGCACCTCGATGTCGGTGGCCTCGAGGTTGAACTCGCCCGTCCACAGCGCGACCTGGCCCGGGCCGGCCTCGGCGGTCGGGAACCCGTTGCCGAACGCGTGCGGTACCCGCAGGACGCTGCTGCTGGTCTGCGACCAGCTGCACTGGGTGGCGCTGGTGTAGGTCAAACACACCTGCACATCCATCAATACCGGGACGCGGTCGTTGAGCACAGTCGGCTGCACGCCGGCCGTAATCGGATCCGAGTCAAGCTGGGCGTCCTGTGTCTCCCTGGCCGTATCCCAGGTTCCGGAGACGGTGATGCCGGCGGCGCCGTTGTCGGTGACGGCTAGCGTGGCGGCAGTCGCGGTGTTCCAGCCGATGGTCTCGCTGGCTCCGCCGTAGCCGGACAGCCGCCAGCGCACGGACGCGGTCGGAGTGGTCGAGCTGCCCTTCGGCGGACCGGACCCCGCGATGCGCACGGCTCCGGTCGTGGTAAGCCTCGGGCTCACGGCCGGGCTGCTAAGCGCCGCCGAGCCGTAGCCGAACGAGTAGTTCGCCGCGCCCGAGAGCCGTCCGGCCGGCGACTCGGCCTGAACCTTGATCGTGTGCAGGCCGGCGGCCTTGCTCAGGGTGAGGGTGGTCTTGGCGACATTCGGATCGGTCGATGGAGTTATCTTGATCTGGCCAGGTGCGCCACCGGCGAAGTTGGTCGGATAGGGCCGACCGTCCACTGTGGCCCGCACATAGCCGGCCGAGCTGAAACCGGTGCCGGCCGCGGTGATGGTGCATGTGACGTTGGCCGCGGGTGGTGTGTCGGTCCACGTTCCGTTGGCGTACGGGCAGGAGATCGCCGGCACGGCGGGAACCCTTGTGCCGACCCGGATCGGTGCCCACGCCGACCAGGCCGATCGCAGCGCGGAGAAGTCGCTCGTCCTGGCGCGGATGTAGATTGTCGAGTCGTCCGGCAGGTCGACGGTGGGCGTGCAGCCGCCGGTGGTGCCGGATCTGTAGCGCACGCTGGTGCATTTCGCCTTCAGCGTCGCCGCGGTCGCCGCGGTCGAGCTGTGGTACTCCACCTCGTAGGCCACGTCGTTACCGTCGGGGTCGGTGGCTCGGGTCTGTGTCCATGGCCGGAAATACGGAGTGTAAGTGCTGGTGGTCCCACCGGGCGGCGCGTAGGCGACCCCGCTGTACAGCGAAGGTGTAGCCGGTGTCCCGGGTGGACGGTTGTAGGTGATCACGATGTTGGGCGGGTACGCGCCGTTGGAGGAGTGGAATCGTTTCCAGGACAGCGAGTCCGACTCGTTCGCGGCGGCCAGCAATACCGCGGTGGTGGTCCGGGTGTAGGTCGACCATTCCTGGACGAGCGCCGTGATCGGGATACTGACCTTGCCGCCCGGGCAGGACGAGTTGTATCCCTTGGCAACAGTCGCCGAGCCCCAGTCGAATGTTCCGGCCGCCGGCTGGTTGGTCCACCGGGTGGCGGTCGACGCGGTCTCGGAGTACCGCACGACGAACTTCGACGCGGTACACGATGACGACCAGGTTTCCCAGAGGTTGAGTGTCGCGCTGCGGATGTCCTTGTTCTTGAACGGCGCGGTGGGGAAGTTCAGGTAGGTGCGGGCCTTTACCGCGCCGCCGTTGTAGGTGCCCAGCTTCAACTCCGGTGAGGCGGACTGGTCGGTCGTAAAGTCCGACTGCACGAAGGTATCGAAGCTGTTGTACGTGGTGAGCCCGGCCCACGTCGGGTCGACCGTGATCGGAAAGACCCGGGTGGCGTCGGCGAACCACACCGGGTCCGGCTTGATCACCAGGCTGCCCTTTTCCACACTAAGCCGGACCTTGGCCCGGTTCAGCGGCTCGCCGCTTTGCGGGTCCACGATCGCGTCCCACATGTAGGCGGCCGGGATGGTCGAGTGCGTCGTACCGTGCGCGTCCACGAACAGGATCGAGCCGTCCCGCTGCGGCTTTGCGGTCAAACCCGTTGTCCGCAAAGGGATCCGCCACATGGGTGTCGACGCCGGGCGCCGGTTGACCACGAAATCGAGCTCGAATCCTGACCGGCGGGAGTGCACGACGACATCGACGCCTGGCTCGACGTCGCGGTAGGTCGCCTTCGTGTCGTCAAGGAGCGGATCGGGCAAGGCCCATGGGACGGTCCAGTCGATCCGGTGCGCCGCGTCACCCGAGGAAACCAGTGTCGCCCCGGCGGCGGCGCTTCGGGCGCCGAGCCGCACGCCATACGGATGCCCGCTGGGCGCGACCGATCCGTCCGTGGTGGGCCGCCATCGCAGATCGATGCCTTGCCAGGCGCCGGCCTGATCCCGGTATCGAACCGGTGCGCCGTAGGCCTCGGTGGTCATCGTGCCGTCCTGGTTGGCCCAGGTCGTGGATGTGCCAGTGCGAAGCGAGCTCACCTCCACCCGCGAACCCTGAGCCCGCGCGGTGATCGCCGCGGACACCACATCCGGGAGTTCGGTGACCGGCGCGGTGGATACCTGTGCCGCGGGTGCCGTGACCGGTGCCGTGGCCGGTGCCGTCCTGGTGGAGCCCGGCAGCCCGGCGACGGCGCCGGTTTCAGCCGCCAGGGCCAAGCAAAGTGTCAGTGCGGTTACGGCTTTCAGCCCCGCCGCTCTCGATGATGCCGCTCTTGATGACCTGGACCAGACCACAGTTCACCTCCGGTCGGGCGGGCACGCCACGTGCCGAGAACCGTCCCCACATGAGCTGATAGAGATGCCGAAACCATAAACTCATCTGAACCCGTCGTCAACTGATGCGGAGAATGGCCGCTCGATGGCTCCATCTGAGCTGATACAAGCGGTACCCTGATGACATGCCGGACAACGCCGCTGAAGGGACCCTTGCCGCGAAGGTGAACCACCTGTTCCGCACCGTGCGCCCGCGCACCGGTGGGGAGTACACCTTCGAGGAGGTGGCCGAGGCCATCCGCGCCAAGGGTGGCCCCACCATCTCAGCGACCTACCTCTGGCAGCTCCGCAAAGGCCTGCGGGACAACCCCACCAAACGGCATCTGGAGGCGCTCGCCGGTTTCTTCGGGGTACCACCGGCTTATTTCTTCGATGACGCGGAGGCCAAGCGCATCGATGCCGAGCTCGCGCTGCTCACCGCCATCCGGGATGCTCCGGTCCGGCAGATTGCCCTGCGGGCCAACGGCCTGTCGGCCAGGAGCCTGGAGACCATCGCCGAGATGGTCGACCGGGTGCGTGAGCTGGAGGGACTGCCCCAGCCTCCGGCGTTTGACGGCACGCCATGAGCGATGGGCGCGCACGAGACTTCCGGCGCCGCTGCGCCGCACTGCTACGCGACCTGCCGACGCCTGTCCCGTTCAACGTGCGGGCACTGTGCGAACAGGTCGCCGCGCGGCGCGGGCGGCCGATCCGGCTGATCCCCGTATCCGGGCTGACCGGGGTATGCGGGGTCTGGATAGCCACCGACACCACGGATCTGATCCTGTACGAGAGGGAGACCACCCTCCCGCATCGGGAACACATCGTCTTGCACGAGCTGAGCCACCTGCTATGCCGGCATTTCCCGGTGTCCATGCCGCTGGCCGCGCAGGCTCAACCGCTGCTGCCCGACCTCGACCCGGAGATGGTCCGTTTGGTACTCGGCCGCGCCGGCTACTCGACCGTCGAGGAGCGCGAGGCCGAGACGCTGGCCTCCCTCATCCGGCAGCGCGAACCTCCCATCAGCGTCCGAAGCACCGTCGCCGACCGCCTGCACGCCGCCCTGGACGACGGTAGTCGTGGGTGAGCTGCTACCTCACTACGGGCCGCCGGTGCTGGCCTGGGTGCTCCTGCTGTCGCGACTTGGTCGCATAGACCGGGCTCGCCAATGGCTGCGGTGGATGCTGTTCGGACTGGCGGTCTCGCTGACCGCGCTGACGCCCATGGTGTACACGGCGATCGGGCAGGTCTCCGGCACCCCGCATCTGGCCCGGCTGCTGGCTCACGGCAGCATGCTGTTCGCGGTATGGGCCGGCCAGAAGTTAGTCACACATGTGAATGGGCTGGGCAACGGTCTTCGTTGGCAGGGTTGGTGGATCGCCGGCGCCTTCACGGTGATGTGCCTGCTGTTCGTCCTCGCGCCCCAGCAATTGCCCCAATCTCCGGGAGTCCTTGAGTACTGCGTGGCCTATCTCGCGGGACAGGCACCGATCCTGGGCAACGTGATCCGCCTCGGCCTGCGCTACGCGCGGCTGACCGACAGCCGGGCCGTCGGCATCGGCATGCTCATGGTCGTCGCGGGTACCGTCGCCGCATTGCTCTACCTCATAAACAAGGTGGTCCTGACCGCGGCCTCGCGATTGGAGTTCGCGTACCCGTTGGGCCGCACGACTCTGGTGAGCCAAGTGCTGCCCGCCTCGGCCCACGTGCTGGTCCTGTTGGGTGTTGCTCTGCCGGCCATCCTGGGCTGGCTGTACCGGTACCGCTTGTATCAGCGGCTGGGTCCGCTGTGGCACGCGCTCTACCGCGTTGAGCCGGCGATCGCCCTCGACCCGCCGCGCGTCCCGGATCTGTTACGGGTCAGCCAGTTGCGGCTGCATGTGTACCGGCGAGTGATCGAGATACGCGACGGCCTGCTGGCGCTGCAGCCCTACCGGGACCCGTTCATCGCCGCCACGACCACAGAACGCGCGACCCGGGCGGGCATGCGCGGCCAGGAGCTGGCCGCGACCATCGAGGCGGCCACTATCGCCGCGGCGCTCCAATCCCGCACCGCGAAAACCCCACCCACCGCCCTGAGTCCCTCGATCGCCGGCGGTGGCGATCTGCACAGCGACACCGCTTTCCTGAGCCAGGTCGCCTACGCCTACCGCAAGCACCACCGGCGTAAAGGTTGTAGGTCCGACACTCGGCTTTGGGCCAGTCTGATTGCGTCTCCTCGGCGCGCTCGGTCACGACGACTCTCACCGAGCCTGCCGTCACCGAGCCCGCCGAACCGATCCGGATCAGCGGAGGCGATCACGCGGGCCTGCATCACCAAGTCATGCGAACCCGGCAGGTAATAGCTCTCATCGAGAATGAACCCTCTGGCCGGCAAATGCTCCTTCAGGTTACATTAAGGATGATATCCTTCAATTCAATCAGAGTTTTGATTCGATAGCTAGCCCGTGAAAAGTCATGTGCCTTTGTAAAGTCGTTATAGACAATGACACAGTCAATACCGGCCGCCACGGCCGAGTTCAGCCCTCTGGATGAATCCTCTACAACCAGTGTCTCTTCTTTGGTGGCTCCGAGGCGCTTTAAGCCGGTCAGGTATGGTTCCGGGTGCGGCTTGGTGAGCTTGTAGTCCTCGCGAACAAGGACGAAATCCATGAATTGTCTAACTTGGCGCCTTTCATGGATAATTTCAAAATCCGCACGTTTTGCAGTCGTCACGATGGCCATGCGGACGTATTTTGACAGTTCAGCAAGAGTTTCAACGACGCCTTCAATCTCAATGGCTTCTGTTCTAAGATATTCCTGATAATAATCATTACGAACCTCACGCTGCCTGCTGATGGTCTGTTCATCAATACCTGCCGCCCTGGCTTGGGCCCAAGTGCCCAATCCCTGGTTCATGTCCCGGAGGTATTGATCCTTGTCCAAAGTCAAACCAATGTCCGCCAGGGCGCGTTCTCCAGCTTTGTAATACCAGAATTCGGTATCCACCAGAACACCATCATGATCGAAGAGTATGTACTTTTTCACTGTCTTGATCCCTTCCGGTAGCCGCGACAACCAAGTGCACCATCACGAATCGCACCGTGATCACCGATAAGTAAACGGGCCACTGATATTTGCATTGTCGGTGATAGCTCTCTCCAAACTGACCGCGGCGGATATGCGCGATCCCACAGATCCGGCGGCGACCGGTACACCAAGGTGACCCGCGACCAATACCACGCCCTCACCGCGCATACCTTTCTTCAGCAACCCTCCGGTTTCCACCACCCGAATCAAATGCTGCTGCACCCTACGCCGGCCGAGTGACGCGAGCATGGGCTCGATCAGCTTCCGGCTAAACGCCACATCCTCATCGCAGACAATCGCGTCCAGCACCACCTCGGCCAGCCGCACCGCGATCTCCGGCAACTCCACTAGCGCGCCGCCGACCTGCGAGCGATTTCGGTTCCGGCGGAAATAGGCACGAAACGTCTCGTCATTGCTATACGGCTCACGCAGCTCAGGCACCTGCCAGCCGGGACTCAGCTCGGCCAGCAGCACATCGAGCAGCCGCTCAAACTCTTCTGAAGCCCACCGTCCATACTGGCCACGGCCCGGACAATGACATCCATCTCGGCGGCCTTCTCCGACGACCATCGCACCTCGCCCTCGACCCGCTGACGGGCAAACGCATGAACGACCAGCACACCCCATGACTGCTTGATAGCAACAAGTTCGTAGTCCGGGAACAACGCTGACAACCGGTGATGGCAATCCTCCACAAGGGATCGCCAGCCTTCACCAACCCACGCAACCTCGAACCCGCCACCTTGGGCATGAGGCCGCAGGGCAGCAATCAACTCGGCACTATTGACCGGATCGAGGCACCACACGCCGCCATGTTGCCATAACCACACAGCCTTGCCATCAGCTCAAGGTCATCAAGAAACCGACAGACCGAGGAGAATAGCCGCCGCCAAACCGGTGAGAAACCCCGAGCCAAACCCCAGGTCATAACCGTCGGCTCCGACATATCTGACGCGAACCTACAGTACCGCCCCACCGTCCGGGCCGCCGGCGGCACGGTCTGGGTCGGCAGCTCGTTTAACCACTGGTGGATGAAAACCGATCTGGACACCGGTAACCCGTGGCAAAACCCAGTGGGTCTCGGCCTACTACCTGAGCCGCCGGGGCAACGATGAGGCCAAGGACAACAGCGGCGTCGAGATCCCCGCCTGCTGACCGGCAAATGCGACTAGGCCCGGTGGCCTACACCACCGGGCCGATCGCTGTCCAAGCCCGGCGGCGGGCTGCCATTGGCGCCAACTATGCAACAGGGACCAGGCGATCGCCTGGTCCCTGTTGTGGGACCCGTGCGTTGGTCCCGCTTATTCACAAAATCCCGGCTCGCAGGGCGGTAGCCCCGGAGGTGGCGGCGGCGGCGGTGGCGCGGCGAGCCGCCACAGCTGGTTGAGGTTTTCGCTATTGCATGTCCACTGCTGCACGTTGGCGGCATCGAGCATGCTCGCATTGGCGACGTCGAGGCACTTGCCGGAGTGGACAGCTGTCAGGGTGACTTTTTGCCATTCCAGCGGGGCCGCGCTGAGCCGCCACTGCTGGTTGGTACCGCCGTGGCAGGTCCAAAGCTGTACGTTGGCGCCATCGTGTGTGCCCGCGCCGGCAACGTCGAGGCACTTGCCGGAGGTGAGATAGACGACCTGGTAGATGTTCTCACCGACCGGGTTGAGCTGCCAGGTCTTGCCGACCTGGCATGACCACTGCTGCACGTTCCCACCGTCGTACCAGGGGTAGGCGTCCAGGCACTTGCCGGCGCCAACGGGGACGTCGGTATATACGGAGGTCAGTGTTGCCTGGCTCAGCAGCTGCGGTGGCGCCACCAGCTGGATGTTGATCTGGCCGGTTTGGTCCCCGACTCTTACCTGTTTTGTCCAAATACCCGTGCGTGGGTCGGTCCAGGTCGTGGTGAAAGTGAACAAGCCGTACTCGTCGGTGTATTGGTTGTAGAAGGCGTTGTCCTCGCCGCTGGGTTGCCCGTAGATCGTGCTGGTCCAGAAGATCGGCTGGTTGGCCTTGCCGGTGATCGTGTAGGTGATGTTCTCCCCGGCGTACAGTGTGCCTTTGTCCGGGCGGACTGTCGTCGGTCGATGGGGCACCGCGAAGCTGGTCTGGGCAGTGACCACCTGCACCTCCGGCGTGCCGACGTGGGCCTGTTTGACCCAGGATCCGACATCAGGGCTAGACCATTGCCCGGCATGCCACACCAGTTGACCGTTGGTGTCCAAATACTGGCCGTAGAAGGCGTGGTCTTCCATGCGAACCCCGTCGCGGGTGGAGGACCAGGAGACCGGCGCCCCGGGTGGACCGGTGACCACGAAATATGCTGGGTCCTGGAACTGAACGTCGGAATCGATGTTGGTCACCTGGGTCGCTGGCGTGCCGGCGAGGGTGGTGTGGAACGGCTGGCCGGTGGCGGCGTCAACACCGAGCACATCGATAGTGCTGCCGCGTGTGCCTACCTCGACCGGGACAGCGCTGTCGCCGTCCAACGGCGCCCAGCGTTCCCAGTTGCGGATGTCGCCGCCCAGCCACGTGATGGAGTTGATCTGCTGGTTGGCGTCGCGGGCGAACACCCGAACCCGCTCGCCGGGTTCGGCGATGACGGCCGGTCGGGAGTGCACGCTGCCACCCACACCCTTCCAGCCGGTGGTGATGCCGCCATCGGCACCGCGGAGCCAGGTGCCGTCGCGCCACTGCTGGAAGTGAAGGGTGTTGTCGTTGGCGATACCGAGCAGGAGGCTGTGATCGGTGCCGACGGTCACGCCGACGGGAGTGTCCTTCCAGATGCCGCCCAAATTGACCCACGGCTGGTAGCCGGGCTGGCTGGGATCGGCACGCCGGTACCGCACGTTGTCATCGGCCCATCGGGCGTATACCTCCAGCACCATTTGACCGGCGGCGTTGGGGCGGGCAATGGCTGTAGGCGGGGCGTTGACATCGCCGCCCAATGAGTACCAGTTGCTCCACCTGGTGCCGTCGTGGCCGGCGGAGTACACCTCATCGTTGGCGGTTCGGACAAACAGTGCCGCGTGTGCACCGCCATACAGCGACACGGCGGTGATGGGCCCGGCGACGTCGATGTCGCCCAGCTTCACCGCGGCTTCCCAGGCCGAGCCGTTCCACCGGCGCACATAGGGCCGGGTGTCGCCGCCTCGGTAGTAGACATCTATGCCACCGGCACGCACCAAGGCGGTCGGGGGCTCGGTGAGGAAGTCACCCAAACCCTGCCAGCCACCCCATGTGCCGCCGGTTTGGGTGTTGGTGTAGAGCCGATCGTCAGAACCCCGGGCGAAGATCTGCAAATGTCCGGCGTGGACCGACACCGAGGCCACCTTGCCCTTCACGACTCCGCCCAGCGCGTCCCACGGCGTGGAACCTGAGGTCCATTTGTGGCTGGGCTGCGGTGGGGGTGGAGTTGCTGGAGGAGTGACGACCCGGTCGCCGCGGTTGGCTACTACCGGATCGCGCATGAATTCCACGGGATGGAAATTGGCCTGCGGGGCAAAGCAGTCGTTCCAGGCCAGGAAGTAGACCGTGTTCCGGAACCGGGTCTTGATCGCGTTAATCCACTTGCGGTAGTCCATCGGGGCCGAGACGCAGTATTGCGGTGAGCTTCCCCGGCCGATCTCGGTGAAGGCGAACGGCTTGCCCAGCTGGATCAGCGCATCGTAGTCCTTGCCAAGGCATTGGTTGGTGTCGGGTTCATATGTGTACGCGTCCAGTCCCACAATGTCCACGACATCGTTGCCCGGATAGTAGTTATCGGCGCTAGAGTTATAAAGGCTGCATCCGATGAAGGGGCCCCACGGCCGTTCAAAATTGGGCGCGTATACCCAGATCACATTGGTTAGTCGTCGCTCGTTGGTTATGTAGTTGTACAGCGACCGCCACAGCTCCCGGTACCTGCTGGTGTTCTGGTTTGTCCACCAAAACCAGTTGCCATTCATCTCGTGCAATGGCCGGAACAGCACCGGTACCCCGAGATTTTGCAGGCCATCGGCGATGTCGTGCATAATCCTGCGCCAAATGTCTCCCTCCCGAGTAGCCGGATTCAGCACGTTCTGCATGAGACTGTCGTGCAGCGGGACCTTGAAACTCATGCCGTAGAAATAGAAGTAAGGGTTGGGCATGTGCACGCTCACGCTGGGCAACCCTCCTTGCCGCCACCAGCTGCGCAGCTTGCTATTGCAGCGCTCATACGCGATAAGGGTTGGTTCTCCCGCAGTGAACTGTGCATAGTCGCAACCCAGGACAAACGGCCACCTGCCCGTGACCGCGCGCAACGCGAGCACCTGCGGGTAGGACGGAGTGGACGATTGGTCCAGATCCAGGCCCGTGCTGTAGCCGGCGAAGAACCCCGAGGCGACCGCTTGCGTGGTCCGGGTGCCGTGATCATTGATGTGCGCCAGAAAATCCAAGGCCCGCACCGTATCCGGGCTGGCATTGGGGTTGACCGGAGTAACGGTGTGGGCGGCGACCGGCGGCCCGGACACCGCCACAATCGCCGTCGTCAGTAAGAACAGCGCCAGCACCCTCGCCAGGCGCACACGCCACGACTTGCCTGCTGTCCGCATCGCCCAGTTCACCTCGCCAAATCAGCACCCCCAGAAGGGGGCGCATTGCTGGTTGCATACGCCATGCAGAAAAACCATCAACCGCCGCGGGGGTTCTGAATAGATCAGTGTATCTATCTCAATCTACTAAGAAGAGTCGTCCATGAACTGGGGCACAGCCTGATCTCGCGTATCTGCCGCCGACAGACCGCATGAACGTCGGCGTCATCGGCGCGCTCGCGCTTGGAGCAGATACCGGATCCCTGTTTGACTTCAAGGATCCGCAGTGGGGGGAGTCTTACTCGTGTTCGACAGGAATTGCTCAGGCGGCGTTGAGCCAGGCGAGTACGGCGAGGACCCGGCGGTTGTCGTCGGGCGCCGGAGGCAGATCGAGCTTAGTAAAGATGTTGTTGATGTGCTTGTCGACCGCCTTCTCGGTGACGTAGAGCCGGCTGGCGATGGCCGCGTTCGATCGGCCCTCGGCCATGAGCGTGAGCACCTCCCGCTCCCGGTCGGTGAGGCGGTCGAGCGGACGAGCGTTGACCAGTCCGGCCACAACTTCCGGGTCGAGAACGGTACCGCCGGTGGCGACCTGGCGTACGGCCGCCACGAATCCATCGACGTCAACGACTCGGTCCTTGAGCAGGTAGCCCACCGATCCGGTGCCCGCCGCCAGCAACTCGCGTGCGTACAGCGGCTCCACGTACTGGCTCAGCACAAGGACAGGCAGGCCGGGTCGGGACTTGCGCGCCTTCACGGCCGCGAGCAGGCAGATCATGCCGATGACCACGAATTGATCATCGTGATGGTATCGCCGACCTTCTCGGGATCGCCGGCGGCCGTGAGCGTACGGTCATCGATGCCGATCATCAGCAGCGTCCCGACGGCGGTGGAGACGAGCACGGTGACCGGGGCGAGCATTCCGGCCAGCAGGTGGGCCCGCCGGGTCGTGTTCAGCCCGGCCAGGTAGCCGCTCCCGCGGCCGGTCAGTAAGGGGCGCAGCGGTTTGGCCAGCATCCGCAGCAGCACCGGCGCTAGCGTGGCCATCCCGACCCCGACCACGATCGAGGCGGAGCCCGATGTCTGCATGGCCGCGTGTGCGTCGGTGGACTTTCCGGTGACAGTGATGGTGACGACGGCCGATGCCAGGCCGGCGGCGAGCAGCAGGGTACCGATCAACACTCGCCACCAGCGCGGCCGTGCTCACCAGCACCATGATGCCCGCCGCCGCCAACAGTGACACCGGACCGCCCGCGTACGTCGACATCGAGGTGAGCAAGTCGTTGCGCTGCAAGGCGTCGAATAGGGCGGGTCCACCGATCGACGCGACGGCCGCACCGGCGGCGGCCGCGACAAGCGTCACCGCCGCGGCCTCGTAGACGATCAGGCTGCGCGCCTGCCGGGGCGTCGCCCCGATGGTACGCAACAGGCCGGCCTCGCCGATCCGTTGCTCGGCGATGATGCCGACCGTCGACGCCACGGAGAACACGACGATCAGCGCGTCCCAGCCACCGACGACGGCACCCATGATGATGAGCAGCTCGCGATCCTCGTCGTGCGCGCCAGGCGCAGATTCCACCAGCGTGGCGAACGACGCCATCATCGCCGTGCCGAGTAGAGCAGCCACGAACGTCGCCGTTGCGGCCGGCCGACGATACCGCAACGAGCGCAACGCAAGCGCCATCATCGCGCCACCCCGGTGAGCTGATCGAGGTGGGCCAACTGCGCGGCGACGGCGTCCACGGTAGGAGCGGCCATCCGGCCGCCCACCCGCCCATCGACGAGAAAAACAACGGTCTCGGCGTACGAGGCGGCGACCGGATCGTGAGTGACCATCACCGTCGTCTGTCCGAGTTCGTCAACGGCGGTTCGCAGCAGCCGCAGTACTTCGCGCGCGGTCGCGCTGTCGAGGGCACCCGTGGGCTCGTCGGCGAGCAGCACGGCCGGTCGGGTGACAAGCGCCCGGGCGATGGCGACGCGTTGCTGCTGACCGCCCGAAAGGGCACCGGGCAGATGCCCGGCCCGGTTCTCTACTCCTACCAGGGCAAGAGCCAGCCGCACGGCTTCAGGATCCGCCCGCCCGCCGGCCAGACGCGCCGGCAGCGCCACATTCTCCGCCGCGGTCAAGTAGGGGATGAGACTGAAGTCCTGGAACACAAAGCCGATACGGTCACGGCGCATCCGCGTCCGCCGGGCCTCGTCCCAGAGCGTGACGTCGGCGTCCTCCAGCAGGACACGGCCGGACGTCGGCCGCTCCAGCCCCGCAACGCAGGCCAGGAGGGTCGACTTGCCCGAGCCCGACAGGCCCATGATAGCGGTGAATGTGCCACGGGCGAAGGTGAGATCGACGCCGACGATGGCGTCAACGGCGCCAGCCCCGGATCCATATCGCTTTGTGAGGCCCTCGACCGCGAGGGCGGGTGTGTCATCTGCCATGCCAGCGACGCTAGGCGCCGGCTCCCCCACGATCGATAGTGTTGGTCCGACCCGCGACGGTGGGGTAAACCCTACCCCCTGTTTTTACGGCGTACCAGCGGGATCCGCACCGGATCATGCCAGTGTTGCCGTTCACTTCGCGTGATCGGCCCGGAAGGCACAGAATGTTCATTCAGATCATACATTTAAGTGCATCGAGTGGGTATGCGCGCGGTCATGCGCAAGTACATACCCTCCCTGCTGGCCACCGTCCTCACGTTCGGCGTCGGTGTGGTCGTCCTCGGACTACCGTCAGCCCCGCCCGCGGCCGGTTCGCCCGCCCCCGGTTCCTGTGTTCGGGTCATCAACGGCGTCGAGTGGCTGCTCGACCCGTGCGTCCCGGAAGGCGCTCCACTGCCGCCCGACCTCGTCGAAGCGATCGAGGATCTGGCCGCATGCCCACCTGAAAGCCCACCGCCAAGCACACCAGAGAGTGCGCCCGCGAGCGATCCAGTGACCCCCACCGCCGCTCGCGCCGCAGAGGTCACACCGACGGCCACCGTACCGGGCACGCCAACGCCGATCACACCAACGCCAAGCACACCAGGCTCGCCTGACCCATCGCCGAGCGGCGATCCACCCGAGTGTCCGGACCTTGGCGATCCCGTGCCGTGGCCCGACTATCCGCCCCCGGGCGTGTCACCTTCACCCACCCCGCCGGACCCGACGCCGTCGCAGGAGCCCATCCCCCAGGTGTGCGAGGTCGAATCCTCCGCGCCGGGCCTGGCCGCCGACGACCCGAAGGACGAGTCGGCCGATCTCATCAAGTGCCGCAAGAAGGCCGATCTGCCCGATCCCAAAAAGCCGATCACGCTTGTCGGTGTGGGCAACTCGCTGGTCTCGGCCCACCACCAGACCGGTTTCGGCATAGGCACCTGCGAGCACACCGCGTCGGACGATCGCAAGCTGCCCGGAAACGACGCCTGGTTCAGCTTCGTCGGCAAGTACTTCAACACCAACAAGCAGATCCTCGACTACTACAACTTCGCCCGGACCGGGTTCAACACCAAGGACATCGTCGCGGCCGCGGCGGCCGACAAGGATGGCTGCGAGACTCCGTGGAACCGCAACAACAGCCCGATCAAGCTGAGCGAAAAGGTGATCAAGGCCGCGAAGGCGGCCGGGAGAGCCGCGTATTTCGTCGCCGACGGCGGGGTCAACAACACCAACTGGGTCAAGATGCTCGGCCAGCTGGCCAAGTGCTTCGGCCTCGACTTCGCGATCAACAACCTGCTCTGGGTGACGGGCGTATTCGCCGTCAAGGTCGGTTTCGAGTACAAGGTACCCAACGGCGCCAAGAAGGACATCATCAAGAAGGGCGGCTCCTGCATCACCACGGTCAAGGCGTTTGGGTTCACCTGGTCCACACGCATTGAGGTACCTGCATATGATGGTCCGGGCTCGGCCGCGCCGAGCGCACTGGCCCGCAGGATCAAGGGTGATGTGGCCTCGGCCATCAAGACCGTGGTCGACGCCGGCGCCGACAAGGTCGTGTGGCTGCTCTACTACGACCTCAACCAGGCCAAGGTGGATATCGCCAACCTCGCGCTGGCCGCGGCGAAAAGCCAGTTCCCCGCCTGGCTCAATCGCAGGCTGCCCAACGCGGTGGCCACCTTCAACGTACCGATCATCGACTCGGACTTCGCCGCCGACGTCACCAAGATGACTACCGATCTGGACAATGAAATCATTGCCGGGGTACCAAACAATGCCAAAGTGAAGACAATGACGGCACCGGCGTTCGTTCCAGCCGACATCCAGAACACCGCCATAGGCGGTTGCCCGCATCCCAGCGGCGCCGGGCACACCAAGCTGGCCGCTGAGCTGAAGAAGACCTTCGACGCGATCTGACCGCGATCAGCCGCACCGCCGTACCCCACCGGTTCCCGGCGGGGTACGGCGCATTGGCACGGTCAGGGTCGGTCTACTGGCTGGCACGGTAGTGGCCGATGAACGGGGCCAGATCCCGCCCGGTGTTGTTCTCGCCGTCGGTGAGCAACACGATCGTGGTTATCCGGTCGGGATCTGGCTGGCCGGCCCGTTCTTGATCGCCAAGCCGCTCATGGCAGGAATGTCCCGGAGCAGCTCGACAAGGCGCGTTCCCTTATCGGTCAACGGTATGAAGGTACCGTCGGAGAGCACTGCCGGGTTGGGATACCTAAGCACTATGTCCGCCGGCACCGATGCCGGGGGCTTGTTCGCGATGTAGGTAATGTAGTCATTTTCGTAGGCCGGTCCTATCGGGACGGCGTCGATGCCACCCTGAAGCAGCCTCCAGGATGCGGGGAGTCGTGTGCGGCAGCGCTCCCTGGTCCCGGAAGAGCGGAACAACTTGCGGTAGCAGACGGTTTAATGGTCTCTACCGGGCCATGCAGAACAAGCGCGCCGACCCCATGTTGTACGCGGGTGCCGGGCTGGTGGCCGCGATGGGTGCGGTCGCCAGCCTGATTCTCAGCAACGATATTTGACCACCGGCATCCCCCTATTCCAGCGAACGAGGCATTGACGGTTATCGCTTGCGACACCTACCGTTGGTGAGTGAGGCTGTTCACCCGCCTGTTCCTCGCGATCGCCAGCGCCATCATCGCGATCGGACTTGCCGTGCCGGCACAGGCATTCCAGCTGCAGTACTTCGACACCTACCCCTCCTTGCTCGGCTGCACGAACACCGGGGAGTCCGGTCTGGACAGCGGCATCTGGTACGGCTATCAGTGCCGCCGGACGTCTCCGACCGCCGTCCAACTATGGGTCTCCTACTCACCTTGACCGGACGCTACTGGCGTAGGAGATAAACCTCCAGCGGTACCGGGTCGGGTAGCGGCGGTTGGCGGGGCTGGTCCTGATTGGACGGTAGCGACTCCCACCGCAGCACGGTTCGGGAGCCGTCGGCGGCCAAGCCGGCCAGATCCTCGCCGCGCCGCACGGCCATGCCCGGGAACGTGGACCGGACCTGGGTCAGCTCTGGCGGCAGGGTCGCCGGGGTAGGCACCTCGGTGATCGGGCGCAGTGTGGCCGGATCGACCACCATGGTGCGAGCGCCGAAACCGGTACAGGAGAAAGAAACCCGCAGATTGCCGTCGGGCAGCAGTTGCGGCGGCGTCCCGAGGCCCGGCCCGCCGGGCACCGGGCCGGAGCCGGCGCCGCGGATGTTCCAGCGCCCGATCCAGTTGGTGAGCTTGGTGATGGTCCATCCGATGCTTGCCGGGCGCGCCAGGTAGAGCTGGGTGCCACCCTGCTCGTCGTACTTGTAGTAGAGGACGACCGGCCGCATCTGGGCATCGAAGCCGACTCGCTGACCGCCGTTGACTATGCCGCCCCCGATCGGCACGGGGTCGACGACGGCGGCTGAGCCGTACCGGATCGGCAGGGTCAGCGGCTGGCCGTGCGCCGTCTCCCAGGTGCGCAAGTCGAGGCTGCGGGCGTAGGAGAGGTGCTCGGTGTTCTGCGCGCCGCTGGGCCGCCGCCACACCCACAGCACGTGGTAGTAGCCGTCCGGACCCAAGACCGGGTCGAGCGGGTAGGCGTTGCGTACCCCTTCACCGTCGAACAACGGCACGTCGACATAACGCTGCCACTGCCGGGTGGCTTCGCTGTACAGGTTGTAGATGGTGTCGCCGTTGCCGGATCGCCCGTCGCGGTACTGGAATAGAAGGTCGCCCTGCTTGGTGGTGGAGAACACCGGGTAGGTCACATCCTGCTCGGTGGCCGTGTCCACCATCGTGGTCACCCGCTCAAGCGTGGTCACATCACCGGGCGTCGTGGTGCGGAAGTACACCAGCGGCTGGACGTGCATGTTGCCCGCCACATGCAGATGCCCGTCCCGATCGACGCCCATCGTCACGTAGTTGTGGCTGTCCCAGCCAAGAACGGAGGGCAGCGGCTTTCGGGTCCAACCGCCGGAGCTTGTCCGCTGCGCCACCACCATCTGCCGGCTGGCGTTGTAGTAGGCGACGTATTGCCCGGCCACGCCGTAGCGCCGCATCGGTGCCGTGATGGTGCCGGATTCGGCCTCCATGATGCCGGTGGTGAATGGTGGCACGGCGTTCGGGTCGGCCGTAACGACTATCGCGTCGATCTGTGTTCCAGCTTCGCCGGTCCGCAAGCGCAGCGTGTGCCCGCCGGCCGTCAGCGGGAATACAGCCGGGATGCGTACCCATTGAAAATCCCACCGCAGACCGTGATGCCACACGAACTCCAGTTGGCTGTCCATCCGCACGAACAACGCGTCCGCGGCCGCGGGGTTGGCGCCGGTAGCCCGCACCCGAGCCCAGACATACCGATCGGCGCCCACCCAGATCGGGAAGTTCCAGCTGACCTGTCCCTGCCCGGCGGCACCGCCGGCCTCGGTGCCCACATAGGACGGTGCCGTGAGTACGGCCTGCGCCACCGGATGCCCCGACCACGTGGTGTCCACAAGCGACGATCCCGCGACCGTCCAGGGCCGGTCGGGCAACTGATACGGCGGTCCCGCGAACGGCAGGCACTGCAGCACGCGGTAGACGATCGTCGAGTCAACCTGGAAGCCGCCGTTGAGCACGTAGAAGCCGGCATGCCCGCCGGTGAGCTGGTGTTCGGCCGGAACCGTGAACGTGGCCTTGTAGAACTGCAGCAGGGTCGAGTTGGCGTGCAGCGTGAACTCGTAGTTGCCAGGCTGCTTGGTGGTCAGCTTGACCGCGTAGAGGGTGTCGGGTGCCAGGCTGACCAGGCCGCTGGCCAGCAGCGCCAACCGTCCGAACGCCGAACCCGGCCGGTGGTCGAACAACCGCAGCAGCTGCCACTCCCCACCGTTGACGGTCGACGCCTTCGCGAAGCGCAACAACAGATAGTCGTAGCCGCCGGCGCCGCTGGGCCGGATGTGGAACGCCACACCGCTCCACCGCTTCCCGCTCGCGGTGGCGTCCCACCGGAAGTCCGCCTCGATGGTGAACTGGTCGGCGAGGTCGAAGCCGAGCTGGCCGATCAGGCGGTCGTTGGGCCCGGCGGTATCGCGCAGCACATTGGACGCGATCGCCCAATCGCCCACCAACGGCGACCAGCCGTTGCCGACCGGACCGTTGGGCCGGTTGAACGAATCGATGAAGGCCACCGGCTGCGGCACCGCCGCCACCGCGTACGCCGGCCGGACCGATGCCCAACCGGGCACCATCAGTGCCACCACAACCAATACAGCCGAGGAGAATCGCGAAGGCAATCCCATAGCCGCGCATTGTATCGATGAACGCCGGTGTCCGCAGCGCGGCGGTAGTGTCTAACCCATGGCTGGGTCGGGAGACGTTCCACCGCTGATCGAGGACCGGTTGCGGGCCGTGTGTCTGGGTCTGCCGGACGCCTATGAGGAACTGGCCTGGATCGGCATCCGCTGGCGGGTCCGCGGCCGCACTTTCGCCCATGTGTGCACGGTCGAGGCCGACCACCCGACCTCGCACGCGCGGGTCTTCGCCACCGATGGCCCGGTCTGCGTGGTGACGTTTCGGGCACCCGCACGGGAGGTCGGCGGGCTCATCGGGTCCGGCTTCCCGTTCTATTGGCCTGGATGGGGCGTCAACGTCGTCGGGATGGTGCTGCACGCGCACATCGACTGGACCGAGGTGGCCGAGTTGCTCATCGACAGCTACCGGGTGCAGGCGCCCAAGAAACTGGCTCGCATCATCGATCAGACGCCGCGGCACGCCGGCGCCTGATCGCCGGGCACCTGAGTGTTCTGAAGGTGCCCGGCGCATATCGAGGCGAGAGTTGGGTACTACGAGCCGATCCCGGCTTGCAAGATCAATTGCAGGGCCATCTCGAAGTATCCGCGATCGTTGGGGTGGAACGTCTCTGGGATGTCGTCCAGGTTGACGCCGTTGGCCCAGTTGTCGTCACTGCAGATCCGGTGACCGCGGAACAGTTCCGTTACGTTCACAAACTTCACACGCGGGTCCCCGAGCCGGGCAGCCGCACTCTGGGCGGCATTGCCCACCAGAACGGCCGCCTCATAGATCCGCCTCAGCTCGGCTGTATCGATTCGCGTGTTCACTATCGGGCATCGTGTCACCGATGGCTGTGGATCCGCGGGGTCGTCCGGGTTGGGCAGGAAGGCCGGGTAGCTCAACACGACCAGCATGCTGTTGCGCCTCATCTGAGATCGGATGGTTTGGTAAAGCCTGACCAAGTCATCCTGCAACACGGCCGCCTCCTGCGCCGAGACGAGCGGGGCGCCCGAACAGTTTCCGGTGACGCAACTCCTCAGCCTCGGGACAAAGCCGACGTCATTGCCGCCCAGGGTCAGGGTCACCAGCCTGGTGCGCCGGGTCACGTAGTCCAGCTGTCGTGTCTCCGCGCCGGCATTGTGCTGTGTGAAGTACATGTCGATGACCCTGGCGCCGTTGCATGCCTTCAGGTTTGGTTGGTCGAGGGGTATTTTCTCGCCACGGTCCCCGATCCACAGCCCGCCGCCACCGACCCGGTACGAGTAGGTCTGCACGCTGCGCCGGCATTCCGGCGGGTTCGGCGCGCCCAGGTACGAGGAGGAGCCGGTTCCTGCCGAGTACGAGTCACCGAGCGCCGCCCAGCGGACGACCGGCGCCGCCAGCCCGGTCCACATGGGGCCGGTTCCCACGACGACATGTAGCAGATACGTGCCCAACCCGTCGCAGGCAAGGTAGCGCAGGGGCGGTATCGGGTTGCATGCTCCCCAAGGTGCCGAAGCCTGCAGGTAGAGCTCAAGGATGATCTCCACGTAGCGACCGCCGTCGTACATGTCACCCTGTATCTCGAAGGCTCCCTGGCTGGCGCCGTAGCTCCCGTAGCCCGCGAAAGAGGTCCCGACATACCCGGTCTCGCCGGCGTAGTGCTGAGTCCAGTCGATGGCAGCGGAGACACCGTACATGTACTCGAGCCAGAAGTTGCATGTCACATCCGCCACGTAAACCGTGTCGGAGTAGGGGCCGATCGCCGCATCGTTGCCCACATATATACCGCCATAGATCCTCGGCAGGCAGGCGTACCCCAAGGTCGACCCGCCGTTGGTCCCTCCGGATTGCGAGGGGGTGACCGGGGTGACCTTCGCGTCAGCCTTGAGCGCGCCCCCGTTCGCCTTCGCCGATCCGGGCAGGGCCGTGGGTTCGGTCGGCTTCAGCGCCGAGGTGAGCGGCGCAATCTTCTCCCCCGTGCCCGGAATGACTTGCGGCTGTGGACGTTTTACGTCAGGGTCGAAAACCTGGGTCTGCCGCGCCGCCTTGGCCTCCGGGGTGTCCGGGGTCACCCCAGACATCCCAGAGCGGGCATCAGGCGCGGTTGGTTCGGCCAACGCTACTTGTGTGCCTGCCAGCAGGCTGCACACGGCCACCGCCACGATCAACGTCGATCGTCGGGCTAGGGACAGTCGCCGATGTGTTTTCACTGCCATCTCCTCGCGGTAGTGATCGACAGATACTCGTTAGACGAGCATCTATGGACACTGATCGCGGGATAGGGGATGTCATTGAAAACACGCGATCGCATACGCAATCTCCGGTGGCCAAACCCCCACGCGATTCTTGTCCACATGCGCGCAAGCTACGGGTCCTGTTTGGACGGGGACTGGTACCCGACTGGACGGACGCCGTCATGGATACATCGAACTGCGTAACTGGGCGAGCCACAACCGCTCGACCACCCGACCGAGGCTGACAAATGCTGATCCGATGACGTTATCGAGCCGCAGGCGCATCGCCACGCCGCGCCGCCAGCACAGGGCGGGGACTGCTTGTCAACCAGCTGAATGCTGGCGGAGCAGCCATTGGCGGACCGTCATGGCGGTTGGCAGGATCTCGCGGGTCGGCCCGGCGTCGCCGGCCAGGTTGGCATCTCGCAGCCAACGCCACATCCGGCTCAGGTCCTGACCGACGAAGCGTTCAAACAGCCACAGCGGCATCGGAAAACGCCGCGGGGACCGCCCGGTCACCTCAGCCCACACGGCCCGGCACTGCGCGTTGGACTGGGTGTCCGCGCACAGCCTCAGGTCCATCCCCACATACCTGTCGCCATCGGCGAAGACCTGGGGCAACGATGGCGCCCACGTCCTCGACGCTGATCCAGTGGATCGGCAGATCCGGCCCGGTGAGCTTGGGCATCACGTGCCACATCGCCACCGGCGGGTAGTAACCCTTGTCATTCATCAACTCCATGAACGCCATCGGCCGCAACAGCGTATGCGGCAAGCCCAATTCCCGCAGCCGCTCCTCGACGTCCAGTTTGGACTCCCATGAGCCGACGCCGGTGCCACGCTCTCCGATGCCCGCCGGCGCGTAGACGAAGTGGCCTATGCCGGCCTCCGCGGCCGCCTCGGCCACGGTCCGCGCCTGGAGTATCTCGGCTTCGATCCCGCTGACCATCGGGTTCTGCACGCTGAAGACACCGTGCGCGTCGCGGAGCGCGGACCTCAGGCTCGCCCGGTCGGCCATATCGGCACGAACCACCAGCCGGGCAACCCCAAAAGAGATCATCCTTCCGGGCCATCCCGTTGGCGTCATGACGGAGCGCGTCAGGCGACGATGCGCCAGCGCCCCGACCGACAGACCTAAGCATGGTCGCAGAAGTAGTGCGCGCAACCGCCATCGGTGATCGTTGCGCTTGTGAGTGTAGAAAACACGCCCGGATCTACATACAGCAGCGCAACGATCGTGGCTCGCCTCGTGATCGCCAAACGCCGCGCGGCTGACGGCGGAGTTACGTACAACTCTTCTGCGACCCTGCTTAGTAGCGCCCCCACGCGTGATGGTCCGGCCACCGTTACTGAGGAAAGGCACCGTCACAGACGAGGAATCGACTACGCGGGTAGATGTGCGCCTGTCTCCGGGTACCACCAGATCTCGCCGTGCTCGAAACGGTTGCGGCGGCCTCGGCCGTCGGTGGTGGGGATCTCGTCGGAGGTGGGGTAGCCGAGTGTGCCGCTCTCGCCGCCGAGCTCAAGCCAAAGGTCGCGGATGTCGCCGCGGACAGAGTGGGTACCGGTGTGAGCGCTCCAGGCGACCGTCGATTCGATCACAGTCCCGTTCTCATCGGGACGGCGGCAGGTGGTTTGAACCTTGTGTTCGGGGATCGAAATCGCTACGGCCGGGATGGCGCCGTACAAAATGCCTTGGAAATCCTGCCGTAGGCCGGGCAAACCGCCGGCGTTGCTGGTTGCCTCGGCGGCGCTCGCCGGGGTGCCGAGCATTCCCGCCGCGCCGCCGTGGCCGAGATAGTAGTCGCGGATGGGTGCGTCATCCGGCCGCGTCGCTTCCACGGTGGCGGCGACGTCAGAGGCGATATCGCCGGAGACGTCACCGGCGATGTCACCGGAGACGGCGATGCCTAGTCCGCCCATGGCACACGATTGCAGGACGTCGCGGCGGGAGATGGGGTGGGCCAAGGTAATCACCTATTTCAAACCGTACACGACGACGCTGGCCGGACCGTTGTAGGAGTTGTTGGCGGCGTTGGGGGCAAAGGTGGCCCGGAGCACCTTGCCGTCGGCGATGGTGGGCGGGTTGAACTTGGCGAACAATACTGGGCTCGAGTCGCGCCACAGTTCGGTGAGAGTGCGTCCCCCGGCTCCACCCGGTACGGCGGCGTATGCCACGAGGAAGCCCGGGACCTTCTGCCACTGCCCGTCCGCCTGCGGGTAGGAGACCCACACGATACCGTCGGTGTTGCCGTTGGCCGAGATCGAGCAGGCGCCGCCGGGCATGCCCTGGTTTGGCGCCTCGGTGCTCTCGCCGAAGGGCAGGATCGCGCGTGACACCGGGTCAGGATCGACACTATAGGTCACGGTTCGGGTAGTTGGGTCGTAGCGGAATGCCTTGAGGTGGTCCTTTTCGGCCATGTGGTAGATGCAGCCGGTGCCGGCCCAGTAAATCGGGTTTCCGTGGATGTTGCATCCCCAGTGCTCGCTGCTGGCGTAGTTGTCAAGCGCGCGGGGGGTGCGCGGGTTGGTCTCCATGTGCAGGTTGTAGTAAGCCTGGAATCCCTCGCCGATGTGGTCGGGGTTGAACCCGGCCAGCTGCCAGTCCGGCGGTTGTTGGCCGGGCGTGGAGCTGTCCTGCCGCAGCGCCATGGTCGTCGCGTCCATCACATAGATGCGTCCCTGCTTGCCGCCCATGACGAGGACGTTGCCCGGCAACAGGGTCGGGCTGCCGGAGCCCAGATCGGTGTCGCCGAACTGTTCCGGGGTGCCGTAGCCGTCGCGCAGGAAGACGGCGTTGCGTGGCGTGAAGCTGCCGGCCAGTTGCAGGCCGGGCGCGGTGCTGATCGCCTGGAGGCGAACGACGGTGTCCCCCAGGTTGCCCGGGGTTCCCGGGGCGGGGGATCCGCCTATGAGAAACTCGTTGCCGGTGGCGAAGTAGATGTGCCCGGTCGACGAGCCGACGAGGCCGCCGCCGGACTGCCAGATCCCGGCCCCTTGGGCGGCCGTGGTGGTGCAGAATGTCGCGACGCGAGCCAGGTCCGAGGTGCGATAGCCGATAACCCATCCACGGTACGGGCCGGCGTCGCAGCTGAATGTGCCGAACGCGAGGTACACCACGCCACCTTGCAGCAGCAAGGCGGGCCGGTTGCGCTGGAACCGGACATCGAACACGATCGTGGAACCGGTCAGCGGGCCCGTGCCCGGCACGGAAGCCGAGACCTTGACCGGACTGCCGGGCCGCTCGGCTCCGTTGCGGATGTCCAAGGCGTGCAGGAAGGTGTCACCGTCGCCGACTCCCCCGGGTGATGGCGTCGACGAGCGGCTGACGACGTACATGATGCCGGTGGCCGTATCGATGACCGGGGTGCTGGTGATGCCCACCGATCCGACCGTCTCGCGGCAGATCTCGTTGTCGGTCAGGATCCGGAACGGCTTGAGCCGCCGCGACCAGACGGCGGGCGTGGCCGGGTTGGTGTTGAGGTTGTCGGCGTCGAACGCGTACACCATGTTGGTCGACGTGCCGACGAAGAAGAGGTTCCTCGTCCCGAGCGCCGTTGCCACACCGCGCACGTACAGCGGCTGGGTGTACACGTCGCCCTCGACGTGGCGCTCATAGAGCTTGCCGAAGGTCGAGGTGTTGACGTTGCTAGGTCTGAGGATCGTCTCCGCCGTGTTCGCCCCGGTGCGGCTGTTGTTGTTGTGGTGGGTCGTCACGTTAGCCATGCGCCTAATCCCCTACACAGAATCCCCTGCACAGATCCCCTACACAAAGTCGACGCCGCCGGAATGTACGTCGATCCACGCGCTCGCGGGATCCGCGCCGAGCACGGCGAAGAACGAGATCCCGATGCCCCAGTTGACCGAGGGTCTGGCCGGCAGCACGTGGCGGCTGAAGACCTGGTTGCCGGTCAGGTTCAGGTTGTCGAAGGCGGCGATCCGGACGTTGCCGTCCCACACATGAACATTGCGGATGGATCCCTGGCCACCGCTGGAGAAGAACAGCATCGCGGCATCGACCCGCTGCCGGATGTCGGTCACGATGACCGTGGTCGGGATGGCGAGGTGATACCAGCTTTGGCTTCCAGGACCGCGGATCAGGCCGCCGAATCCGATGCGCCCGACGGTCAGGGCTGGGTTCTCACACTGAAGGCTGTGGCCGTGGACCCACATGGCTTGAGAGATGGCCATCGAAGCGTGCCCCTTCCCCCTGGTTCCCCCCGGGCGCAGTTCTGTGGTCTGTGGCGACCATACTGGCGGCCGAACATCAACTCAATGATGTCTGCCTATATTTATGTCTTCGAGATCAGCGATGCGATAGACTCCCCTGATATGAAGAAGCGAGTATGGCAGAAGCCGGAAGTGTCCACGGTCGAGTGCCGTCCAGAGGTCACGGCCTACTCAGGTGATCTTGTGCGCCCATTGCCGGTCGCACCGGGTAAACCCCAGTAAATAGGTCCACGGTGGACGCTCTTACCCGCGACGAATTCAGGGCGGCTTTGTACGCCCAGGGGCAGTATTACTGGGACAAACACCCCTTCCACCTCCGCCTGTCCTCGGGCGCGTGCACCCCGGACGAGGTGCGGGCGTGGGTGGGCAACCGCTGGTACTACCAGTCGAACCTGTCCCAGAAGAATGCGGCGATCATCGCCAACTGCCCCTCGCCCGAGGTACGGCTGACGTGGGTGGAGCGGATCGCGTTTCAGGACCAGACCGGGCTACGAGACTGGCTCGTGCTCATCAAGGCGGTGGGACTGGGCGAGGTTCCAGCCCCACTGCCTGGAGTCCGCTTCGCCGTCGACGCGTACGTACAGTTCTGCCGGACGCAACCCTGGATCATGGCCGCCGCGGCGGCGCTGACCGAACTGTTCGCCCCGGACGCCATGCGTGAGCGGGTTCTGGCCTGGCGCAAGCACTACCCCTGGATCGACGCGAGCGGGTATGCCTACTTCGAGTCGCGCATCCCCGTGGTACAGAACGATTCCGCCTTCACCCTGGGACTGGTGCTCGACAACTGCCTGACCCGCCCCGACCAGGACGCGGCCATTGCCGCGCTGCGCTTCAAGTGCACGGTGTTGTGGGCGATGCTCGACGCGATCGAGCACGCGACGCACTGCGCCGGCTCCCCGTCTGGACAGTCATGACATACGGGCTGCCGGCCGGAACCAGGTTCGTCTTCGATCAGGCCCGCCAGCAACACGCGCTGCTGGAACCCGAAGGTGTGCGGCTGCTCAACGAGACAGCGGCCGCCATCGTCGAGGCCGCGGGCGATCCAGCCGTCTTGGCCGCGTGGTTCGACAGCGTCGATGAGACCGAGGTCGCGAGCGTCGTCGCCGAGCTACTGACCCAAGGTGGTACCAGACCTGTGCCGCAGACGGCGCCGGCGACGCCGGGACACCGGCCCGAGCCCACGCCTTTCGGCCTGCTGGCCGAGCTGACCTACCGTTGTCCACTGCGCTGCCCGTACTGTTCCAACCCGGTCGACCCGCGAACATCCGAAGTGGACACCGGCACCTGGCTGCGGGTCATCGACGAGGCCCGCGAGCTGGGAGTGCTACAGCTGCACCTGTCCGGCGGCGAGCCCCTGGCGCGGCGGGACCTCACCGAGATCGTGCGTCACGCCGCGACACTGTCCATCTACACCAACCTGGTCACCAGCGGCATCGGCCTGACCGCACAACGCCTGGCCTCATTGCGCGACGCCGGCCTGGACCACGTGCAACTGTCCATACAGGACTCTCGAGCACCGGAGGCGGACACCATCGCCGGGATCAAGGCGCACGAACGCAAACGCGCCGTGGCGAAAATGGTGTGCGACGGCGGGTTGCCCCTATCGGTGAACGTGGTGCTGCATCGGCACAATGTGGACCGGCTCGCTGAGATCGCTTCGTACGCGGCCAGCCTGGGCGCTCAGCGAATCGAGCTCGCGCACACCCAGTACTACGGCTGGGGCCTGCTCAACCGGCAGTGGCTGCTGCCCAGCCGCGACCAGGTCGAGCGGGCCGAAGCCGCGGCTGCCCAGGCGATGGCACGCTCGGACGGGGTCGACATCGTCTATGTGCGACCGGACTACTACGACGGGGTACCCAAGCCGTGCATGAACGGTTGGGGCAGCCGCCAGCTGGTGGTCACGCCCAGCGGCGACGTATTGCCCTGCCCGGCGGCCTCCGTGCTACCGGATCTGCTGCCCGGCAACGTGCTCGACTCGTCGCTGGCCGACATCTGGTACTCGTCGGATGCCTTCAACCGCTTCCGTGGTACCAGTTGGATGCCGCAGCCGTGCCGGAGCTGCCCGCGCAAGGAGGTCGACTTCGGCGGATGCCGGTGCCAGGCGTTCCAGCTCACCGGCGACCCCGCCGCGACCGACCCGGCATGTGCCCTCTCGCCACAGCATGACCGGGTGGTGGAGTTGGTGGCGGCCGCCGCCGCGCCGGTTTCATTGCCGGTTTCGTTCCTTCCGCGGCGCCTGTCATGATGCGGCTTCTCGGCACCGCCGCGGGCGGCGGAGCGCCGCAGTGGAACTGCGCGTGTGTCCAATGTCGACGGATGCGGGAGGCGGGAAGCCAGCGGCTGCAGGAGTGCGCCATCGTCTCCGGTGACGGCCACACATGGTACCTGATAAATGTCTCCCCGGATATCCGAACGCAAATTCTGCGCACGCCAGAGCTCACCCCGGGCCCGGGCCGACGGGACACACCATTGCGTGGCGTCATCCTGACCGACGCCGAACTCGACCACACCGCCGGACTGCTTTCCTTGCGCGAGGCCGCATCGCTGGATGTCTACGCCACCGAAACGGTCCTGTCGGCCACCCGCTCCATAGCCCAGATTGTGAGCGCCTACGGTGACGGCTGGCGCTGGCACACCCTACGCCAAGGCGAACCCATGGCGCTCGAGGGCGGGCTGGAGGCTACGCCTTTCCCCTTGGGGCCCAAGCGTCCCCGTTACGCGGCCAACTGCGACGGCGAAGACTGGGTCAGTGGGTTGCGGCTGCGGGCGGAGCGCACCATCGTCTACGCGCCCTGCTTCCCGCAGTGGCCGCAGGCTCTGGACGAGGCGTTGCAGGACGCGGACATCGCCATCATCGACGGCACATTCCACACCGCGGACGAGATGCCACAGGTCCGTGGACACCTACCGATCGTCGAGTCGCTGCCCCAACTCGCTCGCCATCCGCTCGTCACTTTTCGTTACACGCACATAAATAACACCAATCCCCTGCTCGCTGACCCAAAGGACGTCCCACTGGCCAGCGAAATGGAACTTCTGTGACACGCGGTCGCAGGCCCCTTGACACGTGAGTCCCGCCGGCGGGACACCACCCTGAGATGCCAAGTGGTTGACAGACGCAGCAGGGACATTTAGTGTCCTGGCACGCAATTGTTGTTGGAACCACGGGGGTGTTCCGATGCAGCCGGCCTGCGTGACCGATAGTGTGCCGCTGACAGATCTCCTCCACCGCGCCCCTCTTGGAGGAGATTTCCGTGTTTGGTGCTTCCGTCACGGCTGTTGGCCGTGCCGATACCCGGCAGGTGCTGGCGGCCAAGGTACGGTTGCTGGTTGATGGTATCAGTATTGATGAATCCTTCTATGTTCCGGCGCAGGGGTACAAAGGCAGAGTCGAAGCGATCTATGGGCATCACATCGGTGCGCCACCGACCCAGGTCATCCCGCAGGAACTGATCCTGCACCGGCCGGGCGGGCTGGGCCCGACCGAGGCGCATGTGGTTCAGGTGCGCTTCAACGCGGACTCACCGCATCTGTTGAGCTGGCATGATGGGTCGCCCGTGCTCATCGTCGACGGAACGCCGTGGCCGGTGGAGCTTATCCCGGCACCGAACTTCTACGACCTCGAAGTGGAGCCGGGCACCAACGTCCGCTCGATCACTCAGCTGCTGGGCACCAGCCTGCTCGGTGTCGTGCCGAGCAACTATTGCGCGCTGTTTTCGACCAAGGAGGAGTGCTCATTCTGCGAGATCATCCCGCATTACTCCCTGGCGCGGGAGTTCAAGCGGAGCATCAAGCCCGACGATATCCAGATCAAGGCCATCAATCAGGCCCTGGCCACCGATCCGTTGGAGTACATGGTTTTCACCACCGGCAACTACGACCTGCCCAACATGCTTACCGTTGACCATTATGTGAACGTGCGTAGCAAACTGAAGGTGCCCGACACCGTGCGGCGCAGCTATGCCTGCCTGATGCCGCCCGATGACGTGAACGCCCTGCATCGATTGAAGGAAGCCGGATTCACCTCGGTAATTCTCGACATCGAGATCTGGAATCCGGACCATTACGAAGCCATGGTGCCGGGCAAGGCGCACTGGCTTGGCCGTGAAGGCTTCCTGCGGATGCTCGACGCGTCCATCGGTGTCTTCGGATCGGGTGAGGTCTACAGCAATCTGGTCTACGGCATCCAGTCGCTGTGCGGCGTGCCCGATGGCAGCCGCTTCAACGGTCGCGATGAGACGGACATGTGTCTAACGGCGACCGACGGTCTGCTGGCGCGCGGCGTCGTACCGCTGTTCACCGTCTACCACACCGCCGGGCACAGCAAGATCGGCAAGGTCGAGCTCGACCCGGCCGAGCTCACCCGATTCGCCGAGGAGTACGGCTCGCGGGTGTTCCACAGCAAGGTAATCCGCGACGACCGTAACGCTGCCATCTTTGGGCTGGGCTCAATCGCCAACCACTTCTACAACGACGCCTACTACATGGCCAAGACGAGCAATGCCGCCAGCGCGGCCAAGACAACGGAGGCGGGTCGATGAACACCACGGTTGTCCTTCTGCTCGTGGCTGTGCTGTCTCTGCTCACCGGCGCGGTAAGCAAGATATCGGATCTGTTCAACGACGATGGCTTGGAATGGTTCCCAGGCGCCGACCCGCTGTCGGGGGTGCTGTGGGCGGCCACGGGCTCGGCGTTGGTGCTGCTCGATCCACAGGTCGCGGCGCTATGGCTGGCCACTGTCATGTATTGGTTCCTACGCAGCAAGCTTGACCACTTCAACCACGCCTTTGCCGGTGTATGTATCAGTGGCACCGGTGTATTCTGCGCCGCCCGGGGCAAAGTCGACCTGACCGTGTTCGTGGGGCTATTTGCTTGGCTGGCAGTCTCCGGGTACCTCAACACCTGGCTGAAAAATCGTCACGCCGCGGACAGTCCGGGGCTGCGTCGATTCTTGCGGCTGCGCCTGCGGTATTACGCCGGCCCCATCCTGATCGCCCTCCTGACGACCAACGCGCTGCCCGCCGTCTCCGTTCTCGCGGGCATGGCGGGCACGGAAGCGGTGACGGAGTGGTGGCGTCGGTCCGCCACCAAGGTCGACGTAGGCACGGAGCTGAGCCGATGAGGTTCATCCATGTGGCCGCGGGCATCATCCGTGACGAGCGTGGCATCCTGCTGGTGCAGCAGGAGGGCGAGGGACGGCGTTACTGGAGTCTGCCCGGTGGGGTGGTCCTGCCCGGCGAGTCGGCACCGGCCGGTCTGGTACGCGAGGTGCGTGAAGAAACCGGTGTCGTCATTCACGGTCTGCGCGGCCTGTCCCACATCACTGAGATCCAGATGCCGGACACCACCGTCATCGCCTGTGTTTTCGATGTGTCCACTTGGGACGAGACCGTATCCGGAGCGGACCCGGGGGGCGAGGTGGTGGCGGTCGAGTGGGTCGCACAACCGGAGGCGGTGGCCCGTCTCGGCCGGCTGCCTTGGCTCGCGATGTCCGAGCCGATCACCGAGCATCTGGCCGGGCGCGGTGTGCCCTATTACACCTATCAGCAGTCCACATCTGGTGAACAGACCCGGATCCCGGGCCTGTTCACGACCGAGGGGGCACAGTGAGGACGGCCGCGCTCAGCATCTGGGGACACATCGAAGGGCAGCACGAGGTTGGTGCGGGCAACGGCTCCCACCCGTTGCCCGACGGCGGTGCCGCCTACGGCGCACGGTTGCTACAAGATTTCGCCCCCGCGTGCCCCGATCTCCTGGTGCCTAACCATGTCTGCGTTCCAGCATCGACATCCGCCGACGAACTGGTCGTCGCGGTGCGGGCTGCTCACGAACGATTTGGTACCGGGGTAGCGCTGCGCTACTCAGGTGTGGCCGAATCGTTCTCGCCCCAAAGCAGACGCGGCGTCAACAGCACCGGCATACGGTACACGCAAGACACGATCGCCTCCTTCGATGCCTCGGCCGCCGAGGAGCTGCTGCGGGCGACACCATCCGGGACCGTCACCATCATGCTGCAGGAGATGATCGTCGGCGATCTGCTCGGCCCGATACATGCATACGCCGAGGCCGATGGCATAACCATCGAGCTTCGTCGACGCCATGGCGTGCGGCTGGTCTACCGGCCGGGCACCGGCGACGAGCACGACGAGAGCTGTGGGACGCCGGATCGCACGCCGCGGGACGAGAATCAGGCCATCAGGGCGGTGTCCTCGGTCGCCGCGGGGCTCTACGACAGGCTTCAGTTCGGTCTTGACCTGGAAGGATTCTGGAACGGCAGCCGCTTCGCCGCGCTGCAGCTGCGTCCGATCCCACCGGACCTGCCCACCGACGCTCGGCTAACCCCGATTGTGCAGGCTCTGGCCGGCGGCGGTGGCTATGCCACCCAGCTGGTGTGGGGGGCATTCGACGTCACCGGCACGGTCGCCGGGCCAGACTCGATCGGACCGGTGGCCGTGTTCTCACCACAGGCCAGGCAACACGGGTGGGACGCGACCACAGCCGCGCGGGCCGGGCTTCCCGGAGTGCTGCTGCTGGACCCCACCAACGGCTTTCACCTCTCGCACGACCATCGGTTCCTGCCGCCGGCCGGCCCGTTGCGGTGCGCCTTCCGGTACCTGTCGGTTGCCGGCTGGGCCGAGCGGGATGCCTTGGTCGGCCGGCGGATTCGCTGTGTCAGCGACGGGCGCTCGGGTGCGGCGGTGATCCTGTGACCGGGAAAGTCCCGCGGGAGCAACCGTTTCACATCTTCGTGGCCGGTGTCCGGGGCGCGTGCGCCGGAGTGGAGCGGGCCATCCAGGCGGTGGAAGTCTCACTGCAGCGATTCGGCGCACCGGTGTTTGTACGCAAGCAGATCGTGCATAACAGCACGGTCGTGGAACGACTGGCCCGCATCGGTGCGGTCGTGGTCGATAGCGTGGCCGAGGTGCCCTCCGGCGCGGTGGTGCTGATCTCGGCCCATGGCGCACCGCCGGCGGAGCTGGCCGAGGCGGCCGATCGCGGCGTCCGGGTGGTCGACGCCACCTGCCCCCTGGTCACCAAGGTGCATCACGAGATCGACCGGTACCAGCAGCACGAGCTCCCGGTGATCATTGTGGGTCATCGCGGCCATGACGAGGTCACTGGACACCTGGGCCGCAGCCCCGCTGCGATGGTGGTGGATTCGGTACAAGAGGTGGCCGACCTCCCGGATCTGCCCAAGGTCGCCTACGTCACACAGACCACACTGTCCGTGGACGACACCTGGACCATCACCGAGGCGATCAAGGCCAAGTTCGTCGACGTAGAGGAGCCCCGCGGCAGCGACATCTGCTATGCCACTCAGAATCGCCAGGCCAGCGTTAGGGAGTTGGCTGAGCACGGCTGCGACCTGATTGTGGTGGTCAGCGATACGACATCGTCCAACGGCAACCGGCTGGTGGAGGTTGGCGCGTCGATGGGCTGCGCCACCGCGATGATCGCCGATGCGACACAGGTGAATCAGGCACTGGTGCGCGGGGCGCGCAACGTCGGGGTCACAGGCGCTGCCTCCACCCCGCTCACCGTGATCGACGAGGTGATCAAGGCACTGGTCGCGATCGGTGGCGACAAGGTGACCACGCTGGCAGCGGCACCGGAGACTGTCGTGTTCGGACTGCCCGAGGAGTTACGGTGATGGCCAACGTCGCGGCGGAATACGACTCCTATCACAGCGTTCCGGCCCTGGAATGGGTCGGGGCCGCGGTGTTCGGCGACGCCTACCTGAAGCAGAAGAGCAGCGTGTGGCCGCGTGACGTGCTCGATGCGGCACGTTCGCTGGGCGCCGGGCACGGTTGCCGTGTGCTCGACGCGGGCTGCGGCAATGGTTGGGCATCGACGCTGTTGGCCCGTGAACTGGGAGCACAGTGCACCGGCTGGGATCTGAGTCCAGCCAATATCGCCGAGGCTCGCGAGCTGGCGGGCGGTGTCGCCGGTTGTTGCTTCGAGGTACGCGACATGGCCGACTCGGACGGTTACGACCGTTCTTTCGACCTCATCCTCAGCATTGGAAGCCTTTACTGGGCAACGGATCCGGCCCGGGTCGCCGTTGCCTGGAACACGATGCTGCGCCCGGGTGGCAGCGTACTTACATTGATCACGCACACCGACGATCCGGCCGGCATCGCCGAAATGCTTCCGGGCACCAGCGCCGCCGCGGCGGCAACCGATTGGCCCGCCCTGTTTGAGGGGCATGGTCTGCGGGTCACCACGGCCGATCGCACCGATCGCTTCGCCGGCTGGCTCGACGCCTGGCTGGTCGCTTTGCATGACCATGAGGCGGCGGTGGTCGCGGAGATGGGTGCCGAGGGGTATGCCGCATTCGAACGGCGGTTCAGCTCGATGCGGCGCGGGATCGGCGAGGGTTCGTTGCGCCGCTTGGAAGTGAGAGCGCTGGCCGACCGGCCCACAACGGCAAGGGGCGACCGATGCACGGCCTGATGATCGCCGGGACGGGCGCCGACTCCGGCAAGTCCTGCTACTCGATCGGCCTGCTGCGCGGCTGGCGCGACCTCGGGATCCGCGTCCAACCGTTCAAGGCGGTGACCGTGGTCGATCTGCATGACCCGAGTTGCCCGCACCCCGGCGTGTGGCAGCGCGGCGTCTACCACCACTGCTTCGCCGCCGACCGAGACTGGGCCTGGTGGCACAACCCGGTGACGGTGCTGCCCTCCGCGGACGGAGCCACCGGCGAACTGCTCGTCAAGACCGTCCACATCGGACAGGTGCGTTTGCGCCCGGGTGACCATGTGTTGTTCGAGGAGCTGCCGGATCGCCTGTTTACCGCGTGCCGGCAGGCGATCGTGGAGGCTATCGAGGTTCTCACAGCCGGGACCGACGTCGTCATCGTCGAAGGCGCCGGCTCGTTTCACCAGCATCACCCGCAGACCGACCTGGTCAACCGCCTGCCCGCGGTGAGCTTCGGCCTGCCGGTGGTACTGGTGGTCAAAGGCGCGGACGACACCACCGCATCCCGGATCACCGCCTGCGTGAGAGGGTCCGCACAGGCGGCAGGCGCGCTGCGCGGCTTCGCGATCAACGGGGTGACCGACCCGGTCGGGTTGCCAGCCATCACCGAGCAGGCGCAGCGAATGTCCGGATTGGATTGTCTGGGTTGGACGCCGCAGGTGCGTTACCCGGACTACGACGGTTCGCTGCGCGCACAGCAGGAACGGTACCGGGTCTGGGCCGACGCCTTGACCGCGGGAACCTCATTGATGTCCCTTGATGTCGCCCAACCGATGGGGAGTTGACGATGCCGGACAAGCCCGACAGCGCGCACGGCGCACCGCCATCACAGCCATTCATTGTCTCCAACGAGCTGCTCGGAGAGCCCACATTGTTGCGGGCCCGGTTGCAGCAGTACGGCTATCTCTTCTTGCGCGGGATCCTTGACACCACGGCGCTGGCTTCCGTGCGCAAGCAGATTCAAGAGCGGCTGACCGGGCTGGGCTGGCTCGACGCGAGCGGTGAGCGGGTACCGGCAAAGAATTTTTCGATCTACCCGGGTGACCCGGCCTACTGGGCGGGCCTGCAGGCCATGCTCGAGCTGCCCGACCTCTACGCACTCAAAAGCGACCCGGGTCTGGCCGGCGCGCTGTCGCAGATCTTCGACATGAAGTGGTTCGCACACCCCCGCACCGTGCCGCGGATCGCCTTCCCGGCCACAACGCAAGGCCGCTACGAGTCACCCGCACACCAGGACTACCCCTACGGACAGGGCGGACTGGACACCGTCACCGCCTGGATCACCTTGGGCGACTGCACCCGGACCGACGGCTCGCTGGAGATCATGGCCGGCTCACACCGGAAAGGTCTGCGTACCATCTACGGCGGCACGGAATACCGCTGCGCGGCGACCCGCGTGTCAGTGACCAACCCGGCCTGGCACGGCGGCGACGTGATGGCCGGCGACGCGTTGCTGTTTACCAGCCTGACCGTGCACCGGGCTCGGCCCAATATCGGCAACCGGGTGCGGCTGTCCATCGACGTGCGATTCCAGCCGGAGGACAGCCCGCTGTGTCAGTCCGCATTGGAGCCTGCGTTTCGGCCACGCATTCCCGACTGGCCGCACCTTTTGGCACCCGAGATAGCGGCGGCGGTGACCGCGGTGCCCCAACACGTCCACCAGGTCCCAGCGGTCCGACCGGAGGACGCGTTGGCACCAATGACTTGCCAGGCTTTTCCATGGCTGGTACCGGCCTCACCTTCCCCGTGACCCCGGAATCAGAGTTTGTGACACCTGAAGGAGCACAATGATGCCCGAGGATTCACCGGTCATGATCAGGGATGGCTATGTCCCGATCATTGATCTGGGTCTGGACCGATCGGAACACCCGGGTCGGCGCACGGCTGTGGCGGCGGCGATCGGCGATGCCTGCGCCAGCAGCGGCTTCCTGGTCGTGGTCGGCCATGCGATCCCGGCCGACGTGATCACCGGGATCAGGGCGGCGGCCGCCGAATTCTTCGCGCTGCCAACCGAACTGAAGGTGAACGTCGCGGCAAGCCCACTGGACCCGCTCAAGCGCGGCTTCGTCCTGCAAACCCTGCGCCACGAACAGTTCTACATGAATCGGCTGGGCGAGCCACGGCTGCGCACCGAACTCGACAACGAACTCGGCGACAACCTGTTGATGCCGAACCGGTGGCCGGACATCCCCGACTTCCGGGAGCGCTACCTGGCCTATCACCGTGCCGTGGAAAGCTTTGCCGGTGAGCTGATGAGGCTTTTCGCCCTGAGCCTCGGTCTGCCGCGGGAGTACTTCGACGGCCGGATCGATCGACACATGAGCCCACTGACCACAAACTACTACCCGGCTCAGGAGCTGGCGCCGTTGCCCGGTGAGCTACGCAACGAGCAGCACCGCGATTGGAGCGCGGTCACGATCCTCTACCAGGACGACGCCCCCGGCGGCCTGCAGGTGCTGCACCCATCGGACGACTGGATCGACGTGCCACCGGTGCCCGGCTCGTTCGTCATCAATCTCGGCCGGATCATGGCGATGTGGACCAATGACCGCTGGGCCAGCACCTTGCATCGCGTGGTCAACCCGCAGCGCGCCGATGCGCACCGGGACCGCATTTCGATCGGCCTGTTCCTGCACCCCAACCCAGAGATACTGGTCGAGCCGGTAGAGACGTGTATCGAGCCCGGCGAGCCGCCGCATCACCAGCCGGTGCTCTCCGGCGACTTCTTCCTCAGCCGAGCCAAGCGCGCGATGTCCGGTGCGGCGGTGGCGTCATGAGCCCGGTGCAGCGCGTGCTTGTCATCGGAGAACTTGGCCGGCAGTATGCGATGGCGCATCGACAGGACGCACCGCTGCTGGCGATCCCGCTGCAAGCCGACGACGGCGGAGGGCAGCGCGCGGTCGAGTTCCTGCGCCCGGCTGACACAGCCGCCGTCGAGGTGCTGGCGCTGCCAACGCTTACCCGCATCGCTTCCGGGTTGGCCCAGACGTGGGCCGGGACCGCGATGGCCGCCGCGCTGCGTGCGCTGCTACCCGGCGGCGACACGGCACGCCTGGGCCCGCTGATGCTCCTGCGCTTGCACGACGGCGGGCAGCGCGACGGCGGGCAGCGCGACGGCGGGCAGCGCGACGGTGTGCAGCGCGACGGCGGGCAGCGGCTGGTGGAGCTGATGATGTGTTCCCGGCTGCGCGCGGCCGGAGCCCTGTTCACCAGGGCCGCCCGGTTTACCGCCGATCCATCTGCCAGCCTCGATGTTCTGATGGGGCAAGCGTGGAGACTGGCGAAGTCGTTGCAGGACAACATTCTCAGCGAGAATGAGGTGTGCACCCACTTCGAGAGCGGCACCGAGATCGAAACGAAGATCGCTCTCGGCGGCGACACGTCACCGTGGAGTCTGGCCACGCTGCTGTCGGAGGCGGTCGGAGGCGCGGAGCTGCCCGGCCTCATCCCCGACGTGGGCAACGAAATGCAGCGGTGGCAGACCCGCCAGCACTCCTACGAGGTGCTCGCGCCCGCGGCCGAGGCGGGATATGTGGCGTTTATCGCCAGTGCCGCTGGGCGATACTCGTTCAAACAGAAGCGCTTCGCCACCGAGGGCCTGCGCCGGCCGGAGTCGTTCCGCCTTGATCTGCCGATCGACGAGGGGCACTTCGACCGGTACCTGGAAAAGGAATTTCCCCACCTGGAAACCCGGCGGCTGCCCTCACATACCCGGGCCAAGTTCGACGTCAATGTGGAGTCCGCCGGCACCGGGCACTTCTTCGGCATCGAGATCGACGAGGTGACCGTGGTCGGCTCCGGTGAGGTCATGCGCCAGGTCGAGATCGAATATCACCGCTCCTGGATTCATGACGGCCTGTCCCCGGACACCATCGAGCCGGAGCTGGAAAGGATTACCGGTCTGATACTGGCATTCCTGCATCGCCGAGGCGTCGCCGCCCAGCGCACCTACTACTCCAAACTGTCATTCCTGCGCGACACCCTCGATCCGCCAAGCGCCACGGGCCGCATCGCCATTATGGACGTGGACCCGACCACGGCGGCCGCCGCCCGTGGCCTCGACCGTCCACTTGTCTACGTCATCATGCCGGGAACGCCACTGGAGCATTTGTCCGCGCGGCACACCAACATTTACTCGGTCGACTTCACTTCGCCGGGCTTCCCCGGGTTCGTCGACCGGGTGCTTCGTCCGTTGGCACCACAGGCGATCGTGGCCGGATCGATCCGTTCGGCCCGGGCGGCCGCGCTCGCCTCCGCGCAGCTTGGCCTGCGTCCGCCCGACACGGCGACGATGGCCATCGTCAACGGTGCGGCGTCGTGAAGGACCCAGTGCTCATTCTCAACCAGATGCCGTTTCGCTGGATGTACCACGAGGATCGCTGCCTGCTGCCGATCGACCGGGTCGACCCGGTGCTCATCACCCGATTCCACAACGTGGGCGAGCACGACCCGAGCCTCTTTCAGCACACCATGGTGTGCGACTTCGCCGATGAGGCGCAGGTGCTCGCCGTGGCCCGTTGGGCCATCGAGACCCACGGTATAAGGCGCATCATCGGTCTCGAGGAGCGCGTGGTGCTCACCGCCGCCGCCTTGCGCACCGAGTACGGCCTGCCCGGCCTGGGCCACGCTGAGGCGCTGGTCTTCCGGGACAAGGTGGCGATGAAGCGAGCGGTCGCCGCCGCCGGGGTCCGGGTGCCGGCTTACGTGGCCGTGGACAGCATCGAGGACCTGCGCCGAGTCGACTGGAGTCGCGGCCGGGCCGTCGTGAAAGGACGGTTCGGCGCAGGCTCGGAAGATGTCTTCTTTGTGGACTCGCTCGCCGCGGCGGAGGTGATCTGGCGGCAGCGGCGGCCCGGTCCCGGCGAATACGAGGTCGAGGAATTCATCGACGGCACCATGTACCACTGCGACGCCGTCCTCGACGGTGGCCAGGTGCTCTTCGCGCAGGTCTGTGAGTATCTGCTGCGACCGGGTGATTTCGCCCCCGGCGCGACCGGCGGCAGCCTCACCATCCACAGTGGACCGGTTCGCACCGCCATCCTCGCCCTCAACGAGCTGGTTCTCCGCACGCTCGGTATGCAGTCGGGCGCCACCCACCTCGAGGTGTTCCACAACACCGCCGGCGAGCTGGTGTTCTGTGAGGTGGCCTGCCGACCGGGCGGTGCCGGGCTGGACCGCATCTACGAGTGTGGCTTCGGCGTCAACACCCTGGCGGCCGCCCTCCACCTGGAATCCGGCCAGGGCTACCGGGTGCCGCACTGCGCCGACGATCCCACCCGGCCGGTGGTCGGAATAGTCGCGTTCTTCCCGGATCCCGCGGCTGGCCCGGCCGGTATCGCCCCGGAGCGCTTCGCCGAGTTGGGCATCGTCGAGCACAAGTCCAACAAGTGGGCCGGTGTGGTCGACGGGAACCCGCGACATGGCGGCGACTACCGCGATCGCTACATCGTCGTGGCCGAATCCGATGCCGCGTACCGGGAGCGGTTTGCGCGGATCGAAAAGGAGTACTGGCGATGATGCTGTTTCGCGCCAGTCAGATCCGTGACCCGGCACGTGGCCACCCCCCGGGGTTCCGGCAGCTGTTGGAGGAGTTTGCCGAGGCCATCGGGCATCCCGGCTTTCCCTGTATGTTCGCCGGGCGGGCGCTCGCCCGTGATGAAATTCTTTTTGCCTGGGTACCGGGTACCGCCGACCCGCTCGACGAGTTCCTCGAAGCGTTTCAAGCGACGGCGGCGGCGGTTAGGCAGCACCCGGATCAGGTCGTGGTGATTTTCGCCGAGTCGAGTCACGCTTCTCTAGACAGTGAGCGCGAATTCGCGGTAACTCTGCTGCGCCACTTGCGCGAGCATGACCGCACGCCGTGGCCGGCCGATCAGCCGACCGATCCGGCCGATCCACAATGGATTTTCTGGTTCGAGGGCGTGGACTTTTTCATCAACTTCAGTACACCCGGGCACCGGCATCGTCGCAGCCGCAACGTCGGTTCGGCGTTTACGGTCATCACCCAGTCCCGGTCGAGTTTCGACTCGTTTGTCGAACCCGGCGATCGGGTCCGGGCCGTGATCCGCGAACGGGTCGGCGACTACGACACCGTGCCGGTGCACCCGGCCCTGGGCACCTTCGGTGATCCCGACAACCGCGAGGCTTTGCAGTTCTTCCTCGGCGAATCCAATGAGTGCCCGGTGGAGCTGCTGTCCCACTCCGACGTCAAACGACTGGGAAGACACAGCAATGACTGAGCGAATCGACATCGAGGTAACCAACCTGGTGCGCACTTACGGCAGCGGCGCAAAGCTGCGCCGGGCGGTCGACGACATCTCGTTCCAGGTACGGCAAGGTGAGCTGTTCGGCATCCTCGGCCCCAACGGCGCGGGCAAAACCACCACCATCAAGGTGATGCTGACCACGCTACTGCCCACGTCGGGCCGGGTGCGTGTCCTCGGCTACGACGTTGAGCGCGACACCAAACAGGTGCGCCGCCATATCGGCTACGTGCTCGGCGGCGACAAGGGTTTCTACGATCGGCTCAGCGCCCGCCAGAACATGACCTACTTCGCCGATCTCTACGAGGTGCCCTCGCGGATTCAGCGCACCCGGATCGGTGAGCTGTTGGAGCTTGTCGGTCTGGGCGATCGCTCGGCGGACAAGGTCGAGACGTTCTCCCGCGGCATGAAGCAGCGCCTGCACATCGCCCGCAGTCTCATCCACGACCCGCAGGTGCTCTTCCTTGATGAGCCGACCAGTGGTATCGACCCGGTCGGCGCGCGGCAGTTGCGCGAGCTGACCGGCGACCTGACCGCCCGGGGTAAGACCGTCGTGCTGACCACACACGACATGCGCGAGGCCGAGGCACTGTGCGAGCGGCTCATCGTGGTATCACGCGGATCGATCGTCGCCGAGGGCAAACCCGCAAGCGTCAAGCATCGTGCCGGGGTCTTCCGGGTTACCGAGGTCGAATTGATGGGAGTGGAGCCGCGGGCGCTGGCATCGCTGGAGGAAATCGACGGCATCACCCATGTGCACGTTCAGGCTCTTGGCACGCATCAGGTCGTACAAATCCAGTCCAGGGCGGACACCGACTGCATGCCGGCGGTCATGCAACGGCTCGGGCCGGTTCAGTTCAACCGGATCGAAACCCGTGAGCCGACTCTGGAGGACGCCTACGTCGCACTGATCGCACCCGGGGTGGCGAGCCGATGACGAAGCTGCGGTTCCTTTACACCTCCTGGCTTGTGCACTTGCGCCAAATCAGCACTATGAAGGTGTATGTATTTGACTCGGTCGTCCTGCCGCTGATTTTCGCCACGATCGTGGCGCGGCTGGCCGCCCGGTCCGGCAGCCCGGCCACCATCACCACCGCGACGCTTGGTACCGCGGTGATGGGCATGTGGGTGACAACCCTGAGCGGCACCGGCGGCTCGATCAGCCGGCTGCGGGTCATGGGTCTGCTGGAGCCCATCGTCGCCGCACCGACCCCGCTGAGTTGGGCCTATGCGGGAAATGCGTTGGCCAGTTCCACACTGGGCATCTACTCGGTGGTGGCCACGCTGCTGTGGAGCGTCTTCGGGCTCGGCCTGGATCTGCGGATCGGATCGCCGGCCGCGTTGGCGTTAGCCGTGATTGTCATGGTGTTCGCCACAGCGGCGCTCGGTGTCGTGCTGTCGGTGTCGCTGGTGATGAGCGCTCGGGCCCAGTCCATGAGCAACCTGCTGGAGTATCCGATGTGGATTCTCCTCGGTGCGGTGGTGCCGTTGAGCTTCCTGCCCCGCTGGGCGGAGCCGCTGAGTTGGCTGCTGGCCCCATCGTGGGGAATGCGCGCCATCCAGGCCGCCGTCGCCGGCGACGTCGCCCGATCGATGGCGATGGTATCGATTTGTGTCCTGGTCACCGCCGCCTACTGGGCCATCGGCGCGATGCTGCTGCGCTGGGTGGAGAGACTGGCTCGCGAGAAAGCAGTGCTGGCGTTGTCATGAAAAAAGTCAGAGCCTACGTCAACAACGGATTCCTTTCCTACCTCGGCTTGTTCCCGTGGGCGACCAAACGCCTGATCCTGCCGACCCTGGTCCTCAACCCGATCCTTCAGCTGATCGCGTTCACCCTCGTCGGCGTTTACCTGGGCAGCCAACCCGCGGGCTTCTACGCGGTCGGCAACGCGGTGCACGCCACCGCCCGAGCGGCGATCTTCGCCGCCACCGTGGTGGTGGCGGCGGAGCGGGTCAACGGCTCGTTGAGCACCCTCGTCGCGGCGCCGACGTCAATCCTTGGCACCTTCGCCGGCAGGCTCATCCCGCCGTTGCTGACCGGGCTGTTCTCCAGCTTCGTGATGATCTCGCTGGCATTGGTGTTCACCGATGTACCGTTCTCCCCGGACCGGCTGCCCGTGGTGCTGCTCGCCATCGTCGCGGTGTCGGCCAGTTGCAGTGCGTTCGGGCTGGCCCTCGGCTCGGTGGCGCTTTATTTGCGAGATGTGTACTTCCTGCCCAACATCGCGGTCTACGGCATGATGCTGTTCTGTGGAGTCAACCTGGCATCAGACACCACTACGCCGTTGCTGACGATGATCGGTGACGTCCTGCCGTTGACCCACGGGTTGTTTGCGGTCCGGGAGGTACTCGCGGGCCGGGCCTTCCCCTTGGGCGCCGTAGCGACGGAGCTGTTCATCGGTGTGTGCTGTGCCGCGGCGGCGTGTGTACTGTTGCGCTTCTTCGAGCGTCGGGTACGTATCGCGGCAACCCTCGATTTGGCGGGCTGATCACTGTGGACAACACGGTTCTCGTGCTCAATCGACACCCGTATGACTGGCTTTTCGACGGGGAGCGCTGCCTGTTCCCGATGGACATCGCCCGACCTCTCCTAGTAACGAACTTCTATGGGGTGACCGGACATCAGCCCGCGCTTTTCCCGGAGACCATGATCTGTGACTTTCTTGATGACGGTCAGATCGATGCGGTGGTCGAGTGGCTGCATCACGAGCACAAGCTCAGCCGGGTGATCGCCCTGCATGAAAAGTCCCTGCTGCACGCGGCGGCCCTGCGGTCCCGGCTCGGCATCCCGGGTATGCCCTACGAGACGGCTCTGCTGTTCCGGGACAAGGTGGCCATGAAGACCGCGGTGCGGCAGGCCCGGGTGCGGGTGCCCCAATTCAAACCGGTGGACAGCGCCGCGGATCTGGTGGCGCCGGCGTGGCCTGAGGGTGCGCGCAAGGTGCTCAAGAGCCGCTACGGTGTGGGCGGCGACGAAGCGTACATTGTGGACAGTCTGGCCCAGGCCAACGCGGCCTGGCAACGGGTATCCCCCGCGCCTGGGCGCTATGAGATCGAAGAGTATATCGACGGCGTGATGTACCACTGCGACGCGGTTGTCAGTGATGGTCGCGTGCACTTCGCCAGTGTCTGCGAGTACTTCGCCAAGCCTGGTGACTTCGGGCCCGGCCGGGTCGGCTCGAGCGTCCTGCTGCCAAGCGGGCCGTTGCGGGATCGGATCATCGAGCTCAACGCCGTGGTGTTGAACACGCTCGGAATGTGCGACGGAGTGACCCACCTGGAAGTGTTCCATACCCCGGCCGACGAACTGGTTTTCTGTGAGGTCGCGGCGCGACCCGGAGGCGGGGGCATCGATCGCATCAACGTCCTGGCCTATGGCGTGCACCTGGTGGAGGCGGCGCTGCGGCTGGAGGCAGGCGGCGAGCTCATCGACCTGCCCCGGCCGCCATCGCCGGATACGATCTACGGCACCATCGGGTTCTACCCGGACCCGGGCAACCCCGGCGGAATTGAGTCACACCGATTCGCTGAACTCGGGATCGCGGAGCACGAGCACTACGATTACGCGGGCATCGTTGACGGCAATCCCCGTCATTGCACCGATTACGTGGATCGATATGTGCTGGCCGCGCCGGACCGGCCCGAATTTCGTCGACGATTCGAAGCGATCAGGCAAGAGTACATTCGCCATTGAGTCTCGACTTCGACTGCTGCCCGCGTGGTGTCGCGTTGCCTGATGTCGCCGTCCGCTATAGAGTCCGAATTAGGCTAATTGCCCTGATTCAGCTGATGGGACACTACCCGGGAGCGACAGTGACCGAACAAGCAGTGCAGATCTTCTGGGCCCCGGCGGGGTCCACGATGCCCTCGCTCGGATCGCGGGCGCTGCTGGACACGACCGACGGCGATACCCCGAACCTGCGCATGCCGGTCCGGATGCTCTCGGTCGACACCCCGGAGGTCACCGCCCGCACCGAGGAGCGGGCCCGCGAGATCGACCACAACTTCCAGCAGCTGGCCACCTGGATCCGTGAAGGCCAGGCACCGATCGACGCCCGGCTGGCCGAGTTCATGCTGCCCAAGCTCGATACAGGCAAGGCGGGCACGCTGCAATTCGAGCAGGGGCAGGCCGCGTCGGTGTTCGCCAAGCAGAACATGGAAAACCGGCTACTGCGCCCGGACGGTACCAAACGCAACCTGTTCATCCGCACCGCCGACGCACCCTTCGACGACAACTCCCGCCTGCTGGCCTACCTCGCCCCGACCTTCTCCCGGGCAGAACTGGCGCAGCTCACCCGCCAGCAGCGGTCGACGTTCAACCTCGACCTGGTCACCGCCGGGCACGCCGCGCCGTTCGTCATCTACCCGTCCATCCCCAGCGCACCCGACTTGGCGCTGCTCATCCGCATGGCCACCGAGGCGCGCGCCGGGCTGCGTGGCATATGGTCGCAGCCCGCAACCCTGCTGGCCTACGAGTACCGCGCGATGGAAAAGCTGTTCCACATCACGCGCAAGAAGGTCTCCGGCCAGCTGGAGGATCCGGACAGGCTGTTCTCCTGGCGCGAGCGCTACTGCGCCGACATGACCACTCGCGTGTTGCACGACCCCGACGACTACTTCGGCATCCAACCCGAGCACCGGCTGTGGATCTGGCCCGACGACCTCAACGAGGCCGTCGCCCGGCTCAACCTGAGCCCCGCGCCGCGGCTCGCGGCCGCGGAATGACACCGAACACATGCAGCGTTTAGCCGCGCAGGCGAGCGAGCGCGGCAAGCAGGTCCAGCCGCTGCTGGGGCGTCAGCTCGGCGAACAAAACGCCGGCCCGGGCGTTGGTGTCGTCTTCTATCCGGTCGCGCTCGGGACCGGGCGCCATGGCCTTGATCTGGGCCGCGGTCAGCCCGGCGCTGGTCCAGGCGGCCACGTGCGCGTCGGCGCGGTGACACCGCACCGCGCCGAGTTGGTTGAACAACGCCAGGCCAGGTGACGCATCGGCGGGTTGGTCGGGCGGGATGAGCGCGGCGAACAGCCCGCCCGAACCCGGCTCGGCCGCGGCGATCAGCCGGTCCCACAGCTCGATCAGACCGGGCAGCGACCGGTCGTCACCCCACAGCCGCGCCACGGCTGATTGGTAGCAGGCCGTGAGCTCGTCGAGCAGGTGGCGGCACCGGTCGGTGGCGATCAACGTGTCGCCGTCCACAATGATCAGTCCGGCCTGGACCTGCTGGTCGATCTCTCGGCGCAGGCGGTCGCCGGGGTCGGGAAAGTAGCGCAACAGCGCGGCCACCGCGGCGACTGGCACCGGTCGGATCGGCAGCGCCAGCCGCAAGGTGAGGTGGAAGCCAAGGTCGGGCAGGCCGTAGCGGTCTCGCACCGCGACGGCCGGCCCGCCGTCAGAGCCGATCGCTCCGGCCGCCACATGCACGCCCGTGTGCAAGCGCTCGATGACCGGAGCGAGGAGCGCGGCGAACCTGGCTGTTGGCAGATCGGTGGCGTCGGGCACGGGGTGATCGTAGCCCTGGCGATCACACGGTTGCGGGTGCCGGTCTCTGGCCGCTGTCGTCCACGCCGGTCTTGGCGCCCGTGCGCAAGGCGGCCGTCGCCAGATCCGCTTGGGGCACAAGGTCTTTGACATAGGCACCGGCGGCGGGCAGAGCGGTCAACATAGCCGCCCAGCGGCACGGCGGTGTCGGCGCCGTGGGTTTTGGCCGTCGCGACCATTACGTTATTCGCGGCAAGGGCCTCGAGCGTGTGAACATCGTCGGCATGAACCGCCATGCGTTACGATCACTGTCGATTCTGGCCGTCTTTGGTCTGGCTCTCGTCATGATCTTCAAAGGGTACGATGCCGCGGTCATCACGGCCGTGGTAACGGCCACGGCGCTGGCAGCGGCCGATCTGGCAAGCCGGATCGGATCGGAAAAGAAAGGGCTCGAATCGGAGAAGAAGGGCCCGGACGCGCCGTGACTGCGCTAGCGATCTCCTTGATAGGTAGTTTCCGGCAGTATTACAGCGAAGTGCGGCGAGCGGCCGAGGTGTTCGTCAGCGCCAGCCTTGAGGTGCGGTCGCCCACGATTTGCGAGATAACCAACGAGGGCGCGCCGTTCGTGCGGTTCAAATCGGATCCCCCAAACTCGTTGGACCACCACATCCAAACGGCGACCTTCGACAAGATTCTCTCGTCCGACGTGATCTACGTAGTCGCACCTAACGGCTACATCGGGCCGACGACGAACCTCGAACTTGGCCGGATCCTGGAGCGCGGCCTGCCGGTCTTCTATTCGGAACGGCCGCAGGACCTGCCGATACCGGTGCCTGACAGCACGGTGCACTCGCCTGGCAGCCTCGTCGACCTGCTCAAGCGCGAACGACTGCCCCGGCAGCGGGTCCGTCCATTCGCCGCGGCCGACCGGGTCGTGCTGACCGTGCGGGATGCGCGGCTACACGTACTTCTCGTCCGTCGCGGCACCGATCCGTATCGTGGCAAGCTTGCCTTGCCGGGCGGCTTTGTGCGTCCTGGTGAGAGTCTCGACGACACCGCCAGCCGGGAGTTCGCCGAGGAGACCGGTATCCCGAACGCCGACCTGCCACTGCGGCAACTCCACACCTACTCGGACCCGAAGCGTGACCCGCGCGGCATCGTGCACACCACCGCGTTCCTGGCCATCTCCGCGGCCCAGCCTGAGCCCGCGGGCGGAAGCGACGCGGAAAACGCCGACTGGGTGGAGATCGAACCGACCCTGCCGACACGGCTGGCCTTCGACCACGCCGTGATCCTGGGCGACGCCGTGGCGGAGGTGCGCCGGCTCGTCGAGTACACCCCACTAGCGCTGAGCTTCTGCCCAGACCTGTTCACGCTCACCGACCTACGCCGCGTGTACGAGGCGGTATGGGATGTCAAGCTCGACGCCGGCAATTTCAACAAGAAGCTGACCGACCCGCGCCGGGGACTTATCGAGTCGACAATCCTTGCCCGCCAAGGCGACAACGGCCGTCCGAGCAAGCTGTACCGGCGTGGACCGGCCTCACACGAGCCCTACATCTGGCCGCCGGTACTGCCACCGCGGCGTGTCGACTAAGCGGGCCTCGCAGCCAAGTCATTCGCTGAGGTCAATAAGCTCGTCGCCCGTATCACGGCCCAGGGTTACGTCGTACAACGACCATGCCAGGAGGACGAACGGCGCTCCTGGGAGAGAGGCTATCGCCACCGTCACAAGGGGGTCCAAGAGCCATAACAAAATATCGCGAAAGTAGAATCGCGGCTGGAACCCTGGAAGGTAGAAGTTGAACTCGCCCGTGGGCGGCAGGTAGGCAATCTCGACTGGTTGCTTACTCGTGCAGAGCACAAGCCGATCGGACTCGTACCAAGCCGGCTTGTGCTCGAGAACGCAGTTGTCTCGTACGAACTGTTTCAACCGACGATAGTCAAGGCGCTGGTTGGCGATGCTAGCCGGGAGGTTCGGCGAGAGTTGATAGGGTGGCATCTCGAGTCCATCGCCTATAAATTGGAATTCCTCCGCGGTGGCAAGTTCGTCGGCGACATCTGGAATCTCGCGGTGTGCCACGAACACCCAGGCGTGCATGCCCCGTTCGTCGATTGCCGCTCGGGTCTCGTCAACTCAGCCTGTTGACCGGCAAAGGAGTACCCCATCCAGCCGAGAGACAGGCAGGCTACGGCGACCAGCCTCGCGGTATGACGGGGCTCGGTGGAAGGACCGTGCTCCTCCGCAGCGGGAACATAGGCACGACTGGAGGGGACGGTTGTCTGGGGCCGCGCTGTCAAGGGCAGCGCCGTCAGGGCCTCACCGATGGTTGACAGCACGACGTCATCGCCCCAATAGTCGGCGTGCCCGTTCAGCCGCAGGTACTGGCGTGTACTCCGGTCGGCAAACGCGCTGTCGGGCAGCCTGAGCGACGTACCCACGTAATCCCCGGCCGGCCTTTCCGGCAGGTCTGCCCGACCGCCGCCATCATGTGAGGTCAGGCCTGCCCCACGGCAGCCAGATCCGCCGGCGTCGGGCCCGCCGGCCTTGGGTCGGCCGTGCCCCATGCCGCTCTCGAGGCTCCCCGCGCGCCCTGCGCCCCAAGCGAAACATCGCGGCATCCGCTAGAAGATCCTGACGACGCATGGTCGCCATCTCCGCCAGTTGTTGCGGCGAGATGATTTGCACGATGAGCCTCCTCGCGGTTCTGCTTCTCCTGGTCCTAACGGCCGGCCCGCCGGGAAGGAGATCCGTGACGAACCGGCCTGACCTGACGCTGATGAGAAGCGCCGGCCGGCAGCTAAGCATGATCACGAGGCGAGCCGTGATCGTTGCGCTCCTGGATGTAGATCCGGGCGGCCTTTCTACACTCACAAGCGCAACGATCACCCGAGGAGCCCACGCTCGACGCGGGCAACGGTGCGCCGGCGCCGAGCCGAGCCACAGGTCCCAAGCATTGCTTGGCTGTCCAGGGCCACTTAACGTTGATTTTCGCAGTGCCACTCACCAACAAGCTAGACCGAGCGATCGCGGCGGACGGAGATCAACGGGTTGCGGCAGGACGTGAACCGCTTGTCGCGCTTGGCAAAACAGCGAGGATGAAGAGCACTCAAGGACCGGCAGGTTCCACGCGGACGGCGCTGGATTTCTGTAAGACAACCGCTACTGACCGACATTGGTCAGGCAATCTACATTAGATGGTCGACACTCGCGGCATGAATCATGTTAGATCCTTCACCGTTGCGGTGGCCGTGCTGGCCGCGTTGACCCTGACGTCAGGCAGTGCCGGTGCCGCCAACTGGTTCACCGGCTCGATCGCCCCGGGCGCCTCGAAAACGTTCTACTGGAACAACGCCAATCCTCTCAACACTTCGTACGTTGTGGGGCTTGATCCCGTAGGGGCCACTATCGGCAACTGGTGCCAGGTCGAGGTGACGCGTTCGTGGTACCAGCAAAAGCCTGGCGGTGAGCGCGAGTTCTGGTTCACCATCACCAACATCGGCACGTTCAGCTGTGGCGCGAACATCCTGCTACGCCAGCTCCCGGTGGTCAACGGCGCCTCGCCAAGTGGCGCTCTGAACCCCGGTCAGAGCAAGACCACCAAGTGGAACAACGCCCTTCATGACCGGGCATACGCGATAGGTTTCTCACCGCAAGGTGCCACGAGCACGACGGCATGCCAGTTCGAGCTCATCCGCGCTTGGAGCGTGATGCTGGCCACCCCGACGGGCCCGGCCGAGCGGGAGCTCTGGTTCACCTACAAGAATGTGGGTTCGATCGCCTGTTCCGCCGATATTCAGGTGGGGTACAAGGATGTCAGCGACCCGATTCAGCTCTCCAACTTGGAGATCGGCGCGTCGGGGAGCTGGCATTGGAACAACGCCAACCCGCTTGACCGGGCCTACGTCCTGGACACCTCGACCGGTTTTACGACCGAGGGCAACGCCTGCGCGATGGAATCGACCCGTGGCTGGTATGTGCAGAAAGTCAATACCACGGGCACGACCGAGCGTGAGTTCCATTTCACCATAAGGAACGTGGGCACCCTCAAGTGCCCACCAGTCGTGCTGCTCGGCCCGGCCGACGCCTAAGTGTTCACCGGCAGCCCGGCGCGCCAGGCTGCCGGCACCCATGACGCGGATCACCGATTGCCGCGGCGCATGATCACAACAGGAGCTGGTCAACCAGAGCTTCCGGGTGGCTCAGGAACGGCGAGTGGTCGCTATCGAGATCCACCGCCGCGGCGCCGAACCGGTCGCGGAAGGTCTGGCGCGACCAGGCCGGGCTGAGCACCGCGTCGCGGGTGCACACGATCGAGCGGTACTGCACCTCGGGCCAAGCCTCAAGCGGACAGGTTTCGCCCATCACGGTCCAGTACTGCCGGCGCAGCCGGGCGACCGCCGCCAGCGCCAGCTCCGGCGGCGCGTCGGCGTAAAACCGCGCCATCGCCTTGCCCGCCTCGACCCACGACGAGGAGCCGTCGCCGTGGTCGACCTGCCCATCCGACAGACCACGCAGGATGATCGTGCCACGGTCCGCGGCGGCGATCTGTGTGTTCCAGCTCGACCCGATCAGCGGCAACAGGCCGGCAACGAACACCACCCGTTCGACCCGGGCCAGCCGGTGCGCAACGACCGGAGCCACCAGCCCGCCCATCGAGTGACCGACCACGGTGACCGCGCCAATCCCGACGCCGTTTGCGGCCCTGTCCACCGCGTCGAGCACCACCTGCGCCGCAACCGAAGCGTCGGCGTCGGCGGGCAAGGTGACCGCGATCGCACGATATCCGTGCCGCCGCAACTCGGCGGCCACCAGGTGCCAGTGCCACCCGGTGTGCCAGGCGCCATGCACCAGCACGTACGTCATCCTCACCCGGACACTGTGGCACCAAAGCCCGGCCCACCACCAGAAGGTCAGGCGCCGCCGGGCGGTCGATGGCTTTCACCGCCGCCGCACGCGCAGCACGCCGGTCAGCATCGGGAGGGTGAACTCGCCGCGGGCGGTCTCCGGTCTGCTCGCCAGGAAAGCGCGGATCCGGCCGAGCGTGGCCTGTTGTTGCTGTTCCGGCATGACCAGCATTCCCGCGCGCGTCGTGAGCGTCGCCACGAGGGACTCGGCGGTGCGGCGCTGCCCATGGGGGAACTCAGCCTGCACCGGCGAGCCGAACTGGGCGACCTGCCCAATGTTCTGGCCAATGCTTGGAAGGTGCGCGTTCGCGGTGGCGGCGCGCCAGCTGCTGAGCGTGTCACGCGGGCCAATGGCCGCGCTCCCGCTGACCCGCTCGAGCCCGGCAACCCATCCGACCCGGTTGTCGACGACGTTCCACAGGCCGGCCAGGATGCCCTCAGGTACAAGGACTCTGGCTATCTCGGGTCCGGCGACCGCCATGTCGAACCAGTGCAGGGCGTTGCCGGCCAGCACGGCATCGACGCACGCAGCCGGCAGCGGTATTGCTTCGGCACTACCCGACAGGGCATGCACAGCCGGCAGTGCGCGGCGCAGCTCGGTCAGCATCGCCGGGTCGGGCTCGACCGCGATGACTTCGGCGCCCAGCGCGACCAGCGTGGCGGTCAGCTTGCCGGTTCCGGCACCGAGGTCGAGCACTCGCGGGCCGGGCGCGGGCTCAAGCGCCCAGCGCACCGCGGCCTGCGCGTAGTCCGGGCGGTGCTGGGCGTATGTGGTCGCCGCCGCGCCGAACGACGAGCGGTGAAGTTGTCGTTGATCCTGTTCCACGCGGTGACCTTATCTGTCCGGCACTCTCATCGACGCGCCCGTGAACCCCCCGTCGGCGAGCCCGCGGGCTTTCGACCGGTGAGGTGGATAGGCCATCATGGGTTCCATGATCGTGTGGATTAACGGGGCATTCGGAGCTGGAAAGTCTACGGTGGCCGCGGCGCTGCTTGAGCGGTGCCCGCAACTGCGGCTCTTCGATCCGGAGTACGTCGGCTACGTACTGCGTGAGTTCGTCGACGTGCCGACCGGAGATTTCCAGGATCTTCGGCTGTGGCGTTCGCTCACCGTGGAGTTCATGGACGGATTGCTGCGGGAGTATGGAGGGTCTCTTGTGGCTCCCATGAGTGTCCTGGATTCCGCTTACCGTGCCGAGATCCACGGAGGGCTGCGTGAGCGCGGCTATCAGCTACACCAGGTGATCCTGACCGTCCCGGCACAGACACTGCGCGAGCGCATCGACGGTCAGGTCGAGTTGCGAAGCGCTGCCACATGGCGCAAGGAACGCATTGACCGGGCCGTGCGGGAACTATACGGGCTCTGCGACATCGAGCCGGACACCATCGAGATCGCCAACGACCGTGATCCCGCCGAGGTGGCCACGGAGATCGCCGCGCGCCTCGGGCTGGCCACGCGGACCACCATCGGCTAACTCCCAAGGGCCACAACAGGAAGTCACGCTGCTTCGGCGAGGATCTCGTGCAACTCGTCGTCCTGGAGTGCGATGGGATTGCCCTGCATGCTGCTTGATTTGGCGGCCTTGGCGACCACCTCGTCGGCCTGCTCGCCGCGAAGGCCGAACGTGTCCAATCCGGCAACGTTGAGCAACGCGACCGTTTCGCGGATCCAGGCCAGGCCGTCGTCGATCGACGCGTCGGCACCTCCGGTCAGCAACCGCGCCGCTTGCGCGTAGCGCTCCAGCGCGGGATTGCCCGGCTGGCGACGCCGCAACGCTCGCACGTTGACCTCCACTACCGGCGCCAGCAGCGCCGCGCAGGCCGCGCCGTGCGGCACATCGAACATCGCGCCCACGACGCCGGCGAAACCGTGCACCGCGCCCAGCTTCGCGTTGGCCAAAGCCAGGCCGCCCAGCAGGCTGCACACCGCCATATCGGTGCGCGCGCTCCGGTCCCCGCCATCGGCGTAGGCGCGGCGCAGCCCGGCCGCGGCGTGGCGTAACCCCTGAGCGGCCAGCGCGTCGGTCAATGGATTGGCCTTGATCGACACGAGCGGCTCCAGGCACTGTGTCAGCGCGTCCAACCCGCTGGCGGCGGTGACCTGTGGCGGACAGGAAAGGGCGAGCAGCGGGTCGACCAGCGCCACCCGGGGCAGCATCAGGGGGCTGCGAAGGCTGGCCTTGATGCCGTGCTCGGGCGAGACCAGCGTGGCGTTGGCGGTGACCTCCGCGCCTGTGCCGGCCGTGGTGGGTACCGCAATATATGACCGCGATGCCTGGGTAATCTTCTGACCGCGCCCGACCACCTCCAGGTAATCCAGCGGGTCGCCGCCGTTGCCCAACAGCATGGCCACGGCCTTGCCCAGATCCAGGACGCTGCCACCGCCGATCCCGATGATGATGTCGGCGCCGTACTCGCCGGCGACCGCCGTCGCCGCACGGGCAATCTCCAGCGTCGGCTCGCCGCTGACGGCAAAGGTCGTGTACGGCACGGCCAACCGATCCAGGAGCTCGGCGTGCCGCTGCGCCTGCGAGCCGGTGCACACCAGCGCCCGCGACCCCAAACCGCTGACGATCGAGGGCAGTTGCGCCGACTCGCCTGCTCCCACAACGATCCGGGCCGCGGTGGCGAACTCGAACGACGGGCCGGTCACGACGGTCGGCTCGCCCAACGCTCGTCCTCTTCGGGGAAAAGCGCCGCGAACTTCGTTGACGCACGTGGCCGTGCCATCATCGGCGCCACCGTGTCGCGCCAGGTCGCGTAGTGTTCGGTTTCCTTGTGCGCCGCGGCGGCCTCGACATCGCGGTACACCTCGACCAGGACGAAGTGTCCGGCGTCGGCCTCATCCTGGACGACATCGAAGCGCAGCACGCCCGGCTCCTTGAGCGACGCCTGCGCGTTGGGCAGTGAGGCGGCGATGAAGTCCTCAATGCGCTCCGTTATCACCGCGACGTCGACGTGAACGACCAACATGGGCTAATCCTGCTACACGCTGAACCGATGATCAATGAAGCTTTCCCCTCGGCTCAGCGCGTACCTCGACCCCAGCCGCGGTGAAAGGCTTTGTCTGTCGGGTTTCGGCGCGAGCACGTCAGTGCCGCATCAGCTTTGGTGGCCACGCTGCGTCACATGGGTTCTGAAGTCTTTCGTTTCGTTACCGTGCGGCCTCCGCAGGAGGTCGACAGTCTTAAGGCGTCAACCGACGCTTCCATCGACCTGGGCGTCTTCCTTACCCCGTTTGCCGACACGCTGCGGGCGTTGCGCGGGGACGGCGACCGGGTCGATATGATCAGCACCGCGACGGCGTTCGTCAACTCGACGTCGTTTGTGGACTCTCCGCGCAAGCTCGACGAGGATTATGTGGAGTTTGGCGTGGCCGTGAAGGCTTTGTCGGATCAGAGTTTCTGGACCGGGGCGGGGCAGGCCTTCACCTCGATCTTCAAGACCAACCCGGCGGCGTTCGTGGCCACCGAGGCGTTCATCTCCTTCTACGGACGGGTTTCCGACAGCATCGTCGCCTCGATGATTGTCACCTCGGTGCCACCCAAGGTGCGGGCGCTTCTTACCGCGACCGCCCGGCTGCTGTTCCTGATCCGCCGGCTGGCCGCCAACAACCGCTTGTCCCGCAACGTTTTCCAGACCGCCCCGCTGGTCCTGCCGCAGGGCATCTTCCCGCTGCCGCCGGGTGGTTCCGCCGACCTGAGCCAGGCGCGGCGCGCCGGAGCGTTGGCGGCGCTCACCGAGCACGAGGCGCAGGCCCGCCGGAGCGAGGACCTGGCCAACCACCGCCGCGCCGTCAGGGAGCTGCTCGACGAGTTCGTCCGGACCGGGCCCGCGTCGACGGGCGGGCTCACCTTCGCCCTGACCGACACCTCCGCCCTGTCGGAGCCGACCAGGTCGGTCCTAAGTGGACTCGGGCTCGACGGCGGACCGATCGACGTGGCGAAAACCGTGGCGCTGCTTGAGCATAGGGCCGGATCGCTGGCTACCGTGAACGCGCCGGTCGGCACGCCGGGCCCGTGCCCGCCGGGGCCGCAGACCACGGTACCGGGCGACGGCGTGACCGTGCCGGAAGGGCACGGGGACGCGCGTATTCTCGGCATCGCCGACCTGATGGTGCTGGAGCAGGAGCTGCTGCGCTATGAACTCGGCGAGATCGCGCACATCGAGAACGTGCTCAAGTCCGAGACCCGTTCCCGGACCTTCAAAACCAGTACCACCACGGAGCAGACCGACATCACCGAGACCGAGACGACCGAGGAGAAGACGCAAGACCTGTCCTCGACCGAGCGTTTCGAGCTGCAGACCGAGTCCCAGTCGATTATCAACACCACCGCCAGCAAGGAGGCGGGCCTGACGATCCACGCCTCCTACGGCCCGTCGGTCGACGCCACCTCCAACTTCAACTTCTCCAGCAGCAGTTCGCGCCAGCAGTCGGAGAGCGCCTCGGCGAGCTTCGCCCGCGAGATAACCACCAAGGCTCAGGATCGCGTGCAGACCCGCACCCTGACCCGCCGGATCACCACTGTCACCAAGGTGGTCGAGGAGACGAGCCAGCACGGCTTCGACAACAAGTCCGGCAACGCCGACATCGTTGGTGTGTATCGTTTTGTCGACAAGATCTACAAGGCGCAGGTCGTGAACTACGGCAAGCGGCTCATGCTGGAGTTCACCGTGCCCGAGCCGGCCGCCTTCCTGCGCCACGCCCTGACCCGGCGCCCGGCCGATGGCGTGGCCGTGGTCGAGCCTGACCCGCCCGGCTACTGCCAGCCCGACGGCAAGACCTTCCTCCCGCTTCAGGCCACGGACATCGACCGTGATAACTATCTCTTCTGGGCAAGCAAATACGGCGCCGAGGACATCACGTCGCCGCCGTCGACCATCATCATCGCCTCCGGCGCGAAGAAGTCACCGGATCAGATGGCCGAGGCCGGCGACCGAAAGATCAGCTCCGATCTGTTCGACGTCGCCATCCCCGATGGGTACCTGGCCCAGAGCGCCGTCATCAACATCTACGGCGAGACGCAGGCCGGCAAGCATCAGGTCATCGTCCAGATCCAGGACCAGCAGGGAACATACATCGAGCCGGTCGACGACGGTGGCGTGTTCCCGCTCAAAGTCCAGCCGACCCCGGAGGTGACGGTCACCGTGAACTCGGTGGGCTTCCACAACTGGGAGGTGATGGCGCTGGTCTTCTGCACGCTGTCGGAGACGAAGTTCCAGGAGTGGCAGTTCAAGACATTCACTTCCGTAATGAACGCCTTCCAGGAGCAGAAGAGTCGCTTCGACCAGGCGGTGGCGGAGGCCAGGTTGCAGCGCAACACGGGCGTCATCGCCGGAATCAACCCGGCGATCAACCGGGAGACCGAGCAGACCGAGCTGAAGAAGGGCTGTGTCTCCCTGCTCACCGGGCAGCGCTTCGACCTCTTCGACGCTGTCGCCGCCAATGTGGCGCCTTTCGGGTACCCGGAAATAGATTTTGAAGAGGCCCGAGCCGAAGGACGCTTCATCCAAGCGTTCGAGCAGGGCTTCGAGTGGAACAACATGACTTATCTGTTCTATCCCTACTTCTGGGGACGCAAGCAGGACTGGCCGCAGGTCGCCACGCTGAACGATGACGACCCGCTGTTCGTGCGTTTCCTGCGGGCGGGTGCGGCGCGGGTGCAGGTGCCGGTGCGCATCGGATTCGAGCAGGCGGTGCTGACCTACCTGTCCACCGGCCAGGTGTGGGGCGCTGACGGCACCGTCGTCAACGCCGACGCCGACTCGCCGGACCAGGTCCATCTGTCCATTTTGGAGGAGCTCAAGAGCCAGCTGGGCAACAACAATGTGGAGGGTGTCGGCACGCTCAATGTCCAGCACAACAGCGCGAATGTCACGGGCAACGGCACGGTGTTCACTTCGGACGACGAGAACCGCCGTATCCGCATCGCGTTGAAGGACTACGTGATCCGGACGGTCGTCGACGCCCAGACCATAAAGCTGGCTACGAACTTCACCGGCGACAACGCCCAGAACATCGGCTACTCGCTGGGCGGCAAGCTCGTCGGTGAGGCGTGGGAGGTCAAGCTGCCCACCAACCTCGTCAAGCTGGACAACACGATGGAGATCGACGGATAGCCATGGCCGAGGAACCGGAACCCGGAATCACCATCGCCGAGACGACGGTCGCCTACGACCAGTTTCGCTTGGACCCCCACAACTACTCCGACGACGGCCAAGAGCCGTCGCCGGTGTGGGAGTCCTCGGAACGGCTGCGCGAGCTGGTGGACAAGGCAGACCCGAACGTCGGCGACACCGATCGCAAGTTCCTGAGCGAAGAGCTGCAACGCCAGCTGCGCATGCTCAGGGTGCTGGTGGAGTTCGTCAAGGTCACGCTCGCCGCCAAGGACAAGTCGGTGAGTCTCATCGTGCTGCTCTTCCCCGGAGAAGGCCGGGACAACACGGGAATCAAGGATCTCAACGACAAGGTTCTTGGCTACAAACTCACCAGTGAGTTCGTGGCGCTGCGGCAGCAGGCGATCCGGGACGTCTTCAAGGATTCCGGTTCCGGTCCCGGGTACGTCACTTCCGGCCAGGATTACAAGTCGGCATTCATTCTCGCCCGGGGCAAGACCGGCAAGGACCTCGCCGCGGATCTGGTGCTCCTGGACGGCAAGCTGCGCGAGCACCTGCTGACCGTGCTGGCCAAGGCCGAGGACGAGGCGAAGAAGGCCAAGGACACCAAGCGCCTCGACGCGATAAGGAAGCTGCAGAAGGCGCTCAAGGACAAGAAGTACCGCTTTGATTTCCTCGTCGGCATGAACACCATCGGCGTCGCCGGCAAGCCGCTGACGCAGGTGCTTCTGCTGATCACCGAGGCGGTCAAGGGTGCCGGCCTGGCGCGCTTCGCGGCCAAGGCACGCCAGGCCAAAAGCGGCCTCGGTAAGGGTCTGGGCGGCGGGCGAGGGATCGAAACCGTACCCAAGGGGCACGACTCCCGCGTCCGCGAGTACGTCAACGGCCCGTTCCTGAGGACCGCCAAGGCGGCCGAGGACATCAAGGACGCCGTGGTCAAAAGCAACTTGAACAACGTCTTCATCAACACCGTATGGACAAAGGCGTTCGCGGAGGTGCGCACCAACATTTTCCTCGGCACCGCCGACATGATCCGCGACGTTCGCAAGAAACTGTTGGAGCAGCCGCCGGCGACGTCAGGGATCAATTTCAAGCTCGCCGATCAGATAGAGCTACTGGAGATGTGGCTCGTAGCCCTGAATCTGATCGACTTCATCAAGGAATTCACCGCCGCCGAGGCGTTCGGGCCGACCCTCGACACCCTGCACACCGCCGGGATGAGGGCGCTGGCGAAGATAGAGGATCCGAACCGCGCGCCCATCGACTGGCCCGCCTTGACAAAACTGCTCACCCTCGACGTGCAGCAGCAGGACCCGCTCTCGGTGCTGGGCACCGCGTCGGAGTTCCAGTTCTACTCGCGCACTTCGGATTTCAGGCAGCAGATCATCTTCACCTTCGACGTGCGCGACCTCGGCGTGGATCTGATGACTTACTACGAGGTGGCCACCCGCGAAATCGTCTTCCGGGCGCCGAGCGGGACGACGTTGATGCGCCTGACCTTCCGGGCGACCGACCCGATCGTGCTGCGCAAGCGTTTCACCCACGCCAGCATCTTTGAGGTCTTCCGCAAGTACCACAGCAAGCTCGCCAAGGACGCTCAAGCCCAGGCGCACAAGGCTTTCGGCGGCGCCGTCGCGGTGGGCGAGCCGATGCCCGACTTCCGCTCCAGCGTCCGGGTGATGCTCGGCGGGGACGAGTTCTTCGTTTCCGCACACCCGCTCTACGCCGCGCACGTCCATGAGATCATCCGTGATCTCGACGCGATCGTGTTCGACGGGGACATCCCGCTCAACATGCGGGCCGGCGTCGCGTTCTCCAGCGCCGAGCCGCGGAAGGGGGCCCGCGGCCCCACGCAGAAGCGCAACAACCAGATCGCCCACGACCGGGCGATGAAACTCTCCGGCGACTCGGCCGGAATGCTCAAGCAACTGGAGCGGGCGCACCGGCGCATCGAGCTGCTCATCGAGAAGCTGGAGGCCAACGAAAAGAAGAAGGGCAAGGCGCCTGGGTACCGCAAACGCCTGGCCGAGTTGCGACTGCTCAAGAAATTCGCCCGGGTCCAGTACCTGCGGCCGGTACCGATCAGCGACGACCTCTTCGGCCGCCTGCGGCGTTTGCTCAAGGCCGAGGACCTCAAAGGCGCCGTGGCCACTGGCACCTTCGAACTTGTGGACTTCGACGGCACCGAGGTCGATGTCGGCAAGCTGCTCAAGCGGATACAGGACCTGGAGTCAGCGGCGCGAAGGGATGTCGGCTTGGACAACTTCCGCATCGACTTCCCCGACGTTCCGCCGTGGGTCCTCAAGCTCATCAACAAGATCTCCGACTTCCTGGACAAGATCGATGAGGCCGAGGAGAAGGAGAAAGCCAAGCCGAAAGTGGCAACCGCCTGAAATATATCGGCCTGGGGACGATCGCCATCAACCGCGGCGAACGTCCCCACGGCCCGTACCTGCTGTTGTACGCTAAAAAACCCGCACCAGCCTCGATGAAGGCGGCGACCATGGCCACCAACCCGATTCCCCCCGCGACACTGCCCCGGCCCCTGCCCCTTCTCGGGCACGCGCTCCGGTTCAAGCGCCAACCGCTGGAGTTCCTCGAATCGTTGCGCCCCTTGGGCGACGTCGTGGCGATCCGGCTCGGTCTCAAGCCTGCCTACGTCTTGAATAGCCCTGACCTCATCCGCCAGATGCTGGTGGTCGAGCCGCAGGCGTTCGGGGCAGGTTTGCTGCTCGAAAAGGTAAAGCCGTTCATCGGCAACGGACTGATCACGTTACGTGGAGCCGAGCACCGGCGTCACCGCCGGCTACTGCAGCCCGCATTTCATCACAGCAGTATCGCTCGCTATGTCGAAGTGATGCGCCGCTTGGCCACCGCAAGAGCCAGCTCCTGGCAAGAGGGTCAGCAGATCGTGGCCGACGTGGAGATGATGGAGCTGGCCACGGCCGTGGTTGGCAAGACACTGTTCTCCATCGACCTGGGCCAAGACGCGGTCGACGAGGTCGTCGGCTCGATGCCGATGTTGCTTGAGGGAATACGCAAACGGCTGCTGGCGCCCACCGACTTGCTGGAAAAGCTGCCCACCGCCGGCAACCGTCGCTTGAACGCGGCGATACGCCGGATACACCAGGTCGTCGAGGGCATGATCGCCGAGTATCGACGAACCGGAATCAACCATGGAGACCTGGCGTCAATGATGCTGACGGCCCGCGATGAGCAGACCGGTGATGGGCTCTCCGACCTTCAGGTGCGCGACGAGGCCCTGACCATGCTGGCCGCGGGTACGCAAACGACTGCCACCACCATCGCCTGGGCCCTGCACATCCTGTCGACTCACCACGACATACAAGAACGCGCCCATGCGCAGATCCGCGAGGTCCTCGGTGACCGCGCCCTGGCCTCCGACGACCTCGAGCGGCTCGACTACATCCGGCGCCTGCTGACCGAGACGCTGCGGCTGTATCCGCCCGCCTGGCTGCTGTCGCGTCGTGCCGCTTCCGAAGTGACCTTGGGCAATCACGTCCTGCCGCCCGGTGCCTCGATCCTGTTCTCTCCCTATGTCCTGCACCGCGACCCGAGCACGTATCCGGATCCAGAGGTGTTCGATCCGGATCGCTGGATACCCGAACGCGCCAAGTCGATTCCCCGGCCGGCATTCATCCCGTTTGGTGCGGGTAACCGCCAGTGCCTCGGGGAAGGATTCGCATGGGTCGAAGCCACCGTGGTCCTGGCCGTGATCCTGCAGCGGTGGCGGGTCCGGCCGGTGCCCGGCCAGATTATCCGCAAGGTCGCCTTGGCGACTCTCGTACCAAGCCGTCTGCCACTGCTCGTAGAGCGGGCCTGATCGCCATCAGCCTCCGAGCCGACTAATACAGTGTGTCAGGCTCGCGGTTGGTCCGGCGCGGGCGGCGGATGACCACGAGTAGCAGCACGATACCCGGCACGATCAGGGCGACCGCTCCGATGGCGTAGTCCCACGCCCGCGACCCGGTCACCGGTAACGTGTCTCGCGTGTCGATGACGATGGGCGCCGCCATCTCCGGTGTGGTTGCGCCGTCGCGCCAACTGATGTAGCCGGTCACGAGGCGACGCTGCGGGTTTATCCGAATTGTTATTTCGTACCAAGTGATCGCGCCGGCTTGGATAGGACCGGTGGCGCAGGCGTATTTGTAGGAAGACTCGTTGGGGTGCTCCCATCCCCAGCCGTCGGGCCATGGCCCCCAAGGGAAGCATTGGCCTTCGGTCACAGACTCGGCGAGGGCGTCACTGGGGAAGTGGATGTAGTGCGTGACCGAGCCCATGTTCGGTGTGATCGGCGGCAGGTTCGCCGGCCCTTGCCCGGCATTCTTGATCCCCACCCTGACTTTCACCCTGGTCTGGCCGGGAGCCTTCACCTCTGTTCCCATCAGGGTCAGCTTCGGCGGCTCCGTGATGATGACCACGGTGTGCCAAAATCCGGAAAAGACACCGTTCACCGTGGCGGTGACGGTGACCTGAGCCCGGCCGGCTTCGGCCTGACTGGTGAAACGGATCAGGGCCACGCTTCCGCTGTCCTGATCCACGTCCATCTTGCGGTGGCACGTGATGACGTTTGCCTCGGTGAGGCAACCTTCGGTGTCCGTGGTCACCTTGGCGATCGAGGCGGCGCCGGTGGCGTCCAAGCGCATCTCCACGTCGGCGCCCGGCCGGGGCTCCGAGGTCCTGATCTCCACCCAGTCGCCGTGGCTCGACTCACCCGCGGTCACGAGCACTTCGGAGGGAAAGAAAATCTCGACCGGGGCGGCGGCTCCGGCCGTTGCCGGCGGTGAGGCAACAAACAGTGCCGCAAGGAGAAACTTGGCGTCCATGCCAGCGACACCGGCGGCGCTCAGATCAGGTTCTCGGCGCCGCTGTCCGAAAGGCGACACAGCGGTGCACGGGGTCCCGCCGAGTGTCCTATATGGAGGATCGGGCCTCTGCGTCAACTTCTTTCTGCGTCAACTTTGAAGCCACGGTCGCCATCGAGGCTACCGGCGTGCCTTGGCCATTTGGGCGCGCATGTTGGGATCGAGTGGTGCCCGGTCGAGCAGCCAGCCCAGCCATTGTTCGAGGCCGGAGACGGGTCGCATCGAGCGGGGTACGCACACGAGGCGGCGCGGTCGTTGCAGGACCTGCCAGACCGCCTCGGCTACGCGCTCGGCTGGGATCTTTCGTGGCTCGCGCGGTACCCGGTTGGAGCGCGCCGCCATGCTGTCGAAGAACTCGGTGTGGACGTCGCCGCAGCGCAGGAGGCTGACGTGGACACCGGTGCGGCGTAGCTCGCGGTGGACCGCGGTGCTGTATGCCGCGAGGAATGCTTTCGTGCCGGTGTACATCGCGAGTCCGGGAAAGTGCACATGCGCGCCGCCTGAGCCGATGTTGACGATGTGACCGGCGCCGGCCGCGAGCATGTGGGGCAGCACGAGGCCGCTGAGGTGGACCGGCGCGGCCGCGTTGAGCTCGATCATCGCGTGGGCGTCCTTCCACGGCATGGCGGCGAACGCGCCGTAGTAACCGTGGCCGGCATTGTTGACCAGTACGCCGATCGGGCCGAGGTCGGCGGCGATCTGCGTGATGACCTGCTCCCGGGCGGCCGCGTCGGTCAGGTCGGCCGGGTACGCGACGGCCGTGCCGCCGTTGCCGCCGATTTTCGCGGCGACTTCGGTGAGGCGGTCGGCGCGGCGGGCCACCAGTGCGACGGTGAGTCCGCCGCGGGCCAGGCGCAGTGCGGTTGCCGCGCCGATTCCACTCGATGCGCCGGTGACGACTGCGATGCGGCTCGTGCTGTGCTCGTTGCGTGGCTGGGGGTCGGGCTGGCTGTCGTGGCGTTTCATCGCGTATCTCCAAGGGGTGTTAGGCGGTCAGGATACCAGTAGAAAATTACATGTCGAAGTAGTCATGTCAAGTTTTATATGTTAGCTTCGTTCTATAGGCTTGCGGGGAGAGGCGGTCGGATGTCGCTGCGATACGCGTTGTTGGGGTTGTTGGCTGAGGAGCCGGCAAGCGGGTACGACCTGGCCAAGAAGTTCGAGCGCGTGCTGCAGCGCTACGCCTGGCACGCTCAGCACAGCCAGATCTATCCGGAACTCAACCGGATGGCGGCCGACGGTCTGATCACCGTGGTTGCTGAGGGCGCCCGAGGTCGTCGTGCGTATGCCATCACTGACGCCGGGCGGGCCGACCTGCGGCAGTGGATGCTCAACCCGCCCGACGTCGTCGTGGTGCGTAACGAGTTGGTGCTGCGGCTGTTCCTGCTGTCCACACTGGACCCTGCGGAGGCGCGCAGGCTGCTGGAATGGGGCGCCGACGCCAACTCCAAGCAACTGCAGGAGCTGCGGGCCAATGTCGCCGCGTTCGATGCGGCCGCCGACCTCGCCGCCGGACTGCCCCTGCAACGACTGGTCGCGGAGTTCGGGCTGCGGTCCTTCCAGCTCCTGACCGAATGGGCGCGGTGGGCCATCGAACGCATCGACCAGACCGACAAGGGGCAGACGGCAGACCCCGATGCCCGTCGAGACGGATAGCGCACGGCCACCGGGGCCCTTCTAGGCTGCTCGGCCCGCGGTCTGGCTGGAGCCGCTGTGCTGCAAGATTCTAGGTGTGACCCAGCTGGCTTCTTTCCTCGCCGAGTATCTCGGAGCCTGGCCCGACACCCCGGGACTGACTGTCATCGGATCCCAGGTGCGTATCCGCCCAGGCTGGGACGGCCGGGTACATGACGTGGTCGGCGTCGCCAGCCCGGACACGGCCGTGATCTCTGTGCCGCCCGGTGCTGCGGATTCGGTACGCGATCGGCTGCACACCTGGGAGCAGGCCGAGTCGATCCTGCCCAAGGCGCTCGCCCGCCAGGACAGCCCGGTGTACTACGGCGCTTTTCGTTGGACCTGCCGACCGGCCGACCTTCCCGATGCCGGGATCTGGATTCCGGTCGACGATCGACGCGTGCCGCCGTGGCTGCATCCTTTCGGCGGTGACGTGCTGATCACGCTGATCGACGGCGTGTATGCCGCCGGGGTCGGCATCAAGCGGCACAACGCTTCAGGCCTGGAGATCTCCGTGGGTACCGAGCCCGAGCACCGCGGCAAGGGCTTGGCCACCGGGCTCGTGGCGCAGGCGGCACGATGGATCCTGGCTCACGACGCGGTTCCGATCTATCTGCACGATCCGGCCAACGTCGCCTCCGACCGCACGGCCAACGCGGCTGGCTTCCCCGATAAAGGCTGGCAGATTCTCGGCATGGGGTAGATCACCGTCCGGCAGCGGGCGGCGAGTTCGTGCGGGGCACAGGTCAGGTCGCAGCGTTGATTAGTGATGCCAGTCGTTGCGTCGCGAAATCCAGCTCGTCGGGGGTGTTGGCGGCAAGCAGCCAACCGGCATCAGAACACGACCACCGCGCCCTACGCGGTATCGAGGCGGTCCAGCGCCTACAGTGACCATTCCTGCCCTCGGCCTGCTGCCGCAGTAACTTCCGCGCGTCGTCAACGTCCAATGTGTACAACAGGAAGCGACACGGCAACCTCCCGCGGATACCGCACACACCTAGATATTGACAGGTAAATTTTGTCATGTCATCTTCTCCCTATGACGTGGATTCTGCTCACGGTGGCCGGCGTGATCGCCATCGTGATCGCCGCCCTGCTCGGGTTCGTCGTGTTGCGTCGCCGCAAGGTCGCGCACCAGCTCACCCTGCCACCGTCGGGAATAGATGAACGTGGGTACGTGCGGATCGGTGGGGTCGACCATTGGGTGCAGATCCGGGGTACCGACCGGGCCAACCCGATTCTGCTGATGCTGCACGGTCACGGCGCCTCGATGATCCCGCTCACTCCCCTGTACACCTCATGGGAGAGGCACTTCACCGTGGTGCAGTGGGACCGGCGCACGGTCGGGCGGACCCGCCGCGCGGCTCGCCGCTCCGGCGACGCGGACTGGACGTTTGACCGCTTCATCGCCGACGGCATCGAGCTTGTCGAGCACCTGCGCCAGCGGCTGGGGCAGGACCGTGTGGTGCTCGTGGGGCACTCCCAAGGCACCGTGATCGGCGTCGGCATGGCCCGCCGCCGACCCGACCTCTTCCACGCCTACGTCGGCATGGGTCAGATGGCGGACATGGCGCGCAACGAAGCGATCGCCTACGAGCGGGTGCTCGCCCAGGCTCGGGCGGCGGGCCGGCACAAAGTGGTCGAGGGACTCGTCAAGCTCGGCCCGCCGCCGTATGCCGACCGGGCGACCTGGATCCGCCGGCTGCGCTACACCATGACCATCGACCCGGAGGGGCGCGCCTGGCAGAAGGTCGCGATAGCCCGGCTGCTGTTCATGCCTGGACACTCCGTAAGGGACATCTTTGGCTGGTTCACCGACGTCATGGCCTTCCCTCAGCATCTGTACGAGGAGACGATGGCAGTCACACCTGAGACTCTCGGCACCCACTTCGAGGTACCGGTGCTGATCCTGCAAGGTACGCAGGAAACGTACGCCATTGCGGAATTGGCCCAGGAGTACCTCGAGCAGATCGAGGCACCCGCCAAGACATATGTGCCGCTGCACGGATTGGGGCACTTGGCGCCCTTCCTTGCCCCTGACCGGATCCTGGACGAACTCACCGCCGCCTTGCCGGCCCGCATTCGACCGACCTGCGGTTGACCGGGGATGGTTGATCTAGCATTTTTGGGGAAAATGCTGCCTCCCAACGACTTTAGGCAGCATTTTCGGGGAAAATGCTAGATCAATCGATCATGACCTTACTGGTACCAGATTCTTTCCGCCTTGGCCCGGCCGATGCCCGTCACCCGGGCCGGCGCCCGGGCAAAGCGGCGCGTTGCCGAAAGGCGTGCTCCCGCTGCCCTCGGCGAGGAAGAAGTAGGCCAGGTTGCCCACGCCCGACGAGTAGTGCACGTCGATCCCGCCGATCCCGGCGTACCAACAGTTCTTTGACGCACCGTCGAGTTTGGGATCGTGCATGTACCGCAGCAGGACGCTTTAAAACTTGCCGACGATCCGTCAGCGAACCGTCCAACGCCATCTTCTGGTACTTCCCTACGGCGCGGTACGACGGCGCGGTATACGGCGGCGTGACCGTCTGGTAAGAACATCGGTTGGGACATGGCCGGCCGGTAGTCGCATCGGCCGGCCTGGCGGCTCTTTCGACAAGGACACCATGCCCGAGCTACCTGAGGTCGAGTCGGCCCGTCTGGTCATCAAGCAGACGGCACTTGACCGCCGTATCGAAGACGTCGACGACAGCGACACCCACGTGTGCCGGCCACACGCGCCCGGCCAGATCCGTAGTGCCCTGCTGGGCCGCCGGCTGACCTCGGCACACCGGCGTGGCAAAAGCATCTGGTGCGAGACGTCCGGCGTGGGCCGATCGCGGCGACCCGGCCCCACGCTCGGCATCCACCTCGGCATGACCGGCCGGGTGGTCTTCGCCGACGGCCACGGGCAGGAGGTGGACGGCGGCGACTACTGGCAACGCGGCCGGGCGATCGGCGACCACCGGTTCGCTCGGTTCTGGCTGAGGTTCGCGGGTGGGGCGTTCCTGGTGCTCGTCGACCCGCGGCGGCTGGGCCGGGTACGCCTCGATCCGCCAGTAGAATCGCTCGGACCTGACGCGGCTGAGATCACGCTCGATGAGTTCCGGGCACTGATGGCGCGTGGCAGCGCGCCGGTGAAGGCACGGCTGCTCGATCAGGACTCGCTCGCGGGCGTCGGCAACCTGCTCGCGGACCAAGCCCTGTGGCTCGCGAAGATCAACCCGACCCGGAGCGTCAACGAGCTTTCGCGCCCGCAGGTCGACCGGCTGTTTCGCGCCGTTCGGCGCGCCGTCGGCTCGGCTTCGGCGGACGGTGGCGTGCACACCCTTTCGATGGTCGCTTCCCGTACCGCCAACGCTGTCTGCCCCCGGTGCGGCGCACCGATGAACGCCGGCAAGGTGGGTGGCCGCACGACGTGGTGGTGCTCGCGAGAGCAGGCCTGAGCCGGGCGCCGTGGCCTGCCGTCACACGGCCGGCAGTCCAGCAAGGCGCTCAAATGCCGACGGTGGTGGACCGTTCGCCAGCCGACCGGCGATGAGCTCAGCGCATTCCTGCGGGCCAAGCACCGACGTATCAACTTCGAGATCATAAAGGCCTGGCGCATGGACCGCCTCATGCCATCGACTCACCGGATCCCGTACCGAGCCACCCTGGTTGTAGCCCACACCGCCCCAAGTGGCACGGCGACGCTCCAGAGCAACCTCAACCGGACACCGCACCCCGACAAACAACACCGGTAAGCCCTGAAGTTGCCGGGCACATATGCCCAAAATCCCCAGCGGCACCGAGTAATCGTCATGGTGCACCGCGTCCACGACGACGTTGATGCCCAGCCGGCTGTGCGCCGCTATCGCCTCATACATGCCGCGATACAGCCTCACCACCACCGGCTCCATTTCGGGATACTCACCTCCCGGCCGAAGTCCGATCCCGGGCTGGAAGCGCGCCGGGGTCATTCGCATGAAATGGTCGACCCCCAGGTTCATCCAGATGCCCTCGAACCGTTCCTGGATCGCGGTCACGATGCTGGACTTCCCCGAGCGCGGCGGACCATTGAGGATCACGATCTGGCCCGCCGTATCCAAGTCGATCATTGCTCGGTACCTCGCACTCATCCGGCTAAACCTGATCTTGCAGTTGTTGGTGTGATAAGTGTGCATGCCAACTTCTTCTCCGGCCACGGTCTGCGCGTGGTCTCATCGGAGCAGTGCAATTCCCAGGTACTTGACCGGCCCGGCACGACGTTGAATGGCTTGCGGGGCTGCATGGTCGGGGCGGTCGAGTATGACTGGCATCCACGACTGCGCCGCCAAGCGGAGGCGGTGGTGGCCGCGGGCGGCACGGTCACAGTTGTCGCTTTGCGTACCGCCGACCAGCCCGCGGCGCAGACCGTCGACGGAGTGCGAGTCGAACGCCTGCCGGTAGCCAAGTATCGCGGCGCGTCGGTCCGTGCATATCTTTGGTTGTACTGAAGTTCGCTGTTCACGCGGCCTCCTGGCTGGCCCGCCGGCGCCATGGCACTTCCCGTCGTATCAACCGACGTAGGCGACGTCGCTGTCCCTGGACGCCCATAGCCGCACGCATACTCGAGGTGTACCACGACATAACCCGAACACGCGCACCATAAGCCGTGGGTTGTATGCCTCGCCCAGGCCGTTCAAGCCATGACGCCTTGGCTGGCCAAAAGATGTTGCAAGCGGAGCAACTTTGTTGATGCCGGATACGTGACACAACTGAGCGATGTGATTGGTGTGGTTACCGATATGTACAGCACACGCTTCCACCTGTCGCAGCAGGCGCGACGGGGCATGCTCGCACTGGGCGCCTGCTTGTCGGAGCGCCGCCTTGCCTGGCTGCGCAATGGTCTGGGGAGTCTGGAGCAAGGCCACTGGCTGGCCCGGCATGGATGGGTCCCCAACGTCAAGGATCGGTTCGCCGTGTTCACCGCGGCGCTGGATCTGGTGAAGGGCCACCGCCCGCTCTATCTGGAGTTCGGAGTCTACAAAGGACGGACCATTCGCTGGTGGAGTAACAATCTGAACTGCGATCAGGCACGGTTCGTCGGGTTCGACACGTTCACCGGGCTTCCCGAGGACTGGCGCCACGACGCTCGGCGCGGCTCGTTCAACGCTGGACAGATACCACTGATCGACGATCCTCGAGTGTCGTTCGTTCGCGGCCTGTTCCACGAAATCTTGCCGGACTGGACCCCGCCCGATCACGATCAGCTGATCGTCAGCGTCGACTGTGACCTGTACACCAGCTCACGTGAGGTACTCGACTGGCTCGACCCGCATTTGAGCCCCGGCACACTGGTCTACTTCGACGACCTCTTCGAGCGAGACCACGAGCCGCGAGCCATGACCGAATGGCTGCAACGGCATCGCCATCGCGTGCACCCCCTGGTCATGGGCCGCTGGGGACATCACCTGCTGCTGGAATACCGATGAGGCGAACCGCTCGCTCGCGTTGAACAGTCCAGTGCGGGTTCCATATGACACGCGGCGGTCCCGCGCGAGAATGATTGCCAGCATTGCAATGTTGGTCGAGTCGATCGATCGGCTTGTCGCCCGGACGGTATCTGTGTTGCGACGCCGGTTATCCGGGTGCGATGCCGATAGCCGATCGATTAGGGTAACTTCGGTGCGGATCTTGTTCAGTTTCGTCGGTGGAAACGGCCATTTCGAACCGCTGATACCGATCGCCAGAGCCAGTATGGCCGCCGGACATCCGGTCGCTTTCGTCGCCCAGCACTCGATGACCGATGCTGTCCGTGACGTCGGGTTCTCCGTTTTCGCTGTGGGCGAGGCCCCGCAGCCGCCGGCCCGGCAGCCGCTGGGCGCGCTGGACATGGAGCACGAGCTGCGGGTGGTGCGTGAGGTCTTCGCCGGCCGGATCGCGACCGGACGGGCCCGGTTCTGCCTGGATCTGGCGGCCAGCTGGCGGCCGGACCTGATCGTCTGCGACGAGATGGACATGGGCGCGATGCTCGCCGCCGAGCGGCTGGGCATCCCGTACGCGAGTGTAGTGGTGATAGCGGCCGGCGGGTTCGTGTGCCGAGCGGGGGTCAACCAGCAGTTGGACGCGCTGCGCGTTGAGCTCGGCCTGCCACCGGATCCCGAGCTGAAAGCCCTTGGGCGGCACCTGGTACTCGAGCCGGTGCCGCCAGGCTTCCGCGATCCCGGTGACCCGCTGCCGGCCACCGCTCGAACGATCCGGCCCCGGGTACTCGAGGAGCCCGTGCCGCCACGGCGGCCGGCCACGGATCGGCTGACCGTGTACTTCACCCTCGGCACCATCTTCAACTTGGAATCCGGTGATCTGTTCGAGCGGGCGCTCGACGGCCTACGCACCCTGCCGGTCAATCTGGTGGTTACCGTCGGCCGCGACATCGACCCGGCCGTGTTCGGTCCGCAACCCGAGCACGTCCGCATCGAGCGGTACATCCCACAGCCCGAGGTGCTCGCAGTCGCCGACCTGGTCGTCTCGCATGCCGGCTCGGGGACCGTGCTCGGCGCGCTCGCCTACGGCTTACCGATGGTGCTGCTGCCGATCGGCGCCGACCAACCGCTCAACGCTGACCGGTGCGCGGCGCTGGGCGTGGCTCAGGTGCTGGATCCGGCGCGGGCGACACCTCAGGCGATAGCCGAGGCGGCCGCGGCGGTCCTCGCCGAACCGACCTACCGGGCGGCCGCCAGACGATTGCAGATGGCCGCACTCGCACTGCCGGGGGCGCAGGAGGCGGTACGCCTACTGGAAGGGCTAGCCAGGCTGGATCGGGTTTGAGGGAAGCGTTATCCGCTGACCGCCGCCAATTCGATTGACCCACAACCGTGGATGGAACGGGTGGGTGCCGTGCTGGGCCCGCCGCGAGCGGGCACCCGAGCCGTTCGCGGGCTTGCGGCCATCCCCGGGTCCGCGGCCCGGGTTCTACCTGCCCAACTTCCTGCAATGTCAGCCGGCGCTCAACTTCGGCTACGCCCGGGCTCATCCCGATCAGCCTTGGCGGCAACCAACCGATGCCGCAGCGCCACGCCGCCGAATGGGTCAGCCGCACCTGTCGGTGCCCGCCGGTTTCCACGCCGACTTCTTCCTGCCCTTCAACGGTGACGCGTTACGGACATTGTGGGACAACGGTGCCGGGGTGGTTCGTGATGGCGCCAAGCCGTTCACGCATTTACGTCGACCCGGCCGGGCGGGGCTCACCCGTGACATTTCTGGCCGACTGGCAGAGGGCGCGCGCCGCGATCGACGGCCGCGGGCATCTGATCCTGCCAAGCTCCAATCACGACTTCTCGCGACTGGCCGCGGGCCGACGTGAAGTGGCAGCGCTCAAAGCCGCTTTCGCGCTGCTTTTGACGTGGCCGTCAATTCCCGCCATATATTACGGCGACGAGATAGGCATGCGATTCATTCACGACTTCCCCGATGTGGAAGGTAGCCGCCTCGGACCGCTCTACAATCGCGGGTTCCCGGACTCCGATGCAATGGGACCGCACGGCCAATGCCGGGTTCTCCACCGCCGCACCGGAGTGCTTGTACCTTCCGCTTGACTCATGCCCGGACCGGCCCACTGTGGCGGAACAGAAAGAAGACCCGGACTCTCTGCTTAGCACCATCCGGGAACTCGTGCGGCTGCGCCGCGACCACCTACGGGTTATCCCCGTTGATTCAACTGAAGTGATATTCGATTCCTATCCGCTCACGTTCTTGCGAGGTGAATTTCTTATCACCGTGAATCCGGCTGCCACTCCGGCCGGCCATCGGCTACCGTCCGGAACCTGGGAGGCCGTCCACACAAGCGGCACACGCATCGACATTGATAATTGTTTGCATGTTGACGGGATACGGATACGGTGTCTTTCAAAAGCAACACACACGAGAGGCGTACTCATGAATGACCAAATCGCGGCGGCCGAAAGTCTTCTGGAAGACATCCGCGAGTCCCAATACCGGCGGCTTATCGAGCAGAGCGAGCGCGCCCACCGGGTGGGTCGGGACCGGCGTAGCCACCTGATGTCGCTCGGCCAAATCCCGCCTGGGCAACAGCAAATGCAACCGATAAGCCTGACCGAGGCCGCGACGATCGTCCGCGACGCCGTCAGCCGCTCCCATCCGGCCGAGCTTGAGATCGTGGCTGTCCAGACGATCCGCGAGTTCGCGTGCAGGCTGACCGACGACGATGAGACCGCGGATTATGCGCGGGCGCTTAGTGATCTGGCTCTTGCATTGTCCATGCGCGAAGACCCCTCCGTTGATTAGCCGGCCTTCTGCGGACGGGAAGGTGACATTCCGGTGACATCACCACAGTGCATTCTCACCGTGTGTCGGGAATGGGACTCCAGTCTTGGCGGCGTGTCCACTGTGAACCGTGAGATATCCATTGCGCTGGCCGAGCATGGACACATTGTTGCCGCGCGCGTGGCCCACCCGAGTGAGCCGCATCAGTCCGTCACGCTAGCCGTCGCCCAGCGGGTGATCGGGATCGATGACGACAGATCCTGGCTGCACACCCCGGCGGGCCTGCCACCCGCGGTCGACATAATCATCGGCCACTCACGATTCTCCGGTGGTTCCGCGGCGGCGCTGCGCAATGGGCTCTACCCGAACGCTGTGATGGTCCACTTTGTGCACGCGGCGCCAGAGCAGCTCGCCCGGCTTCACAACAATCCGGACGTGGCGCGGCGCAATGGTGATAGCGAACGGGCGCTGATCGCCGGTGCGGACCTCGTCGTCGGCGTCGGGCCGCTTATTGCCGAGGAGGTCCGGCGACTGGCTCGGCAGGCAAGGCAACAACCCCCATGTGTACATGAGCTCATCCCCGGTATCGTGCGAGTCGAGCAGCCTGTGTATTCCAGCCAACCGGTACGCCGCTTCCATATGCTGCTCTACGGTCACGCCAACGAAGCGCTCAAAGGCATCGAAAACGCCGCCAGGATCACCAAGGCGCTGCGCGAACGAGGTTGGGACGTACAGTTGACCGTGCGTGGAGCCGAGCCGGAGCGGCAGAATCACCTGGAGCGAGACCTAAGCGACTTGGCCGGAATCCCCGTATGGGTCAAGCCCTTCGCCAAGGATCCGCAGGAGGTTCAGCAAGACCGGCGAGGCACAGATCTTGTGCTCGTCCCCTCCCCGCATGAGGCCTTCGGCCTGGTTGCCACGGAGGCGGTCGGATGCGGCATACCGTTCCTAGTAGGAAGTCACACCGGAGTGGGCATGTTCCTGTCGGACCAGGCTCGCGTCCCGCCCAGCCTCGCCATGGCCAGCATCGTCCCGGACACCAGCCAGAACATCCAGTTGTGGGCCGATCGGGTGGAAGCGGTGATTCGAAACATCGGGCCGGAGCGGCAACGCGCCGCCGCCCTGCAGGACTACCTCACCACCACGTACACATGGAAAGGCGCCGCCGGCAACCTGCTCGAGGCGCTCCAATCCCGCCATGAGATAGAAGCCGGCAACACCCCGGTGGTGTTGGCCCGCGCGCCTAGCACTTCCGAAGTCAGTCGGGCCAGCAAGATCGCCGCTGGCTACCCGGCCATCGGCAAGGCAGGACCGGGTGCGTCATCGGCGTCCTTCCCTCACCCGGCCCCTCAGCCCCGTCAGCCCGAAAGCGGTGACCAACGCGAGTAATGAAATCCTGTTGCATCACGCAGCTGAAAGTCCTGCTCGCATTGCCGAAAATAGATAACCGTGAGACTTTGAGCGCTTGTTACGAGGCGCCGGCGGTGAGGCTGTAGAGCTTGTCGCTGGCCCGCGCCGCATCAGGGTGACCCAGCTCGTGCAGGATGTCGCTGGCCTGCTGCCACGCGGCCCGGCAGGCGGGCAGGTCGCCAAGCGCGTGGTGGGTGTCGCCGAGGCGATCCAGCGTTCCGGCTTGCTCGTAACGGTCGCCGAGGTCGGCGAAGAGCGCCAGTGCCCGCTGGTAGCAGTCCAGCGCCTCGCGGTGCCGGCCCAGCAGGTGGTGGATGTATCCGAGGCTGTCCCAGGTCGCCGCCTGCCCCCACCGGTCGTCGACCTCTTCATGTAGCGCCAACGCCTGCCGGCAGTGGGTGAGGGCGGCGTCGCAGTCGCCGGTTTGGGCGAGGTACCAGCCGATGCTGTTGAGCGCGATCGCTTGCCCGGGGCGGTAGTCGACCGCCCGGTAGAGTTCCAGGGCCTGCCTGGTGTACCGCAGCGCCTCACGATGATTGCCTTGGCGCTCGGCGAGAAGTCCAAGACTCAGATAGGTGCGCGCCTGGTCGGTCTGCTGGCCCAGCGCGTCGAACAGACTGAGCGCCCGCCGCAGATGGGTGCGGGCGTCGGCGAACTGGCAAAGCCGGGCGCACGCCAGCGCGATGCCCCGGTGCGTGTGGGCCTGCCCCAACGGGTCGGCAAGTCGCTGCGCAGCGGTGAGCGCGAGCCGGTGGACGGCCAGCCAATCGTGCCAATGGCCCTGCCGGTCGAGGAAGTCCTCCAGGGTCCACGCCAGTTGCCACGCGTGCCGGTCCAGGCCGGTCTGGGCCGCCAGGTGGACGGCCGCGAGCAGCACCGAGTGCTCGGCGGTGAACCAGTCGAGCGCCCGCTGGTGGTCGTCGACCGGCTCGGGTTCGGCGCCACCCGCAGCCGGTGCGAGCGTGATCGGGTGCCGGTGCGGGTCCAGCAGGCGGTCGGCCGCGTGGGCGGTGTGCAAGTAGTGGTCGAGCATCCGGCCCACCGCGCCGGTCCGGTCGGCTTCGCTGTCCTGGGCCTGGTTCAGTTCAGTGGCGTACGCGCGCAGCAGATCATGCACGCCGTACCGGCCCGGCGAGTGCTCGGTCACAAGGTGCATCCGGTTCAGCTCGGCCAGAATCCGGCCGGCGGCCGGCACACCGATGCCGGCCAGGCTCGCGGCCGCCGCCACCCCCACCTCCGGCCCGGGGTGCAGGCTGAGCAGCCGGAACAGTCGTGCCGACTCGCCACCGAGCGGGTGATACGACCAGGAGAAGACGGCCCGCACGTCGCCGGCCGGATCCTCGTCGCCGAAAGCATCCAGGCCGCGCTCGGCCGCGCGCAACTGTGCGGCGATGGCGGCCAGGCGGTAGTCCCGATACACGGCCACCCGCGCGGCGACAACGCTGAGCGCCAGCGGCAGCCGGGCACAGCGGTCGATCACCTCATCCGCCGCCTGCGGCTCCGCGTCCACCCGGCCGGCGCCCAACCGATCGGTCAGAAGCTGGCGTGCCTCGGCCGGGCTGAGCAGATCCAGAACCAGCGGATGGGCGCCTTTGGTGGTCACCAAGCTGGTCAACCGGTTCCGGCTGGTCACGACGACCGGGCAGGTATGACCACCGGGCAGCAGCGGGCGAACCTGGTCGGCGTCGCGCGCGTTGTCGAGCATCACAAGTATCCGGCGCTCCGCCACCACGCTGCGATACAGTGCCGCCTGCGCGTCGGCGGTGACCGGAATCCGCTGCGGCGGAACGCCAAGCGCGTCAAGGAAACCACGGATCGCCTCGCCCGGGGCCACCGGAGGCCCGCTGGGATCGAACCCCCGCAGGTTCACATAAAGCTGCCCGTCGGGAAACCGTCCCGCCACCTGGTGTGCCCAGTAGACCGCGGTGGTTGTCTTGCCGATACCGGGGGCGCCCGCGATGGTGGCGACCGTTATCGCCTGCGACCCATCGGCGACGAGCCGGTCGAGTTCCCGCAACACCTCGCCGCGGCCCACGAAACAGCGCGGCACGGCGGGAAGCTGACGCGGTACCACCTTAAAATCCTCCGCATCGCCGCGGTGTGGCACATGCCCGCGGTGAACGGGTTGGGTTGTGATGGAAAACGCCGGCGCCGGTTGCCACCGTTGCCCCACGCCGTCGCCGCGCAGGATCGCCTCGTGCAACCGGCTGGTCTGCGGCGACGGGTCCAGGCCGAGCTCGTCAGCGAGGTGGGTACGCAGCCGGTGGTACACGGCCAGTGCGTCGGCCTGCCGACCGGACTGATGCAGCGCCAGCATGAGCTGGCCCACCAGGCGTTCGCGCAGCGGATGGGCGGCAACGAGTTCGGTGAGTTCGCCGATCAGCTCTTCATGGTTCCCGAACCCGAGCCGCAGCTCGAAACAGTGCTCGTGCGCGGAGAGGCGCAGCTCGTTCAACCGGGCCGCACCGGCCTCGATCACCTGGCCGGTCAGGCCGGTCAAGGCCGGCCCGCGCCACAACGCCAGTGCCTCCCGCACGAGCTCGACGGCCTCGTCGCCCCGGTCACGGGGCAACCGCCGCGCCGCCTCGACGCATCCCTCGAACCGGTGGGCATCGAGCTGACCGGGATCCACATTGATCCGGTAACCCAGACCATGAGCGACGATGACCCGCGCGGGCGCACCCGCGTCGTTGAGCCGGCGGCGCATCGCCGACAAGCAGTTCTGCACCTGCCGCTTGGCGCTCGCCGGTGGCTGGCTGTCCCACACCGCGTCGACCAGACTGGCCAATGGCACGATTCTGTTGGCCGACAGCAGGAGCACAGCGGCCAACCGAAGCTCCCTGGGGCTGGACAGGGTGATCGACCCCCCGTCGCAGTTGATCTCCAGTGGTCCAAGGATCCGGAACTCCATGTTTGTGCTTCCCTACCCCCTTGTGGCATCCCCGGGGAAAACGTCCGGCGATCCACATTGACCGTACGCGATGTCGATGATCATGACATGCTCGGCGGTGAAGGCGATGATGCAGCTTCGATGAACGGTCCCTGCTATCGGTGAACCCGTACCCATCCCAACCCAAGTAGGGACGGATCATGAAAATTGCGAGCTGGCTCAGAGTCTCAGTCGTCGCCGTGATGGTCTGGGGAGCCACCACGTCCGCGCCCGCCTTTTCCGCCACCTCCGGTACCCCGTCGGACCTGTGCGCACGAGTCACCCACGCCGCCTCGTTCAGCGGTGAGTCGCTGGTGAACGCGATCGCGGTGGCGCTGGCCGAGTCGGGTTGCAACCCGTTGGCCAGCCACGTCAACAACTTCAACAGCTTCAACAGCTTCCTGGACGGCGTCGGCGTCGCCGTGTGCACCTCTTCGGTCGACCGGGGCCTGTTTCAGATCAACACCTGCGCGCATCCGGATGTGAGCAACGAGTGCGCGTACGACGCACAGTGCAACGCCGATGTCGCTTACAACATCTCGGCCCGTGGCACCGACTGGAGTGCCTGGGCTGTCTACCGCACGGGCGCGTACCGCACCTACCTGGACGAGGCCCGGGCCGCGGTCGAGCGGCTGAACATCGACTACCAGCCGCGCTGCCGGCCGGTCACCGGGGACTGGGACGGCAATGGATCGGTCACCATGGGCCTGGCCTGCATCCAGGACGGCACGCTGGAGCTTCGATGGTCCCTGATCAACACCAACTCGGGCGGCAGCCCATCGATCATCGGTCACTACGGCAGCCGTCGATGCGTGCCGGTGACCGGCGACTGGGACGGCGATCGCCGTACCTCGATCGGGGTCGCCTGCCGCACCGCCGATGGTCGGATCAGCTGGTCGCTGTCCAACGGGTACGCCGGCAGCCAGAGTTACCAGTTCGAATACGGCAGCGCCAACTGCTGGCCCGTGACCGGTGACTGGAACGGCGATCGCCGTACCTCGGTCGGGGTGGCGTGCCGAACCCACGGCAGCATCGAAATCACCTGGTCGCTCATCAACTCGCTAGGCGGTGGCTCGCCGAGTTATCCGCCGTTCGGGTACGGCAGCACCGCCTGCCGCCCGGTGACCGGCGACTGGGACGGCGACGGGGACACCAACGTCGGTATCGCCTGCCCCTCCGGCGGCGAGATCCAGTGGTCGCTGATCAACACACAGGGCGGATCACCCAGCTACCCGACCTTCGGCTTCGGCAGCGCCAACGGATGCTGGCCGGTCACCGGCGACTGGAACGGCAACCGGACCACCACCATCGGCATCGCCTGTGCCGGCGACGAGATGACCTGGGGACTGATGAACGTCCACGCCGGCGGTACCCCGCAGATAAGCACCGGGTACGGCAGCGGCCGCTCCTATCTGTTCACCGATGGCTGGCACGGTCCCGACTGGCCGCTGTGGCCCAATCCGTACTAAGCGGCGCCATCGATGCGGCGCCACCGGACCTGAAGGTCCGGCGGCGCCGTGCTGTTGTCCATGCCCGGATATGAAGCACCGCATCGGTTTTGCGTACCGGACGTGATGCGCCCGATGGTGCCGCCTCGATGAGCGGCCCATCGCATCGTGTCCTCCACCGGGCCAACGGGCCCGGGAAACGGAGGAAGCGATGAGAACCAGAGCGGCACCAAGGCTTGCCATCCTCACCGTGACGGTGGTGGCGGCCACGATGACAAGCGGCCTGTTACCGGCCACACCCGTGCTGGCGGCGGAGGCGCAGTGGGGGTTGAACAACTTCCATCAAGGAAGTTCGGGAATCTCGTTCGGGTACGGCTCGGATACCTGCAGCCCGGCCACCGGCGACTGGGACGGCGACGGCGACAC
>Ga0075418_10000060_pt1 | contig 86011 bp, 74 predicted proteins | sample SoiMetdeltSBSDD2_FD_81776 | JGI IMG/M metagenome (GOLD analysis project Ga0075418, IMG submission 81776) | Bulk soil microbial communities from a Populus tree surrounding site in Tennessee, USA - Soil MetaG P. deltoides SBSDD2 | ecosystem: Environmental > Terrestrial > Soil > Tree plantation...
CACGGTCGTTTTAAGATCGTGGATCATGTGGTGATTGCGAGGATCGCGAATGCTCTTTGCATGTTGCGGTTGGCCCAGCGGGTGGCTTCGGCGATGTCGTGGCGGCCGGCCAGGCGCAGCGCTCCGATGGCGAGGTTGCGTAGTGCGGCCATGACTCTGGGGCCTGATTTGGTGTGGACTGTGGAGTCGTCTTCGCGGTAGATGGTGTCGCGGATCCAGTGCAGCGCCTCGATTTTCCACTAGCCGCGGATGGCTTGGGCGATGAGTTCGGGGGTTCCGCGTGTGCTGTTCAGGCTGGTCACTGCAAAAATCGCGACGTTGGACAACGGCGTGCCGCGGGTGTCGGTGACTTCACGTTCGACCAGGCACACCTGCGCGACGTGCGGGAACGGTAGATCCGGTGGTGCTGGCATGACTTGCAGGGTGCGGGTCTCGATCCGGCCGTGTCCCCGGTCGGTGGTGGTATGGGTGATCGGCACATCCCGCCAGGCAAGGACGTCGAGGGCGTCGAACAGGTTGGGCTGGTTGTCCTTGACGCAGAACACAAAATCCGCGTCGTGTTCATACACGTAACAGGCGTGTTTACGCTGGGTATGCAGGCAGTCCGCGGTGATCAGCATGCCGGCGATGTTGAGGGTGTCCAGCAACGGCGCGAACATCGGGATCTCATTGGTCTTGTGATGCACATCGATCTGCGCCAGGACCAGGCCCTGCTGGTGGGTGGCGGCGGCCAGCAGATGCGCGGCGTTGCCGTCGGCATCGACGGCGCCGCGCACTCGCTTGCCGTCCACCGCCAGCCATACCAGCGGTTGCGCCTCGTCTTCGGTGGCCTCGTCTTCGGTGGCCTCGTCTTCGGTGGCCTGGCCGCGGCAGCCCGGCTGATGCGCCGTTTCGGGCCACGGGTGGCCTGGCCGGCCGGGGGCGGCGATGGTGATATCGATACCGGCCCGTCCCGCCAGCCAAGCGCCCACCGCCGCGTCGACCGAGGCCGCATCGGCGCGGGTAACCACCTGCCAGATGGTGCCTTTCGACGGCGCCAGCGCCGGCTTGCCGCACTGGTGATACACCTGCGTCAACAACCCCGGCGGGGTGTCGGCGACCCATCCGGCGATTGCCGTGAACGAACGCATCCCCGCCACCACAGCCCCGGCACACAGGGTCAACACCGCCGCCGCGGGATGCACGACCCACCGCTGGTCACGAGGGTCAGCCACCAGAGCGAAGCAATCGACCAGGTCGACGATCATGGAGTCCGGTGAGCACACGTCAGCCTCGCTGAGCAGATCACCAGTCGACAAAGACGACACCAACACCGACCAGGCGTCCACCATGCCGGTAGACAAGGTGGCAGAATGAACAACCAACGAAACTCCGGTCGCGAGAAGTCTTGGACGACGCCTCGTCCTACCGGAGTTTCGTTCTATCTACCCAGCCGACACGCTATGCGCTGCCCAACAAACCGATCCCACCATGGATCATCAGAGGGTCACCCGGCCACGACATGATCCACGATCTTAAAACGGCCGTGCTCCGGGAGCCGACCAAGGATGCGATCGAGGCGGCGCATCCAAGAGATGTCAACGGAGACTTCATCGATCCGAACACGGGTCAAATAATTCCGGCGGCCGGGCCGTTCCATTACGGTCACAGACCAGGATTTGAGTACTGGCGCAATCGCGATATGGCGCAGGCGAACGGATGGACCCGCGAACAGTTCATCGAGTTCGAGAACGACCCGAGTCACTACTGGATCGAAGATCCGTACAATAACATGAGTCATCAGTACGAGATGCCATAGGAGATCGCACATGGTTGACCGTCAGGGACGCTCTGAGCTGCACTACTGTGCGCTGAGTGGCAGCGAGGGTGAAGCGCGGGCTCTGCTTGACGCAGGGCTCGACCCCAACCTTCAGGATCGGGATGGCTTTGCCCCGCTGCACCTGGCGGCTCAACAAGGAATGTCGCGGTCGCCTCGGTTCTGCTGACACGTGGTGCATCGGTCGATCCCGTGAATAAGTTTGGAAATACGCCTCTGTTCGTTGCGGTATTCAACTCACAGGGGCGCGGAGATCTCATTCAGCTTCTGCGCGGCGCCGGGGCCGACCCCTTCAAGCAGAACTCGTCAGGGCAGACCCCGGTCGGCCTTGCGCGACTGATCGCCAACTACGACGTTGCGCAGTTTTTTGTGGACCTTGATGGCAAGTCGGTGGCATCGTGATCAGGCGGCTTGCGGTGGCATCTAGTGTTCCCGGACGAAGTCTGTGACAGAGACGTGACCTGATTCCGTTGTTCGGGGAAGCCCTTAAATAGCGATCAGTTGATGTCCAATGTGGACTTTCGCTTGCTCTCGTTCTCCAGCCAGAAAAGGGTCGCCAGCCCGAGCACGCTGTAGAGCAGGCCCAGCCCGGCCTCGATGCCGAGCTGGGCGCCGATGGCGGCCGCACTCGCGCCCGTGCAGCAGACCCCGCGCGATGTGCAGCCGCTGCCGCATGCCCCGCGAGTAGCCTTCCACCCGTTCCTTCTCGCGGCCGTTGAGGCCGACAAGTTCAAGAAGCTCGCCGATTCTTGCCTTCTGATTTTTCGGGGGTACCCCGTAAAGCTCGGCGAAATACCGCAAGTTGTCCAAGCCGGATAAGCGCTCGTAGAGACCCCGATCCCCGCCGAAAACGTATCCCACCTTGCGCCGCACCGCCTGGGCGTCCTTGACCACATCCAGACCCAGCACCCGCGCGCTGCCCGAGGTGGGCAGCAGCAGCGTCATCAGCATCTTGATCGTGGTGGTCTTGCCCGCGCCGTTCGGGCCGAGCAACCCGAACAGTTCGCCCCGCCGCACGGCGAAGCTGATCCCGCGCACCGCCTGGACCTCCTTGCGGGACCGGGAGAACAGCCCACCGCTGCGATATGTCCGGGTCAGCTCGCTAACTTCGATGACTGGCGCCGCCAAGGAACTTCCTCCCCGTGTGATGATGTTGGGCTCCCACCATGTCGCACGGTGATCCCTTCGCGCATCCCGGTGTCCAGCCGATGCCGCGGATGCGACGATGCCTGAGGGAAAACCACTTTTCGAACAAGGAGGCAGACATGGTAACCGTGGGATTTCTAGCGACGTTGACCGCCAAACCGGGCAAGGCCGAGGAGCTGGCCGAGTTCCTCCGCGGCGCGCTGCCGCTGGCGCAGGCCGAGGCCGACACGACCGCCTGGTTCGCCATCCAGATCGATGCCAACACCTTCGGCATCTTCGATGTCTTCCCGCACGCCGAAGGCCAGCAGGCGCACATCAACGGGCCGATCGCGGCGGCGCTGATGGGCAAGGCCGACGAGCTGCTCAGCTCGCCGCCCGACATCAAGCCGATCGACGTCCTGGCGGCCAAACTCTAAAAATCTTCAAATCGATCGATGAGTTTCCCGGATCGGGCCGGTCTGACCATGTGACCGCAACGAGACGAAATCCCTTGGGAGGGAAGCCATCATGACCGCCACGACCGCCACGACCGCCGTTCGTCCGCGCCGCGTTCTGGCTATTGTTAGTTGGACACTCCAGGTGCTGCTCGGCGCCTTCTTCATCTTCGTGTCCGTGCCCAAGCTGACGCTCCATCCCGATGTCGTGGTGGGCTTTTCGGCCCTGGGCACCGGGCACTGGTTCATCTACTTCGTCGGCGCCTGCGAGCTGGCAGGTGGGATCGGGCTGATGATCCCGCGGCTGTCCGGCGTCGCCGCGATCGGCCTGGCCGGCCTGATGATCGGTGCCACCATCACGAACCTGTTCCTGTTGCCCGGCATGGCTTCCGCGGCGGTCGTCACGGTGGCGCTGGGTGTGGCGTTCGTCTTCATCGCCCGGCTACGCGCCCGCCAGACCCGCGCTCTGATCCGGCAACTCAAGCGCTAGCCAGGAATCTCACGCCCGGCCCGCCTTGTCGCGGGCCGGGTCTCATACCGTGAAGCGCAATGTGGACGCCTGGCCCGACTTCAGGCGGGCGGCGTGCTCCTCGACGTTGACACATTCACTCAGGCTTCCGCCCGCCTCGAGCCGGGCCACGACCCGCGCCTCGGCCTCTTTGACCTGTGCCGCCGCGATCAGTGTCGCCTCGGCTGTGGCCGGGTCGAGCACGACGATCCCCTCGCGATCGGCGATCACCAGGTCGCCCGGGCGCACCGCCACGCCGCCGCACGTGACCGGCTCATTGATGACCCCCAGCCGCTGCACGGTGCCCGCCATCGGGCCGGTATGGCGGCTGTAGACCGGCAGTTCGCAAGTGGCGACGTACTCGATGTCGCGGTAGGCCGCGTCGACGATGAGGCCGCCGAGTCCCCGCGCGAGCGCCGACCGGGCGAACAACTCGCCGGCCAAAGCCGTTTCGCTGCCGCCGCCGTCGACCACGATCACGTCGCCCGGCTCGGCCTGCTCGATGGCGAGGATGAGCCCGAAGAAGTCTTCGCGGCATCGCACGGTCAGCGCCGGGCCGCACAGGTTCGGGTTCGCCGAGCGGCAGCGCAGGGCCGCGGACATCACCCGGGTTTCCTTGGCCACATCGCAGATCGCGCAGGTGTCGACTCGGGCAACCAGAGCGCGCAGACCTTCTTGATCGTTCACAACGGACACCGTACCGCCCACCGGCCTTACCCGCCTGCGTGCCGTGTGCGCGCCGCTCTGCGCGTCATGATCGTCGATCTTTACATTTTCTCGGAAAATGCTGCCTCAATTCGTTGGGAGGCCACATTTTCGGGGAAAATGCCGGATCAAACGATCATGGGGACGCCATTAGGTGAAGAGCAGGACGCCGGCGGCGACGGCGACGTTGAGCGAGTCGGCCCGGCCCCGCATCGGGATCGATACCGCTTGGTGCGGCGTGGATCGCCACTGCTCGGACACGCCCCGGCCCTCCGAGCCCACGACGATCGCCGTCGGGCCCGAGGCGCGGGGCAGGTCGCGGAAGTCGCCGGATGCGCGCGGCAGAGCCAGGTGCACGCTGAAGCCCTCGCCGGCCAGCCAGGCCGCGGCGGCGGCCGGCTCGCCGAAGTCGATGACGGGTGTGGTCAACAGCGTGCCGCGGCTGGCGGTGAAGACATCCGGGTGCTCCAGCCTGGCCTGGCGGTTGGTTAGCAGCAGGGCCTGGGCACCGCTGGCGTCGACCACCCGGATCAAGGCGCCGAGGTTGGTGGCGTACTCGATCCCGTCGGCCACGAGCACCCGCGTGCCGTCGTGGATGGGGTGGCCGGCGATGCTTCCGTCGCCGGCTCGCCAGGCCGGCAGGCGGACCAGGGAGGCCAGTCCCGAGGGCTGGGTGCGGTTGCTGATGCGGGCGTACGTCTTGGCGGAGACCTCCAGCACCGTGCGGGCGTGCCGGGCCGCCGCTCCGGCGAACTTGTGCCCGGGCCCGGAAAGTAGTGCGGGGCAGAAGACGAAGGTCTCGATGTCGGCGTCCAGGTCGAGCAGGCAACGATGGGCCCAGACTCCTTCGACGACAACGGTTCCACGAAAGGTCTTAGGGGACAGGAAGGCGCGGATGCGCGGATCGCGGGCACTGGCGTGCGCGGCGGCCATGATGGCTCTCCGATGATGGGTACAGCGAAGGCAGGCGCGCCGTCCTACAGGGACGGACCTGCGGGCAAGGCATGTGCGCCGGAACGGCGCCCCGGTTTACGCGCGGTCTACCGGGTGCCCTGGCCGTGCATGGCCATCATCATGTGCCGCAGGATAACCATCCGGACGGAAGATCACACTCGAATTAATCCATGGGTACTTTTACCCAAAGTGGTACGAGAATGGATTAATACCCGATGAGCGTTGGTATCCGGGCGGTATGGTAGCGAAAAACCTGTACCGCAAAGTCCTATCCCTACCGCTGGTCGTGCTCGTTGCCACCTTGACCGCCCAGCTTCCCCCCAGCCAGGCGGTCGCCGTTCAGGAGTACCACTACGACTTCGATACGGCGACTTCACCGCTCGCCCCGGGCTACGACCGGGTGACCGAGTCCACCGGCTACGCGCCGGGCGGCTTCGGCTGGGTGAGCACCGATGGCCTCGAGTCCAGGGAGCGAGCCGGTTCCGCGGACGCGCTGCGGCGGGACCACGTCCAAGGCTGCGTCCCCACGGTCGCGACGTTCCGGACCGATGTCCTCAACGGCAGTTACACGGTGACGCTGCTCATGGGCGACCAGGACTACGCCCACGACCAGATGCAGGTCAAGGCGAACGGCACAGTGGTGGCCCCTAATGTCGCCAACGCCGAAGGCGCCTGGACGACGGTGAACTTCAACGTCACGGTGACCGGAGGCGCCCTGTCACTGGAGTTCTCCGACACCGGTGGGCCGGACATCTGCTGGGTGGTCAACGCCGCCGACATCGTGCCGGCATCGGGCTCCGGTGGGGCTCAACCGGAATTGCCGCGTGTCTTCCTCGACACCACCTACTCCCCGCCGGCGGGCGACACCATCAATGTGAACGCCGGCGACAACCTGCAGACGGCGCTCGACGCCGCGCAGCCGGGCGACACCATCGTCCTTGACGCGGGGGCGACGTTCACCGGCAACTTCATCCTGCCGGACAAGTCCGGCAGCAGCTGGATCTACATCCAGACATCGGCCTACAGCAGCCTCCCGGTGCCGGGCCACCGAGTCTCCCCGGCGAACGCGGCGGCCATGCCTAACATCGTGTCGCCCAACTCGGACCCGGCGATCTCCACGCCCGCGCTGACACCCTCGCACCACTACCGGTTCGTCGGCATCGAGATCACCACCACGGTCGCCACGACCGACGCCTTCAACTTCGGTCTGGCCAACCTGGGCGACGGCGAGCAGACCAGCCTGAGCCAGGTGCCGCACGACATCACCTTTGACCGCACCTACATCCACGGCACGCCGGCCGGCAACGTGCGGCGCGGCATCGCGCCCAACAGCGCCCGGACCGCCGTCGTCGACTCCTACATCTCCGACATCCACGAGGTCGGCTCCGACAGCCAGGCCATCGGCGCGTGGTCGGCCCCCGGGCCGTTCAAAATCGTCAACAACTACCTGGAAGGCTCCGGCGAGAACATCATGTTCGGCGGCGCCGACACGAAGATCCCCGGCCTGGTCAACTCCGACATCGAGATCCGGCACAACTACTTCCGGAAACCGTTGTCGTGGAAGCAGGGCGACCCGAGCTACGCCGGGATTCCCTGGACGATCAAGAACCTTTTCGAGCTAAAAAATGCTCAGCGGGTACTGGTCGACGGCAACATTCTCGAGAACAACTGGGGCGGGGCGGGGCAGAACGGCTTCGGCATCCTGTTCACCCCGCGCAACCAGAACAACACTAATCCGCAGGCGGTCGTCCAGGACGTCACGTTCACCCACAACATCATCCGCAACTCGGTCAATGGCTTCAACATCAGCGGCTTCGACGACGAATCATCCGGCAGCCAGCAGACCAAGCGGATCCTCATCAAGGACAACGTGGTGGAGGCGGTCGAGCGGGTCTTCCAGCTCCTCAGCGGGATCACCAACATCACCATCGACCACAACACGGCCATCAACACGGTCAGCGTCATCGTCCTGAGCGGGACACCGGACACCACAAACCTGGTGTACCGCAACAACATTTCGAGCCACGCCAACTACGGCGTGATCGGTGACGTCGTCGGCGTGGGCGATCCCGCGTTCGCCGAGTACGCCCCCGATGCGGTCTTCGTCAAGAACGTCCTCGCGGGCGGGTTCCCGGAGCTGTACCCCGCGCATCCTGATAACTACCAAAACCCGCCGGAGGACCTGGCCGCCGTCCGGTTCGTCGACCTGGCCGGAGGCGACTACCATCTGGCCGGCGACAGCCCGTTCAATGACCTGGGCACTGACGGCAAGGATCTCGGCGCCGATATCGACGCCGTGAACGCGGCGACCCAAGGAGTCCTAACCGGACAGTGAGGTTCTATGTGTCCGACGCGGCGTACATGGGTATGTGTGCGCCGTGTCGGAATGGCAGCAACAGCGGCGGCAGCAATGGCTGCGATACCTGAAGTGGCTTAATGAATTACTACGGCGTGCGCCAAAAAAACCCAGCCAGCTTCCTTTCCGGTTGTGGCTGCGGGTGATCTGGCGCACCATATTGCGCTATCTCGAAGGCGACCTCGATGACCGCGCCGCGGCGCTGACCTACTACGGCATCATGTCCATCTTCCCCGGGCTGGTGGTGCTGATATCGGCGGTCGGTGTGTTCGGGGAGGGGTTCGCCGCGCGGGTCGAGGAGAACCTGCGCGGGCTGACCCCGGGACCCGCCCGGCAGATCATCGCCGAGTCCCTGGTTCACCTGCGCGAGAATCCTGGTACGGCCGGGATCGTCGCCATAGCGAGCGTCATCGTGGCGTTCTGGTCGGCCACCGGCTACATCGGATCGTTCATGCGGGCGTCCAATCGCATCTTCGAAGTGCCCGAGGGGCGGCCGCTGTGGAAGACCATCCCGCTGCAGCTCGTCATCACCCTCATCACCGGCGTTTTCATGGTGGTCAGCTCGCTGGCGGTGTTCTTCACCGGCCGGCTGGCGTCCTGGGCCGGGCGGGCGCTGGGCGTGCAGGAGGACTCGGTGCGGGTCTTCGACATCGTCAAGTGGCCGGCACTGGCCATCGCGGTGATGCTGATGATCGGGATGCTGTACTGGGTGGCGCCCAACGCCCGGCACAGCGGCTTCCGTTGGATCACCCCGGGAAGCGTGCTGGCGGTGCTGCTGTGGATCGCGGCGTCGGCGGGGTTCGCCCTCTACGTCGCCCACTTCAACTCCTTCAACCGCACCTATGGCACGCTCGGTGGCATCGTCGTTTTCCTGGTGTGGCTGTGGCTGACCAACGTCGCCATCCTCCTGGGCGCGCAGCTGGACGCCGAACTGGCCCGCACCCGGGCGATCCTCGCCGGCCTTCCCGAGGGCATCTTGCCCTACCTGCCGGTGCGCGACATCCCCGACATTCCGCCGCCCTCGATGGCCGAAAGAATGGCCGACAGAATGGCCGACAAAGAGGTCTCGGGCGAAGACTCGACGCCATGACCCCAAGATCTTGCGATCAGCGCGAGGAGACCACACGCAGTTGAAGCATCGCGGCGAAGCGGGCCTCCGGATCCGCGAGGTCCAACTCACCGATCTCGGCCAGCCGGCGCAACCGGTACCGGAAAGTGTTGGGGTGTACGTACATCGCGGCCGAGGCGGCGATGACATCGCCGAAGGCGTCCAGCCACGCCCGCAACGTGTCGATCAGGTTGGTGCCGTGCTGCTCGTCGTAAGCGAGCAGCCGCGCGATCGGCCCGGTGGGCCGGTCACCGCGCGCGGTGACCAGGTCGCGCAGCTCGAGCACGAGCGACTCCACATGTACGTCGGCTAGGCGGGCCACCCGCCGCCCGCCGCCGTGACCGGTCCGCAGCACCCTCAGCGCCCGGTCGGCGCTGGCGCGGGCCGCGGCCATGCCGGTGGCGTCCCGCGCTACCGGGCCGATGCCGACGACAGCGCGGGCGCGCTTGCCCACCCGGTCGAGGAACTCGGTGGCGATGCGCACCGCGCGCTGCTCGCCGTCGCCGGCCGCGACGGAACCCTCCCGCGGCACGGGAACCAGCCCGTAGGCGACATCCCCGATCAGCGCCGCCGCGCACCGCGGATGTACCGCGTTGAGGTGCATGGCGAAAGCGTCGCTGAGCCGCTGGCGCTCGGTCGCCTGCCCCGCCTCGGCCTCTGGACTGCGGCCGGGCGGGTGGGGGTTCACGGCGAGCGCCAGGACCACCACCGGCTGGTCGGCCAAACCCAAGCGGCTCAACGCTTCGTGGGCTCCGGCCCCGCCTTCGAGCGCGGTGGCCAGCAGGTCGGCGCGCAGCCGCCGCTGCACGTCGGCCCCGGCCCGGATGCGCAGCATGTGCAGCGCGACCAGTTTGCTCGCGTCCAGCAGCGCCCGGGTGCGCTCCTCGCTGAGCGGCTCGTGCACCGCCACCCAGATGGAGCCGAGGATCTCGTCGCCGGCCCGCACGGCCACCGCGACCCGGGGGATGGAGAAGCCATCCTCCTGGGGGGTCGGCTCCACCCACACCGGCATGTCGCTGCGGTACAACTCCTGGAAAACGCCGCGCTCGGCCAGCAGCCGCGCAAACCTCTCGGGCACCTGCCGGCCCAGGACCGTCTCCACCCGTGACGGGTCCGCCTCGTCCTGGCGGCCGGAGAAGGCGAGCACCCGCGAGTTGCGGTCCTCGATGGTGATCGGCGCGTCCAGCAACGCCGCGATCGCGTTGGCGAGGGCGAAGAGGTCGCCGGAGGGCATGCCGCCCAAGGTTTGTTTCTCGGCGTCGCCGACGTCGCCCTCGGCCAGCAGCGCCCGCAGCAGCGCGGCCAGCTGTGCCCAGGACGCCCCGCGGGTCAGGCCGAACACCGACACTCCGGACTTGTCCACCGCGTCGCTGAGCGAAGGGGTGACCGTGACGGGCGCGCGCAGGACCAGACCGGCGGCGCCGTGGCGGCCCAAAGCGGGCAGCAGCGCGGCGATCTCGTCCGGTTCGTGCAGCCCGACGCCGAGCACCAGGGCGTGCTGCGGCAGGGCCGGCTCGTCGAGCGGGTCGTGGATGGCCACGCCGCCGATCACGCCGGCCAGGTCCGGGTCGCCGACGACCAGCTCGAGCAGGGTCGCGCCGAGGTCGTCGAGGACGCGGCCGAGGCTGGCGTGGGGACGCAGGTTCACCGAAACGAGCACCGTCCGAAACTAGGGGCTGATAACGCAGCCTAGTTCGTCGGGACGGACAATTTCAGCCTGTGCATTCGTGCAGAGAAACTACAGCGGCACCCACTCTTTGGAGGTCGTGACCTCGGCCAGCGCCCCCGGCAGCGGCTCGACTCCGATGCCCGGCCCGGACGGCACGGCCAAATAGCCGCCATCGAGCACGAAAGGGGCGGTGATGTCGGCGCGGTAGTAGCGCTCGGAGGCGGAGGTGTCCCCGGGCAGCGTGAACCCGGGCAGCGCGGCCAGCGCCACATTGGCGGCCCGCCCGATGCCGGTTTCCAGCATCCCGCCGCACCACACCGGTACCCGATGAGAAAGACACACATCGTGAATGCGCCTCGCCTCCAGATAACCGCCCACCCGACCCGGCTTGATATTGATTATCTCGCATGCCCTCAGCCGGATCGCGTCGGCGGCGACGCGCGCTGACGTGATCGACTCGTCGAGGCAGATCGGGGTGCGCACCGTCTTGGCCAGCTCGGCGTGGCCGAGGATGTCCTCCTCGTCGAGCGGCTGCTCGATGAGCAGCAGGCCGAACGGGTCGAGGCGGGCCAGATGCCTTGCGTCGCTTAGGGTATAGGCGGTGTTCGCGTCGACCTGCAGCAGTATGTTGTCGCCGAACCGCTCGCGCACCGCCCGGACCGGCTCCACGTCCCAGCCAGGTTCGATCTTCAGTTTGATCCGCAGGTACCCGGCCTCCAGGTAGCCCTCGACCGCGTTGAGCAACGCGCCGATCGAGTCCATGATGCCGACCGAGACCCCGCACGGCACCCGGTCGGTGGTGGCGCCCAGTTCCCTTGCCAGGGAACGACCTTGCGCCCGCAGCTCGGCGTCGAGCACCGCCGTCTCCAGCGCCGCCTTGGCCATGCGGTGCCCCTTGAACGGCTCGAGCGCCGGGGCCACCTTAGTGGCGTCCAGATTCCCCAAACCGGCGACCGCCGGAATCAGGAAGCGGCGCAACACATCGGCGGCGGCGTCGACGTACTCCGATGAGTACAGCGGCTCGCTCATCGCGACGCACTCGCCCCACCCCTGGGCCTCGTCGGTGACCACCCGCACCAGCAGGATCTCGCGTTCGGTCTCGGTGCCGAACGAGGTACGGAACGGTGAGACCAGTGGCATGCGGACGCGGCGCAGCTCCACCGCGGTCAATTTCATCGGGCTCTCCTGACGATGTACCACCCGGCCTTGTCGAAGCCGGTGATCCGGGCGCCGCCGTCCATCAACGGCCAGAGCACCTTGCGCAGCGCCGAGCGCCACCGCCGGGCCAGGGCGGGATCCTTGGCGCGCAAGGTTTCCACGTCGCGCGGCACGGCGACGAGCAGGGTTTCCGCGTCGCCGGCGGGGTCCAACGCGCCGGCCGGGCCGCCGTCCTCGGCGCGGCCCAGCGCGACCACAGCCCCTTCCGCGCTCGTCTCACCGGCTTCCGGCGAGTGCAGATCCCACTGGATGAGGAGGCGGTCGGAATCGTCGCCGGCGTTGATGCCGTCGTGCATGCCGCCGTAGAAGTCCGGCAGATACTCGGCGGCCCGCGCGCCGAGCTTGACGAGGTTGAAATAGGCGTTGCGGGACACCAGGGGATCGAAGGTCCAGGTGATCGTGCGCACACCCCGATCGAGCGCCCACTCCCGCTGGTGCAATTTGAGGGCGAGGCCGACGCCGCGCCCGATCAGGTCCGGGATCACGCCGGCGATGTGGCTGTGCAGCATCGCCTCACCGGGCGGGCCGAAGAAGGCCACGCACGCGCCGACCATCCGGTCGTCGCGGTGGGCCGCGACCAGATAGTTGCCCGATTTGGTGAGCGCGCGCAGCAGTTCGGTGGTGACCGTGGGGTTGCCCGGGTCGGGTCGCCAGATGCCGTCGAAAAGTTGTTGCACGGCAGCGAATCCGGCCAGATCGGTGACCTCGCTCAGCTTCACCCCGGCCGCCTGCGCGACGGTCGAGGCGTCCAATTGTGGTTCGGTCATGGCTTCCTCCCGACAACGTCTTCGATGAGCGCGGCCACAAGCGCGGTCCGTCCGGGCAGCTCGTCGACGAGGACGTGCTCGTCGTCGGCGTGCGCGCCGCCGCCCACGGCGCCCAGACCGTCCAATGTGGGCACTCCCAGACCGGCGGTGAAGTTACCGTCCGATCCGCCGCCCACCTCGACCCCGGTCAACGGGGGCAGGCCCAGCCGCGCCGCGAACTCCTGTGCGCGGGCGAAAAGGGCGGCCGAGGCGCTGGCGGGCATGGGCGGCCGGTTCGGCCGCCCGGTCACTTCAAGCGAAGCCCCGGCCAGAACCGGTTGCAGCGCATGCACCGCCGCGTCGACCCGCGCGATCTCGGCGGCATCGCGGGCGCGGACATCGATAGCGAACTGCGCCGCTGCGGGGACGGTGTTTACTGTGGTACCCGCGGAGGCGAGCGTGGGGGTGACCGTAGTGCCGCATTCCGGGTCGCCCAGCGCCGTCACCGCGAGCAGCTGATGCGCCAGTTCGACGACGGCGTTGACGCCCCGATGCGGCTCCAGCCCGGCGTGCGCGGCCCGCCCCGTGATGCGTACCCGATACCCGGAGACGCCCTTGCGCACGGTCTTGAGGGCCCCGCCCGGCGCCGAGGCCTCCAGCACCAGCGCGGCCCGGCACCCGGCCGCCTCGGCCTCGATGAGCTCCCTGGAGCTGGGTGAGCCGATCTCCTCGTCGCCGGTGACCAGCAAAGTAACCCCTTGGACACCGAGTCTCGGGCGGAGCGACGCGATCGCGTGCATCGCCATGACGATGCCGGACTTCATGTCGAAGCAGCCCGGGCCGCGCAGCACTCCACCGTCCACTTTGAACGGTCGGATGGCCAGCGACCCGAGCGGCCACACCGTGTCGTGGTGACCCAGCACCAGCACCCGGGCGGGCCCGTCGCCGAAGCGCCAGCGCAGGTGGGTGTGGCCGTCGACGGCAATGCGTTCCGGCCGCACGCCCAGGCGCCGCTCGCCGACGGCGGCCACCACCTCCGCCGACCTGGCGACGGCCGCCAGATCGGCCGAGGGCGACTCGCAGGAGACCAACTCTTCGATATCCGCGAGCATTTCCTTGAGGTCCATCAGGTCACCTTCGGGGTGGCCCGCACGCCGAAGTGCATGTACTTCTCGCCGGTGGGCAGCTGGTAGAAGGTGACCGGGGTCCAGGTCTGCGCCTGCGGTTCGCGTACCACGAATAAATCGTCGCCGATGGGCACAAGGGGGTACTCGGTCACCGGATCCGGCAGCAGCTTGGCCAGTTCGCCGGTGAGCGTGGTCCGCAGCATCGGTCCCTGCTCATTCTCGAAGACGTCTATCCGAACGCTGGCCCGCTCGTAGGTGCCGAGGTGCCGGCTGACGTCGACCGTGACCGGCGGCGTGACCGGCTGAGCCGGCGGCTCCAGCGTGCGCGGCATCTCGACCCCGGCCAGCTCGGCGAAGATCTCCCGGTACAGGTCCTCGTATAGGTCACGGGAGTGACCCCCGTTGGTGAGCAGGGTGACCGCCAGGCCCGCCTCGGGCAGCAGGCGCAGGAACGCCGACTGGCCGATGGTGTTGCCGTCGTGCCCGATCAGGCGCGATCCGTTCCAGCCGAACCGGATCCAGCCCAGCCCCCACGAGTCGCCGAGGCTGTACTTGTCGGGCAGCTCGGCCTGAAGCTCGGTCATCGCCTGGGCGCTCGCCTCCGACAGCAGCCGCTGACCGTCGGCGCCCACCCCGCCGGTCAGGTGCAGCCGGGCGAAGGCCAGCACATCGGCGACGGTCGAGCTGATCAGGCCGGCGGGTCCGGCCGAGCGGGGCAGCTGCCACACCGGGGCGCGGGTAGGTTCGCCGCCGGGCGGGGTCACATGCCCTACGGCCGCGCGGTGCAGCAGGGCCTCTTCCGGCAAGGTGACCGTACGGCGCAATCCCAGCGGGGTGAACAGCTTCTCCCGCAAGGCGGCGTCCCACGTCCCGCCGGTCAGCCGCTCGATGATCCGGCCGGTCAGGCTGTACCCGGAGTTGCAGTAGGACCAGGTGGCGCCCAGCGGGTGGTTCTGCGCGACACCGGAAAGGCCGGCGACATAGCGCTCGAGGCAGTCGTCGCCCCGGCCGGTGTCGGTGAACACGTCGCCGTCGATCCCGCTGGTGTGGGTGAGCAAGTGGCGCAAGGTAACCCGGCTCGTCACGTCCTTGTCGGACAGTTCCAGCTCCGGCAGCACGTCGGCGATGGGCGCGTCGAGGTCCAGGCGGCCCTCGTCGACCAGTTGCAGGGCGACGGTTGCCGTCCACACCTTGGTGATCGACCCGATCTGGAACACCGAGTCGGTGGTGACCTCGACGCCGGTGTCCTTGTTCAGCACGCCATAGGCGGCCTCGACCAGTTCGTCGGACCCTTCGCCGCCCGGACGCAGTCGCAGGATGCCCAGCACCGCACCCGGCACGGAGTGCCGCTCGGCCAGGGCGGCCAGGCGCCGCTGCCAGTGAGCAGTGTCGATGCGTGCGGGCGCCCCGTTGGCGTACTGCTCCACCCACTCCACGATGCGCCGGTTGTAGTCGGCCCGCTGCGAGGGCGGCCCCTCGAGGATGAACAGGTGCGAGCCCCCGGGGTAGAGGACAAGGCGCGTGGGTACGCCTCGCTCGCGCAAGGCCGTGTGCCACTGTTGCGCTTGCCCTACCGGGCAGCGGACATCCGCGGCCCCGTGCAGGATCAGCGTGGGGGTGGAGACCTTTTCGATTTCTTGGTACGGCGACATGTCCGCGTACCGTGACGGATCCGCCCACGGGAGGGCGCCGACCTCGTACTCGCTCAGCAGATGGCCGACATCGGCGGTGCCGGCCATGCTGTTCAGGTCGCTCACTACGCCACCGGCGACCGCCGCCGCGAACCGGTTGTCCCGGCTGGTGAGGTAACACGTCATGAAGCCGCCGTAGCTGTATCCCGTCACCGCGAGGCGTTGGGCGTCGGCGATGCCCTCGGCGACCAGCTGGTCGATCGGCTCCAGAAAGTCCTGCGCGTCGGCCGTGCCCCAGCCGCCCACCACGCTGGTGACAAACGCCTCGCCATACCCGTCGCTGCCCCGAGGGTTGAGCAGCAGCACGGTCCAGCCCCGCGCCACCAGCTCGTGATGGTAAAGGTGGACGTAGTCGGCCGCACCGTTCCATGAGTTGTGCGGGCCGCCGTGCACGTCCAGCAGCAGCGGCTGCGCCCCGGTGGTGGCGGGGTCGCGGATCAGCCAGCCGTGCACCACGCTGCCGTCGGAGATGGGGAACTCCCGCTCCTGCCGCACGAAAAGATCGGCCTTGGGCGAGTGGGAAGTGCGGACCGTCTCCTCGCCGCTGGCCAGATCCACGGTGACGATCTCGCCGAAGGAGGTGGGTGTGGCGAGCACGATCGCGACTGTGTTCATAGTGCCGGCCACCGAGGCGCCCGCCACGACCCGGCCCGCGCCGGCCACAACCGGCTTTGCCTGTCCGGCTTCCGGTCCACCTTCGGCCGGCATGGCGTAAAGGTGGGTGCAGCCGCGGTCGCGCAGGCAAAACAGGATGGTGCGGCCCTCGTCGGTCAGTTGCGGCAGCGCCCCCGGGTAGGCGGGGCCGCCGGGCATGACGTTGCGGTCCAACGGCGCGGTGAGGTCCGTAACCGAGCCCCCGTCCAGCGGCAGCCGCAGCAGGCTGTTGTGTCCCACCACGTTGGACATCGAGCCGACCACGAGCAGCGCCTGGCCGTCGGCGGTCCAGGAGACCGGCCCGACGTACCCCTCCAGACCGGCCGGGCGCGGCGTCGGCGCCGGCCGCGTCACGTCCACGACGTAGACCGACGAGCGCATGGTCAGGTCGGAGTCGGGTGCCGTCGCCGCCGTGTAGGCCAGGGTGGTGCCGTCGGGTGACCAGGCCGGGTCACCGCAGTGCCAGTCTCCGCTGGTGACCTGGCGGACGGCGCGGGTCTGAAGATCCAGGACGTGAAGGTGCTTTCGCTTGGTACCCAAGAATCCCGCCCCGTCGGCCTGATAGTCCAGACGATCCGCGACGATCGGGGTCTTCTCATCGGCCGCGGCCGGGTCCACCACCGCACCGAAGGCGAGCTTCGAGCCGTCCGGCGACCACACCGGTGAACCGGCGCCCAGGGCCAGCGTGGTCAGCTGTTCGGGTTCGCCGCCCCCGGCGGGCAGCAGCCACAGCTGCGCCGGGCCGTCGCCGCCGCCCCGCAGGAACGCGACGTGTGTCCCGTCGGGCGACCACGACGGAGACGTGTCGGCCAGGCCGTGGGTGAGCTGGCGCGGCTGCCCGCCCGCGGTATCGACCGTCCACAAGCGACGGACATTGCGGTCGTTCTCCGCGTCGGCGCCGCGCACCACATAGACGACACGGCCGCCGTCGGGGGATAGGGCGGGCTGTTCGGGTACCGCGAAAGTGGTCAGATCGTCAATCACCGGATTCTCCTTGGGGCGGCGGCGAGCAACTGCCGGGTGTAGGGGTGCTGGGGGTCGTTGAGAAGGTCGGTGGTGGGTCCGCATTCGACAATACGGCCGCCGCGCATGACGGCAATGGTGTCGCTGACGTACCGGACGACGGCCAGATCGTGCGAAATGAACAGCATCGTAAGCCGCATCGCCTCCTGCAGCCGCCGCACGAGATTGAGCACCGTGCCCTGAATCGACACGTCCAGCGCCGAGGTGATTTCGTCGGCGATCAGGACCGCCGGCCGCCCGCCCAGCGCCCGGGCCAGGGCGACCCGCTGGCGCTGCCCGCCGGAAAGTTGCGCCGGATAACGGCCGGCGAACTCGGCCGGCAGATCCACCAGTTCGAGCAGCCGAGCCACCTCCTCGCGCCTTGGCTCGCCGCGCGGGATGGCTTCGGCGATCGAGGCGCCGACCGTCATGCGCGGATCCAGTGAGGAGTAAGGATCCTGGAACACCATCTGCAGCGGCCTCGACTTGCCAAGCGCCCCCAGCGGCCGGCCGTCCAGCAGGATCCGCCCGCCGCTCAATGGGATCAGGCCGACGGCCGCGCGGGCCAGGCTCGACTTGCCGGAGCCGGACTCGCCGACCAGACCGACCGCTGTCCCCGACGGCACGCTCAGGCTCACCCGGTCGACGGCGGTCGTGCCCCGGCGTCGGGGTCCATAGTGGACAGTCACCGACTCGAAGGTCAGCTCACTCACCGCCGCCACCGCCTTTCGGGTGCCAGCAGGCGACGCCCGCCATCAACGGCGGATCGTTTGTGGCGCATGTCTCGTCGGCCAGCGGGCAGCGCGGCGCGAAGGCGCAACCGATGGGCAGGTGCGCCGGATCGGCCGGGCGCCCCGGGATCACGGCCAGCGGCTGGCCGCGGTCGGTGTCGAGGTCGGGTACGGCGGCCAGCAGCGCGCGGGTGTAGGGGTGTCGTGCGTTGTCCAGCGCGGTGACGGGCAGCTCCTCGACCACGCGCCCGGCGTACATCACCAGAACGCGGTCGCAGACCTGCCGGACCACGGTGATGTCGTGGCTTATCAACAGCAGCGCCGCCCCGCTGGCCTGCCGCACCTCCTCCAGCAACCGCAGCACCTGCGCCTGCACGGTCACGTCGAGGGCGGTGGTCGGCTCGTCGGCGATGAGCAGCGCGGGGCTGCCCATGAGGCCCATGCCGATCATCGCTCGCTGCCGCATGCCGCCGCTGAACTCGTGTGGGTACTGCCGAGCCCGGCGCCTCGGTTCGGGGATGTGCACCGCGTCAAGCCGTTGCACCGCAAGCTCGGCTGCGTCGACCCGGCGAAGCCGCTGGTGTACCTCGGCCACCTCGGCCAGCTGCCGGCCGATCCTCAGGACGGGGTTGAGCGAGGTCATCGGGTCCTGGAACACCATCGCCATGCCCAGCCCGAGCAAGCGCCGATGCCCCCTGTCCCAAGATCCGGCCCCGTCCCAAGATCCCGCTATTTGCCCGGCAAAAGCCGCCTCCGAGCCACCCCGGCAGGTCGATTGCCTGGCAAATTGCTGGATCTTGGGCGGCACCGGCGGCCGGCAATCCGACGCCCGAAGGTCGTGCCCGAGGAACTCCAGCCGCGCGGCGCCGACCCGGCCGGGCTCCTCGATGAGGCACGCGATCGCCAGCGCGGTAAGGCTTTTGCCGGAGCCCGACTCGCCGACGATGCCGACCGCCTCGCCGCGCCGGATGGTCAGGCTCACGTCGCGAACCGGGCTCACCTCACCGAAGCTGACCCGCAGCCGCTCGACCGCCAGGACCGCGTCGCCGCCGGGCCCGACCGGCTCGACCTCCTCGGGCGCCAAGTGGGCAACATGTGGTGTGCGTATCCCTATCGCCCGAGCAGCGGCCTCGCCGAAGAGGCTGAATGCCAACCCGGCGATGACGACCGCGATCGCGGGCGCGAGCGCCGCCATCGGGTGAAGGTAGATGCGGTTGAGGCCGTCGCCCAGCAGCCGTCCCCAATCATATTGGGGCGCTTGCACTCCCAGGCCCAGGAAGGACAACCCGGCGAAGGCCAGCAAGGCACCGCCGGCCACCACGGTCGCGTTGACCACCAACGGTTCGCCGACGTTGGGCAGCACGTGGCGCAGCAGGACCCGGACGCGGCCCACCCCGGCGATCCGCGCGGCGTGCACGTAATCGCGCTCGGCCACGGTGGACGTGAGCGTATGTACCAACCGGGCGAACCCGGGCGCGACCGCCAGGCCGATCGCCAGCACCGCACCGCGCGCCCCGACGCCGAAGACGACCGCGAAGAACAGCGCGAGCAGCAGCCCCGGGAAGGCGACGGCGACGTTGACCCCGGCGGTGACCACCCGCCCGGCCCGCGTACCGATCAGCAGCGGCGCGGCGCCCAGGATCAGTCCAATGAGGACACCGACGGCCGTGGCCGTCAACGCGAGCAGGACCGACAACCGGCCGGCGACGAGCACGCGGAAGAAGATGTCGCGGCCCAGGCTGTCCGTTCCGGCCCAGTGCTGGGCCGACACGCCCCGCAGGATCTGCTCGGTGTCGATCGCGTCGGCCCGCTCGCCCCACAGCAGCGGGGCAAAGATCGCCAGCAGCAGCACGATGGACAGCAGCGCGGCGGCGCCCATGCCCACCGGCGAGCGGAAAACTCTTGCCACCGTTCAGCTCTCCCGGATCGTCGAGCGCGGGTCGAGCACGGCCAGCGCGGTGTCCACGACCAGATTGACCAGCAGCACGCCGACGCCGTAGACGAGCACGATGCCCTGCACCACCGGGTAGTCCTTGGCCAGGATCGACGAGACGATGGTGCTGCCCAGTCCGGGCCAGGCGAACACGTTCTCCACCAACACGGTTCCGGCGACCAGCCCACCGAGCAGCAGCCCGCCGAGGGTGATGGTGGCGGTGAGCGCGTTGGGCAGGGCGTGCCGCAGGTAGATCAGCCGGTGCGGCAGGCGTTTGGCGCGGGCGGTGCGGATGTAGTCGGCCTGAAGCACCGCAAGCGTTTCCACCCGCACGATCCGGGCCAGTACCGCCGCCGGGCCTAGCGCCAAGGCGAGCACCGGCAGCACATATGAACCCGCATCGGTGCGCCCGGCCACCGGTGCCCAGCCCAGGGTCACCGCGAACAGGTACACCAGACCCACCGCGACCAGAAACTCCGGCAGCGCCGCCAGCAGGGCAGTCGACGACGTGAACGCCAGCTCCGCCGGGCGGCGCCGGCCCCCACGGGTCAGCACCGCCATCGACAGTCCAAGTGGGACGGACACCAGGATGGCGACCGTGAACGCGGCGACCGCCAGCTCGCCGGTGGCGGGCAGGCGATCGCCGATCACCTGCGCCACCGGGAGGCCGGACAGGGTCGAGGTACCAAACTCGCCCTTGAAAAGGTTTTCCATGTAATGCCAATACTGTTGCCACAGCGGGTCGTTGAGGCCCAAGGCCTCCCGCCGGGCCTCCACCAGCTGGGCCGGCGCGGTCGGCCCCAACGCCGCCCGCACCGGATCCCCGGGAATCAGGTGGATCATGCCGAAGGCCGCGGTGACCACGACCCACAGCGACAGGAGCAACCGTAGGCCCCGGCGGATCGCGAACCTCGTCATGACCGTCATGCCCGACTCATTTCGTGATTCAGCCCAGCATCCGGACGGAGGCCGGGGACAGGCTGCCTCCCGTCAACTCGAATGTGGCTCCCCTGGCGTAGGTGGGAACGCTGGAGAAGACGAACGGCACGATGTTCACCTGCTCGAACAGTGCCTGCTCGGCCGCGGCCCACTGGGCGCACCCGGCGGTGCCGGGTTGGGCCGAGGCGGCCTGCACCGCGGCGACGTACTTGTCGTTCTTGATGCTCGAGAAGTTCACGCCGTCCGGCGCGGACGGGCCGGAGAAGAACGGCACCAGCTCGCTGGGCAGCGTGGTTCCCAGCGGGATGAAGGCGGCGTCCCAGGAGCCTTGCCCGCCAACGATTTGCTGGCCGAGCTCGGCGTTGGTCGCGGCTTTGAGGGTCACCTGGACGCCGGCCGCCTCCCACGCCTTCTGCAGCAGTTCGGCACCGGCCTGCATGCCCGGGCCCAGCTCGGTCACATACCACATCGACAGCTTCAAGTTCTTGCCCGACAGCGCGGCCTTGGCGGCGGCCGGGTCGGAGGCGGGAAGCCTTGAGCCTACAGTGTCCTGGGTACACGGGCTCAGCGCGGGCGCGACCAGTCCGGTGGCCGGCTTGCCGGTGCCGCTGCTGACCACCTGGCCCAGCTGCTTGAGATCCAAAGCCTGGGTCAGCGCCCGCCGGGTCGCCTCGTCCGCGCCGGGCAGGCCCGCCTTTTGGTTGAACCACAGCTCGCCTAGGGGAGCGACGACGTCGCGGTGGTACAGGTTGGCGGCCGCCAGGCGAGCGCTGTCGGGTCCGATGACCTGAGCGGCGTTGGCCTGGTCGGACAGGAGCAGATTGGCCGTGGTGGTGGCGTTGGATACCACTTTGAGCACGACCTTCTCCGGCAGGCCCGCCTGGTTCGTCTTCCAGTCACCCGGTCCCCACGCGAAATCCTTGCGGCGGGTGAGGGTGTAGTGGTCGTTGGCGACGACCTCGGTCAGGGTGAACATGCCCGTGCCGACCGCGCCCTGCTTGAGCAGGTTGCGATCCTTCATTCCCTTGTCGCACACGATATGCAGGCCGCCGACCGTGCGATCGAGGAACGCCGACGGCGCCGGCGAGGTGACCGTGACGACGCCGGTCGCGTCGTCGCCGGTAGCGGTGGCGCCGGGCGGCACAAAGACGCCGATGCGTGACGAGGCGTTCTTGGGGTCGCCGACGAAGGAGATGTTCGCGGCCACCTGGGTCGCCGTCAGTGGGGTCCCGTCGCTACAGGTGACGCCTTGGCGCAGCGTGAAGGTCGCCTTCGTGGTGGTCGCCTCCCACTTGCTCGCCAGACCGGCCACGAGGTTGCCGCTCGGGTCGACGTTGGTCAGCGAGTCGTAGAGGAAGCGGTCGGCCTGCAACGTGACCGAAAGCGAGGTGAAGTGGGGGTCGAGGTTTCCGGGGTCGGCACCGAGGACCATCGTGAATGTCTTGCCCTCGGCCAGCTTCTGCCCGCCATTGGCGCCGTTGTCATTGTTGCCGCCGCCGCAGGCCGCCGCGCCCAGCATCAGCGCGCACGCCGTCGCGATGCGCAGAACCGTTCTCATTCTTGCTCCAAAGTGGTGACGCGGCGGGTGGCCCGGCCGCTGTGGATGTAGAGAGCGCGGCCGCCGCCGTCGTCGCCGACGAACACATGCGGCAGGTGGAGTCCCATCTGCGGCTGCACCTGGATGAAGGTGTCGCCGTCGAAGTGGACAAGCTCCTTGCGGTCGGGCTTGCCGCCGATCTCGGCCATCAGGCCGAGCGGGACCTGGTCGAGCCAGAGCCGGCCATCACTGTCTTGGGAGATGGTCAGTTCGACGATCTCAGAGGAATATTTTCCTTGGTACCTGGCATAGTCCACTGTGGACGATTCGCTCGGCGGCTTCGGGAGTGGCGGCATCTCAACGCCGGCCAGCTCGCGCAGGACGCGAGTAAAGATCTCGGTGTAGAGCGCGACCGGGTTGCCGCCGTTGGTCAGCAGGGCGATCGCGACCCCCTTGTCCGGGACGGCGCGCAGGAAGGCCGACTGCCCGATGGTGCCGCCGTCATGGCCGAGCACCGTGCCGCCAGGCCAGTCGTAGATCTCCCAACCCAGTCCCCAGGCCGAGCCCATCAGCCCGAGCACCGGCAGCTTCACCTGCGGCCGCTGCATCGCCCGGGCGCTCCCGGCGCTGAGCACCACCGTCCCGTCCGCCGCCGTGCCGCCGTCAAGGTGCATGCGGGCGAACGCGAGCAGGTCGCGCGGGCGCATCGCCAGCATCGACCCGGCCGGTGCGTTCGACCGCGCCAGCGACCAGACGGGCGCGGGCTGCGGATCGTCCTGCGGGTCGGGCTGGAGGTGCCCGACCGCCGCCCGGAACAGGATCGCCTCGTCGGCCCCGTTGGCGGCGTGGGTCAAACCCAGCGGGGTGAACAGGTGCTGGCGCATACAAGCGTCGAACGGCATGCCGCGCAACACTTCCACGATCCGGCCGAGCACGCAGAAACCGGCGTTGTTGTAGGAGAACATCTCGCCCGGCGGGAACAGCTGGGCGGTCTCACTGAGGGTCGCCACGTACTTCTCGACGCAGTCGTCGCCGCGCCCGGTGTCGGTGAAGATGTCGCCCTCGAACCCGGCAGTGTGCGACAGCAGCTGCCGCGTGGTGATGCCGGCCGCGGCCTGCTCGTCGGCGAGGCGGAACTCCGGGATGACGTTGCGCACCGGCGCGTCGAGGTCGAGCTTGCCCTCGTCGACCAGCTGCATGATCAATGTGGTGGTCCAGACCTTGGTGATCGACCCGATCTGGAAGACCGAGTCGGCGGTCGCCTCCACCGCGGTGGACTTGCTGAGCACGCCGGCCGCGAGGTCGGACACCTCGCCGCCGGCGAGAACGGCGACGGCCGCGCCCGGTACTTTATGCTCGGCGAGCAGAGCGGGGAGCCGGTCGTGCAGCCACTTGGTGATCTCGTTCAGGCTCGACATGCGAACACCCTAGGGTCGGCCGCGCGCACCGTATTCGTCCATCACGACAAGCGGCGCCGGATCACCTTGTCCGCTACGACAAGTCGAGGATCGAGGTCACCCGACCCGAAACAGTTGATCTAGCATTTTCCCAGAAAATGTTGCCTCCCAACGGCTCGAGACAGCATTTCTGAGGAAAATGCTAGATCACGGCACGCCTGTTCCCCGGGGGCCGCGCCGCGGCCTGGGGGTTGTGTCGCGTTGTGGGGACATCTCTGCACACCTTGGGCGACGTGTGGCGAGTTCTCACCGCGACGGCACGGCCACCGCAAAGCGGCACGCCCGGGGGTCGCCATCCGCCTAGACTCCGGCCATGGCCCAGACTTCGCCCCACACCATCGACTCGCTGGCGTCGGACCTACGCGCGCTTGGCCTCGCGGCGGGCGATGTCGCTATGGTGCACTCGTCGATGCGCAGTCTTGGCTTTGTCGCCGGCGGTTCCCAGGCGGTGGTGCGGGCGCTGCTGGATGTGGTCGGTCCGGGCGGGACTCTCGTGGTACCAACGCACACCCCTGAAAACAGCGACCCTGCCGGCTGGCGCAACCCACCCGTGCCTGAGGCCTGGTGGCCGGCGATCCGCGAGCATACCCCGGGCTTCGACCCGGCCCGCACACCCAGCCGCTGGATGGGCCTGACCCCGGAGACGGTGCGGGCCTGGCCCGGGATGCGGCGCAGCGACCACCCGCAGGTCTCCTGCGCCGCAATCGGTTTCCACGCCGAACAGATCGTCGCCTCCCATCCGCTGGAAGACGCCCACGGCGAGCGGTCGCCGCTGGGCGCGATCAACCGGCTCGACGGCAAAGTGTTGTTGCTGGGCTGCAGTCACGGCTCGAACACCTCGCTGCACCTGGCCGAGACGCGGCGGGAGTCGCCGCCGCGCGGCACCGCGGGCGCGGCGGTGCTCGGGCCGGACAGCGCCGGCCGCTGGGTCACCTGGGAGGAGGTCGCGGTGGACGAGGATGACTTCGAGCGGCTGGGCGCGGCGTGCGAGGCGACGGGCGCGGTGACGATCGGCCGGGTCGGCGAGGCGACCGCCCGCCTGATGTCGCAGCGCGCGCTGGTCGAGTTCGGCGTGGCCTGGATCGCCGCCAACCGCTAGCCGACTAGGCAGCGGCCGCGATCACGGTCGCCTCCATGCGCCGCAGCAAGGCATCCATGTCGTCGCGGCCGAGGTAGGCGGTGTCGACCTGTACCAAGGCGGTCAAGGCCTCCGGGTGCTCATTGACGTGTATCATCAGCCGCTGGTGCAGGCGGTCGACCTCCCGCCAGTTCACCGTGGTGGCCGGGATGGCGGCCCGGATCTCGGCCTCGCCCGCCACTGTCTCGATTGGACCGTCCTCGCTCCGGCGGTCGTTGAACATGCAGCGCAGATCGAAGGTGACGCCGCGCTCCCGGCCGACCCTGTCCACCAGCCGGTCGTTTTCGTATGGCGCGTAATAGGCGTACTTCTGCGCGGTGAGCAGGCGGCGGCGGGCCCGAAGCACCAGCTCGTCGAAGCTCGCGCCGGCCACGTCGAGGGTGCACAGGCCAAGCTGGGCCATCGGGCCGCCCGCGTTGGCCAGGCCGGGGCGGAACCGGTTGTTCACCGTGACGGTCGAGAAGACCGGATTGACGCCCGTCGTCAACGAAAGCGCGCTGGCGAACGCCGCATACAGGACCGCGCCCGTGCTCACCTGGAGTCTCGTGGCCACGGCGCGCAAGCCCAGAAGCAAAGCGGGAGAAGAATAATCCGTCTCCCAGAAGCGGCCAGGGAACCGCTCGCCGGTCGCCTCGGGCCGCGCGGCGGGGAACATGGTCGGCGGGATGAGCCTGAGCTGCTCCTCCCAGTAGCGCACCGCGGCATCGTTGTGCCGCCGCGCCGAAGCGGTCTGTTGCAATTCGGCCTGCGCCAGCGGCTGGATGCCCGGCGGTCGCGGCGGCCGGCCGGTCACCGGATCCCGGTCACGCAGGTCCTCGAACATGGCCATGGCGCTCGCCCCGTCGGCGACATGGTGGGAGATGGCCGTGACGGCATGCGTGAGCACCCCGTCCTTGCGCACCAGGGCCCACCGGATGGGCCACTCCCGCTGATAGTCGAAAACCGTTGTGGCGTAATGCGTTTCGACCTCGGCCGCAAGCTCGGCCGGGTCGCGGTCGCCGGCATCGTAGACCTCGATCTCGGCGATGCCCGACGAGTGAACGACCTGCAGCGTGTGCCCGTCCGGCTCGAACCGCAGCAGGGTGCGCATCGCCTGGTACTGGCTGAGGTAGAACCCGAGCTCGGCGACGAAGTCCTCGATGGTGGCGCCGGGACCGAGCTGCCTGGGCGCGGTCATCGTCAGCGACTCGCCGGAGTCGCGCATCCCATTCCAGAGAGCCTGCTGTCCCCAGCTCAGCTCGCCTACCCCGGCGCCCTCGCCCTTGAACGCCACGGGAACCCGCTCAGTTGCTTTGATGCCCATCAGTCCCCCAACGGCCGCGAGACGGACGCGCTGGCCCCGCTGGCAGCGTGAGACGACCATTGGCGATTATGGCAGATCGACCAGCAAGATGTTTGATCCAGGGGAAAATGGCCACCCCGGGCGCGAACGCCGGCATCCGGGTCGCCGACCATGCGCTTTGCTTGAGCCGCAAGTAAACCTTGGGGCCGATCGAGGTGATCGGCCCCAAGCGCTGCTATCCGATGCGTTGCAGCGTGTAGTTTCCGGAGCCCGCCTTGTTGATGATGGCCACGCCGTACCAGTCGCTGGCCGGCACCACGAAGGTGAACATCTCGGCGAGGCCGGGCCCGGCCGCGGCGGAGGTCTTGTAAGCCTGCGCCCGGCTCCGGACATAGGTCGCCGGCTGGCCGCTGGTCGACCTCATCAGGAATAGCTCGGGGTCCTGGCTGGCGACGGTTGGTGTGACCTTGATAGTGACCGTGGCGCCCGAGCTGAGGAAGGTGTCGCGCACCGCGGCCACGTTGGTCCCGCTCATCACCACGGTCTGCGACGAGTTGGCGAGCAGGCTCGACGAGCCCTGGGCCAGCTCGACTCGGCAGCTCCCGATCAGCGCGGCCTGGTAAACCTGCGGGTAGTAGTCGGTGAGTGCTTTCTTGTTGGAGTCGATCGCGATGAAGTCGACCGTGGAGGTGAATGCCTGGCTTGAGGCCAGCAGGGTGGTCAAGTTCACGTCCTCGAAGAGCTTCAGGTCGTGGTCGACGCCTGGGCTGGGTCGGGTGGCGATGACCGACCAGTAGTTGGTGGAGGTGTTGAACGAGAAGTTGTGCGGCGCATACGGATGCGGTCGCAGCACCGGGGTGTAGTTGCTCAGCGGGTCGCGGAACTTGATGTCGATGGTGTTCTGGTAGGCCGATGCCAGACCACCGGTGGCGGCGACGTTGTACCCGTCCGAGGTGCGGTGCGTCCAAAAGTCCTTGAAGCTCTTCTGCACCCGGGGTGGCCCGATCGCCGGGCCGAGGAAGGTCTTCCAGATGTTGCCGGGGACGTTGCCTTCGCTGAGCCGATCCCACGCGGCCTCGTTGGCGGCGTCGGACAGGTCGATGAGCGCCCCGGCGACGCGGCCCTCGGTGGTGTCGCCGGTGCTCCAGCCGACACTGCCCCACTTGGGTGTCTCAAGGTTAAGCGTGCTGCCGTCGGCCCACGCGAAGATGGGGTTGTTGTAGACCATCGCCGGTGCCCACTCGGCGAAGCCTTCGACCCAGGCCATGCCCACGTTGCTGGCGGTCTGGATGCTGTGCGGCCCGCCGGCTCCGGGAATCGCGGCGCCCTCGTATACGTCGTCCATCACGGCGTGCGTGGCCTCGTGCACGGTGACGATCCTGGCCTTCGGGTCGTCGGCCATCAGGAAAACCTGCTTGAGGCTGGGGTCGTAGTAGGTACCCACCGCGGAGTCCCAGCGCCAGTTGACGACCAGCTGCTTGCAGTTGACGGCGGTGTCATTGGCATCCCAGCACGAGCCGGGCTTCCAGTTCCAGAAGTCGTTGACCGCGTCGAAGGCCTGCAGGCCGAGGTGGTACTTGGGGTCGCCCGGCTGCAGGTAGCCGAAGTTGTGCGTGACGTTTGCGGCGAGCTGGTAAACCACCGGGCTGCCCCAGCTGAACAGGGCATTGGTGCCCGTCTCCTGCACCCGCCACCGGGTGTTGGTGGTGATGAACTTGACCCACACATCCTGTCCGAAGTCGAGGAACGGGCCGTCCGGGTCGTCGGTGGGGAAGCAAAGGTTGTAGGCACCCGAGCCGTTGGTGAGCCCGGTCGCCAGCAGGTCACCGGCGTCCCAGACATCGGCGTCCCACACCTCGACGGTGATGTTGGGGGACAACCGGTTCACGCCGTCGAGGTAGCCGAAACTACCACTGACACAAGAGGTCTGGCCCGGTGCCATGACGGCCGTCTGCTGCTCCTGCGGGACCGGGTTGTGTTCCAGCCCCGGCGTGGCCAGGCTCGGCTCGGTCGTGCTCGCCGAAGCCGCCGCGTCGCCTTCGGGACGGCCCTCGATGCCCGGCGTGGAGCGGCCACCGGCCTCGGCGACCGTGAGGTACTGGTGGTCGCCGGCGGCCTCTTGGCCCGTGACCGAGCCGTCCTCCGGGTCGATCTGTGGCGCGGCGGTCGCCCGGACCGAGATGTCCGCCCCGCCGGGGGCGGTGGCTCTCACTGTTGCCGCGAAGCGACGGGTTTCATTGGTACCGAGCGAAATCGTGCCGACAGCCAGATGCGAATCCCGCGGCTCGAACCCCTCGGGGAGGCTGACCCAGTCCAAGTTGGACGGAAGCTGGGCCTCGACGGTAAGGCGCGACCGCTCGGAGTGCGCCGTCACCTCGAACAGCAAGCGGGCCTGCTCGCCGGTGGCGGGTAAGGAGTCCAGCTCGGCGTTGACCCGCAAGCAGCTGAGCCACTCACTGCCCTGGACGTGGCCGCTGGGCTGCAGTGCGCAACCCTCTTCAATCGCATAGGCGACCGACGGCTGCCACATGGCCAGCGAAGTCGCCGTAATCAATGCCGCGAACGCGGCCCTCAAACGCATGTTAGTCATGCGTAAGGGGATAGCAACCGGGCGTTGTCGGGCCGCTGTGGAAGTGTTGTCGCTCTGGCCAGCGGCTACCATGCCCTGGTGCGCAGCAAGCGGGTATCGAAGGTGGCCATCGCGCTCACCGCCATGGTGGCGAGTGCGGCGGCGGTGATGGCGGTGATGGCGGGGTGCGCCCAACCGGACGCGGCCGCCTGGCGGGCCAGGGCATCGAGTCCCGCTTCGAGTTCGGCCTCGGCGGAGCCGCCCTCGCCCGGCCCTTCCTCGACCCCGTCCGCCGCGGCGTTGCCGCGCAATGGCAATCCCGACGGGCGCGCCGCCGTCCCGGCCGAGGGGCAGGCGGTCGACACCTCCCACCCGGATCGGGTGATCGGCAATGGCACCGCGGCCGGCTGCACCTCCGCCGCGGTGGTCAGCGCGGTCGCGGCCGGTGGGATCACCACGTTCGACTGCGGTCCCGAACCGGTCACCATCGTTATGACGGCAACGGCCAAGGTGCGCAACAACAATGGGCGCACGGTGCTCGACGGCGGCGGCCGGGTCACGCTCAGCGGCGGCGGCAAACGGCGCATGCTGTACATGAACACCTGCGACGGCTCCCTGGGCCGCAGCGGATCGGACTGCCTGCGCCAGACCAACACCCAGCTGGTGGTCCAGAACCTGACCTTCGTCGACGGCAACTCGACCGGCGACCTGACCGAGGGCGGCGGCGGCGGAGCCATCCTGGTGCGTGGCGGCCGGCTCAAGGTCGTCAACTCCCGGTTCCAGCGCAACCGTTGCGACACAACAGGTCCCGACCTGGGCGGCGCGGCCATCCGGATCACCATCCAGTACCACTACAAGCCCAACTACATCGTCGACAGCACCTTCGGCGGGGCTCAAGGGCAGGGCGGCTCGTGCTCCAACGGCGGCGCGATCAGCGGCCTGCACGCCTCGCTGGCCGTCTACAACAGCGTGCTGACCTACAACACCGCCATCGGCAACGGCGCGAACCCGGCCCGGGCCGGCACTGCGGGCGGGGGCAGCGGCGGCGCCATCTACACCGACGGAACCAAGTTCCACGTCGGCATATACGGCAGCGTCATGACCGACAACCGCGCCAAGGAGGGCGGCGGCGCCATCTTCATGGTCAGCAACGACCGCACCGGGACCCTCACCATCGACTCGTCGACGTTGCAGCGCAACAAGAGCGAGGGTTTCCAGAACAGCCCGGGCATCTTCTTCCTCGGCTCCGGGAAGCCGAAGATCATCTCAAGCGTCGTGAGATGAAGTTCAGTTGTTTGAGAGCATGATGAGCCGATCGATTTTCGGCATTGGCTGTTCCTTGTCCGGGTTGAGGACTATGCCGTGGCCTTCACCGGGCTCGGCCATCCGGTACCCGATGGCCACCTCGCCGCGCCGGCGGGCCGACTCGACCGCGGTGGCGAAGGTGTACCCGGGCGCGGTCCGCAGGTAGTAGGTCGACGGTCGGATGTAGATCTCGGCGCCCTCCTGGTCGAACAGGTCGCTGAAGACCGACTCCAGGTGCCGGTTCTCGGCGATCTGCGTCATCAGCAGGCTGACCAGCTGCTCGCTCACGACGAAGTCGTCGGCCTTGGTGAGCTGGGCCAGGGCGCGGTCGCGCTCGTCGCGCATCTCGCTGACGATGGAGCCGGTGTGGCCGCGGAAGGCGAGGATGTCCCGCAGGTGCAGCAGGGTCACGAGCACCCGCGAGTCCGCGGTCAAGGGATCCAGGGTGTCGTCGGAGAGCACGATCACGTTGCTGTAGGCGGCGACGTCGAGGGACTCCAGCAGGGCGCGATCGCGGATGTCGCCGTCCTTGGAGCGTACCGTGACGTGGCGCAGTTTATTGACCAGGTCGGTGGCGTCCGGGTACGCGTCCGTTCGATCGGCGACGACGTCCACTGTGGACCCATCGACGACGTAGGTGTCCAGCTGCTCGATGATGCGCGAGGCGCGGCTGTTCCAGCCCAGGATCAGGGTGCTCTCCGGGGTGGCCGGCCCGCGCACGCCGTGCACGATCGCGGTGTTGTCGATCGGGAAGGACCGGGTGGAGAGCTTGAGTTTGGAGTCGTCCTCGGCCAGCACGACGATCCGGTCGCCCGGCCCGATCACGATGTCCATCGGCGGACACAGACAGGTCTGGCCGTCGGCGCGCACCAGCCCGACCGGGCAGCCCTTGCGGTAGGCCTGCAACGCATCGCCGAACTGCCGGCCGACCAAGGTGGGCTCGGCCACGATGTAAAGTTCGTCGCCGCCGAAGTCGAGCAGGTCGTGGTACACGACGGAAAGCTTTGACTGTCTTGCGGTTTGGACCACGAGCCGGGCGCTGATGTCGTCCCCGTCGAGCACGACGGCGTCGCCGCCGGCGAGCTTGGCCACCTGCAGGTTGCGGCTCTCGCGCACGGCCGCGATGACGTGATGGGGACGCCCGCGGAAGGCCGGCCCTTTGTTGATGGCCAGCAACACCTTCAGGACGTGCGCGTCGGAGTCCTCTTCGGACACTCCGTCGGGCGAGAGAACCAGGATGGAGCGGGCCTCGTTGAGGTTGACCATCTCCAGATCGGTGAGGTCGAGCGGGCTGCCGGTGCGGAAGATCAGTCTGGTGGTGTGCGTGTCGGGGATCCGGTGCCGCACCCTGTCCTCCATGGTCACCTTGTCCTGGTCGGCCAGGATGGCGATGCAGGCCTTGCGGCGGCTCAGGTTGGCCTCGACGAGTTCGGTGATGACGGTGTAGATCTGGTCGGACCAGCCGAGAATGACCGTGTGGCCCTTCTCCAGGACCTGCGAGCGGCCCTTGCGCAGCTGCTCCAGCCGCCGGTGCAGGCCGCTGGTGAGCAGACCGACCAGGGCGCTGACGACGAAGATCCCGGCGAGGGCCAGGACGAACCACAACGCCAGCACCTGCCATTCACCCTCGTCGGGCGCGGACAGGCTGAAGGTAGAGATGAACGTCTTCCATAGCAGCTGCACGGGATGGGGACGCTGCCCATTTTCCCGCGGTGAGACCAGTTCGAGCGCCGTGGTGACTACGACAATGACGATGACGGAGAAGACGGCCAGCCAGGCGATGAGGCCGCCGACGCCGCGGGACATCGTGTTGTCGAACCAGTACCGGAACCGCGCCCCGAATCCGACCTTCCCGGACATACACCCCTCCCTATCCATCCTGCCCGCAACACTGTAGTGACGGGGGTGCTAATGCGACAGTCGGCGTTAGGCCAGTAGCGAACCTGGCAAGGTCGGTATGGGGATTTCGTGCGATTGCGGCTAATATTGCCGCCCATGACCCGGACCCAGCGCAAGCTTGTGGGAAGGTTCGCGGCGGCGGTGGTCGTCTGGGCCGTGACTGTGCTCATCGTGCCGGCCGGTATGGCGGCCGGTGCGATGGCCGTGCCCGCCGAGCCGATCCCCTGCCCGAAGTCGGCTCCGCCCGACACCTCACGGCCGCCGCGCCCATCGCCGCCCCCGGACGTGCCGGCGCACCGGATCGTCGGGGGCGAGCGGCTGGACACGGCCGGATTGGTGATCCCCGTGGGGGTTCCGGATCCGCCGGCCAACACCGCCGTCTCCTGGCTCGTGGCCGACCTGGACACCGGTCAGGTACTCGGCGCCTGCGGCCCGCACGAGTACGCCACCCCGGCCAGCGTGCAGAAGCTGTTGCTGGCCGCGACCTTCCTCGACAAGCTCGATCCCGAGCAGACCGCCACCGTGATCCGCGCCGACGTCGACATCCCCAAGGACAGTTCAGCGGTGGGCCTGGTCGAGGGCGGGCAGTACTCGGTGGAGACGCTGTGGCTCGGGCTGTTGATGCAGTCGGGCAACGACGCCGCCAATGTGTTGGCACGGCTCGGCGGCGGAACCGGTGACATGGCCGGTGGGGTGGAGGCGATGAACGAGCACGCGCGATGGCTTGGCGCGTACCAGACCCACGCCGTCACCCCGTCCGGTTACGACGGGCCGGGCCAGTTCACCAGCGCCTACGACCTCGCGCTCATCGCCCGCGCCTGCTTCGCCGACGAAACCTTCAAGCGGTACGAGTTGACGCAGCGCACGGATATCCCCCCGCAGCCACCCAATTACAAGGGATTCCAGATCCAGAACGAGAACCAGCTGATCTACCAGTACCCCGGGGCGCTCGGCGGCAAGACCGGCTTCACCAGCCTGGCCCGCCACACCTACGTCGGTGTCGCGGAACGCAACGGCCGGCGGCTCGTGGTGACGTTGCTGGGCGCGGAACCCCGGCCGCAACGCGCTTGGCAGCAGGGCGTGGCCCTGCTGGACTGGGGATTCGGCCTGCCGTACGACGTGTCGGTGGGTCGGCTCGTCAAGCCCGGGGAGGCCCTGGCGAAATCGGCCGCGCCGTCGGCGCCGCCGTCCGCTCCGGCCAACCCGGCCGGGATGATCGCCGCGGTCGGGGACGGCGGGTCGAAGACTGTGTGGTTCATCGGCGCCGGCTTCTCCGTCGCTCTCGCGGTGGCGGTCGTCGCCGGGCTCGTCCGCCGCGCATACCGCCTGCGCCGCAAGCGCTTACAGAATGCCCGGTAACGTCTGGCAGGATCGGTTGCATGGGGAGAGCTTGGATCCCGGCTTCGGCGATGGCCGTGGTCGTGACGGTGGTCGTGGGGTTGATCGCGGGCTGCTCGTCGCGGCCGGTCTCACCGCCGATCGTGATGCCTTCGGTGCCTTCAGAGCCTTCAGCGCCTTCGGTTTCTTCGGCGCCTTCGACTCCGGCTCCTTCGCCGAGCGTGGCTGTTTCGCCGGCTGGGTATACGTTTCCGGTGGGCGGCAAGGCGGTTTCGTACCAGCGGACGCATAGCGGGTACCAGGCGACCGATATCTTCGCCAACTGCGGCTCGCCGGTGCGGGCGGTGACCGATGGCGTGGTGCTGGAGGTGAGCCGGGTCGACCGGTTCGATCCGGCCCACCCGGACAACGCCCTCAAGGGCGGGCTTTTCGTCTCTCTCAAGGGCGACGACGGCGTGCGCTACTACGGCGCCCACTTCGTGGCGCTGGCCGACGGCATCGACAAGGGCGTGCGGGTGCGCGGCGGCCAGGAGATCGGCAAGGTCGGCCACACCGGCAATGCCAGCAACATCTGCCACCTGCACTTCGGCATCTCGCCGCCGTGCGCGGGCGAGGGCGACTGGTGGATCCGGCGCGGCGTGGTCTGGCCATGGTCCTATTTGGACGCTTGGAAAGCCGGGCAGGCCAAGTCACCCGCGGCCGAGGTCACCAAGTGGCATCAACAGCACGGCTGCCCAAGCGAGCCCTAGGCTTGCCGTTCAAGCTTCCGGTTCCAGCACGACGGTGGCCGGGGAGGGCATGGCGGGACGCCCTCCCCGGCCGATGGTGGGTCAACTACGGGTTAGACAACAGGCCTGAGCACGCCGCAAGCCGTGCGGGCGCCCGAGTCACCGGTGGCCAGCGTGGCCGCGTCGGGTCCAGGAACGCCAGCGGCGCTGTAGCGGGTCGGGATGTTCGCGAAGTTGTCCGGTCCCGCGTGAATGATGATCGCCGCGCCATCGGCGTCGAAGATCTGAGCCAAGGTCACCGTAGAGGTTTCGGTGACCGCGGTGGCTCTGCCATCGGCGGAGACCTTAAGGGAGGGCAGGTCACCTGCGTGGTTGCCGTGCGTGGTGCCACCCGGGTTGAGGTGCCCACCAGCGGTGAAGAATGGCACGACAGCGCCGGTGGGGTCGACCGCTCTGGGGTCGCAGATGCCTACGGCGTGGATGTGGAACCCGTGGAATCCGGCGGCGAGACCGGACAGGCGACCGGTCAGGAACAGCTTGCCGCTGGAGGAGTCCAGCGTGACGGTCCCTAGGAAGACGCCGTTGACGTCCCGGACCGATGCGCGAGCACCCGAAGCCGTGTCGGTGGCCGTGGCCGATGACGGGAGTGTGGCCACCGCCGCAGCCAGAACGGCGAGGGCGAAAATGGTACGGGTCGTTCGGAGAGAGCGCATATTTGATGCCTCCCACTCAAAGTGGAGATTCCCTGCGCGCAGCCGGCCCGCGTCCTGATATTTGAGATTCATTCTTAACCGTAGATGTCCAAAAATGCAAGCGCTGGGCTGGCCGCCCTGATGAAAGGTGGTAAGCGCCTGTTAGGCTCCCGGTTTGTGACCCAGCCCTCGTATGAACCGCCCCAGTATGGCCAGCAACAACCGCAGTACGGCCAGCCCGAATACGGTCAAACGCCACAGGGGCAGCCCGAGTACGGTCAGCAGCCGCAGTACGGTCAGCCGCAGCCCGGCCAACCCGAGTACGGTCAGCCGCAATACGGTCAGCCCCAATACGGTCAGCAGCCGCAGTATGGGCAGCCCGAGTACGGTCAGCAGCCGCAGTATGGGCAGCCCGAGTACGGTCAGCAGCCGCAGTATGGGCAGCCCCAGTACGGACAGCAGCAGCCGCAGTACGGGCAGCAATATGGCCAGCCGCAGTACGGTCAGTACGGTCAATACGGCCAGACCATGGCCTCCGACAAGACCAGCGGCCTGGCGATCGCGGCGTTGATTTGTGCCATCTTTGTGCCGATCTTGGGCGTGATCCTCGGCATCGTTGCCCTGCAGCAGATCAAGAATACGAGGGAGAAGGGCAAGGGTCTGGCCATCGCGGCCATCGTGATCCCCGGTATCTACGCGCTGGTCTGCGCCGGCCTCATCACCATCGGCCTCATCTTCGGCGACACTCCGAACTCCGAGGCTCAAGACCCGGGCGGCCTGCCCAGGTCGAGCAGCAGCACGGGTACCCAGGGCGGCAACACGAAGGTCGAAAACCTCAAGGTCGGGCAGTGCGTCAACGGCATCGATGCCGCGGGCAGCACGCTGACCACCCTGCCGGTGGTCGCCTGCACCGCCTCGCACGAGGGCGAGGTGGTCGCCAGCTTCAACCTCACCGGCACCAGCTACCCGGGCGACTCGGCGATCGAGAAGCAGGCCGAGGACAAGTGCTTCGCCGAACTCGATACGTACTCACCGTCGACCAAGGATGACGAGTCGATCGGCATCTTCTACCTACACCCGACCCGGCTGAGCTGGGGCTCGGGCGACCGGCAGGTCCTGTGCATCGCCCACTTCAAGCCCCCCCGTCAGGGTTCGATCAAGGGCTGAACGGCTGACGCCGGGCGCCGTCCATCCACTGTGGATGGACGGCGCTTTGCACGCGTGGATTTCACCCCTATCGTATTGACGGTTGCCGACGTAAAGGCTTTTGCGTTGACGGTTATATAACTCCGTGGAAATTTGAGGGGCGTGGCGCAGACGTTTGAGATCGTGGCGGAGCCGGTCCGCCGGCGCATCCTTGACCTGTTGCGGGAACGCGAGCACACGGTGGGGGAGCTGGTCGAGCGGCTGGGGATCAGCCAACCCGGGGTGTCGAAGCATCTGAAGGTGTTGCGCCAGGCCGGCCTGGTCTCGGTCCGCCACGACGCCCAGCGGCGATGGTACGAGCTGCGCGTCGATCCGCTCGCTGAGATCGACGAGTGGTTATCGCCTTTCCGTGCCTACCTCGGACGGACTAATGGAGAGGAGTGAACTGATGGACGGCACTGTGCGGCATACGGATTCCGGTTACGTCCTGCGATTCGAACGTTCGCTGAACCACCCGGTGGACAGGGTGTGGGTCGCGCTGACCGAACCCGACCGGCGAGCCGAGTGGTTCTTCGCCGGCAGTCTCGATCTGCGGCCCGACGGCGCGGTGGACCTCGCCGACTCCGTGCACGGCATCACCGGCAAGGTGCTGTCCGTCGAACCGCCGTGGCTGCTCGAGTTCAGCTGGGTCAGCGGCGACTCGCCCGAGGAAAGCGTTGTCCGCTTCGAGCTCACCAAGGCCAACCAGGGGTGCAACCTGGTCTTCACGCACACCGTGCCGCCCAGCGCCAACCGGATGAACCTCGCCGCCGGATGGCACTGCCACCTCGATTCGCTGCCCCTGGCACTCGACGGTGAGGACACCGCCTGGCCGGAAGGCAAGTGGCGCCAGCAACTCGAGCACTACCAGCGGACCTTCACCGCCTGAGCGTGGGCGGCAGCCGGCGAGGTGCGCGCCGGCCGTCTCGGTTGATCTAGCACTTTCCCAGAAAATGTTGCCTCCCAACGACTTGAGACAGCATTTCTGGGGATAATGCTAGATCGCTGTCGCTCCGACGATGGCATTCGCTTTGCCGAGCGACCCGTTGGCGATACGCAGCGTGAAGGAGAAGCCACCCCCGCCGACGCTGCCGTCGACCGTCTTGACGTTCCAGAAGTCGCCGTCCTTGGCCGCCTGCGTGGTGTAGGCGAGCGCCTTGGTCTTCCCGTTGAACAACGAGACGACGCTGGAGCTTGACAGGCGCCGCATCCGCTCGGTGTTGCCGTTGACCCACGCCAGGGCGAACGTGCTGGCGTACTGGCCCGGGTCGGTCGAGTAGATGGTGCGGTCGATGAGGGCCTCGGTGCCCGCCATGGGCGAGCCCAGTTTGGCGTTCTCCACCCGCACCGAGGCCACGTCGCCGTGGGCGTTGCGGAACACGCACTGCGTGTGGGCGCCGCCGTCGGCCCCGCACGACACGTAGACGGTCCAATTAGGATCCAACCCGGTCTGGGTCTGCAGTTGCAGCACCGCGGCCTGCGAGGCCAGCTGCCCCAGCCGCGTCTTGTCGTTCTTGCCGAACGCCTGCAGCAGCGCCTGCGCGTAATCCTTGGCGCTCTTGGGATATGTGGGCGCGGCCGGGCCACCCCCGCCGGCCGACGAACCCGGCGCCGGGGAGGTGCCACCGCTGCCCGGTTCCGCGGAAGGGGCCGTCGAGGCCGACGTGTCAAACGATGGCGTGGCGGTCGGTTGCTTGTCCTTGCTCCCACAGCCGGAGACGATCAGTCCACATACGACGGTCGCGACGATGACGGTTGCCCTCATGGCCCGTGACGATAAAGGTCCAACCGGCAAAAGTGCTGTTCATCGTCCAAGATCCGATAGCCAGACCCTGGCCGCGACCACCATCGTGCGGATGCCGGTGCTCAGGGTCGGCTCGATGACCGGGGCGAAGAAGGGGGAGTGGTTGGTGGGCAGGTCCTCGTCCACTCGCCCCGCGGCTCGGGCCGCCGCGACCCTCTCCGGGTCGTAGCCGCCGACGAACCAGAAGCACGACGGCACCCCGGCCACTTTGCCGAACGTCCCGAAATCCTCGCTGCCCATGATGAGCGGCTGGTCGAGTACGTTCTCGGCGCCCAGCTCGGCGCGGATGCCGGCCATCGTCTTCTCGATCGCGGCTTCGTCGTTTACCAGCACTGGGTACCCGCCGATGCGCTCAAACTCCGGCACCTGGACCGCACCCGACGCGATCGCCTCGGCCCGCACGATGCGTTCGATCGCGGCGAGCACGCGCTCCCGCACGGGCCCCGAGAAGCTGCGCACCGTCAGCTTGAGCTCCGCCTCGGCCGGGATGATGTTGGTGACCGTGCCGGCGTGGATGGCCCCGACCGTCACCACCGCGGTCTCCAGCGGCGACACCTCGCGCGAGACGATGCCCTGCAGCCGCAGCACGGTCGCCGCCGCCATCAGCACCGGATCCACCGTCGCCTCGGGGCGCGAGCCGTGCCCGCCACGGCCGAAGAGCTTGACGTGCAAGGCATCCGACGCCGCCATGAACGGCCCCGGGCGGTACCCCACCGTGCCCGCCGCCAGCGGCACCACATGCTGTCCCAGCGCCACATCCGGGGAGCCGAACCGTTCGAAGAGCCCGTCGTCGACCATCACTTGGGCGCCGCCACCGTTCTCCTCGGCCGGCTGGAAGACCGCCATGACGGTGCCCGACCACTCCTCCCGCGTGCGCCGCAACACCTCCAGCGCACCGATGAGCCAAGTCACGTGCATGTCGTGCCCGCAGGCGTGCATCACGCCGGGCTTGACACTGGCATACTCCAACCCGGTCGCCTCGGCCATGGGCAGCGCGTCCATGTCCGCCCGCAACAGCACCGTCGGACCCTCGCCGTTGCGCAGCATGGCGACGACGCCGGTGCTCCCAACCCCCTCCGTCACCTCGTAGCCAAGCTCCCGAACCCGTTTGGCCACAAGGGCCGCGGTCTCATGCTCCTGGAAGGCGATCTCGGGGTGCGCGTGCAGATGACGGTACAGATCGGCCAGCGTAGTCATTCCTGCACTTTAAGCAATTCCGCGCCCAATGTCGTCAGGCAATGCAACACCGCCCCGCCCTCCCGCCGCGTCGTGATCAGACCGTTGCGCCGCAACACCGTCGCGTGCTGGCTCGCCGCCGCCGCCGAGATGCCCAGGTCGGCTCCTAACTCGCTTGTGGTGCAACCATTCTCGCCGATGCGGCGGAGCGCCCCCGCCCGGGTGCGCCCGATGAGCGCGGCCAGCGGGTTGCCCGTGTTGCCGGGACGCTGCCACAACTGGGCGCAGGCCAGCGGGTCGCGGGTGGCGGGGAAGATGAGCCGCGGCGCGCCTGTCATGGCCATATCGCTAAGCAGCACCGGCCGGTCGCCGACGAACAGCGAAGGCACCAGCACCAGGCCACGCCCCTCGAGGAAGATGTCGACCTCCTCAGGCATCACCACCTCGAGTGTGGGTGGGCGCCATCGAATCTTCGGGCTCAGCGTCGATAGCAACCGCTCCACGCCGCCCTCGAGCAGCACCCGGCCGCGGGCGACCCGCTCGGCGTGCAGGTGCGCGCGGACGTTGTCCCAGTACGGTTCGACCAGCGCCCGGTAGGAGGCCTGGGCCGCGCGAGCCAGGGCCAGCCGCGCGGGACTGCCGGCGTCGGAGGCGGCCCACACCGACGCGGGCAGCTTGCGCTCCATCGCGATCCACTCCATCTCGGCGCGCATCTGATCCGGCGGGATCGCCAGGATCGCCTCGATACCCTCCTCGATCGTGCGGGCCGGGCCGGTCAGGGTCCACAGGTCGACGCCGAGCGTGCCGGCCGGAGCCATCGCGGCCAGCGGCCGCATCTGCGGCGACATGTTGTGCCGCACCTGTTCTCGCCAGATACCGAACGCGGCGGGCGGGTCTTGCCCGGACCGGATCATGTGGAGGGAGAACATGGTCTCCGCCAGCGGTCCCAACGTAGTGACGAGCGTCGTTCTCGCTAGATCGTCCCCCGTGAAATGGATACGCCACCCCATGGATGCCAGGGTGACCAGTAATTCCGGCGCGTGCAAGCTACCGGCCGGGTTTAAGCCAGGGCTGAAAGGGTTGGTGCCGCGTCCGAGACTCGATCCATACTCTTGCTTCAGGAGGGGTTGCCCTCGTCGGCGTGTGCGGTTTCGCCCCCGTGAGCCGCATACGCCAACCCTTCCGCTAGTCCAGCCAGCGGGCGCCCCCCGAAGGGTCGACGACCACCACGCCCCCGCCGCCGTCGTAACAGGCAGCGCTTACCCCCGGGATGCTGCGCTGCGTTACCTCGTGACCCACGTCAGCCTCGTAGAGCACGCCGGCCAGCACCCACAGCACCCGGCCGGAGTTGACGTCGCCGCACACCGTAACCCGGCCGACGAAGTCCAGGCGCCACACCACCTCGCCCGCCGGGCCCAGCGCCCGAAGTCGCGACCGGTTGAGCCCGCCCGCGCCGGCGAGCTCCACGACGAGGGTGTGCAAGCGGGTGAAGGCGCATCCGGAGGCGCTTTCGATTTCCGGGATTTTTGTCTGGTACCCGTCACGCTCCAGAAGGGACGGTGCCTGCCCCAGCAGCACAGCCCGGCGGCCGTCCGGCGATACGCAGGCCCGGTCACGCGGCCCGGGTACCGTCACCACGGGCGCCGACAACCGCCAGCCACCCGGGGTCAGGTCGAACCAGCGCGCCTCGACGTTCAGCCGCACCGCAAGCGTGGTGAGGGCGAGCGCGTGCTGACCGTCGGCGGAGGTCTGCCACGACGTGTACTGCCCGCCGACCCGGATCGGATGCCCGGCCAGATCGAGCTCGGTTCCCTTGACCGACACCATATTCTGGGCGCTGTCGGCCCACAGCACCGACCGGGCGAAATCCAATGTGGACGGTATCGCGTCGGGGCAGACCCGCATACACCCCACTACCGGCGGCCCGGTCTTGGTGAACCACATCGTGGTCCCGTCGCGGCGGACACCCCGGTACTCGTTGTCCGGCCCGCCGAAGATGATCGCCCCGTGCGCGTCGGCGTCGATGATGGCCCAGTTCGTCGCGGGCGGCCGCGGCTCCGGCACCGTGCAGCCCGCCACGAGCAGCACGGCGGCGGTCACAACAAAGCACCCGCGCGACATGCTCACATCATGGCTGGGCAACCTCGTGGGTTGAAGGCCACATCGGCTCCAAAGTGGACCATCACTAGAAGCCCTGGATGAAGTTGCCTTGGCGCCGGTGGCCGCGGGCCAGGATGAGGTCGAGCACCAGCCCGGTCCAGCCCGCCTGGTGCATGGCGCCCAGGCCTTCGCCGGTATCCCCGTGGAAGTACTCCGGGAAGACGATCAGATCCTCCCATTCGGCGGGCAGGTTGGCCGGGCTCATTCGGCGCTTGCCGTTCTCGTCCTTGAGGAACAGGGAGATGAGCCGTTCGGAGATGTCGTCGGCGATCTGGGGGAAGGTCAGCTTGCGTCCGGAGCCGGTGGGGTACTCGATCTGCACGTCGTGGTAGAAGCTCGCGTAGGACTGCAGGCTCTCGATCAGCAAGTAGTTGACCGGGAACCAGATGGGCCCGCGCCAGTTGGAGTTGCCGCCGAAGGTGCCGCTGCGCGACTCGGCCGGCTCGTACCCGATGGTGAACTCGCGCTCGCCCAGCCGCACCGAGAACGGGTGCTCCAGGTGCGCCTTGGACAGGGTCCGCAACCCGTGCGGTGAAAGGAATTCGCCTTCGTCGAGCATGCGGGCGAGCACCCGGCGCAGTTTGCGCGGCCCGACCGCGCTGATCAGCCGCTGCTGCTGCCCGCCCTCGGACAGCCGCCGCTCCCCGAGCACGTGGGTGAACTCGGGCCGCTCGGTGAGAAACCAGCGCAGCCGCGCGGAGATCTCCGGCAGCCGGATCAGCGTGACGGAGGAGAGCAAGGTGGTGGCGCACAACGGAAGCAGGCCTACCACCGTGCGGACCTTGAGCGCCAGCGACTTGCCGTCGGGCTGGCGGATGTGGTCGTAGTAGAAGCCGTCCTCGTCGTCCCACAGCGGGTCTTCGCCGTCGGAGGCGGCGTGGGCGATGTACGCGAAATGCTCAAGAAATTTTGTCGCGATGTCGGTCCACACCCGGTCCTTGTTGGCGAGCACCAGCGCGATCTCCAGCAGGTTCAGCGCGTACATCGCCATCCACGCCGTCCCGTCGGACTGCTCGAGCACGCCCTCGACGGGCAGGGCCGCCGAGCGGTCGAACGGGCCTATGTTGTCCAGGCCGAGGAAGCCGCCCTCGAAGAGGTTGTTGCCGCTGAGGTCCTTGCGGTTGACCCACCAGGTGAAGTTGAGCAGCAGCTTGGTCATGACGTGGCCGAGGAACTCGTAGTCATGCGACCCGTCGAGCTCGAAGATCTTCAGCGCGGCCCAGGCGTGCACGGGCGGGTTCACGTCGCCGAAGGCCCACTCGTACGCCGGGATCTGCCCGTTGGGGTGCAGGTACCAGTCTTTGAGCAGCAGCAGCATCTGTTCCTTGGCGAACTGCGGGTCCACCCAGGCGATCGCCACGCAGTGGAAGGCGAGATCCCAGGCCGCGAACCAGGGGTACTCCCACGGGTCGGGCATCGAGATGACGTCGAAGCAGGACATGTGCCGCCACTGCGAGTTGCGCCCGGTGCGGCGCATCTCCGGCGGCGGGATCGAGGCGGGATCGCCGTCAAGCCATCGACTCACGTCGAAGTGATAGAACTGCTTGCCCCACATGAGCCCGGCCACGGCGGCGCGGACCACCGCCGCCTCGTCCTCGGTCGTGCCGGGCGGCATCAGCTCGGCGAAGTACTCATCGGCCTCGGAGCGCCGCAAAGCGACCACCTCGTCGAAGTCGCCCACCGGGATGCCCTCGGTGAGCCGCAGCTTGATCTGCCGCGACTCGCCCGCCGGGATGTCCAGGACATAATGCAGCGCGGCCTTTGTCCCGGTGAGTTCGGGGTTGACCGTGGGCAGGCCGTGGATGACGTGGTCGTTGATGCCGTCCTTGGGGTACTCGCTGCGGCCCTCCAGGCCCCAGAGGCGCATCGTATTGGTCTCGTTGTCGCAGACCAGCGGGACTGCGGAGCCGCCGCCGTCGCGCAGGGTCAGCTCGCCGAGGTTGCGGTGCTGGGCGTAGAGCAGGCCGTGGGAGGCGTGGATGGAGGGCTGTTCGCCGCGCCCCGGCAGTCCCCACGCCCAGGTGTTGCGAAACCACAGCGTGGGCAGGACGTGGAGGCTATTTTGGGAGGGACCCTTGTTGGTGACGGTCACCACAACGCATAGGTCGGTCGGGCTTGCCTTGGCATAGTCGACGGTGATCGCCCAGTACCGGTCCTCGGCGAACACACCGGTATCGAGAAGTTCATATTCGGGCACGTTCCGGTCACGGTCCCGGTTGACGGCGGTCAGGTCGGCGTAGGGGAACTCGGCCTGCGGGTAGTGGTAGCGCCACGACATCCACGAGTGCGTGGGCGTGGAGTCGGTGTACCACCAGTACTCCTTGGCGTCCTCGCCGTGGTTGCCCTCGGCGCCGGTCAGCCCGAACAGGCGCTCCTTGAGGATGGGGTCCTTGCCGTTCCAGAATGCGAACGCGAAGCAGAACGTCTGCCGTTCGTCGCAGACCCCGGCCAGGCCGTCCTCGTTCCAGCGGTAGGCTCGTGAGCGGGCGTGGTCGTGTGGGAAATAGTCCCAGGCCTCGCCCCACTCGCTGTAGTCCTCGCGCACCGTTCCCCAGGCGCGCTCCGACAGGTAGGGTCCCCAGCTCCGCCATCGTTCCTCTCGAGCGGCGGCAGAGTTCAAGCGGAGCTGTTCGGAATTCATGCCACCCTGTTTAGCGCAAACTGTTGGAGTGCGCATCGAGTTTGGATCTCAGGTCTTGGGTGATCTTACCCTGGGCGCCACCCGCGAGTGGCTGGTCGCCGATGGAAAAGGTGGATTCGCGATGGGGACCGCGAGCGGTCTACGCACGCGCCGTTACCACGCCTTATTGGTGGTGCCCAATCCGATTCCCGCGCGGAGGATGGTGGGCCTGGTCTCGCTGGACCCCGTCCTGAACGGGACGGTGAGGATTGCCACTCATGAGTGGGCGGACGGGACCATTGCCCCGCAAGGTCACATTTTTCTTGAGCGGTTTGATTTGGTACACGGACTGCCGCGCTGGCGCTGGCGGGTGGGCGAGACGGTGCTGGAGCGGCAGCTGGCGGTGCGTCACGGACACTCCTGCGTGGCGGTGGTGCATCGCCTGCTCGCCGGGCCGCCGGTGGAGCTGAGCCTCGAGGCCCTGTGCGCCTGGCGGGACCAGCACGGTGAACAACACGGTTCAATCGATATCGACGGCGCGATCGAGGGTGCGGTGATCGCGAACTCCTATCGCCTTCGGGGTCCTAATTGGACACCCGATGGCACGTGGATGCACGGGGTTCGGCACCGGATGGAGGCCGAGCGGGGGTACCTCGCGACCGAGGATCTGTTGCTCGCGGGCAGATTTCGAGCACGGCTCGAGCGCCCTGGAGACACGCTCGAAGTGACCGCCTGGGCGGGCGATCTGGATGTAGAGCCGCCTCCCGCCGGTACCATCATCGACGAGGCCATGCGGCGCAACGCCCGCTTCGACACGCTCGGCCTCGCGGCCGACGCCTTCATCATCGAGGGCCCGCAAGGGCCCGACGTGGTCGCCGGTTACCCGTGGTTCGGCGCGTGGTCGCGCGACACCATGATCTCCTACGAGGGCCTGTTCCTGGAGACCGGCCGGTTCGACCAGGGGCGGGCGCTCCTGAAGGCCTACGCCGCGACGCTCAACGAGGGCATGCTGGCCAACACCGCCGACAGCGGCACGGTCGGCTACAACACCGCCGACGCCACTCTCTGGTTCGTACACGCCATCGACCGTCACGTGGCGCGCACGGGCGACACCGAGCTGCGGCACGAGTTGTCGCCCGCGCTTGAGCAGATTCTCAAGGCGCACCTGGAGGGCACGCGCTACGGCATCCGCGTGGACCCGGCCGACGGGCTGCTGTGGCAGGGCGCCGAAGGCGAAGCCCTGACGTGGATGGACGCCCGGGTCGATGGGGTGCCGGTCACCCCCAGGCGGGGCAAAGCTGTGGAGATCAATGCCTTGTGGTGCAACGCTTTGGCCGTCTTGAAACATGAACTTCATGGCAAAGCCGTAGCCTCGTTCCGGGAGGCGTTCGGTGGCGGACCCTGGCTGCGCGACACACTCGACAGCGATGCGGCGCTTTCTAATCAATTGCGGCCCAACCAGTTGCTCGCCTACTCGCTACCGCACTCTCCTATGGACCCCGATCCCGTGGTGCTGCACCGCATCGGCGAGGCGCTGCTGACCCCGCTGGGGCTACGCACCCTCGCGCCGGGCGACCCCGACTACAAACCGCGCCACGCCGGGACCCTCCTCGAAAGAGACCATGCCTATCACCAAGGGACGGTGTGGCCGTGGTTGATCGGTCCCTATGCGTCGGCGGTGCGCAAGGCGGGTGGGTCGACCGCCGGCCTGTTCGACGGATTGCTTGCGCACCTTGGGGAATGGGGCCTCGGCTCGGTGAGCGAGACGTGTCACGGCGATGCGCCGCACGGCGCGACGGGCTGTCCATTTCAGGCATGGAGCGTCGCGGAGTTACTTCGTGGTAACAGAATGTAATGGTGAAGAAACTCAAGTTCCGGACGACGGTAACTCGAGTGGGTCAAGATAGATCTAACCCGTTGACGCTTGGCACCTGATCAGGGTGCCTTTTTGGGCGGCCAAGGAGCCTCACCCGGCGGACCGCCTACACCGCGGATCCGCCAAGGGATGAGGTCCAAGGCCGGCACACAGCGAGGAGGATCCATGGTCAGAGTCCTGATGCTCTCGTGGGAGTACCCGCCGGTGGTAGTCGGCGGGTTGGGCCGGCATGTCCACGCGCTGGCCACCTCCCTCGCCACCATCGGCCATGAGGTGACGGTCGTGACACGGCACGCACCCGGTTCGCCGCTGGAAGAGCTGAGAGAAGGCGTCCGGATAGTCCGCGCCCCACAGGACCCACCGCTGTTCACACTCTCCACACCCACCCTGCTGGCCTGGACGATGGCCTTCAATCACACATTGACGAGAGCCGCCCTCCGGGCGGCTGAATCAAACGAGTTCGACATCATCCACGCCCACGACTGGCTTGTCACCCACACCGCCGTCACCATGGCCGAACACCTCGACCTTCCGCTTGTGGCCACGATCCACGCCACCGAGGCCGGGCGGCACCAGGGCTGGCTGCCGGAGGACCTCAACCGCAGCATCCACTCCGTCGAGTTCTGGCTCGGGCACCGCGCCTCCAAAGTGCTCGTCTGCTCCTCGTACATGAAGTGGGAGGTGACCCGCCTGCTGGAGCTGGACAAGGACAGAAACAAGGACAAGGTGGAGGTCATCCCCAACGGCGTCGACAGCACGGTGTGGAAGGCGACCTCGTACGCCATCAAAAGAGCCAAAGCCCGCTACGCCGCGAGGGGGCCGCTCGTCGGTTTCGCCGGGCGGCTCGTTTATGAGAAGGGCGTGCAGGATCTGGTCGAGGCCGTACCCAAGCTTCGCGCCGAGCATCCCGGCCTCAAAGTCGTCATCGCCGGCGACGGCCCCTACCGCGACGAGCTTCAGCAGGCGTGCCGCAAGCACCACGTGACCGACACCGTCGACTTCGCCGGGTTCCTCTCCGAACGCGAGCTGCCCGCGATGCTGGCCGCCACCAACGCCACCGTCGTGCCGTCGCTCTATGAACCGTTCGGGATGGTGGCGCTGGAGGCCGCCTCGGCCGGCGCGCCGCTCGCGGTCGCCTCGACCGGCGGGCTCGCCGAGATCGTGCAGCCCGGCGTCACCGGCATGACGTTCCCGCACAGCGACCCGTCGGCCCTGGCCGACGCGGTCCTCTCGCTGCTGGCGGAACCCATCCGCGCCAAGGCGATCGCCAAGCGGGCCCTGGCGATGGTGTGTGAGCGCTACCACTGGCAGGGCATCGCGGCCCAGGTGGGCGACGCCTATGACCGGACCATCAGGGAGGAGCCGGACTTCCGCGCCGCCCGCCTCACCGAGACCACTCCGCCGATCGTTGTCCCGGAAGGAAACCTGCTTCATTGAAAATGTCGCAGTCGAACATGTGGCGTCGGCTGGGCGCCCACCCGGACTCAGGCGGGGGCTGGCGGTTCTCCGTGTGGGCGCCCAACGCGCACCAAGTACAGGTCATCGGTGACTTCTCCGGCTGGTGGCCGGATGACGGGGTACCCCTTGAAAAAGAAGACGGTGTGTGGCATGGCTTCGACCGGCGTGCGGTCGCGGGCCAGCGCTACCGTTTCCGGGTCCTCGGGGTCGACGGGCGGTGGGTGTATCGATCCGATCCGATGGCCTTCGCCACGGAGTGCCCGCCCGCCAACGCCTCCATCCTCTACTCCAGTTCCTATGTGTGGGGCGACGAGGAGTGGATGGCGTCGCGGCCCGGCGAGCACCACATCCGGCCGATGTCGGTCTACGAGGTGCACCTGGGCTCGTGGCGGCAAGGCTTGTCCTACAAGGGACTCGCCGACGAGCTGGTCGAGCACGTGACCCGGCTGGGCTTCACGCACGTGGAGTTCCTTCCGGTGATGGAGCATCCGTTCGGCGGGTCGTGGGGCTACCAGGTGACCGGCTTCTATGCGCCGACCGCCCGCTTCGGCCCCCCGGACGACTTCCGGCACCTGATCGACCGGCTGCACCAGGCCGGGATCGGGGTGCTGCTCGACTGGGTGCCCGCGCACTTCCCGCGCGACGAGTGGGCGCTGGCCCGCTTTGACGGAACCTGTTTGTATGAGCACCCGGATCCGCGGCGCGGCGAGCACCCGGACTGGGGCAGCCTGGTGTTCGACTACGGGCGCTGGGAGGTCAAGGACTTCCTCATCGACAACGCCCTCTACTGGTGCGAAGAGTTCCATGTGGACGGTCTGCGGGTGGATGCGGTCGCCTCGATGCTGTATCTGGACTACTCACGGCGGCCGGGGGAGTGGGAGCCGAACTGCTTCGGCGGCAACACCAATCTCGAGGCGGTCGACTTCCTCAAGGAGCTCAATACCCGGGTCTACGCTTCGCATCCGGGCGTTGTCATGATCGCTGAGGAGTCGACGGCGTGGCCGGGCGTGACCAAACGCGTCGACTGGGACGGGCTCGGCTTCGGTCTCAAGTGGAACATGGGGTGGATGCACGACACCCTGCTCTACCTCGAGCACGAGCCGTTGTTCCGCCACTTCCACCACAACTCGCTGACCTGGCCGGCCTACTACGCCGGGCAGGAGCACTTCGTGCTGTCGCTCAGCCACGACGAGGTGGTGCACGGCAAGCGATCCTTGTACAGCAAGCTGCCCGGGGACCGGTGGAACAAGCTCGCCGGGCTGCGCGGGCTGCTGGCCTACATGTGGGCCTTCCCCGGCAAGAAGCTGCTTTTCATGGGCGGCGAGCTGGCGCAGGAGTGCGAGTGGAGCGAGCAGCGCGGCCTGGAATGGTCCGGTTCGGACGGTGGGCTGCTCAACCTGGTGCGCGACCTCAACGCGGTCTACCGCGGGTACCCGGCGCTGTGGGGCGACGGGATCTCGTGGCGGCACGAGGACGCCTCCCGCAACACGGTGGCGTTTGCCCGTGGGGATATGGTGTGCGTCTTCAACTTCTCCGGCCTGCACCAGTCGATCTACCTGCCGCCGGTCAACGGCTGGCGGGAGGTGCTCAACACCGACGCCGTCACCTACGGCGGCACGGGCGCGGGCAACCTGGGCCGGGTTGGCTCGGACCTGGTCTACATCGGACCGCACGCGGGGCTGTTCCTGGTTCGGGAGTAGCCTGCGCGCACGGGTGTTGTCCGCGCGCGCCACAATGCTTGCATGACTCGAACCATCGCCTTGGCCGGTGGGGCGGTCGGCGCCGCCCTCACCCTGCTGTCGATCTTCGTGCTGCCCTGGTCCCAGTATGGTGACATCGAAATCCCGCTCAACCGGTTCACCGGATGGCCGGTCTACGTCGCGAGCGCGCTCGCCTTCCTGGCGGTCGTGGCGTGGGCCCTGTTCCTGCCGGCCCGATGGCCGGGGGCGCGGCTCGCCGTGGCGATCGCCTGCGCCCTCGCGGCCGTGGTGAGCGCGATCGTGCTGGGCTCCCGTTATGACAACGCGCCCGACTTGTTCGACACCCTGCTGCCGTTGGCGATGGTGAAACCCGCTCCCGGGATGGGCCCGTTTGTCGCGGTGCTGGCGGTCCTGGTGAGTGCGGTCGGCCTCGTGCCGGCCCGGAGCCGTGCCTAACATTTCCTATATTTACAACTGTTGATCAAATGAAACGGGAAATCGGCGGAGAAAAAGTATGCGCGTGCGCATAGGCTTCTGTGCTGTGACGCATGCCCGAGTGCTTCTCGACACAGACATCGGCAACGACATCGACGACGCGGTCTGCCTCGACTACCTGCTGCGCAAGCCCGACTGCGACCTGCTTGGCGTGACCACCGTGACCGCCGCCCCGGTCCAGCGGGCCAAGCTCGCCAGCGTGCTGTGCCGCCACCACGGTCGGCCCGACGTGCCGATCGTGGCCGGCGCGCAGCGGCCGCTGAGCGGCAAGCCGTTGCAGGAGCCGCCGTTCTCGACGCCCGGGGCATGGCCGCACGACACCGAGTTCGACACCGACGCCGTGGTCTTCCTCAGCCGGACCATCCGCGCCCAGCCCCACCAGGTCACGCTGCTGGCCATCGGCGCCCTCACCAACGTCGCCCAGCTGCTGATCGCCGACCCGGCGGTGGCCCCGCTGCTCAAGTCCCTGGTGCTGATGGGTGGGCGCTACTTCTCGCCCGGCCAGGAGTGGAACATCCGCAACGACCCCGCCGCCGCGGCCGTCGTCTTCGGCGCCGACCTGCCGCACCTGCGCGCCGTCGGCATCGACGTCACTCAACAGGTCAAGATGAGCGCGGAGAAGTTCCGGTCGAGCTTCGGCGGGCCGGTGCTCGACTTCTCGGGACCGTGGCTGCAGCGCAAGCCGCTGGTGCACTTCCACGATCCGCTCGCGGCCGCCACGATTTTTTCAAATCTTTGCGGGTACCGGAAAGGCCGCGTCAGTCTGTCCAATGAGGACACGATTTTCGACCCGGATCCGCTCGGCCCGCACGAGGTAGCCGCCACGATCGACGTCTCAGCCTTCTTCAAGGAGCTTCTTGAAGGCGGCGAGTGACCGCACTGCGGCCAGGGTGTCGGGGCGAGCCGTGATCGTTGCGCTGCTGCATGTAGATCCGGGGCGGGTTTCTACACTCACAAGCGCAACGATCACCCGACGCACGCCGGCAAAGGGTGTCTCCGCCACGCTCCAGTTGCGGCCCACCTGGTACACCCGGGTGTTGTCGGCCGGGATGGGCACGACGCCGAACCCCGCCCCGGTGACCGAGTCGGAGCGGTTCCATACGGAGGCGACCTGCGGGTCCGCGCCGGTGAACGAGATGATTTGCACCAAGCCGTCGAAGGGGTACAGCAACTCGCCGGAGACCTCGCAGTCGGTGACCGTGCCGGTGGCATACGCGGTGAACACCGCGGCGACACCCGCCACATCGCTGGCCCGCCCGGCCTCGGTCCAGGTGAGGCCGCAGCCGGTCACCTCGGTGACGCTCTGGAACACGCCCGGCGAGTTGGGGCCGTCGGCGGAGAACATGGCGACCAGCAACTCGTTGCCGGCGCTGATGGAGAACGGCTGGCTGACAAGATATGTCTCCATCGTCGTGATGGATGTGGCGATGCCGACGTCGACCGCGGCCGCCGGTTCCGCGAAGGCGGCGGGGCCGGTGCGAAAGCCATGGCCGCCATGGTGCACAGAGCAGGCGTTACCCGGGCGATGATTCGTGTGGTGATGGCGAACCCTCCATTCAGCACGAGCGGACATCGAGGAAGTTAGCTATGTCGCCAGATCTGGGCAACGGTAGAATTGCCCATCGTGGATGGGGAATGGTTGCGGCGGCTGGTGCTCGAGGTCGGCGGGTTGGTGGAGGCGCCGTCGCGTTACAAGGACGATCTGGCCTACTGGCTCGACGGGCGCGAGATCGCGCATCTCGAGGATGACAACGTGCTCGACCTGCGGCTGACCAGAGCTGTGATAAGACAGTTCAAGGATGATCCGAGGGTGGTGCGCCGGGGCAGTTCCGACTGGGCCGCCCTAGAGGTGTCGCAAGAGGACGGTGAGTTCGTGAAAACGTTGGTGGCCAAGGCGATCGAGGCTAACAAGCGATGATCACCGCGGCCTATGACGGCATCGCCGACTGGTATGCGGGTTATGTGACCGAGATCTCCGGCTACAGCGCCCGGGTGCACGACATGCTGCGCGACCTGCTCGGCCCCGCCTTCAGGACCGGCGACTCCAGGACCGGCAACGGGTCGGTGTGTCTGGACATCTGCTGCGGCACCGGCGCGCGGGCCGCCGTCCTGAGGGAGCTGGGCTGGCGGCCGATCGGGGTGGACATCTCGGCCGGGCAGCTGCGCCACGCCAGGGTGGAAATGCCGGTGGTGCAAGGGGATGCGACCGTGCTGCCGTTCGGCGACGGCTCGATCGGCGCGGCGGTCTGCGTGCTGGCGCACACCGACGTGCCGGACTACGCCGCCGTGGTGCGGGAGGCGAGACGGGTGCTGAAGACCGGGGGCGTCTTCGTCCACATCGGAGTGCATCCCAGCTTCGTGGGCGCCTTCGCCGACCGCAGCGACCCGGCCGATGTGCGCGTCGACGCGAGCTATTACCGGCGGGACAGGCGCTATGACTCGTTCACCCCGCACGGGGTGCGGGCCAAGGTCGGGGCCTGGCATACCCCGCTGCCCGACCTGCTGCACGCCGCCCTCGACGCGGGCCTGACGCTGACCCGCGTCACCGAGGGCGGCCCACCCGACGCCGTGCCCGACCTCCTCGGCTTTATCGCACGGAGAAGCTGACCGGGCCATCGGCCAGGCCGACGGTGAGGATCTCGCCGGTGAAGTTTATCCACTGCGGGGCGGACTCCAGGGGTACCAAGGAAACCATGCCGGAAAAAGGCTCCCAGATCCGAAGATTGGCGTCGGCCCGGCTGGCCGTGACCACGAGACCGTCGGACGCGGTGACCGCGAAGACATCGCGGTGCCGCGGGTCGGGCGGCAGCGGATCGGTCAGCCGGATGCCGAACGTTTCCCACAAGGTCACCGTGCCGTTGCGGTCGGCCAGCACGACCGGATCGCGGTAGCCGAGGCCGGTGCCGGGACAGACCGCGACGATCGCGCTGTGTCCATTGGCGCCAAGGTTTTCCGGTTTCGGCGCCATGCTCGACCGCTCGCCGCTGACCGCGTCCGGGCTCCAGACGTCGACGGTCAGATCGCCGTAGACCACCACCAGGTCTTCGCCGAACGCCATGCCGGTGACGGGCCGCCCGTCACGGCGCCACAGCTCACCAAAAGCGTTGCGGGTCAACGGGTCGCACAGCTGGACCGCTCCTGAGGGCAGACCGATGGCGAGCAGGGTACGGCCGTCGCGCACCTCGGCTACCCAGGGCGGGCGCGCGTCGCCCCGGCCGTGGGCCATCTCCACCAGCACCTCGTGAGGCGAGGGGATCCGGAGGTCGCCGGGGGTCGGGGTCGGGTGCAGGGTGAAGTCGCCGGGCCTGACCGGCCCGCCGGGCGCGGGCTTGAAACCGGCCGAGTCGGCGACGGTCGCCGGATCCTGGCGGGGGGCCGCCGGATCCACCGGCCAGCCGAACCCGGCGGTGATCGGAAAGATGGAATCGCATTCGCCACAACGGAAATCGCCGGTGAGACGGAGCAGCGTGCGCGCCCATTCCACTGCACCCTTGGCCGCCACCATCGCGGCGGCCAGGCACCACACGGCCTCGGCCGGCGCCCGCCGGGGCAGGCCCGCCTCGGCGACCGCCCGCGCCGCCGCCGCGAAACCCTCGAACCCGGGCGGCAGCTCGACGGGCACCCGGGTCCACTCGGGACTGTCGCGCGCCTCCAGCACCGGCACGGGAGGCGCCGCGCACGGCGGCCGGAACGGGTCGCCGAAGCCGTCGACCTCATGCTGGGCCTCGCACTCCGGGCACTGCAGCGAAACGTAGCCCGCCTCCGGGTGCATCAGCTGCTCGAGCTCCTCGCCGAACGGAAAACCGGACAGCACCATGCAGGCCAAAGCGTAGAAACCCACCTCGCCCGGGTCGATCTCCGCGTCGTCCGGGTCATCGGCGTCATCCGCGTTGTCGGTGTTGTCGGTGTTGTCGGTGTTGTCGGTGTTGTCGGCCAGAAACGCCTGCAGGGCAAGGGTTCCCGCGTCGCCCAGGGATTGGGTCAGGGTCTCCTGCATGCCCGGCACCGGCTCGCGCCCGTCCCAGCTGCCGGCTCCGTTGTAGACCAAGAACGCGATTTCGATCCACAGATCGCGCTGCTCGTCAGCGGTCAGAGACGGCGCCAGCCGGATCAGATGCGGCAGCGCCGCCGAGGTCATGCCATAGATCGTGCCCTGATGGAAGATCTCGTCGCGAAACTCCGTCCACGCCTCGCCGAGACTGCGTGTCTCCACGATCTCACGCAGCAGTTCGAGTGCCCGGTCGCGGTCGTAGCAAGCCGTTATGTCTTTCCAATGTGGACTATCGAGAGGGAGGAGCATCTAGGATTCCAGTCTTAAAGCCATTTCACGGTACCGGCTGACGGGCACGAGATGGACACCGTCAAAAGCGCCGCTGTCACGCAACCGCTCGATCTGTTCGCAAGCCGCCTCGACACCGGCGCCGCGATCGTTGGCCACGCGTTCGACCAGCGCCGGCGGGAACGCGATGTCGGGGATGGCGGCGGCCAGGGTGTGCGCCATGGCGACGCTGGCGAGCACCATCACCCCGGCGTAGACCGGCACGTCGAGCGAGACCGACTCCCGCCAGCGCAGCTGCTCCTCGACGGAGAAGCTCATCTGTGCGAACACGAAGTCGGCCGCCCGCTTCCACGAAGGCAGCTTGCGCGGCCCGGCGGCCACCCCGATCCGCAACGGCTGCAGGTCAAGCGCCCGAGCCTCGTCGATCATCGCCCGGACGGTCAGCTCGCTCGTGCGGTCACCGGCCGTGGGTTTGTCACCGTAGACGAACAGGAACTGGTCCACCCCGTAAGCGGCGGCGGTGAGCATGTCGCGGCGGAAGCCCAGCAGGTTGCGGTCGCGCGAGTTGAGGCAGGCGATGCTGCGCCCGCCCATCGCCGCCACCTCGTGCGCCACCGCGATGCTGGACACGGTGGCGCGGCCGATGTGATTGTCCGGGATGAGAAAGGCGTCGGCCACCGGGGTCAGCACACCGATCTGGTGCCTGACCCGCTTGAGGTCCGGCTTGGTCGGCGGCTCGATCTCACAAACGATCTCGAAGCTCTCCACGTGCGATAGGTTAGCCTGTGCGGCATGGCGATATCGACCGTGCCGGCGCCGAGCTTCCGATTGCCGGAAGACCTGATGCTCGCGGTGGCGAACACCTTCGCCGACACCATGGCCACCAGGCGTTCCGTGCGGGATTTCTCGGCGGAACCGGTGCCATTGAAGGTCATCGAAGCGGCGATAAGGGCGGCCGCGACCGCGCCGAGTGGGGCCAACATCCAGCCGTGGCGCTTCGTCGTCGTCACCGACCCCGACCGCAAACGCCGGCTGCGCGAGGCGGCCGAGGCGGAGGAGCGCGAGTTCTACTACCGGCGGGCCACAACGGAATGGCTGGAAGCCTTGGCGCCCTTGGGGACCGACTGGCACAAGCCGTTCCTGGAGGTCGCGCCGGCGCTCATCGTCGTGTTCGAGGTGCACCGCCCCCGCCCCTATTACGTGAAGGAGTCGGTGGGCATCGCCGTGGGCCTGCTGCTGGCGACCCTGCACCAGGCCGGGCTGGCGACTTTGACGCATACGCCCAGCCCGATGAGGTTTCTCAACGAGATCTGTGACCGGCCGAGGGAGGAGCGGGCCTATGTGGTGGTCCCGGTGGGGTTCCCCGCCGAGGGCGCCCGCGTCCCGGACATCTCCCGCAAGCCCTTGAGTGAAGTGCTGGTGGCCACATGACCAAGCGTAACTGGATCATCGTTGGGGCGATCACGGGCTTCGTGGCGGTGCTGTGCTGCGTCGCGGGGATCGTCGGCGGCACCGCGTGGCTCAACCGCGAGACCCCGGAGCGGGTGGTTGACGCCTACCTGTCCGCCGTGCAGCAACGCGACCGGCCCCGCGCCGAGCGCATGCTTTGCGACGGCTTGCGCCACGGCGCCGCCGGCCGCATGACCGGCCTGGCCCAGGACTGGATGGAGGTCGTCGACTGGGAGATCACCGGCTCGCACGACACCGACAAGTCGGCCGAGGTGACGGCCCGGGTCACCGTGAAGCTCACCGGGGTCGCGACCACCCTCCCGTTCGGCTTCATCCTCATCAAGGAAAACGGAGACTGGCGCATCTGCGGCTTCAAGAACAACGGCCTCAACCTCAGCTGAGATCAGCGCGGTTGATCGCCCTTTCTGACAGCCGGCATTTTCGGGGAAAATGCCGCCTCGCGCGCGCCGGAGGCAGCATTTTCCCACAAAATGCACAAAATGCGAGGGGAGAGGCGCTGGTCCACTCCTATCGGGTAGCCAGGGAGGTCCGCCACATGATGACGTTGCTGGGGGTGGGCGGAATCGGGCTCGCGGTCGGGACGGGCCGCGGCGTGCATTCGAAGCACGGGCGGCCGCTCGGATAGACGTACGCGAACAGCTGCAGGGTGCGGTGCCCGACGATCAGGCCGGTGGCCGGGCTGACCAGCACCTCCCGGCGTACCGTTGCGCCCTGCTGCCCCCCGATCGCCCAGACCTGACTGCCGTCCGGCGCGGTGATCCGCTCCGCCGTGACCCCGTCGACAAGTCCGAGCGTTCGCAGCAGGGCGGCCTTGAGCCGCGGCGGCGCCAGCGCGTCCATCTCCTCGGCCATCTCCCCGAGCATCTGCGCCAGATCCCCGGCGCCGTACGAGCGACCTTGTGACAGGTCACGCAACAGCACCTCCGGATCGGTGGAGTAGGTCGACAGCACTGTCCAGGTTGGATAGAACAGCCCCGGCCCGACCTTCTTCATGTCGGCGCGGAACATATCGATCCACTTTTTCCGGTCCTTCTCGTCCTGGTCGTCGATCAGATCGCCCATCTCGTAACCGCGGTACCGCAGCAGGATGGCGCCGTTGGGGTCCAGCCAGCGTTCCTGCTTGTGCTCGCCGGGCACGTCGTACTGCAGCTGCGTCACCAGGATCAACTGGTCGGACCGGGGCTGCGGCGGGACCGGCGAGGCCTCGGCCAGCAGGGCCAGCTGGCCGATCGTCTGCCGGGCCGTGGGCGCGCTCGGGCTCGGCGTCGCGGCCGGGATCGACGGCGGTGTGGTCGGCCCGATGAAGGGTGGCTCGGAACCCTTGCCGCGCAAGATGATGGCGAGGGGCACCGCGACCGCGATCGCGATGACGGCGGCCAGCGTGGCCCGCCGGATCGCGCGCCGCCGCCGGACCCGCGAGAAGGTCTTCTCGATTCCCGGGGCCGGGATCGCCGGTGCATTATCCGGGATTTCGGTCAGCTGCTCGGCCAGCTGGGTACGGCCGCGGGTCAGCCACGACCGCACGGTCCCCTCGGCGACGTTTTGCTGCTGGGCTATCTCCGCTGTGGACAGTTGACCCAGGTGATGCAGCACTACCGCCAAGCGGTGCTTGGGCGGCAGCTTGGCCAGCGCGGCGGTGAGCACCACGCGGTCGGGCGTAGGGCCCTCGACCCGCTCCTCCCGCTGGCCGGCCAGGTGCCGCGTGGCGACGCGCAGGTGGCGCAGGCGGTTGGTGGCCAGGTTCCACGCCACCTGGCGCACCCACGCCTCCGGCCGGTCATAGACGCTGATCCGGTCCCAGCGCTCGAAGGCGCGGCAGAACGCCTCCTGGGTCAGGTCCTGCGCCTCCCAGCGGTCACCGAGGTACGCCTGCAGCTGACCGGCGATCCGCCCGAAATGGGTGGTATAGAAGCCGGGGAAGTCCTCGGTCTCCGGTCTCGTCAACAGCCGCATGCGCCCGCCCTTCTGCCGCGCTTATCGTGCGCCTAGACAGTCAACACCTGGCGGGGTCGGGATGTTGCAGCCTTATGGGGGATAGTTTCCGGCGTAGGCGCGGGCGACCAGCTGGACCCAGTCGTAGACGGCGTTCTCGTTGGGCGCCAACGGTCCCGGGCGGTAGTGCGGCGAGCTGACGCCGCGTTGCACCGACTCGCACGCCGCCCAGTCCTGTTTGTTGGTCACGTCCCAGAAGTCGACCGCGTACGACGGGTTGGTCACCGACGCCGGGAAGAGCCACTCGCACTCCACCGCCGTGAGGTCGGGGGCGAGCGGCGTCAGGCGGTGGGTCATGACATAGTCCGGATGCAGCGATACCAGTAAGTTAGGAAATAGCCCGAGATAGCGGACGGTGCGGGTGTCGACGCCGGGCAGAAGGGTGCCGTAGGACTTGCCGTCGTGGGACATGGTCTCGGCGAAGTCGCGCAACTCCATCGAGCCGCCCACCCACGAACCGGGCTCGTGCCAGTTGCTGCCGCTGCTCGGCGGGGAGACGGCGCACAGCTCGGGGTGGATCATCGGGCAGTGGTAGCACTCGTGGTAGTTCTCCGCCAAGATCTTCCAGTTGGCGTGTACCTGGTACTCGTGCCGCGCCCGCACCCGCAGGGAACCCGGGTCGTAGGGCCGAACCAGCTCATCGAGCGTGCCCAGGTGCTGCTCGAAGGAGCCCGCCTGCCCGAGCGCGTTGACGAACAGCCACCCGTGCCAGTCGACGCAGGGCAGCTCGACCAGCCCGTAGCGCTGCTTGTCCAGCTCGATGCGGGGGGCGGTCTTCAAGGATCCGTCCAGGCCGTAGGACCAGCCGTGGTAGGGGCAGACCAGCGCGGGGCGGTCGCACGCGGTACCACGGAAAAGCAATTCATGACCCCGATGGCGGCAGAAGTTCGCGAACGCCCGTGGCCGCAAAGATGGCAATTGATCGAAGGTTACCACTATACTTATATCGCCTATGGTCAATGCCTGCTGGTTGCCCTCGGTCGCGATGCTCGCTGTGCGACCGAGGCAGGTCCAGGAGCCTGCGAACAAAAACCTCCTTTCCCACGCCAGCACCGAATCTGACGTATAAGCCGCGGCCGGCAACATGGTCGATTCGCCGAACGGCAGCAGGACGGGGGCTAGATCAGAGGGGTCGATAGGCGAGTCCACCTGCACATCATTACTGATCGACGACTCAGTTTCCAGTGCCATATTGACAGCGATGTTTTTGAGTACTTGGCTTTTCCTCAAGACGTTGACAACGTTGTCACCGACATTGAACGGAGTAAATCAATGTCTCGTGCACCCCTCCCAATAGCCGTCCTTTGTGGACTGCTTCTGCCGATGGTGGCGCTACCGGCGCCGGCCACCGCCGTGGTGCTCCCCCTGACGCAGCACGTCAACCCGTTCATCGGGACCGACGACAGCAACTCGCCCAACCCCGTCCCGGGCGGCGCCGGCGGCAGCACCGTCCCCGGTCCCGCCGCGCCCTTCGGCATGGTGCAGTGGAGCCCTGACACGCCCACCGCGTCACCGTCGGGCTACCGCTTCTCCGATACCCAGATCCAGGAGTTCAGCCTGACCCACTTCAACGGCGCGGGCTGCCCCAACAACGAGGACATCGGCTTCCTGCCGATCACCGGCGCGCTCGGCGCCTCGCCCGGCACCAGCTGGACCAACTATCAGGCCACCCAGGCCAAGGCCAGCGAGCAGGCGCGGCCCGGCTACTACCGCGCGGTCCTTTCCACCTACGGCAACACGAACGTGGAGCTGAGCACGACCAAGCGCTCCGGCATCATGCGCGCCACGTTCCCCGCGAGCACCACGGCCAAGGTGCTCATCAACACCAGCCGCAGCGCCACCGGCAACCGCAGCGGATCGATCAGCATCAGCGGCTCGACCGCCAGTGGCACCTTCACCGGCGGCGGTTTCTGTGGCTCGTCCAAGACCTACCAGATCTTCTGGTTCGCCCAGTTCGACCGCGCGCCAAGCTCTTTCGGCACCTGGCTGGGCGGCACGATCTCCAATGGGTCAACCAGCGCCAGCGGCGTCAACTCCGGCGGCTGGCTCAACTTCGACACCACCGGCAACGCCATGGTGCAGATGAAGGTCGGCATCTCCTTCGTCAGCCAGGCCAACGCCCAGGCCAACCTCAACGCCGAGCAGTCCGGCTTCGCCTTCGACACCGTGCGGACCAACGCCGACACGGCGTGGAACGACATCCTCAACCGGGTCCAGGCGACCGGCGGATCAGCCTCGGATCTGCAGAAGTTCTACACCGCGTTGTACCGCGTCTTCCTCAACCCCAACATCGCCAGCGACGTCAACGGCCAGTACCGCGGCTTCGACAACGCCATCCACAGCTCCACCCGCACGATCTACCAGAACTACTCCGGCTGGGACATCTACCGTTCCTGGGCGGCGCTGATCGCGCTGATCGCGCCCAACGAGGCGGCCGATATCGCCCAGTCGATGGTGCTCGACGGCCAGCAGGGCGGGCTGATACCCAAGTGGTCGCACAACCACAACGAGCACTTCGTCATGACCGGCGACCCGGGCCCGGTTATCGTGTCGTCGATGAACGCGTTCGGGGTGACCAACTTCGACCGGGCAGGCGCCCTCACCTTGATGAACGCCTCCTCCAACGGCGGCACGACGCAGGGCGGAGCGATCAGGGGAAGGCAAAGTGGTTACGCCTCAAGGCATTACATCTTCGAGGACCCGTCGGACTCGGAGGAGTATTCGGCCTCGGACTTCGCCATCGCCCAGTTCGCCCAGCGCCAGGGCAACACCGGCATGTACAACACCTACATCGCGCGGGCGCAGTGGTGGGCCAACGTGTTCTCCACCGAGTCCAGCTACATCCACCGGCGTAACTCCGATGGCACGTGGACCTGGCCGCTGGACCCGGCCAGCAGCTCGGGCTACACCGAGGGCAACGCGTCCCAGTACACCTGGATGGTCACCTACAACTTCGCCTCGCTGATCAACCTGATGGGCGGGCCGCTGACCGCGCGCCAGCGCCTCGACCACCACTTCACCGAGCTCAACGGCGGCCTGACCCGGCCGTTCTTCTACATCGGCAACGAACCCGAGCACGGCGTGCCGTGGGCCTACAACTACGCCCGCTGGCCGGCCGGTACCAGCTCGACGGTGCGCCGAGTGATGAACGAGTCGTTCACCACCGGTGCGGGCGGGCTGCCCGGCAACGAGGACCTGGGCGCCACGTCGGCCTGGTTCGTGTGGGCCGCGATGGGCATGTACCCGTCCACCCCGGGCGCGGATGTGCTTGCGCTGCATGGGCCCGTGTTCCCGTCGATCCTCATCACCCGGCCGGGTGGGACCATCACCATCAACTCCAGCGGCACGGGTCAGTATGTGCAGTCGATGTCGCTCAACGGTGTTTCCCAGTCGCGCAGCTGGGTGTCGTACCCGCAGGTCTCCGGCACGGCGACTCTGAGCTACACCATGGGCGGCTCGCCGTCGGCGACCTGGGGGACCGGCGCCGGTGACGTGCCACCGTCCTATAACGACGGTTGGACGCCGCCGGCGGCCGCGCCCGCGCTCGGTACCAACCTGGCGGCCAACCGCCCGGTGACGTCGAATGTGGCCGCCTGCAACGCCACCGAGTCGCCGTCCAAGGTAGTCGATGGTGTGTTGTCGACTTCGAGCAAGTGGTGCTCGACGGCCGCGGGCACCAAGTCCATCACCGTCGACCTGGGCTCGGCGCAGAGCGTGTCGAGCTTCGTGGTCAAGCACGCCGGGCTCGGCGGCGAGACCACGGGCTGGAACACCGGCGCCTTCAACATTCTCACCAGCACCGACAACGTGAACTTCACCCAGCGGGTGAGCGTGTCGGGCAACCGGTCCTCGCGCACCTTCCACCCGATCTCGGCCGTCTCCGCGCGGTATGTGCGCCTGGACGTCATCACCCCGTCCAACAACGGCAACGGGGCGGCCCGCATCGACGAATTTGAGGTTTATGGCGGGGGTACGCCGGGGCCGGTCAACGTCGCCTTGAACAAGCCGGCCACGGCGGACAGTTCGTGCAACGCCAACGAGGGCCCGGAGAAGGCGGTCAACGGCAGCGTCACCGGCGGCACGACCGATAAGTGGTGCTCCCTTGGCGCGACCAAGTTCTGGCGGGTGGACCTGGGAAGCTCGTTCGCGATCCGCTCCTTCACCCTGCGCCACGCCGGGGCCGGTGGGGAGAACACGGCCTGGAACACCCGTGACTTCACCATCCAGGTCTCCAGCGACGGAACCAACTTCACCACGGTGGTGACGGTGACCGGCAACACCGCCAACGTCACCAACCACACCATCACGACCACCAACGCCCGGTACGTGCGGGTCAACATCACGGCGCCAACGTCCACAACGGACACCGCGGCGCGCGTCTATGAAATTGAGGTATACGCCTGAAAGGTGGCCCTGACGACGTCGTAGAAGGCCCGGCTCGGCTGGAAGTCGAAGTCGTCCGAGGCCCAAAGGACGGTCAGGGTCGAGGTGACGAGCGCAACCGCATGGCGGCTGCGCTCGTCATCCCCGTAGACGAACTCGCGCTCCAGCGCCGGCTCGGCGAGCATCACGTTGTTGTCGAACAGCAGCCGGAAGCCGGGTGCCTCGAGCGGGCCGTCGCCGATGCCGAGGATCCGGCTGGAGCTTGGATCCTGGAAGCACACCGCGTCGGTTGCCCGCCAGTAGCGCCAGTGCGCGGGCACGCCCACCGAGAAGCCGGACTGGTCGCGGTACCATATCCAGCCTTTCATCAGGTCATGCCGGCCGGTTGGCGCCGCGGCGCTCGGCGGAAGCGGCTTGGCCGTCCTAAGTGGAGTGTCGCACGCCATGACACCGGTCGGCCCCGCCTCGGGTCTGGGTGGCGGTGCGGGCGGCTCACCGGCGACGCCGGCCGGCAGCACCAGCGCCAGCATCGCCGCGGGCAAGGCGCTCAACGCCCGCCGGCGGCCGGTGCGCGGCCGGCGGTGACGGCGCCCCCGCTGGGCCGGCTTGGTATCAGGCTTGGTATCAGCCCCGGTATCAGCCCCGGTATCAGCCTTGGAATGGCCGCCGTCGAGCACCCGCTTGAGCGCCGCCTCCAGCTGTTGCGGGGTCAGGCGCTCGGAGGGCTCGCGGCGCAGCAGACCCATGACGACCGGCTCCAGCGCGCCCGCGCGGGCCATCGGATCGGGCGGCTGGGTCGCCAGCAGCGTCAAGGTTTCCATCATCGTCTTGCGCTGGTAGGGCGAGCGGCCCTCGACGGCGGCGTACAAAGTGGCGCCCAGCGACCAGAAGTCCGCCTCGCGGCTGGAGATGCCGTTCATCGCCCGCTCCGGCGCGACATACTGCGGCGTGCCCATGCGGTTGGTCTGCGTGACGCGGCCGTCGGCCTCGCGGGCCAGCCCGAAATCGGTGAGTACCACCCGGCCGTCCTCGCCGATGAGCACGTTGTCCGGCTTGACGTCGCGGTGCAGGATGCCCGCCTCGTGCGCGGCGTTGAGCGCCTCCAGCAGCGCCAGCCCGATCACCGCCACCTCGCCCGGCGGCAGCGGCCCCTCGTGCTGGATCACCTTGTGCAGCGAAAGGGACGGGATGTACTCCATCACGATCCAGGGCCAGTTCTCGGTCTGGATCACGTCATAGATCTGCACCACGTGCGGATGGTTGATCCGGGCGGTGGCCCGCGCCTCGCGCAGGATCAGCCGGGACAGCTCGTCGCTCTGCTCCGGCGAGAGCGCCTGGCGCGGGGCGACCTCCTTGATGGCGACATCCCGGCCGAGCATCTCGTCATAGGCCAGCCACACCCGGCCCATGCCGCCCACACCGAGCTGACCGCGAAGCTGATAGCGCCCCGCGATCAACCCGAATCTCTGGCCGGTCTGCTCGTCAGTAGTCATTACTTTTCATAATGGCGAATACCACCAGGTTGTCGCGATAGGAGTTGCGTGCCCGGTCGAAAGAACCCCCGCAGGTGATAACCCGAAGTTGGGCATCCGGCGTGGGGCCGTAAACCTGGGCAGTAGGAAAATGGCCCTTCGGGTAACGTCCCGTCGACACCACGCTGAACTTCAGCCAAACCCCGTCGCGCTGTACCTCGATCAGGTCACCGGCGCGCAGATCTTCCAGGTGGCGGAAGACCGCCGACGCCACCCGCGAATCCACGTGCCCCGCGATCACCGCCGGCCCGGTGTCCCCCGGCGGCGTGCCGTCGGCATACCACCCCGGAGTGTCGTAATCCTTAGGCGCCTCAAGCTCACCCGACTTTTCCAGGCGCAGCGGCACCAGCGGCGCGTCCACACTGATTTTGGTGATGCGCAACCAGGTCGGCGGACCGGTGAGTTGCATGGCGGTCGCGTCCGGAGGAGGCGGAATCCCTTGCCCCGGGCGCCAAAGCGGTGGCGGCTGCACATACACAGCCACCGCCCAGAGCACGGCCGTCACCACCGCGCTCCACCCGACAATCCACATTGGGTTGCGCTTGCGGTGGCGACGGACCGAGATTCTCACAGCACTTTCGACCGGGCTCGCCGGACGCGGAGGATGACGCCCACGGCAAGCAGCAGGAGCACCACCGAGCCGATCAGGCCCATCGCCGCGAGCTTGAGGTTCTCCAACCCACCCCCGCCGGTCTGCACCCCGCCGTCGGGCACGCCACCCTGGCGGAGCGCGTCGACGCGCAGCTCCGTCTTCAGGCCCGAGGGTTTGGAGTCGAGAATCAGCAGGGAGTAGACACTGCCCGCACCCAGGTTGGTGGAGACCTCTTTGGCGCCGGAGCCGCCGGCCGGGCGGATCATCAGCCGCCAGTTGCCCGGATCGACCAACTGGTAGTCGGTCGTGGTGGCGAAGGCGACGTTCTCGGCGATGCTCGGCCCGTTGGCGACCGACACCCCCAGAATCGGCGCTTTCACCGATGCCTGCACGATGCGCACCTTGGTCTTGTTCTCGGCAGGCAGGGTCAGATCGTCCTTGAGTACCTTGAGCCCGAGCCCGGCGTAGCGGCCGACACCGGCGACCGTGTAAGCGCCGCCCGCGGAAACGCTGACCTGGGTGGTGAGCACGGCCGGGGTGGTCGGCGCGGCCCCGCTGAGCCGCATCGCGACCGTGTAGCCGCCGACCGGAAGGGCGAGGTACTTGGACATGACCCCGTAACCGACGCCCGGGAAGACCTGCTCCTTGAACCCGCTGGATTGCGAGTTCAGATAGACGTCCACCTCCGGGGTGTCGGGGGAGAGATGGGCTAGCCGCACATAGCCCACGTCCTGGGCGTGGACAGGAGAGGCCGCCCCCAGAACGCACAATGGCGTGGTTAGACCAACAACGGTGAGGCCCGCCAGCCATCGCCGCATCGGCATATTCAGCACAAGACGTAGATTGCCCTGCTCTCGACCGGGAGCGGGATGGTCCGTTTGGATGATTTAGCGTGAATTCACCGCTCAGGTCTTTGTTTTCCTCATCCGGCTGATTCCGCTGAACAAAAGGGTGACCCCGGCGGCGGCCACGACCAGGCCGATCACGACCCAGGCGGGATCGTCCCTCATGAATGTGCCCGGCAGAAGGCTCAGGCCCTGCAACGCCCACACGAGGCCCATCAGGGTGGCCAGCCCACCCACGGTTATGCGTATGACGGTTCCCATGCCGACAGTCTGCCAAAGTTGAAGATCGAGTATCAGGGCGTGCGGATCGACGCCAATCGCAGCGGAAGTTCGTTGGGGCCGTGAATACCGAGCGCCGGTCGCCAGGTCACCTCCCCGGCGATGACCGGCGGATCGAACCTGCGCGCCAGGATCGGCAGCGCCTCGCTCAGCTCGGCCCGGGCCAGGGCGGCGCCGAGGCAGTAATGCGGGCCGGCGCCGAACTGCAGTAGCGGCGCCTCGCGCACGACAGTGATGTCAAAGGTGTCACCGCCCGGGTATGCACGTGGATCCCGCTGAGCGGTCTGCACCGCCATGGTCAGGAACGTGCCCGCGGCGATGGGCATCCCGCGGAACTCGAAGTCCTCGATCGCGCGCCGGAACGTGCTGTTCGCCGACGGGCGCCAGCGCATCGCCTCCTCGACGGCGCGCTCGGCCAACTCCGGTCGATCGCGCAGTACGGTCCACTGTGCCGGGTACTCGGCGAACGTGACCATCGCGTTGGACAGCTGGTGGCGCGTATTGTCGTGCGCGCCAAAGACCAGAGTGACCAACAGGTTGCGCAACTCCTCGCGGGTGGCCGTCCCCTCGGCCCGCCAGGCGCCGACCATTTCGGAGATCAGGTCGTCGGCCGGGTGCCTTGCCTTCTCATCGATCAGCCCATCCACGTACCGGTCCAGGCCGGCGACCGCCCGTTCCACCCGCGCGGCGACGTCGCCGCCGGTGGCCAGACTGAAAACCATGCCGATGTCGCCGGTCCAGACGCTGAACGTGTCGTAGTCCGCGGTGGGTACGCCGAGCAGTTCGCACATGACCAGAAGCGGCAACCGGTTGGCGAACGCGTCGACGAACTCCGCCCGGCCGCCGGCCTCGATCTCGTCAGCCAGCCGCTCGGCTGTCGACCGGATGAACGGTCGCAGCTGCTCGACCGTGCGCGGGGTGAACGAGCGGCCGACCAAGCCGCGCAGCCGGCGGTGCTCGGCTCCGTCCTGGTTGACGATCATCGGCACGTACCAGTCGTGGATCGGACCGGAGGTGATGCCGTTGCGCTCCAGATAACCGTTGCCACCGTGGTCGAGCCGGCGGTCGCGCAGCAGCTCGGACAACTCGGCATAGCGCAACACGACCATGCCTACCGGGCTGTCGGCATGCCAATCGGCTTCCTGCGCGGCCATGACTTCCGGCGCCGTGAAGTCGAAGGCCGGATCGACAACGTTGAGAAACGGCATGCTGCACCTCCAGGCGCGTCAATGTCTACTGAGTGTGCCGCACTCGTCACCAAGAGCGGAACACCGTATCCACCAACGGGTTGCTGAGCGGGCGGGGCAGCGGGTGGTCGAGCGGGCCGCTGTGGCAAGACACCGAGGGCCGGCCCCCCGCCGGGCCAGCCCTCGTTTCTGGTGTGCTCTATTGGGTCGATGCGACTCGAGCGGGGAAGGCTTGGGTGCACGAGCAGTACTGGCACTGCCAGCTCGACTGGCTCCCATCCGGCCCTTTGACCTGATGGTGATCGGCCGCAGCGTGGCCGCAGACGCAGTCCCGGCCGTCGGTGTTGTCGTTGGGCGGAGACATCACGACGAAGTCCAGATGCTCACCCATGTCCGGGTTCTGTGGCTGGGGGATGGTCATTTACGCTCCTTGATCCGCGTGTTGTCGCGTCAATCATTTGCTGTGCCTGCGCGAGCCACCGGTCGTCGCCCGTCTGCCGGGCCAGACTCGCTGCCTCGCGGAGGTGGCGCAGACCCCGATCGGTGTCGCCCAAGCCGAGGTACGCCGTTCCGAGCCCGCAGAGCGTCTCGGCCCGGGTGAAGTTCTCGCCGATCGCGCGCTGTAGATCCAATGCTGTGTGCAGTGTCGTGATTGCTATGTCGTATTCAGATCGTCGTAGATGGAACGTGCCGAGCGCGGTCAAGGTGATCGCCTCGTCGCGCTGGTCACCGAGTTCGCGGGCGATGGACAACGCCTGCCGCAGGCACTCCTCGCCGGCGGTGTGATCGCCGAGGATGTTGTACAACTCGCCCAGGTTGTTGTAGGCGACCCCCAGGCCGCGGCGATCGCCGGCCCGGGTGAGCATCGTGATGGCGGTGCGGTAGGTGGTCATCGCCTCGATGTAGCGTTCGAGGTCGGTGTAGGCGATGCCGAGCTGGCTGAGGGTGAACCCGGCCGCCCGCTGGTCGCCGATGGCCTGCTCCGCCTCCAGCGCGGCGGTGAAGTGGCCGATGGCCGCCTGCGGATTGCGGGCGCGCCGGAAGGCCACCCCGAGGTTCTTGCTGGCGAGGCTGATCGCCACCGGATTGCTGGTCTCGTGCGCCGCCCGCAGCGCGATCTGGTGCACGGGAACCGATTCGGCCGCGTGGCCGCGGTACAGGAAATAGGAATTGATGAGATAGCCGAAGTGCCATGCGGCCGTGAGGTCGCCCTGCGCCTCGACGTGCTGGATGAACGGTACGAAGTTGAGCTGCTCGCCGTCGAGGAACGCGAGCAGCCCGCCGGGCGGATCGAGGTCGAGCGCGAGGGCCTGCACCCGGGTCCGGTGCGGAGTCAGCGTCTGGTTGGCCAGCGCCGAGAGCCCCAAATACCACTGCCGCAACCGATGCAACGTTCTGTCCAGATCGGACAGTGATTTGGCCCGGTCGGCGGCGTAGATTCGCACCAGGTCGTGGAAGGCGAACCGGCCGCCGGCCACCTCGGTGAGCAGGTGCGCCTCGAGAATCTCGTCGAGGATGTCGTCGATCTGCGTCTGGTCGGTTTCGACCAGGCACGCCGCCAGGTGGGTGCAGAAGGACGGGCCCGGGTGCAGCCCCAGAAGACGAAACGCTCGCGCGGCGGGTTCGCTGAGGGCGTTGTAGCTGGCGTCGAAGACGCTGCGCAGCCCGTAAGAACCTGAATCCTGGGAAACCATATCGATCCGTGTGTCCTGCCCGCGCAGTTGGTCGGCGATGGTGGCCAGTGCCAGGCGGGTCCGGCTGGAAAGCCGGGCCGCGACCAGCCGCACCGCCAAAGGCAAGCCCCCGCAGTGGGTGACCAGTTCGTGCGCGGCATCGGGCTCGGAGTCCAGGCGAGGCCCGACGACCCGGCGCAACAGGTCAAGGGATTCTTCGCGGTCAAGTACCTCCAGGGTCACCCGGCGCACGGCGTGCTTGAGCGCCAGCGGGCTCAAGCGATGGCGGCTGGTGAGGACCAGAAAACTTGACACATCCGACGGGACGAGCGGCAGGATCTGCTCCACCGAGCGCGCATTGTCGGCGATGATCAGCAGGCGCCGGCCGCTCGTCAGGCCACGGTAGAGATTGATCTGACCGTCCAGGTCAGACGGCAGCGTGGAGCCGGTGGCGCTCAGGCTGCGCAACACGTGAAGCAGGGCGTCACTGGCGGTCAACGCGCCCACCGGGTCGTGCCCCCGCAGATCGAGGAAGATCTGACCATCCGGGAAGCGGTCCTTGACCTGGTGGGCAAAATGGACGGCCAGGGCGGTCTTGCCGATGCCGCCCTGGCCCGCGATCAGGGCGATCTGCGACTCCTCGACCTGGCCGAGACTGTCGTGCAGTTGCGCCAGCTCGGAGCGCCGGCCGGTGAAATGTCCGACGGGAGGCGGCAGCTGCATGGGTGTGGGCGCCTGCTCGGAAAGATCGAGCTTTCGGTCGCGGCGCAGGATCTGCCGCTGCAACTCCTTGAGCCGGGCACTCGGCTCGATGCCCAGCTCGGCATCGAGCGTCCGGCGGGTGTCCAGGTAGGCGGCGAGCGCGGCGTCCGGCTGCCCGTTGCGGTACAGCGCGAGCATGTGCTGATAGCGGAAACGCTCGCGCAGGGGGAACCGGCCCACCAGCGTCGTGATCTCAGAGGCTATCTCGGCATGCCGGCCGAGCTCGAGCTCGGCGTCCAGGCACGTCTCCATGCAGGCCAGATATTTGTTGTCCCAATGCGCCGCGCCGGCCCGGATCGATCGACTGTCGATGCCTTCCAGCGCGGGCCCTCGCCACAATCCGAGCGCCTCGCGCAACAGGCGCACCCGGTCAGCGCGGTCGGTGGCGGCATCGGCCTGGGCGATGAGCGAGTCGACCCGCAGCGCGTCGAGCTGCTGGGGGTCGACGCGAAGGCGGTAGCCGTTGCCCGCTGTCTCGAGCACGGACCCGATCATCCGGCGCAGCTGCGACGCGGTGTTGCGCACCTGCCGCACGGCGGTGCCCGGCGACTTGTCCTCCCAGATCGCCTCGATCACGGCATCGGTCGAGACGACGGCGTTGGGACTCAACAACAGGCAGGACAACATGCGCTGCTTCTTCACCCCCCGGACGGAGACCAGGTCGCCGTCGATCATCACCGCGAGTGGACCGAGGATTCCGAACACCCGAACATTGTGCGCGGTGGTCATCGATGGCGCGCGTCAAAGAGGGGTGGCCAGACCCCCACAACCTGCGAACCCCCGATCCCCCGATCTGTCTGGCCACCCCGGGATTCGTCCTATGTAAGTCGGAAGCTACGCGCACCCGTTCATCGGCCCGTTCATCGCCGCGTTCATCACGGCATTCATCACGGCACGGGCCAGCGTGGGGGAGCAGAGCACGGCGGTGCTGTCGGCGAACTGGTCGACCGCGCCGACCGGCGGCAAGGCGGCGATCCCGGGATCGTCGATACTCCTGCGCAGCGCCGAGGCGAACCGTCCGGCGTCGATGACGGGATAGGGGCGGTCGAAGAACGGCCGGCGTGTGGACTCGACCGGCTCGGCCAGGCCCAGCCGGTTCTGCCACTGCCCGGCCAGCTCGTAGGCGGTGCAAAGCGCCGCCTGCACGTCATCCCCATCTAGGGCGGCCGCGATGTCGGCCGCGATGTCGGCCGTCTGAGCCAGCGCGGCGAAGGCCGTGCCGAGCCACTTGCTGTAGGGCGGATAGCGGCGCCCCAGCAGCAGGCAAAGCCGCATCAGCTCCCGCACCAGCCGGGCCGCCAGCACCCGGCCGCCCCGCTCGTCGCCGGCCTCGGCGGCGCGGCCCACGAACGCCTCCTCCTCGCCGATGCGCGTCCATTGGCACGCAAGCACATACCGCCACACGTCATCCGGGTAGAACGCGAGCCGTTCCCGCACCAGGCTCAACTCGCCGATGCCGTCGTGGAACACCGCCCCACCGGTTACCTCGGCCAGCCGCTGTCCAGGCGTGGCAAGCCAATCCAGGGTCGTGACCCCGTCACGCGGGTCGCAGCCCAGCTGCTCGCCGCACCAGGCACCGACCTCGGTCACCACCACCCTGTGCGCCACCGGCCCGTCGGTCGGGGTCATCACCCGCACCCGTCCGTCGGGCGGCTCGAAATTCGTGGGCCAACCCCGAAATCGCTTCGGCAGGCGGGTGGCCAACAGCTTCGAGATTTTTCCCTGGTACCGTGAAAGGTCTTGCGAGGCAAGGAAAAGCTCCAGCCGTGGACCCCAGTCGTGGTCGACCGAGCGTTGGGTGTCGAAGCCGAGCACCTCCGAGCCCGGCCCCGGCCGCGCCGCCGCATACCGCAGGCGCGGGAAGGCCTCGTCCAGCAGCGGCCGCACGGCCTCGACGTAGAACGCCTCACACAGCCGCAACCCTGGTATGAACGGCACCCGCATCCCGCCACGTTACGCGGCATGATGCTGGGTGTGACCGGAGGGACGACACGGCGAATGGCAGTTTCAGCTCGGTTGCACCGCCACCGCCGCCCGTGTATCCGGGTCTACGAGGAGCGCGCCCGGACGATGCGCATCGAGATCATGAGCCGAGCGACGTGGCGGGTCGAATCTGTCCCACCTGGCTGAGGCTGAACGCCTCTTCCAGGGAGAGGTTGACCAGGTGGGGCGGCGGCTCGGTATTCGCCGAGCTGTAAGTGTGATACAGGAACTCGGCGAAGGCCCGCACCGGCCCGCCCACCGGTCCGACTCGCTTGGACGCGTGCCGCGCCGACTGCGGGTTGACTTCACCGAGACGGTCCATCCCGGCCCACAGCGGATCCTCGACGGCGAAGACGACGGTGCCGATGTGGCTGATGCGCAGGGCCGCGGTGCACAGCAGGCACGGCTCGACGGTCGTGTAGACCACGTGGTCGCGGTAGAACCCGAATGGCAAGGTGGCCAAGGCGTTGATCTCCGCGTGTGCGATGGCGCTGCCGGCCAGCTGACCGGGCGGCGCATCCGGGGCATACCGCCGGTTGCGTCCGGTGGCGATGATCTCACCCGCGCCGTCGCACAGCACGGCACCCACGGGCACACTCCCCTCCAGGCACGCCTCCCAGGCCAGGGAAAGCGCGACGCGCCAGTGCTTTTCCAGAGATTCGATGGATATCACCCGGAAAGGATGGCACATACAAGGCAAGTCAGGTGGTCACGGCGGTGGAGGGGTTTCTCGACGAGATCCTCGGACCGCGCTGACGATGAGGAGGAGCCCCGGCACGACCACGCCCAGGGCGAGCGAGGTGAGGCTCGCGGCGAGGTCGGCGCCGGTGAGGTTGCCCGGATGCCGGGAGTGGAAGACCAGATGCGCCGTGGAGAAGACCAGAAGTCCAATCAGGACAACGTTGGTCACCTTGCGGTCGCGCATCGCGGCGGCGATCAGCAGGATGACGCCGAGCGCCAGGAACGCCGCGCCCACGTCGGTCATCAGGTGCTCGTTGTAGGGCGGGTAGGCGGCGGTCCAGTGCCGCCCGAACCCGGGAAAGTTGTCGAAGAACCAGCGTGGCGCCGCGATCGCCCCCACGCCCCAGGCGAGGTGGAGCACCCCGAGGATCGCGACAATAAAGGTCGTCATGGAGCAGAGCTTAGAATTGGCGACCGTGAACGCGACTCCCCGGCGCGGGCCGGATCGGCAGCGGCCGACGATGGTGGACGTCGCCCGCCACGCCGGGGTCAGCCTCAAGACCGTCTCCCGGGTGGTCAACAACGCCCCGCACGTGCAGCAGCGGTTGGTGGAAAAGGTCCTTGCCGCCGTGGAGGAGTTGGGCTTCCAACGCAACCAGCTCGCCAGCGCCCTGCGCTCCGGCCAGCAGACGGCGACGATCGGCCTGCTCATCGAGGAGATAGCCAACCCGTTCTACGCCACCATCGCCCAGGTGACCGCGGAGGTCGCGGCCGCCTTCGACTCGCTGTTGATCACGGCGTCGTCGGAGGAGGACCCGGTGCGCGAGGAGCGCCTGCTGCGCGACCTGTGCTCGCGACGGGTCGACGGGCTGCTCGTGGTCCCGGCCGGCTATGACCACTCCTTCCTCAAGCCGGAGGTGGAGCGGGGCATCCCGGTGGTCTTCCTCGACCGGCCCGGCGGCGGCATCGAAGCGGACACGGTGCTGCTGGACAACCGCGGCGGCGCCGAAACGGCGATGAAACAGCTTGTGGCGCAAGGACACCGGCGGGTGGCCGTGCTGCTCGACTCCACCGAGGTCTTCACCATGCGCGAGCGGCTTTCCGGTGCGCTGGCCGCCTTTCCCACCTCGGTGGTGCGCGAGCACGTGCACGACCCGGCCACGGCCGCGGATGCCACCGCCGACCTGCTCGACGCGCCCGACCCGCCGACCGCTTTCTTCGGCCTGAACAACCGCATCACCGTCGGCATCGTGCAGGAGCTGTGCCGGCGTGGCAGCCGCGCCGCGGTGATGGGCTTCGACGACTTCGAGCTGTCCCATCTGATGCCCATCCCGCTGACCGTGATCGCTTACGACACAAGGGAACTGGCCCGCACCGCGGCCGAGCTGCTGTTCGCCCGGATCGCCCGCGAGACCTTCCGCCCCCGGACCGTCATCCTGTCCACCACGCTGATCCAGCGCGGCCTTGCCGCATGAGCGCCGTGGGTGGAGCATAGCGGTTCTATGACTAGGAAAGTTAACTTCTTCGAAGTATCGTATTGGTAACGGTGTGTAGGACTAGCACTTTGTTTGCCCAGGGGGCCCGATAAATGGACGACGCGGTACTCTATCCGAGCGCAGGGGAAAGGGTGCTATCGCCCCTTGTAGATGTGAGTTGCATACCCCTGACCGTGGTTATGGAGCTGGACGAAACGGTTCTGGGCAACGCCCTTCGCCGACTCGCCACCGAGCTGCGCGATGATTCCGAAGTCATCGCCGGATGGGGCCAGGGCCCATGACCGATAGCTCCTGGAGGCATCAAGGTATCGACATTGGTTCACTTCTGGCAAACGGTTGGCGGCCCACTCCTTTACGGGAATTCGTGTTCAAAGTCGCGCAGCGGTGCAACCTTGCTTGCGACTACTGCTATGTGTACACGAAGGCCGACCAGAGCTGGAGAGACCGCCCGGCCTTGATGAGCACAGCGGTCTGGCGCGCCGCCGCCGAGCGTATAGCCGAACACGTAGAGCGGCACGACCTCAGTGCCATACGGGTCGTCCTGCACGGCGGGGAACCCCTTCTCGCGGGCGGAGACCTTGGCCGCTATCGCACGCTCGGTTCGTTCGGCCGTGCCGGCGGGATGCGCCGTCCGGGTGACCATGCAGACCAACGCGGTTCTGCTTACACGAGAAACACTGGCCACGCTTCGCGCGGCCGGGATCGCCGTAGGCGTAAGCATCGACGGTGGCGGCAGCGTAGGATCGAGACATCGCCATCACCCGGACGGCCGATCCAGCTTCGCCGCGGTGGATCGTGCACTCAGACTGCTTGCCGAGCCCGAAAACGCAGATGTCTATGCCGGTGTGCTTTGTGTCGTTGACGCAGAGGTGGACCCGCTCGCGTGTTATGAGGGCCTGCTGGAGTACCGTCCACCGTTCATTGACTTCCTTCTGCCGCACGCAAACTGGATGAATCCGCCCTCAACCGCGCCCGGGCAATGGTTGATCAAGGTTTTTGATCGCTGGTATGACGCCGCGCGCCAAGAGACCTGCATACGGATGTTCGAGGACATCATCCGGCTGGCGCTCGGCGGGGCGGGTCGCACCGAGCATCTAGGGCTTAGCCCGGCCGCGGTGGCGGTGATCGAGAGCGACGGCTCGATTGAGCAGGCCGACAGCCTCAAATCGGCATATCCTGAAGCGCCGGCGACCGGGCTGTCGGTCTTGGAGCACCCGTTGGACCTGGCGTTGCGGCATCCCGGGTTCGTGGCTCGTCAAGCCGGGGTTGCCGCGCTGAGCCCCGGCTGCTTGAGCTGCACGGTGCACCGGGTTTGCGGTGGTGGCCATTACGCCCATCGCTTCCACGCCCGCAACGGATTCCGAAATCGTTCGGTGTACTGCTCCGACCTGTACAGGTTGATAACGCACGTGACCGGGCGGTTGTCCTCGGATATACGACTCCTGCGCCGGATGCCTACGTGATAGAAAACTACGAATTCACTGCGGAAACCGTATGGGACTTCGCGCGTCTGGCCGCGTCCGTCAACACATTGGACATGCTCCAGTCCACTCAAAGCAGCAAGCATCTGCTGCTTATCAGGTTGATCGGTGAAGAGAATACGCGTCTGCGATGGAGCGGGGCACTCGCTGTCTTTGAAGAGGCCAGCACATCGCAAATGGCGGCGCGTGTCATCGCAGATCCCTGGACCGGTGCCTGGGCCGCGCGATGTGCCCGCCAGCTCAACCGCACCGGCGGGCTGGCGTCGGAGCAGGTGCTTCATTTCAATGCGCTGGCTGCGGCCGTGGCGATCGGCGCAGGCCTCGACGCCAACCTTGCCCTGCCGGTCAGGAACGGATCGGTGTACCTGCCGACCTTGGGCACAGTGCTGATCAACGCCGACGGTACGACGCATCAGCTACTCGTGCGCGGTGGGAAGGCGACTTCTGTGCCGGATGACACCGAAGTGGACACGCCGACGTGGTTGAGCCACCGCTGGCTTGTGGACCATCACGATGGAGTGGTCACCCGCACTCTTCTGGACGACCTGAGTCCTTTCAGGGATATCTACCGGCTGGCGCTCCCACGACTCCGGCTCACCGAGGACAAGATCGCACTGTGGAGACGCCTGTGGGCGCAGGCGTGGTCGGTTCTGCATGAGTGCTGTCCCGACCGCGCCGCCGAACTCGCCACCTGCCTCCATACGGCAGTCCCACTGTCGAGAAGGGCCGGGCGTGCGGGTTTCAGTGCCACCTCTCGGGATGCGTTCGGCGCCTTGGCGTTGAGCCAGCCGGGCAACGGCGTCAACCTCGCGGTGACGTTGATCCACGAGTGTCAGCACGCCAAGCTGGGATCCCTGCTGGATCTGGTTGACCTGTATCGCACCTCATCCAACAGGTACTTCGCACCCTGGCGGAAGGACTCGCGCCCTATCGGCGGCCTCGTTCAGGGGACGTATGCCTTCTTGGGCGTCGCCGAGGCGTGGTGGCGCCTGTCGAGCGACCCAAAGCTGACGAGCCCGGCTTTGCGCCAGTTCGCCCACATCAGAGAGCAGGTCTCGGTAGCCGCCACCGAATTGGAAGGTGCACCCGAACTCACCGCCGTGGGTAAGGTGTTCGCTGCTGGGATACGAGCTTTGCTCAACGACCTGCTGGACATCGACCTTCCGTCTGACATGATCCGCGAGGCGCGCGCATCAGTACGGCGATTGCGCGCGGAGTGGTCTCGCGCCAACACACGCGGGCCGGCGCGTCGTCAAAGGATATAGCAGTCACGTGGGCGGAGGCTCGATGTCGCACTCGCTTCGCTTGCCGCGCTTGGCGTCAAGGACCTCAGGATGCGTGGCGCCAAGTACCTCGCCGAGCTGCGAGGTGGCTTCGTGGAGCATGCTGTGCGCGGCCTCCGAGTCGTTCATGGCCTGCGCGTCGAAGGCTGCATTGACCGCACACGCGGCAGTGTACGGGTGCGACTGTCCTCGAATTTCTTGGGAAAACACATAGGTCTCCTGCGACATGGCGTTCGCCCGCGGCAGGTCGTGGTTGAGCACCAGATCATTGGCGAGCGTGGTCGATGCGCACAGTGAGTACGGATGGCGTTGCCCCATGACCTTTCTCATCGTCTCCCGGGTGCGGCTGCTCAGTTCGAGCGCCGCGCGGTATTCGCCGCCTAGCCGAAGGATGATGGCTCGATTGACCCGTGCCGCAAGCGTCAGAGGATGCTCGTCGCCGAACAGGTTCTCGTACCGGTCCGCCGCCTCGGTCGAAAGGGTGATCGCCTGGGACAGGTCCCCCGTGGCACGCAAAGCATTGGCATAGCTCATGGTTGCGGCAAGGGTATGTTCATTGTCCGGCCCGAAGCGGGAATGGTAGGCGCGATAGTTGTCCCGTGCCTGCTGAAGCGCCTCGGCATGCTGCCCCGTCTTGCGCAAGGCTATGGCCACCGTGCGCTGGCATAGAAGGACATCGTTGTGCACGTGTCCCAGGCTTTGAGCATAGGTGGGCAGTGCACGTTGCTGGATCTCGAGCGCTTCGGCGTAGCGGCCAAGCCCGTACAGGTCACGAGCGACGTTGCCGAGTGAGAACAAGGTTCGCCAATCGTTGCCGCCCAACGTTTCGGTCCACTGCTCCGCCACCTGGGTGTCGATGTCGTAGGCTCCGGAGAAGTCCCCTAGCATCCTCAGATCCACCGCCAGGTTGTTTCGCCTGAACAATGTGTGCTGGTCGGCCTCGCCGTAAACCCGCAGGTGGCGCTCAACATTGTCCTCATCGATCTCGCGGGCCTTGACGTATTCTCCGGCTACCCGGGCGCAGACCGCTGTCCGGTCCTCCGCCTGCAGCGTGTATTCGTGATCCTCGCCCAGGTCCGGGTGGTGGCGCATCCGGCTGAACTCAAACTCGGCCAATTCCCTTGCCCGCTTGTGCGATCCGAGTAGGCGTAGCGCGTTGGACAGGCGTCCGGCGGCAAGCATTGTCTGCACATAGTCGGGGCCGAGCTCCCGGTTCTGGGACCACTCGGTGTATGCGCGCTCGCTCAGTGCGCGGCTGCTTTCGTAGTCACCGATCCGGAACAGATACCTGGCATGGTCGAGAACAACCTGGCGGCCCGCGTCGCTCGGCGCCGCTATCATGTCAGCGGCTTCGAGGTGCGGACCGATCTCGTTATAGACGGGCCAATGCTCCTGCTCATCAGGCTCGCCCGGGTTAGCCGATTCCAAAAGCTCCCTGACGTTGATCAGCGCCTGCTGGCGGCGGTCTGTTCGCAAGCCATCACGCAGGACCAGCTGCACCAGCCGATGGACCTGAATGCGCTGCGCGCTTGGATCGACCTTCGCCAGGCCGAAGCGCGGCAATTCCCTTATGGCGCGACCCATCGCGATGGAATCACGCAACGCCTTCGCCAGTGGAGAGTCGGCATCGGTCAGGCGAGCGTTGCGGAGAAGGTTCTTCGACAGGGGCTCTGCGCCCAGGTAGGCGAAGAGCTCGAGCAACTGGGCGGCGGCGGGCGAGTCGGCCCGCAACTTGTCGAAGGCGACGCGGAGAAAGGCATAGACGGTCGTGTCGTAGGTGACCGGTTGCCCCTCCGACATCAGTTCCTGGATATTGGAGTCGAACAACTGCAGGTATTCACTGACGGGCATGCCGGTTGCCGCGCGCCAGGTGGCGGCCTGCTCGAGTGCAAGCGGGAGATCGCCGAGTTTCGCGGCCAACTGATCGGCGTCCTCGTAGGTGATTCCCTCGCCGCGCCTGCGCAGCAAGTCGACGCTTTCTGAACGTTCGAAGACATCCACCTCAATGGCGTGACCGATTCTGGACGTGGCCCAATCGCGGTTCCTTGAGGTGACTATGACGTGGCCGCCCGCGGATGGGATCAGAAACTTCAAGTCCTCCGGCTTGTCGGCGTTGTCGTACACCAGAAGCCAGCGTATCGCGGTGGCACCGAGGGAGTCGAGAACGGTCATCGCCGTCTGCTGCATGTCCATGTTTTCCGGAAGCCCAAGCCGCTTACCGAGTTCGGTGAGCGATGATCTGATCACCGCGGTCTGCTCGGCGGAGATCCACCAAACCAGATCGTATTGACTGGCGAAGCGGTACACATACTCCACCGCCAGTTGAGTTTTGCCGACACCGCCGAGTCCGTGTAATGCCTCGGGGAGAACGGATGCCTTGGATCGTCGAATCAGCGCCTCACGCAATTCACTTAAGAGCGCCTCACGACCGGTGAATTCGGGATTGCGAATCGGTACCCCGCCACCCCAGATGAGCCTGACATCGGGACGTTCTATGATCACGCTTGGCACCACCGATGTAGGGATCACGATCTCTCCTGCGAGCTCGGTCGAATTAGAAGCAATACTACCCTTTGTGTCGATCTCGGTGGTAAGTGGCGTGCCTCCACCGCTCGGCGTGTCGTTGGGCGTAGCACCACTTATCAGGCGGTTCTGCGCATCGAGGCATAGGCTTCGAAGATCATCCTGGGTCAGCCCGATCCCGCCTCCGACGGCATCCACCCACCGGTGAAGGTCGAGGGAGATCGCACCATTGGTGCGGTGCGCGAGCACATCCGCGAAGATCAGGATTTGGGGCGGTGCCTTGTCGCGAGGCCGCAAATCCGCTCTTCTGAGGATGCTCAGGTAGTTACTCCACTTCGGTGGGGACTCGCTGTGCACCTCGTCGAAGGCATGCCGGAACGCCTCGGCGACCTGAGCCTCGGCCAGCTGGCTCACCAACTGTTCGAGGGCGACCAGCGGATTTACCGGATAGAGCTCATCCAGCAGTTGTTCAAGCTGGACGATCGCTGCCGTCTGGCCATGGATACCCCTGATGATCTGAACAAAGAGCCTCGGTCCCTCCGGATAGTCCTGAAGGGCGTTGATCAAGGACCACACATCATGAACGGCATCGGCGTATCGCTGCGCGACGATCGACCGCCCGAGTTGTCGTTCCAGCTCCGACAAGTAGAGATCACGGAGGTGGCGGTCCTGGAGTGCGCGAACCCTCAGCAGCGCATCGGAGATTCGCCTCTTATCGTTGAATGAAAGCTCGCGCTTGGACACTTTTGTGGTTACTCCGGCTAAGGGCAGACGTCGACCGATCCTAATATGAGCTGACTGATACAGCGAGGCGAACGAGCTCGGCTCATGCAACACTCGACGAGGTGGGACCACATGCTATGAGGTCACAGTCGGATATCGGCATCGGCGTCGTGACTGCCTTGCCCGTCGAGTGCGCGGCGATGCGTTCCATGATTGATGATTTGGCCGAAGTTCGCCCCGAACCGGGCGATCCGAGTTCATATGTCACCGGGACGATGCCCAGCAACACGCCGGAAGAACCGCATGGGGTCGCCCTGACAGTGATGCCTCGGGACAACAATAAGAACGCGGCGGCTGTCTGCGTGGATCTGCTGAGAAGCTTTCCGGGCGTGCAGTGCGTGCTGATGGTGGGAATAGCCGGCGGCATCCCCGCTCCGGACGCGGCCGAGCGTCACGTTCGGCTGGGCGACGTGGTGGTGGCGACGGGTGGCGTCATTGACTACGACCACGTTCGCAGCGTGAACGGCGAGCACATGATCCGGCGCCACCTGCAGGGAATGTCGACGAACCTCACCAACGCGGCACAGCAGCTGAGGGTGGCCGAACACCTCGGGCGCCGGCCTTGGGAGGACGCGTTACGCCTGGTACCCGCTGGCTTTGAAAGGCCGCCGGACATTAGCGACGTCCTCCTTGTGAATGGCCGTCCGAAAGAGCATCCAGCCACGGCGCGATCGGGGCATCGTCCGGGTTTTCCCAAGATTCACTACGCTGCGATCGCCAGTGCCGATCGTCTGCTGCGGGATGAGCGGTATCGCGATGAACTTGCCCGTCGCCACCACGAGGTCGCCGCGGTGGAGATGGAGGGCTCGGGGATCGCCACCGCAACCGACTTACACGAAGCGCATTGGTTCGTGATCCGGGGTGTGGCGGATTACTGCGACGACTCGAAGAACAAAGCTTGGCACGCGTATGCCTCCATGACAGCGGCCGTGTTTGCACGGATCTTGTTGGCTCACGCCGCGCCCTTCAGGCGGCTCCAACCCAAGCCCGCTGGCGGTGATCGAGGCTCCGTGGTCGCATTGTTGTTGCAAGTTCCGGCAGTGGCCGATGGGCAGACCCGGCAGGCGATCGTCGAACGGCTGCGTCCTGACATCCGCGACACGATCCGACGCTTCCCGGCGGCCAGGCCCGACGTGCACGAGATCCTGTCGACCTGCTTGGACCATGAGGGCGGTGCCGACGAACTGGCGGCAGCGATCATTTCTGTGGCAGGCGATTCGCTGTCGGTCCGGCGAGCCGTCGATGCGTTGCAGGGGCTGTAGGACGATTTCGTATGACGAGAAGCGTGCGGCTGACTGTCATTTGCCGCTGAGGGAGCGCAACTTGTCGAGCAACTCTTCGGCGTCGCGATGACGCAGCGCCAGGCGGATCTCCAGGGCCTGGCGCCACGCGTCGCCGGCCGAGCCGGCGTCCCCGGCCGCGTAAAGGTTGTCGCCCAACATGCTCAGGATTCTCGTCTCCATATACCGATCCCCGCTCTCGCGCACCACCTCAAGCGCCTGCCGGTAACACTTTCGCCGCATCCTCGTGCTGGCCAAGATGATGCTGGGCGTGCGCGAGCGCGGTCAGCGCATGGCCGGCCCCTTGCCGGTCGCCGAGTTCGAGATGCAGCGCGACGGACTTCTCGCAGTGCTCGATGGCCTCGGCGTACCGACCAAGCTGGGTCTGGTACCACCCTATGCCGTGCAACGCCTTGGCGGTCCCGATGCGAATCCCGGCCGACATGAGCAGGCCGAGGGCGCGCTCGGTGTGGGTCAACGCGGCCTCCAGCTCACCCTGCCCGTCATACACCGCGCTGATGAACATGTGGTTGTAGGCCTGGCCGACACCGTCGCCGAGGCCGCGGAGCCGGTCATCTGCCTTCCGCAGGTGCTCGTGGGCATCCTCGAAGCGGCCGAACCGCTCGTAGGCCAGGCCGACGCCACCATGCATGATCGCCTGGCCGGGCAGGTCCCCGTCGCGCTCGGCCGCCGCCAGGGCGGTCAGCAGCAGCGAGCCAGTCGTGCCAATGGCCCTGCCGGTCGAGAAAGGTCGCCAGGGCCGAGGCGAGCTGCCAGGTCCGCACGCCGCCCTGCCGCTCGGCCGCCAGGGTCACCGAGGCCACGAGCACGGCATGTTCCGCCGCGAACCAGGCCAGTGCCTCGTCGGCGCCGGCGAGCCGGACCGGTGCGGCGCCGGGATCGATCGTGGCGAGGTCGTGCTGGATCCGGTGCGGGTAAATCAGAAGGGCGGCCGAGTAGGCCGAGTGCAGGTAGTGGTCGCCGTGGGACGCTTGCCCGCATCGGCTCCGATAAGCGCATTGAGGGTGTCCAGTTCCCGGTGCCGCCCGGCGAAACCGCGCACATCGAGCAGCAGCTGAGCCGGCACCGGCGGATCGGCCCGCACCGGCGATGGACTCGCTTCCACCTCCACGGGCGCGGCCGGGTCGCCCAGCAGGATCCGCCGCTCCAGGTCCCGCAGCGTCGGACCGGGCTCGAGCCCGAACTCCTCGGCCAGGGTCTGCCGCGCCCGCCGGTAGACACCGAGTGCGTCGTTGGTCCGGCCGCCGCGGTACAGAGCGATCATCAGTTGGGCTACGAAGCGCTCGCGGCCCGGGTTGCCGGCGACCGCACCGCCCGGGCCTCGTTGACAAGCGGTGAAGACTGCGAGGTCGAGCCGGCCGGTGGCGATGTGCAGCCGGTATCCGGCCGGCTCACGGTCCAATGTGGCCAGTGCGCGGGTACCATCGTGCAGCGCGGCCCGCAGCGCGGACAGCATGTTCCTTACCTGGGTGCTCGCCGAGCGCGGGGCGGCCTCGCCCCACATGGCGTCGACGATCTGGTCGGTGGTGACGACGTGCTCGGCGTGCAGCAGCATGAAGGCAACCAGATCCAACTGCTGTGGTCGCGCGAAACGCAATACTTCGCCACCCACGATGACCTGGACCGGCCCGAGGATGCGAAAACTACAGTCATCACTATCCACGATCATCGCTGCTAAGCATACGACGAACCGGCGACCGCGCACTCGCCGCCTAGCCCGGCCTCTGTCCTACGTGGACACTGCGGGCCTCGAGCCAGAACAGGTCGTCGCGGTGACCCAGCCAGTGCGGGTCGGTCGGGTCGATAAGCCGGCGCCAGGTGTCGAGGTCTTCGGGTGAGAGCAGGTCCTCGGTCTCCAGGATCCGCTCGACCCGATGCGAGAGAAGTTTCAAGACGCGATCCCGCACCTCGGCGGCGAGGGGTAGCGGATGCTCGACAAGTTGACTTCGGGTGGTGACTTCGGTGAGTCCGGCCCGGCTCAGCGCCGTCGTCCAGCCATACGGCATGGGCACGCTGCCCGGCAGGGTCGCGCGCATGCGGGCGAACCAGGTGTCCTGCGCGGCTTCAAAACGCAACTCGAGCCCCGGAGTGCCGATGCCCAGATCCCACGGAAGGTACCGGGGTTTCAGACCACCCTCGGCCAGCGCCAGCCTGCCGCCGGGCGCGAGCAGCTTGGCCAGCGCGGTGATGCCCGCCTGCTGATCGGCCAGGTGATGCACTGACGCCGCACCCCAGATGAGATCGGCGCCCCCGGAAGGCAGAGCATCCCGCACAGCGTCCATCCCAGGAGCACGACTATCACCATGGGCACCGCCGTGCCCGTGTCCATGGGCACCGCTGTGTCCGTGGGCAGCGGTGTCGCCGTGGGCAGCGGTGTCGCCGTGGGCACCGCCGTGCCCCTGTCCGTGGGCACCGTCGCCGTGGGCTTCGTCCAGGTTGGCCAGGACAGTCACCACCCGGGCGGCCTTGGAGTCGAGCGCTTCGTCCAACCGCGGACGCGCGGCGGCGAGGACGTCGGCGTTGCCGTCGACGGCGAGGACCAGACCGTCGCGGCCGATCGCCTTGGCGAGCGCCAGCGCCATCCCGGCCGCGCCGCAGCCGACGTCGACCGCCGTCCGGTCACCCGGCCGGATCAGTTCCGCCGCAACGCTTTCGTACCACCCGCTGTCGCTGTGGGCCGCGGCCACCAAGCGCCCGGCGTGCTCGCTCCAGTCAACCTCATACGCGTTGTCCGCCATCCGCCAGTTTCCTCGCTCCTCAACGAAGTCGTCGAGCCGATCCTCCCACGGCCAAATCGAACGCAACCTCCCCGGGGGTTGCCCTGACTTCACCATTATGTACTATGTCGACTGTGCCGAGCGCAGAGCACGAGTCCCCGATCGCGTTGGTCAAACTCGATCCCAGTCTGGTTGCCTGGCTTCTGAGCAACGTGTTCGACATCAAGGTTCCCGACTACCACCACACCCGCACGCACGCCACCGACGTGCGAGTGCTGCTTCCACGCACCTACCACGCCGACAGCATGGTGCTGTTCTGCGACCCGGACGAGCAGCCGCTGCCCGCGGTGGTGCTGGAGGTCCAACGCGGCCAGGATCGGATCAAGCGACGCGCCTGGCCGTGCTCTCGGCCATCTGCCACGGCGGCCAAGCCGCCGTCGACAGCATGTTTCCGGCGTTGGCCGAGATGATTCGCTCGCTCGGCCAGGCCAAAGCGACCTTGTACCATGACATTGTGCTGGCGGGTTTGCCCGAGCCGGCGCGGCTTCGCTGGGAGGGTTTTTGTGACTACCGCCGGCTACGAGTACCGCAGCGATCTGGCCCGTGAGGCCCACGCCAAGGGAATGGTCCAAGGGGAGGGGCGCGCGGTGCTGAAGGTGCTTGACGTGCGCGGCATCGCCGTGCCCGACGCAGTCCGTGAGCAGATCCTCGCCTGCACCGAACTGGATCAGCTCGACATCTGGCTCGGCCGTGCCGCAGCCGACGTCGACCGCCGTCCGGTCAGCCCGCGAGCGGCATCACGCGGGCGATCCGGATCGACGTATTGGTGCCGGCGGCCGGGTAGGCGGCGCTGCCGTCGGGATAGGCCTTGAAAGCTTGGTAGCTATGGTCTTTCACGTCGAGGGTGAACTGCGTTCCCACCGGCTTGCCGTTGGCGGCGTCGAAAACCTGCGCGGCCATCGCCGAGCCCGACTCCCACACCAGCAGCATCCGGCCGGTGCCGTAGCCGACCAGGTGCGGATGGCTTGAGCGGGCGGAGGTGCGGATGGTGGCGGTGGACGGGCCGCTGGTGAAGTGCTCCAGGCGCACCTGCCCACCTTGGCTCCAAGCGGTCCAGTAGCCTTCGCCGGCGGCGAGCACGAGGTCGCCGCCGAAGAGGGTGCCGTCGCAGGTGCCGGAGGCCACGGTCCGGTACGGGTGCGGACGCGCGATGCGGCAAGCGTTGTCGGTGGCGCAGACCATGGCATAGCGGCCGGCGCGAGGGTCCCACACGATGCGCGTGGTCCAACTGTGGCTGCATCCGACCTCGAAGCTGTCGCGGTGTCCGGACACCAGCTGGCCTCCGGCGTCGACTACCTGCATCCGGTCGCCCTCGTGGATGTCGACGCAGTTTCCGTTCTGGACAGTGATGGCGACGCCGAAGTAGGCCGCATAGGTGGTGCCGTCGGAGGCGAGACGGCCATGATGCTGGTACCACCAGATGAACCGGGCGCCGTTGTCATAGCCGGTCCGGCCCCCGTTGAGGTTGGTGACCTGCCGTTCCCACACCTGCCGCCCCGAGGCGTCAAAGCGGATCAGATGCATGGTGTTGCACGGGCTCGAGGTGCCGCCGCACAAACGGCCGCCGCCGCAGTTGCCCTTGCGCGTCAGCAAAACCGCGCCGCCGTTGGCGTCGGCCTGCAAGTCCTGCAGGTCTATGCCTTCAAAACCGGTGGGTACCCCGATCAGCTTGTCGTCGCAGTCGAGCCGGCCGAGGTACACCCGATTGTCGGTGTCCAGCCAGGCCAGCCAGGAGCCTCCGCCGGGCGCGGCGGCGATCGCCATGGGCAGCGGGTCGGTGTCGCGCTCGCGGCCGTAGCCGGTCACCCGCATCCCGACATCGACCTCGGTCACCTTCACCACCGGTGCCGGGCCGGCGGGTCGGCCGCAATCACCTTGCGGCCGTGGAGAAGGCGAGGGCGAGACCGCACGTTCAGCCGAGGAGGCGGCGGTGGGCAGGGCGCCCTGCTGGGACCGGGATCGCGGGCTCCACGCGCCGGTGAGCGCGGCAGCGGCCGAGAGTGCCGTCACAGCAACAGCTCCGACGACGACGGCGATCGCCACGCGGCGGGCAGCTGAGCGCGGTCGGCGGTGGCGACTCATCCGGTTCCGTCACTGCCTGCTCGATGCCGAACGCGCGCTGAAGCTCGTTCCATGCCACCGGAGCCTACTTGAGCCTCCTTGCCGGCGACGGCGGCGCTATTCGTGAGGCCGGCGGTTTCTCTGCGGGCGTCACAGGTCCACGCCCAGCGCCAAGGCCACGCCGCCCAGGGCCGAGGCTCGTTCGCCCAGCGAGGCGGTCACGACCTCGACGGCGTCGACCGCGGCGGCCATGGCGGTTTCGGCCAGGCCGCGCTGGATCGGCTCGAGCAGCAGCTCCGGCTCGAAGTTGAAGCCGCCCACGATGATACGGTCCGGGTTGATGAGGTTGAGCAGGCCGCCGAGGGCGAAGCCGAGGTGGCGGCCGGAGTCGGCAAGCAGGCGGCGGCAGCCGGGGTCGCCGGCGGCGGCCAGCGAGGCCAATTCGTCCAGGTCCTTCAACGACGCGTGGCTCAGGCGCGCCTGGGCGAGCAGGGCCCGGCCGCCGGCCGAGAGTTCCACGCAACCCCGATTGCCGGAACGGCACAGCGACCCGCGCGCGTCGAGGGTGACGTGCCCCAATTCTCCCGCCGTGCCAACACTTCCGCGGTACAACCGTCCATCCAGGACGATCCCGGCGCCGATGCCCGTCGCGAGCTTGACATAGACCAGGTCCGCGCAGTCGCGCCCCGACCCCCACATGTGCTCGGCGAGCGCTCCCAGATTCGCGTCGTTGTCCACGCGTACCATGGAAATCTTTAAACGCCCCGCAAGCTCAGCTTGCGGCAGAAGGCTGGCCCACGCGGGAAGCAGCGTGGGTGAACCTATCCGGCCGTCACGCGTGACCGGTGCCGGAATGCCAAGGCCCACACCGGCTATCTCGTCGCGCGTGGCGTCGATCGCCTTCAGGGCCTCGTCCACCTGAGCGACGGCCAGATCCAGGACCTCGTGGGGGCTGTCGTCGGCATCGGCGTCGAGGGCGACGAAGTTGTCATTGAGGACCTCGTGGCCTAGGTCGGCGACGGCGACACGGACGTGGCGGCGGCCGATGTCGACGCCGACGGCCAGGCCGGCGAGGCGGGTCAGGCGGACCACCCCGGCGGGCCGGCCACCCGCGGGCGGGCCCTGTTCCTCCGAAACCAGGTCCAAACGGGACAGTTCAGCCAGCGCGTTGGCCACCGTCGGCCGCGACAGTCCACTGAGGGTGACCAGTTCGGAGCGGGTACGGGGGCCGCGCGAGCGGAGCACGTCGGAGATCCTGCGCGCGGCTGGCCCCATTTCAGTCACGTTCCGCATCGTCTACTGTCGCAACCCCTATTGTCAAAGTTTCGCAGAAGGTTACGGTCGCATCACGACGGTATTGGAATCTGTTGACAGAACTTCACTTCTCGAGTTTTGTTGTCGCCATGGCAGAATTCACCCGCAGGCAACTTCTGGCCGCTGGAGCAGGGGTTTCGGCTCTGACCCTGCTGCCATCGTGTTCCAAGGACGCAGG
>Ga0075418_10000063_pt1 | contig 85755 bp, 81 predicted proteins | sample SoiMetdeltSBSDD2_FD_81776 | JGI IMG/M metagenome (GOLD analysis project Ga0075418, IMG submission 81776) | Bulk soil microbial communities from a Populus tree surrounding site in Tennessee, USA - Soil MetaG P. deltoides SBSDD2 | ecosystem: Environmental > Terrestrial > Soil > Tree plantation...
CACTCCGCCGCCGCCTCCTCCTCCGCCCCCGGACCCGCAGCCCACCTATACGCCGCCGCCTCCGTCTACCCCGGATAGCCCGCCGACATCCGGCCCCCCGGAGCCGCCGCCGCCGGATAGTCCGCAGCCGGCCTACGTGCCGCCGCCGCCACCGCCGCCGCCGCCGCCACCCCCGGATCCGCAGCCGGTGTACGCGGCGCCGGGTCCGGTTGGTCCGAGTGGTCCGTGGTATGCGTCCACGCAGGCGCGACTCGTCGTCGCGCTGATCCTCGTGATCGTCGCCATCGCGGTGTGGTTCGCCGGCGCCGGCGGCAAGAAGGCTGGCGCGGGCGAGATCTTCCTCGAGGGCAACGACCTCCCGGGCGCCAACACGTTCACGCCGTCGATCGCCGCCGCTCCGCCGGCCAACAAGGCGGCCACCGCCACGACCACGCCGGCACCGAGTTCGAGCGGCCTCACCAAGGCCAACGCCGGGTCGCCAGGCCTGTACGGCGGTCAGCGCGACGTTCCGAGCTGCAACGCCGAGGCGCTGGTCACCTATCTCGACGCGAACCGTGATCGCGCCGCGCCGTGGGCGGCGGCGATCGGCATCAACGTCGCCGACATCCGCGCGTTCGTCGCGACCCTTACGCCCGCGCTGCTGCGGGTCGACACGCGCGTCACCGACTATGGCTTTGCCGATGGGCGCGCGGTTCCGCGCCAGTCGATCCTGCAAGCCGGCACCGCAGTGCTGCTCGATCGCACTGCGTTCCCCCGTGTTCGCTGCGCGTCGGGCAACCCGCTCGGCGAGCCGCAAGCGGTCATCAGCTCGCCGGCGTACACCGGTCCACAGTGGCCGGGCTTCTCGCCGACCACGGTGATCGTCATCACGCCGGCGAACAACACCACGACGATCGTTCTCATCGACATCGTCACCGGCAACCCGTTCGTCCGGATCCCCGGCTCGATCGTGATCATCGACATCGACCGGCCGGCCGACGGCGTGATCCTCGTCGTCGTCGAGCCGGGTGGCCCAGCGCGCATTACCGGTCGCGATTGGCCGCCGGGTACCGCGGTGACGATCCGGTTCGACGCGCCGGCCGTCGTGCTGGCCAACGCCACCGCCGACGGCGCCGGCAACATCGCCGCCGACGTCACCATTCCTGTTGATGCGGTGCCGGGCGTGCACACCGTTACGATCGAAGGCGGTGGGTTCTCCGTGCAGCAAACGGTCTACGTGATTCCGCGAGCACCAACGGCGCGCGTCCGACCTCGCCCGTGACCCGGGCGCCGTTAGGCGCCGGATGAATCGACTCTGGTCGCGCCCGCTCTGGATGCACGCCGTCGCCCTCGGCGTCGTACTCGTGTGTGTCGTCCCGATCGTCGGGGTGCATGCGTCGCTCTCGGCCGACGAGGGCGCGGCGATCGTGCAGGCCCGCACGCTGTCCCGTGACGGTCGGTGGCTCCGGCCGCACCCGCTGTCGGCCGTCGACCCCGACGGCCGCATGTATCCGCTCGAGAACTCGGGCGAGGGACCGGCCGGCATCGCCCCGTTCGTCCGTCACCCGCTGTATGCGCTGATGCTCGCCGCGGCGGACCGCGTCGGCGGAATCGCCGCCATGGTGTTGTTGTCGATTGCGGGAACACTCGGCGCGGCGACCACCGCGGCGCGACTGGCGGGTCGGCGCAACGCGTCGTTGGCGCGACCGTCGTTGTGGGCGGTCGGCCTGGCCAGCCCGCTCGTGTTCGACAGCTACCTGGTGATCGCCCACGCGCTAGGCGCCGCCCTCGCCGGCGGCGCAATGCTGGCGGCCCTCGCGTTTCTGGATCGGCGGCGCTGGCCGGCGTTGGTGACAGCCGCGGCGGCCGTCGCCGTCACGGTCCTGTTGCGCAGTGAAGGCGTGTTGTTCGGCGGCGCGCTGGCGGCCGTGGTCGGCGTCAGTGCGTGGCGACGCAGCCGTGCCGTCGCCGTGGTATCGGCCGCCGCGATCGCCGGCGCCGCGGCGATCGCCTACCTGGGTGAGGCCGCGTGGCAGGCCGCGATCCTCGGTGGACGCGGCTCGGCCGCTGGCCTTCCGGACGCGTCGGGCTCGCGCCTCGCCGCATTCACTGCGACGTGGTTGTCGCCGGGCGCCGGTCCCCGCCGGCTAGGCGAGGCGGCGTTGGTGGTCATGCTGATCGTGTCCGTTGCCGCCGCGGTGGAGCTGCGACGCGGTCGGGCCCGCACCGCGACCGCACTCGCCGCCGCCGCGGCCGGGCTCGCGGTTGTCCGTCTGCTGGCGGGTCCGGCCGATGTGATTCCTGGTTTGCTTGTCGCCTTCCCGCTCGTCGCCATCGGGCTCGTGGCGACGCGACGCCTCGACCCGCTGGCCGCCGTTGCCGGGTTGTTCGCCCTCGGTGTGCTCGCCACGCAGTACGGCCGGGGCGGGACGACGGAATGGGGCGGGCGCTACTTCGCGCTGGGTTTGCCGATAGCAGTACCCGTGTTCGTCGGCGCAGTGCACGAACGGCTCGTCCTGTTGGCGCGCAACGCGCGCCTCGCCATTACGGCTGCGCTGTGCATACAAGCCGCGGCGCTGGCGATCGTCGCCGTCGCCAGCTTGCGCGTCGGTCACCAGCTGACCGCCGGCGTCGTCGATGCCGCGGCGCGGGCGCCCTCGTCGCGAAATGCCGTCGTCCTCACCGGCAACGGCGCGGTGCCGCGCCTGGCTTGGTCGTTGCTCGACCGGCAGCGGTGGCTGCTCGTTCAGGACGTCGACGTGCGAACACTCGGCCGCCGCCTGCGGGATGCGAGGATCGACGAGGTGACCGTCGTCGACCCGATCGCCGACACCCGGCTGCGCTCGTTGCCCGGCTACGAGCGCGTGCGTGATGTGCCCACCGGCCGGGCGACACGGTGGCGCGTGACGGTACTGCGGGCGACGACGTGATCAACCGGTTGCGGCGGGCGCCGCTCGCCGTGCACGCGGCGGTGCTCGCGGTCGGGCTTGCGATCGTCGTTCCGTTCATGCACCTCGACAGCAGCTTCACGTCGGACGAGGGCGCCTACGCGATCCAGGCCCACGCCATTGCCGACGGCCACTGGAACTATCCCTATGTGTTGGCCGATCGCGATCGCGCCGGCGAACACTTCCCGATCGCCAACGCGTTCGTGGCGCGCGGCCGTTGGTACCCGTACCCGCAGCACCCCGCGTACCCACTGGCGTTGTCGGTTGCGTGGGGCGCGCCGGCCCGGTCGGTTGCGTTGCACGTTCTGCCGCTGGCGGGTGTGATCGGTTGCGCGATCGCCGCGTGGTTGCTCGCCGGGCAGCTCGACCGCCGGGCTCGCCCGGTCGCGTTCTGGGTCGCGGCGTCGGCACCGGTTCTCGCCAACGGGTGGTTGCTCTGGGCCCACGCGCCGAGCGCCGCCGTCGGCGGGCTCACGCTGGCCGGCGTGATCGCAGTGGCGAGGAAGTGGTCGCCCGTCACCGCCGCGCTCACGGGCGTGGGATTGGTGCTCGGTGTCTTGCTGCGATCGGAAGGCGTCCTGTTCGCCGCCGCGTGCGGTGCCGCCGTCCTCGTTCTTCGCGCCGCGCACCGTCGACGGGCGATGGTGTTGGTCGCCGCCCTCGCGCCTGCGGTGGTCGGGATTGTCGCCAAGCTCGCCGAGCGAACGTGGGTCGCGCATATCACCGGGGGAGAAGGGGCGGGCGAGCCCACCCGCGCCGGGGCGAATGGCTTTCTCGCCAGCCGTATCGACGGCGCGTGGCACGAGCTGTTTCAAGGTCGCTACAGCGAAGGTGCGGGCTGGCTGGCGCCGCTCGCGCTCATCTTGGCCATTGCCGCCGGCGTGCAGTTGCGCGGCGGTGCGCAGTCGCGGCGGCGGGCCACCGAGTTGCTCGCGGTGGCTGCCGCGCTAGTAGTGGTGCGGATCGTCACCGCCCCGGACGACCCGGTCACCGGCCTGCTTGCCGCGTGGCCGGTCGCAGCTGTCGGCCTGGCCGCCCTTGACGTTCGGGCCGCGGGCGCCGAAACCAAGGCGATGCTCGCCGTCGTCGCCGTGTTCACCTTGCTGGTACTGGCGTCGCAGTACCGCGTCGGCGGCGGGCTCGAGTGGGGCGGGCGCTTCCTGTCACCGATCACGGCGCCGGTCGCCGCGCTGGTTGCCGTCGCGTTGCTCGACCGATTTCTCCCCGCGCTCACCGTTCTCGCCGTGGCGAGCGCGGTCGGCGCGTTGGTCGTCGTCGGGACGCTGCGGCGCGATCACGACGCGGCCATCGACGACATCGCCCGCAACGCGCGGCCCACGGTGGTGACCACGCTGTCGGCGGTGCCGCGGCTCGCGTGGCGACTTGACGGCCGCGTCGACTGGGTGCTGGCGCGCACCGAGGACGTGGCCGCGGTGGCGGCCGACGTCGAGCGAACGCGACCAGGCGTGCTCGTCGTCGCCGGTCGCGGGCAACGGTTGTCCCTCGACGCAGGATTCGAGCCAGTCGCGCGGGCATCGCTCAACAGCGACCTCCTCGACCTCTGGGTCGCGCCGTGATCGCGCTCCTCCGGCGACCGTTGATCGCGGCGCTCGTGCTGACCGGCGTATACGTCGCCCTCTCGTTCGCCAACGACGGGCATGGCTCACTGGGATCGGACACCGGCGCCAAGGTCGCAACCCTGAAGGTCATGAAGCACGAGCACCGGGTGTCACCCGACGTCGGCTACTGGGCCGAGCGGTGGGACCGGGACGGCTCGCTGCATCCGCTGTACCGGACTGCGCATATCAAAGGCCACTGGGTGCAGGTGACCACGCTGCCGATGCTGTACGCCGCCTATCCGTTGTACCGGTTGGGCGGCTACCGACTCGCGTTGTTGCTGCCGATGGCCGGCGCAGTGGCCGCTGCGCTCGCCGGGCGCGCGCTGGCGCGCCGGCTCGGTGACGGCGACGGGATGCTCGCGTTCTGGATCGTCGGGCTGGCCTCGCCGATCGCCATCTACGCGCTGGACTTCTGGGAGCACAGCATCGGCGTGGCCTTGCTCGCATGGGCGGTCGTCCTGCTCGTTGATGTGGCGCGGGGCGAGCGCCTCTGGCGCGCGCCAGTTGCCGGCGTCCTCATCGGTGTCGCCGCCGCACTGCGCACCGAGGCGCTCGTCTACGGCGGCGTGGCCACCGCGGTCATGGGGCTTGCCCTCCTGCTGGCCCGCCGGCGGGCGCGCGCCTTCGTCGCCGGCGCGTGTGTCGCCGCCGGATTGGCCACGATGGTGGTGGGCAACGCCGCGCTGGAGACGGCGACGGTCGGCTCGACCCTGCGCGTTGGGCGAGCGACGGGCGCGGTGGTGCAAACCGCCGAGGCCACCGGACATTCCCGCGTCGACGAGGCGATCATCACGCTGGCGTCGCCGATCGCGTCGGTGACCCGCGGCGCCGAAGCCGCCGCGCTTGCGTTACTGGTGGCGTTACTGGCGTTCGCCATCCTGACCGCCAAGAGGCGCGAGGCCGGCTTCCCAGCCCGCGCCGCGGGCGCCGGTGTCGCCGCCCTCTTTGTCGGCCGGCTCGCGGGTGGGCTCGACTTCGTTCCAGGGCTGGTCGCCGCCGCGCCGCTCGCGGCCGTCGGGCTCGTCCACGGTTGGTCGACGCGGCCGGGCCGGATCGCCGTCGGCGCGGTGACCGCCGCCCTGCCATTGGTGTGGGCGTTCCAATTCCAGGGCGGCGCCGGGCCGCAATGGGGCGGGCGCTACATCCTCACGACGGGACTCGTCCTGACGGTCGCCGGCGTGGTCGCCTTGCCACTCCTCGTGCGCTGGGCGCGGATCGAGGTCGTCGCGCTGAGTGTCGCGGTGACCGTGCTCGGTCTGGCGTGGCTCTCGGTGCGGTCGCATTCCGTGGCCGACGCCGCCCAGGCGCTGGATCGGCGACCCGAGCCGGTCGTCGTGTCACGAGTGGCGTACTTGGCGCGCGAGGTCGGGGCGACGTACGGCGACAAGCGATGGCTTACGGCCGTCACCGATGCCGACTTCAAGGAGGCGATGACGGTCCTGCGCCGGGCGGGCGTCGACCGGTTCGCCGAGGTGCGGATCATGCCGCCGACGGGGCCCGGTTCCGGCGCGACGGCGGTCCGGTTCTTTCCTGGCCTCTACCTATCGGTCCGGAGTGTCGCGGTCAGCTGAAAGAACATACGTTCGCAATCACACACGTGGCATTATGATCCGGCTATATGGCTGATCAGCTGGTGGTCCGGGGAGCCCGGGAGCACAACCTCAAGAACGTCGACCTCGAGCTCCCTCGCGACAAGCTGATCGTCTTCACCGGCCTGTCGGGGTCGGGCAAGTCGTCCCTCGCCTTCGACACCATCTACGCCGAGGGCCAGCGCCGCTACGTCGAGTCGCTCAGCGCCTACGCCCGCCAATTCCTCGGGCAGATGGACAAGCCGGATGTCGACTTCATCGAGGGCTTGTCGCCCGCGATCTCGATCGACCAGAAATCGGCGTCGCGCAACCCACGGTCGACGGTCGGCACCATCACCGAGGTCTACGACTACTTGCGGCTGTTGTTTGCCCGCATCGGTGTGCCGCATTGCCCGAACGACGGCACGGTCGTCACTCGCCAGACGCCTCAGCAGATCGTCGACCGCATTCTCGAGCTCCCGGAAGGCGCGCGGTTCCAGGTGCTGGCGCCCGTCGTGCGCGGCCGCAAGGGCGAGTACGAGGGCCTCATCGACGACCTGGCCAATCAGGGTTACGTACGGGCGCGTATCGACGGCGACGTCTACGACATCGGCAGCGGCGAGCGGCCCAAGTTGGCGCGCTACGAGCAGCACACGATCGAGGTCGTCGTCGACCGACTCGTGAAGCGCGACGGCATCGAGCGCCGGCTCACCGACTCGCTGGAGACCGCGCTCAAGCTGGCCGAAGGCGTGGCCGAAGTGCAGCTCGTCCCCAAGGAGGGCGAGGAAGAGGCCGAAACGCTCACGTTCAGCCAACACCTGGCGTGTCCCGTGTGCGGCTACTCGATGGAGGAGCTGGCGCCGCGCAACTTCTCGTTCAACTCGCCGTACGGCGCGTGCCCGCACTGCGTCGGCCTGGGCACGCGGTACGAGGTCGATCCGGAGCTGGTCGTCCCGGATCAAGATCTGGCGATCGACCAAGGAGCCTTCGCGCCCTGGTCGGGGACGCGCGGCGAGTACTTCCATCGCGTGCTCGCGGCCGTCGCCGAAACGTACGGCTTCAAAACCACGACGCCGTTCGGCCGGCTCAAGAAGGCCGACCAGAAGGTTTTGCTGTACGGCTCGGGAACCAAGCAGGTGCACGTGCAGTACCGCAACCGGTACGGGCGCACGCGGAGCTACCACACGCATTACGAGGGCATCGTTCCGTACCTCCAGCGCCGGCACTCCGAGGCCGAGTCCGATCACACGCGCGAGCAGATCGAGGGCTACATGCGCGAGGTGCCGTGCCCCGACTGCGGCGGCGCCCGCCTCAAGCCCGAGTCGCTCGGTGTCACGGTCGGCGGCCTCAACCTCTTCCAGGTGTGCGACCTCTCGATCGCCAAGGCCGCGGTCGCGCTGGGCGCGCTCGAACTGTCGGAGCGCGACCGCATGATCGCCGAGCAGGTGACGAAGGAGGTCAATGCGCGGCTCAAGTTCCTGCTCGACGTCGGCCTCGACTACCTCACGCTGAATCGGTCGGCCGGCACGCTGGCGGGTGGCGAAGCGCAGCGCATCCGGTTGGCGAGTCAGATCGGCAGCGGTCTCGTCGGCGTGCTGTACGTGCTGGACGAGCCGTCGATCGGCCTGCACCAGCGCGACAACCGGCGTCTGCTCGACACGCTGATTCGCCTGCGCGACCTCGGCAACACGGTGATCGTCGTCGAGCACGACGAGGAAACGGTGCGCATCGCCGACCACGTTGTCGACATCGGGCCCGGCGCGGGCGAGCACGGCGGCGAGGTCGTCGTGTCCGGCAGCGTCGACAAGCTGCTCAAGTCGAAGAAGTCGATGACGGGTCAGTACCTGTCGGGCAAACGCAGCATCCCCGTCCCGGAGATGCGGCGCGAGCCGAACGACCAGTGGCTCGTCGTGCGCGGCGCCAAGGAGCACAACCTCAAGGACATCGACGTCGAGTTCCCGCTGGGAACGCTCACGTGCGTTACCGGCGTGTCGGGATCGGGCAAGTCCACCCTGGTCAACGACATCCTGCTCAAGTCGTTGATGCAGAAGATCTACAAGTCGAAGATGCCGCCGGGTCGCCACAAGGGCATCGACGGCGACGAGTTCCTCGACAAGGTCATCAGCATCGATCAGTCGCCGATCGGCCGCACGCCGCGCTCGAATCCCGCCACCTACACCGGCGTGTTCGACCACGTCCGCAAGCTGTTCAGCCAGACGGAGGAGTCGCGCATCCGCGGCTACATGCCCGGTCGGTTCTCGTTCAACGTGAGCGGCGGGCGCTGCGAAGCCTGCGCGGGCGACGGCACGATCAAGATCGAGATGCACTTCCTGCCCGACGTGTACGTGCCCTGCGAGGTGTGCAAGGGCGCTCGCTACAACCGCGACACGCTCGACATCTCGTTCAAGGGCAAGAACATCGCCGAAGTGCTCGACATGCCGTGCGAGGAAGCGCAGCACTTCTTCGCCAACCAGCCGGTGATCGCCCGCCACATGCAGACGATCACCGACGTCGGCCTCGGGTACGTGCGCCTCGGGCAGCCGGCGCCCACGCTGTCCGGCGGCGAGGCCCAGCGGGTGAAGCTGGCCAGCGAGCTGTCGAAACGGTCGACCGGCCACACGATCTACCTGCTCGACGAGCCGACCACCGGCCTGCACTTCGAGGACATCCGCAAGCTGCTCGGCGTGCTGTCGCGGCTGGTCGACCAGGGCAATACCGTGCTGGTGATCGAGCACAACCTCGACGTCATCAAGACCGCCGACTGGGTCATCGACCTGGGTCCTGAGGGCGGCGACGGCGGGGGACTGGTCGTCGTCGAGGGCACGCCGGAGGCGGTGGCCAAGCACGCCGACAGCCACACCGGGCGCTTCCTCAAGCCCCTCCTCGCCTAAACCTCAGATCGCGCCCGAATTGTGCCGATAGAGAGGCGTGCACCGGGTCGCGCGCGCTGTTCTGTACATGGGGACTGCGGGCACCGTGCTGGCCTTCGCCAAGCTCCACGCTGCCCTGGTCGGCGACTACGACTTCACCGCCTCGTTCCGTTTCGCCTGGTCGCTCGCCTACATCGCCACCCTCTGCATCGCCGCCTACGCCGTCGGCCTGCCTGATCGCACCGGCACGACCAAGCGGGCGCTCCCGGCCGCGCTCGTCGCCGGTGGCGTTGCCGCCGCGACCGTGTCAGTCGCCCAGCTCGTGTTGGGCTCTGCCCTTCTCCCGCGGTTCGTCGTGTTCTCGTCGGCGGCGGTGCTCGTGCCCTTCGACGCACTGTGCAGCCTGCTCGCCGCCGGCGGTCGCGAGCGACGCGAGCAGCGTGAGCGGGTCGTCGTGATGGCGTCGGAAGACGAGGCGCTCGCGCTCCTCCGGGATGTCAACGATGCGCCCGAGCGCGCCGCCACGGTTGTGTGGGCCCTGCGGCCCGACGACGGCGAGGTCGACCTGCTGGAGGCGGCCCGCAACACGAATGCCACCGTCGTCGTGCTCAACCGCGCGTCGCAGGCCGACGACGCGGTTGTCGCCCAGGCCGCGGAACTGCACGCGGCCGGCGTGCGCGTGCGTTCGCTGTCGCGCTTTTACGACGAGTGGCTTGGGAAGCTCCCGATCGGCGAGCTGCACCGCGGCTCGCTCTTGTTCGACATTCAGGAGCTGCACAGCGCCACCTACGTGCGCGTGAAGCGACTGTTCGACATCGCCATCGGTCTGGTTGGCGTGGCCGCCCTCGGTGTTCTGGCCCCGATGATCGCGGTGGCCAACCGCTTCGGCAATCGCGGGCCGCTGTTGTATCGCCAGCCCCGCGTCGGCAAGGGCGACGTCGTGTTCGACATGCTCAAGTTCCGCACGATGCGCGAGGCGCCGGCGGGCGCACCGACCACGTGGACGACCGAGGACGATCCGCGCATCACGCCGATCGGCCGCTGGTTGCGCCGCACGCACCTCGACGAGCTGCCGCAGATGATCAACATCCTCCGCGGCGATCTGTCGCTGGTCGGGCCGCGGCCTGAGCAGCCGAACTACGTCGAGGACCTCACCGAGAAGATCCCGTTCTACGCGGTGCGTCACATGGTGCGGCCCGGTCTCACCGGCTGGGCCCAGGTCAAGTATGCGTACGGCGCGTCGGCGTTCGACGCCGTCGAGAAGCTGCAATACGAGTTCTTCTATCTCCGCCACCAGGGCTTGGCGCTCGACGCTCGCATCGTCGCCCGGACGATCCGCCACGTCCTCGGTCGCGAGGGTCGCTGACTCAGCCGTAGAGCACGTCGTACGTCGCGCTGCGTAGGCCCCGTCCGTACCGGGTGTAGTCGCCGCGAACGACGCGGCTGAGGACCGGGGCGATGCGCCTGACGCGCGAGCGAGGCAAGTCGGCCCGGAACTGCAAGTGGGCGACCTTGCCGGCGAGGAGCGCGCGGCGCGCGTCGGTGAGCAGTTCGGCCGTCTCGAGGCGATGCAACGCGGCCTCGAACTGGCGCAGTTCGTGCTCGCGGACGTCGGTGCGCCGCCGCCGCTCGGCCAGCACGGTTGCCAGCCGCCGGGCCGGGACGCCCTGCACGTTGCCGCCGTGCACGCGGTAGCCGATCAGCGGGTCGTCGAGTAGCGGCACGTCGCCGATCGCGCTGGTGAGCAGCGCGATCCATACGTCGTGGAAGCCGTCGAGCGACATCGGCAGGAGGACGGCCCGCAAGTCGGCGCGGAAGGCGAGCGTCGCCCCGGTGACGAAGTTGCCCCGCACCAGGCTCTCGAACGTCTCACCGTGGGCGACGCGACGCCGGTCGGTCGGCCCGAACGGCATCTGGGCCAGGAGGCGCTCGCCGCTCGGCGCGCTGGCTTCGTCGATCAACTCGGCGTCGCTGAAGACGGCGGCGGCGTGACCGTCGGCCATGGCCGCCTCGACGCGCGCCAGCTTGTCGGCGCGCCACACGTCGTCTTGGTCGGCGAGGGCGATCACGTCGCCGGTTGCCGCGGCGATCGCCCGCTCGAAGTTCCCGGTGACGCCCAACCGCGTGCCTTCCTGGAGCACGCGCACGTCGACACCTGCTCGATCGGCGGTGGCGCGCACGACGGCGACGGTGTCGTCCTCGGACCCATCGTCGCTGATCACGATCTCGTCGGGCGGGCGATGCTGGTCGATGATGCTCTGCAACTGGGCGCCGACGAACCGCTCGCCGTTGTAGGTCGCCATGGCGACGGTGATCCGGCGCGCCGGCGTCATGTGACGGGCGGGCTCGGCTCGGTGCGCGAAGGCGGCGCGCTGTATTGCGACCCAGAACAGGATGAGGAGGAGTACCTGCGCGCCGAGTGTCGTGGCCGCGGCACCGGTCATCCCGAACAGCGGGATCATGACGAGATTGGCCGAGAGGTTCAGGCCGGCGGCGGCCATCGAGATGGCCGCGAGGCCGCGGTCGCGCTGTAGCGCGATGTACAGCGGATGGAGCGAGGCCGCCAGCGCGTTGACCGCGGTGGCGACGAGGAGAATCACGAGCGGGGTGCGACCGGCGGTGTAGCCGTCGCCGAAAACCGTCGGGACGAGCAGCCAGGCGATCGGGATGGTCGCCGCGATGACGGCCGCGGCCATGAAGCCGGTTCGCAGCGCGCGGGCGCGCAGTTCGGCGAAGGCGGCCGGCCGGTCACGGAGGACTCGGGCAGTCAGCGGCACGAAGCCGACGACCGACAACCCGACCAGCGTGATCCACGCGTTCGGGATGCGGTACATGGCGGCGTAGATTCCGGCCTCCCGCGCCGTGTGGAACGCGGCGAGGAGGATCGTGTCGGTTGATGCGGTGACTTGATCGGCCAAGACTGCGCCGAGCATCCAGCCGTTGAGCGACGCCGGGTTGGCGTCGCCGCCGCGTGGCAAGCGATTCAGGAACAGGGATGCGCAAAGTGCGGCGGCATACGCGATGGCGATCACCATCGATGCGGTCTGCTCGGTGCTGGCGATTGCCCCGCCGACGAGCAGCAACGAGCCCTGGATGATGGCGGGGACGCCAGCCCGGGCGCCATGGTGGCGGCCCAACGCGATCCAGTCGCGCGCCATGCCGCGGCCGACGATGGCCATCGCGAGCGGCGCCAGTGCTGCGTGCCCGGTGGCGACCGTCACGACGATGTAGATCGCGGCGGCGGCGAGGCTCAAGCGGGTACGCAAGCCGACGAGTCCGTGCAAGCCCTGCGTGTCGCCGCTGGCGGCGACATCGCGTGCACCACGGACGGATGCGCCCCAGTCGGCGACGAGCCCGGCGTAGCGGCAGATGAGGAACGCCACCGCGACCCGACCGAACGAGGAGGCGCCGAGCTCGCGAGCGAGGAGCACGAACCCGCCGAATTCGGTTCCCTGCCCGGCGACACGAAGGAGGAGCAGTCGCGCGCCCACGCGGCGCCACTCACCCAACAACGACGTCTCGGCCGGCGGTTCGGCGGGCGGAGTTGTGGCCACGGCTCGATGCAGCGTAGGTGGCGTTGTCACCTGCACCGATGCCGTAGCTGGCACACTGCGGCAGGTGGCGAGTTCGGAACCGCAGGTTGACGTCGTGATCTTGACGTGGAACGACGGCGACCGTCTGGCCATCGCGGTCGCCTCGGCGCTTGGGTCCACCGGCGTGCAGCCGCACGTGTACGTCGTCGACAACGGCTCGGAGCCGCCGGCAACGGTGCCGCCCGGTGTCGAGTTGATCCGCAACGCGGCAAACCGCGGTGTTGCGCCCGCTCGCAACCAAGGGGCGCGCGCCGGCGCAAACGGCCTCGTGTGCTTTCTCGACAGCGACGCTCGTCTGCATCCCGGTTGCCTGGCGCAACTGGCGGAGCCGCTGCTGGCGGACCAGTCGATCGTGTTGTCGGCGCCGGTATTCAGCGACCAGGCGCCGGCCGCCAGCGCGGGGAAAGCACCGACGCTGTACCGCAAGGTGCTGCGCGTCGCCGGGGCGACGTCCGACTACGACCAAGCGCCTGATATGTCGCGGCCGTACTGGGACGTCGACTTCGCCATCGGCGCGTGCCAACTGTTCCGCCGCGACGCGTTTGCCGCCGTCGACGGACTGGACGAGTCGTACTTCTACGGTCCGGAGGATGTCGACTTCTGCCTCCGCCTGCGCGAGCGCGGCGGCCGGGTGGTGCAGGTGCGCGATGCCGGGTGCGATCACCCGCCCCGCCGACGCTTTCGCAAGCCGCTGTCGCGGCGGGGCGCGCAACACGCGTGGGCGGTGCTGCGCCACTTATGGCGCCACCGCGGGTTCAGTCGGCGCATGCGGTGATCGACGTCGTCGCCGTCGCCTACGGGAGTGCGGAGGCGATCGGACGCTGTATTGACGCGACGACGACGATTCCCGAGCGCGGGCGCGTCGTTGTCGTCGATCACGGCGACGACGGGTCGGCGGACATCGCCGCCGGGCGCGGCGCGGAGGTTGTTCGCGACCCCACCAACCCCGGGTTCGGCGCCGGCCAAAACCGCGGCGTGGGCGCGACCTCGGCCGAGTACGTGCTGTTGCTCAATCCCGACGCGTTGGTCGACGGCGCCGCGGTTGGTCGCGGCGCCGCCCTGCTGCGTGCGCAGACCGATGTCGCGATGGTGCAGGGGGTGATCGTCGGGTCCACCAGTGGTGAAGCGGAGCGCAGTCGCGGCGACGAACTTGGGCCGCTCCATTTGTGGGGCCGGGCGCTGCGACTGCGCCGGTTGCTGCGCGTGGGGATCGTGCGCGCCGTCGCCCGCCGGGTTCCCGCCTTGGCCGATCACGTCGATCGTGAGCCCGCCGAGGTGGAGGACGTCGAGTGGCTCGCGGCCACCGTCGTGTTGGTTCGCCGAGCGGCGTTCGACGCGGTTGGAGGATTCGACGCGTCGCGGTACTTCCTTTACGGCGAAGACCTCGACCTGTGTCGACGGCTGCGCGCGGCGGGCTGGCGGCTGGTGGCTGTCCCCGAACGCTGGGCGACCCACGTGAGCGGCGGGTCGTCGGCCTCGTCGTGGCTGCGGGAGACGGAATGGTGGCGGGGGACGATGGCCTTCGCGGCGCGTTGGTGGCGCGGTGGGCCGTTCGCCGCCGCGGTGCTGGCTGCCGTGGCGCGGTGGGTGCCGCTGGCGGTTCGGTCGCCGTCGCGGGCGGGCGCCGCGTGGCGCGCCCTTGTCGGTGACGCGGTACGAGCTAGACGATCGCGAGCATCCGCTCCAGCGCGACCTTCGCCTGGGTAGCGGTGTCGGCGTCCACCGTGATGCGGTTGACGACGGTGCCGGCCACGAGGTTCTCGAGCACCCAGCAGAGATGGGCGTCGTCGATGCGGAACATCGTCGAGCACGGGCAGATCAGCGGATCGAGCGAGACGACGGTCTTGTCCGGCGTCTCGTTGGCCAGCCGTTGCACGAGGTGGATCTCGGTCGCGACGGCGATCGTGCTGCCGGCCGGCGCGGCGTTGACCGCCTTGATGATGTAGTCGGTCGAGCCGACCTGGTCGGCCAGCATCACGGTCTCGCGGGCGCACTCGGGGTGGGCGATGACGATGCCGTTCGGGTGCTCGGCGCGGAACGCGTCGACGTGTTCGGGACGGAAGCGTTGGTGGACCGAGCAGTGGCCCTTCCAGAGCAGGAACGTGGATTCCTTCACATCCTTCTCGTCCAAGCCGCCGAGGTCGAAGCGCGGGTTCCACACGCGCATGTCGGCCTCGGTGAAGCCGAGTTGGAAGCCGGTGTTGCGGCCGAGGTGCTGATCAGGGAAGAAGAGGACCTTGTCGCCGCGCGCCAGGGCCCAGGTGAGCACGGCCTTGGCGTTGGACGACGTGCACACCGCGCCACCGTTGCGGCCGACGAACGCCTTGAGGGCGGCCGAGCTGTTCATGTACGTGATCGGCACGAGGCGGTCGACGTCGGTGACGGCGGACAGCTCCTCCCACGCCTCTTCCACCGACTCGATGTCGGCCATGTCGGCCATGGAGCAGCCGGCGTTGAGGTCCGGGAGGATCACTTGCTGGTGCTCGCCGGTCAGGATGTCGGCCGATTCGGCCATGAAATGGACGCCGCAGAACACGATGTACTCGGCGTCGTGCTGCTGGGCCGCCATCCGGGACAGCCCAAAGCTGTCGCCCCGTGCGTCGGCCCACCGCATGACCTCGTCACGCTGATAGTGGTGGCCGAGGATGTATAGGCGTGATCCGAGGGCGTCCTTGGCGGCCCGGATGCGCGTGGCAAGGTCGTCGGGTGTGGCTGCCGTGTAGCTGTCTGTGAGCGGCTGCTGGAGCCGAAGCATGTTGAACCCCCAAGGGGAGGCTCCGATTACTGGCCGGCGGGGACAGCCTGGTCGCCCATCCGCGGGGTTGTCGGCCTCGGAGCTGGATATGTCGCCACATGCCAGGGTGGCGTTGTTGCAGTGTAGATCTGAGAATCTACTTACCGTGAGTTTCAACCGTCCCGCCGCTGGAACGATTCCGGACAAGCCCGGCTCGTACCAGTTCAAGGACGCCGACGGTCGCATCATCTACGTCGGTAAGGCCAAGTCGCTCCGGTCGAGACTCTCGAACTATTTCGGGCCACCGTCGACGCTGCTGCCGCGGACGGCGCAGATGATGGCCGCGGCCAAGAGCGTCGAGTGGATCCAGGTCGGCGGCGACGTCGAGGCGTTGATGCTCGAGTACACGCTGATCCAGCAGCACCAGCCGCGGTTCAACGTGCGGTACCGCGACGACAAGAGCTACCCGTTCATGGCGATCACGCTCGACGACGAGTGGCCCCGGGCGATGGTGATGCGGGGGGCGAAGCGTAAGGGCGTGCGCTACTTCGGTCCGTACGGCCACGCTTACGCGATCCGCGAGACGCTCGACCTTCTGTTGCGGACGTTCCCGATCCGCACGTGTTCGGACAACAAGTTCGACCGCCACCATCGCGGCGGGCGGCCCTGCTTGCTGTTCCACATCGAGAAGTGCAGTGGGCCCTGCGTCGGCGAGATCGACAAGGAGCGCTACGACGCGTTGGTCGACGAGCTCATCGAGTTCCTCGACGGCGACACCGCGCCGGTCGTGCGACGGCTCGATGCCGACATGAAGGAGTCGGCGTCACGGCTCGAGTTCGAACGAGCGGCGCGATTGCGCGATCGGTTGACGGCGGTGCGCAAGGCCATCGAGAAGCAGACGATGGTCACCGAGCGACCCGAGGATCTCGACGTGATCGGGTTGGTCGACGACGAGCTCGAGGCCGCGGTGCAGGTGTTCTACGTTCGCCGAGGTCGTGTCGTCGGCCGCAAGGGCTTCGTCCTCGACAAGGTGGAGGATCTCAACCCGTCCGAGCTGATCGGGCACGTGCTGCTGCACATGTACGGCTCGCCCGGCCCGCTCGGCGTCCCGCGCGAGGTGCTGGTCCCGAGCCCGCCCGAGGACCCGACCACGTACGAGGCGTGGCTGGAAGGGGTCCGCGGCGCGCGCGTCACGGTGCGGGTGCCCCAGCGGGGGGACAAGCGCGCCTTGCAGGCGACGGTGACGCGCAATGCCGCCGAGGAGTTCACCCGGCACCGGCTCAAGCGGTCGGCCGACCACAACTCGCGAGCGCGGGCGCTCAACTCGTTGCAGGAGGCGTTGTCGCTACCCGAAGCGCCCCTGCGTATCGAGTGCTTCGACATGAGCCACATCCAGGGCAGTGACTACGTCGGCTCGATGGTCGTGATGGAGGACGCGCTGCCGCGGAAGAACGACTACCGGCGCTTCAAGGTCAAGACCGTCGGCGGCAACGACGATTATGCGGCGATGGAGGAGGTCCTCACGCGGCGGTTCACGGCCCTGCTGGCCGAGCGCGACCGCGTGTTCGAGGCGGGCCAGAAGATCCCGAAGTTTGCGTACCCTCCGCAGCTGTTGCTCGTCGACGGGGGACGCGGGCAGCTCAACGTGGCGGTGCGCGTCTTGGAGGATCTCGGTCTCGAGGATGAGATTCCAGTCGCCGCGCTGGCCAAGCAGTTCGAGGAGGTGTGGCTCCCGGGCGCGACCGAGCCGGTGCGCATCGCCCGTCAATCCGAAGCGCTGTACCTGCTGCAACGGATTCGCGACGAGGCGCACCGGTTCGCGATCACGTACCACCGCCAGTTGCGGGGCAAGCGCATGACCAAGTCGGTGCTCGATGAGATCGCCGGGCTCGGGCCGGGTCGGCGCAAGCGCCTGATCGCCGAGCTCGGGGGCGTGACCGCGGTGAAGGCGGCGACGATCGAGCAGTTGCACGCCCTGCCCTGGTTGCCCGACAAGGTTGGCGACGCGGTGTACGCCAAGATCCATGGCGGGTGAGTGGGAAGCCACTGCGTCGTGGTGGCAGGACAACTTCACGGAAGGCGTCGACGCCGAGTACGTCGAGCAGATCATCCCGCTCGCGGTGTCGCACGCGGCCGGGTGCGCGCGCGTCCTCGACGTTGGCTGCGGGGAAGGCCAGTTGTCGCGCGCCATCGGTGCGGTCGGCATCGATCCCGTCTGGCCGCAACTCGTCGTGGCCCGTGAGCGCGGCGGCGTCTACGCCCGGGCGGCGGCGGGCGCGCTCCCATTCGACGCCGGCGTCTTCGACGCCGTCCTCGCCTGTCTCGTGTTCGAGCACATCGATGACGCCGCCGGCGCCATCGATGAGGTTGGTCGGGTGCTGCGGCCGGGCGGTCGGTTCTTGTTCTTCTTGAACCACCCGCTGTTGCAGACACCGGGGTCGGGATGGATCGACGACCACATTCTCGAAGAGCAGTACTGGCGGATCGGCCCCTACCTCGTCGAGGACAAGACGCTCGAGGAAGTCGACAAGGGCGTGTTCCTACCCTTCGTCCACCGCCCTCTCTCGCGCTACGTGAACTTGCTCGCGGCGGCCGGGATGCTCATCACCTACATGGAGGAGCCGGCGCCCCCGCCCGGCTTCCTGGCGAGGGCGCCCGAATACCGGGAAGCCGCCACCATCCCCCGCCTCCTCTTCCTCCGCGCCGAAAAGCGCTAACCGTTCTTTGATTCCTTGGCGACTTCTCACGCCAGCAAGGAATCAAAGAATCACCGCGAGGACGAGAAGGCTTCGAGCAGCTCGGCACTTGTCCGGCGGTGGTCCTTCACGATGTCGTGCCAGTCGTACCGGAGGACGATGTTGCCGTCGAGCGTCACGCGGTTCTGCTTGCGGTGGTCTCGACGCCGCGCCGTCTCGGACGCATGGACGCTCCACCCATCGACCTCGATGCAGATACGCAGGGCGGGCCAGAGGAAGTCGAGCCGCCACTCGCTCTCCTTGCCCCAAACCACCTCGCACACGGGTTCGGGCAGGCCGAGACGACGGAACAGCTGGCGAGCGCGGATCTCGAGTTCGCTCGGCGTGATGCGGTTGGTCACGTTGAGTGCGTCGAGGATCGCCCGCATGACGCCGACTCCGCGGCGGCCTCGCTCGGCGAGCCGATCGACTTCGGCGGCGAGACCCGGCCACGTGACGAGCTTCTTGCCGACCGCTTCGCGCGCAAGCACCTCGACCTGGTCCCGTCCGAGGCGGGCACCCGCATCCACGAGAGCGCGAAGCGGGTTCGTCGTAGGGATACCGCGGACGATCGAAACGGTCGCGCTCTGAATGTCGAGTGAGCGATACACCTTGACGCCATTCAGCTTCATCGACCGATGGGTCGGAACGGTGACTTCGATTAGCTCAAGGGTCCTCGGCCCGACACCTCGAAGCCACAACGCAGTTGCGTGGGACGCGACCGCTTCGGCACCGAGGGCAAGGACCGCAGCCAAGATGTCCTGCTCCGGCGACCACGGAGAGCCGGCGATGAGGTACACGTCAGGGTGGCGAAGGACCCACCGGCCGTGGCGGAGTTCGTTGACGATGAATGCCTCGGTGAAGCCTCGAGCGAGGACTTGTGAGCGTTCTAGGAGCCCGTATTGCCGGGACGCGAGCAGTCTCAGCTGCTTCTTTGATTCTTTGCTGGCGCCAGAAGTCGCCAGAGAATCAAAGAACGCAGGGGGCTTTGTCTGCATGCCACCCAGAGTCCCAGGGAGGTGTGAGAATTGGTAGAGAGAAGATGAGTGAGTTTCTGATCATCACTGGGATGAGCGGCGCCGGGCGGACGACGGCGGCGGACACGCTCGACGACCTGGACTGGTTCGTGATCGACAACATGCCGATCGAATTGGTCGGCAAGGTGGCTGAGCTCGTCGGCCGGCCCGGCAGCGAAACCGAGCGGGTCGCCCTCGTGATCGGGCGCGAGGCGGGCGACGATGTCGAGCACCTCGCCGAGGCGATGGCCCAGCTCAAGCGCCACGGTGCCCGCGTCCGCACCCTCTTCCTTGACGCGGCCGACGACGTGCTCGTCCGCCGCTTCGAGAACAACCGTCGCCGGCACCCGCTCCACGGCGAGAGCCTGGGCGGCAACATCGCCGACGAGCGGGCTCGCCTCACGCCGGTCCGCGACATCGCCGACGTCGTGATGGACACCAGCGAGCTCAACGTGCACCAGCTCCGCGACCGGCTCGTCGAGTTGTTCGGCCGCGACGATCCCTCCGCCATGCAGACCGCGCTCGTCTCGTTCGGGTACAAGCACGGGATGCCGCTGGACGCCGACCTGGTGTTCGACTGCCGCTTCCTCCCGAACCCGCATTGGATCGACGAGCTGCGACCGCTCACCGGTCTCGACGAGCCGGTTCGCGAGTACGTCCTCGGCCAACCCGAGACCAAGCAGTTCCTCGACAAGCTCGACGACCTGCTCGTGTTCCTCCTGCCGAACTACGTGAACGAAGGCAAGTCGTACCTCACGATCGCCATCGGCTGTACCGGTGGGCATCACCGCTCCGTCGTGTTGGCCGAAGAGGTCGCCGACACGCTGCGCCGCAACGGCTTTGACCCCGCGGTCATGCATCGCGACGTCAGCAAGTGACCTACTAGTGCCCCGCGTCGTCGCCATCGGTGGTGGCCACGGACTGGCGGCGACCCTGCAAGCCGTCCGTCAGTACGCCGACGACATCACCGCCATCGTGTCGGTCGCCGACGACGGCGGCTCGAGCGGCCGCCTTCGCGAGGCGATGGGCATCCCGGCGCCCGGCGACCTGCGGCGCTGCCTCGTCGCCCTCGCCGCGCCCGATTCTCTGTGGGCGCTGGTGTTCGAGCACCGCTTCGACAGCGGGGAACTCGAGGGTCACGCCCTCGGCAACCTGATCATCGCCGGCCTCACCAACGTCACCGGCGACTTCACGCTCGCTCTCGAGGAGGCCGCCCGCCTCGTCAACGCCGCCGGCCACGTCCTCCCGGCGACCACGGTGCCCGTCGTCCTCAAGGCCGACGCCGCCACCGGCGAGATCGAAGGCCAGGTCAACGTGCAGAACGCCGGCCGACTGTCAGCGGTCAGCCTGGTCCCGCCCGACCCGCCGGCGCCCCAGGCCGCCCTGGACGCCATCGCCGCTGCCGACCAGATCGTCATCGGTCCCGGATCGCTCTTCACCAGCGTGCTGGCCGCCGTGGTCGTGCCCGACATCCGCCAGGCCCTGGCGGCTACCCGGGCGCAAAAGGTCTACGTCGCCAACCTGCGGCCCCAGATCCCCGAAACAGCCGGGTACGACGTCGACGCCCACGTGGATGCGCTGGTTGCCCACGGGCTCGACGTGGACGTCGTGCTGGCTCACACGCCTGAGCGGCCGGTGGCCCGCGACGACGGAATGGCCCACGATCCGGCTCGACTGGCGCAGGCACTCCAGGATCTGGTGCGATAGGTCCATGACGGTACGCGTAGGCATCAACGGGTTCGGGCGGATCGGCCGCAACTTCTACCGGGCGATCAAGAAGTCCGGCGCAGACATCGACGTGGTGGCGGTGAACGACCTGGTCCCGCCGGCAACCAACGCGCACCTCCTCAAGTACGACAGCACGCACGGTCGCCTGGGCGAAGAGGTCACGACCGACGGCGACACGATCACCGCAGGCCGCGACTCGTTCAAAGTGCTCGCCGAGCGCGATCCGAAGGCGCTGCCGTGGGGCGACCTCGGCGTCGATGTCGTGATCGAGTCCACCGGCTTCTTCACCGAGCGCGACGCGGCCGCCGCCCACATCGAAGGCGGCGCCAAGCGCGTCATCATCAGCGCGCCGGCCACCGGTGCCGACGCCACCTTCGTCGTCGGCGTCAACGACGACAGCTTCGATCCCGACAAGCACGTCGTGGTGTCCAATGCGTCGTGCACCACGAACTGTTTCGTGCCGATGGTCAAGGTGCTCGACGATGCGTTCGGCATCGAGCGCGGCCTGATGACCACGGTGCACGCGTACACGAACGACCAGAACCTCCTCGACCTCGCCCACAAGGACTTGCGGCGGGCGCGTGCGTCGGCGATCAACATCACGCCGGCGTCAACCGGGGCGGCCCGAGCGACGTCGCTGGTGCTCGAGTCGATGAAGGGCAAGCTGGACGGCACCGCCCTCCGAGTGCCGGTGCCCGACGGGTCGATCACCGACTTCGTCGGCATTCTCAATCGGGATGTGTCGGTCGAGGAGATCAACGCCGCGTTCGCGGCGGCCGCCGCGTCCGGGCCCCTCAGCAAGGTGCTCGTCTACAGCGAGGACCCGATCGTGTCGTCGGACATCGTCGGCTCCGCCGCGTCGTGCACGTTCGACGCGCCGCTCACGATGGCGATGGGCAATCTGGTGAAGGTCCTGGGTTGGTACGACAACGAGTGGGGCTACTCGAACCGCTTGGTCGACCTCGCTCTCATCGTCGGTTCTTGAACCTCCCGGTCCTCGAGGACCTGCCGGATGCCTCGGGAAAGCGCGTCCTTGTACGAGCCGACTTCAACGTGCCGCTCAACGACGACGGCACCATCGCTGATGACCTGCGGATCCGGGCGGCGCTGCCCACGCTGAACTGGCTCACCGAGCGGGGCGCGCACGTCACCGCGTGCACGCACCTGGGCCGGCCGAAGGGCCAGCCCGACCCTCGTTACCGCGTCGAGCCAGTCCGCGCCCGCCTCAATGAGCTGGCGCCCGGTGTGGAGCTGCTGGAGAACCTGCGTTTCGATCCCGGCGAGGAGGGCAACGACCCGGCCTTCGTCGATCGCCTCGTCGCGGGCCAGGACCTCTACGTCGACGACGCGTTCGGCGCTGCGCACCGGGCCCACGCGTCGATCGTCGGTCCGCCGGCCCGGCTCCCAAGCGCGGCGGGACGCCTTCTGGCCAGGGAGGTTGAGGTTCTCGGCGGCCTCCTGGATGGTCCGAAGCGGCCGTTCGTAGCTGTCCTCGGCGGCGCCAAGGTCAGCGACAAGCTGGCCGTCATCAACGCGCTGCTCAACAAGGTCGACCAGCTCGTCGTCGGCGGCGCCATGTGCTTCACGTTCTTCCTCGCCATAGGCCACCAGGTCGGCGACTCGCTCGTCGAGGTCGACCGCGTCGACGACTGCAAGAAGCTGCTCGATACCGCGGGCGACAAGCTGTTGCTGCCGTCAGACATCACCGCGCTCGGGCCCGACGGCGACGTTCGCCAGGTCGGCCGTTCTATGCCGCCCGGCTACAAGGGCCTCGACATCGGTCCCGGCGCGGCGGCCGAATTCACTGACGCCATCGGCGAGGGACGCACCGTGTTTTGGAACGGGCCGATGGGCGTGTTCGAGGACGAGCGGTTCGCGGCGGGCACGCGAACGGTGGCCCACGCGGTCGCCGAGTGCCGTGGCTTCACCGTCGTCGGCGGTGGCGATGTCGTCAGCGCGGTCAACCAGTTCGGCCTCGCCGACCAGATCGACCACGTGTCCACCGGCGGCGGCGCGTCGCTCGAACTCATCGAGCAGGGTGACCTTCCGGGTCTCGATGCGCTACGAAAGGCTGCCAATGCCTCGTAAACCGTTGATCAGCGGCAACTGGAAGATGCACCACAACCACTTCGACGCGATCCAGCTCATCCAGAAGTTGGCCTTCCGCCTCAACGACGCCGACTACGACGCGGCCGACGTCTCCCTGCACCCGCCGTTCACCGATCTCCGATCGCTTCAGACCGTGATTGACGCCGACAAGTTGCGAATCGTGCTCGGCGCCCAGAACTGCCACTGGGAGGACAAGGGCGCGTTCACGGGTGAGGTGAGCCCGGCCATGCTGGCCAAGCTCAACGTCACCTACGTAATCGTCGGCCACTCCGAACGTCGCGAGATCTTCGGCGAGACCGACGAGTGGGTGAACAAGAAGGTCCACGCCGTCCTGCGCCACGCCATGACGCCGATCATGTGTGTCGGCGAAACCCTCGAAGAGCGCGAGGGGGGCAACACCGACGCCAAGGTCGACGGTCAGGTGCGCGCCGGGTTGGCCGCCGTTGCCGCCGAGGCGGTCGCCGCCATGGTGATCGCCTACGAGCCGATCTGGGCGATCGGTACTGGGCGCAACGCGACGCCCGACGACGCGCAAGCCACCGTTTCCTACATCCGCAGTGTGGTCAAGGACGTCGCCGGCAAGGACGCCGCCAACGACGTTCGCATTCAGTACGGCGGCTCGGTCAAGCCGGCCAACATCGGCGAGCTCATGGCGCAGCCCGACATCGACGGAGCGTTGGTCGGCGGCGCGAGCCTCGAAGCCGACGAGTTCGCGGCGGTCGTGCAGTTCAACGCGACGTAACCGCCGCCTGAACGGTGGCTGCTACCGTGGTTGCGCCATGTTGTTAGAGGATCAACGGAGCCAACCGTGCTGACCGCCGTCATTATCGGTATTCATGTCCTGGTATCGCTCCTGCTCGTGCTGCTGATCCTTTTGCACAGTGGCCGCGGGGGCGGGTTGTCGGACATGTTTGGTGGGGGCATCGGCAGCGCGGCGGCGGGTTCCACGGTGGTCGAAAAGAACCTCGACCGCATCACCGTGGTCACGGCTCTGATCTTCGCTTTCACCACACTCACTCTGGCTATCCGTTTGCAGTAAGGCCCGACGCGCAAGGATGCGCGGACGGGAAAACTCAGAGGAGGTGGTCCGGTGAACAACCGGAAGCCGTTCAGGTGGTTGCTCGCAGTCCTCGCGGTGTTGGCGCTCGTCGCCACTGCATGCGGCGGCAACGACAAGAAGAGCTCATCCGGCGCCGGCAGCGAGGGTAAGCCCCAGAAGGGCGGCGCGCTCGTCGACTACCAGAACTTCTCAACAGGTGAGCCCGATCACATCGACCCAGCGCTGGCCGGCGTGATCGAGGGCTCCCAGGTCACCAACCTCGTTTACGACGGGCTGACCGACATCGACTACAAGACCGGCGACCTCAAGCCGGCTGTCGCTCAGTCGTGGACCAGCAGCGCCGACCTCAAGGAGTGGACGTTCAAGCTCCGCAAGACGAAGTGGTCGGACGGCACGCAAGTGCTGCCGAGCGACTTCAAGTACGCGTGGGAGCGCGTGCTCCTCAAGTCGCTCGCGTCGGAGATCGCCTACCACATCACCGACAACGTCAAGATCGTCGGCTCGGCCGACGTGGCCGCCGGTAAGGCCACGGAGATGTCGGGCCTGGTTGCCGACGATAACGCCATGACACTCAAGATCACGTTGGAAGCGCCGCTCAGCTTCTTGCCGAACATCCTGGCGCACAGCGTGTTCTCGCCGGTTCCCAAGAAGATCGTCTCGGCCCTTCCCGACCAGACCAAGTGGGAGCAGGGCGTGATGATCGGCAACGGGCCGTTCAAGATGACCGAGCCGTGGAAGCACGACCAGTACATCAAGCTCGCCCGGAGCGACAACTACTGGGGCGGCGTTGAGGATCACAAGGCCTACCTCGACACCATCGACTTCGTGATCTCCAAGGATCTCGACTCGGCCTTCGCGGCGTTCGAGGCGGGCACCGGCCAGACCGGCCGCGTGCCGTCGGGTCGCTTCGCCGAGGTCATCGCCAAGTACGCCGGCCACAACACGACGAGCGTCGACCTCCTCGGCACGTACTACTGGGGCTTCAACCAGAAGGACAAGGCCGTCGGCGGCGACGCCAACCTCAAGCTTCGCCAGGCCATCAGCCTGGTGATCGACCGCGATGCGATCAATAAGACCGTCTACAACAACACCCGCAAGGTGGCGACCGGCTTCACGCCCCCGGGCATGCCCGGCTACAAGGCCAACCTGAGCGACATCGCCAAGCGCGACCTGCCTCGCGCTCAGCAGCTGCTCGCCGAGTGGAAGACGGCCAACCGCGGCAAGGCACCGCCGACGATCAAGCTCAACTTCAACGCCGGTGCCGGCCACGAGGGTGTGGCGACGATTGTGCAGGCCAACCTTAAGGAACTCGGCATCAATGCCTCGCTGGCGCCGGGCGACTCGAAGACGTACTTCTCCAACATGCGCAAGGGTCAGGGCCAGCTGCTGCGGGCCGGGTGGATTTACGACTACGTCGCCTACGACAACGGGCTCACCCCGCTGTTCTCGACCGCGGCGATCGGCGGCGACAACCTCGAGCTCTACAGCAACCCGGCGTTTGACCAACTGATCACGCAGGCCCGTGCCACCAAGGACGAGACCCAGCGCAACAGCCTCTACCAGCAGGCGGAGAAGATCGTGCTCGACAACGTCGTCGTGATCCCGCTCACCTGGTACCGCGGTCAGGTCGTGTACGCCAACTCGGTCCACAACGTCATCGAGAGCGCCACGAACTTCGTGGCCTACGACGACATCTGGCTGTCCAAGACGGCGTAGGACGCCGAGCACATGCTCGGCTACATAACTCGGCGCACGCTGATGGTGATACCTGTCGTGTGGGCCGCGCTGTCCCTGCTGTTCCTGCTGTTCTTCGTCGTCCCAGGAGATCCGGTGGATCTCCTGGGCGGCGAGCGGGCGGTGAACGCCACCACCCGCGCCAACATCGAGGCCAAGTTCGGCCTCGATAAACCGTGGTACGACCAGTACGGCGCGTACTGGAACCGCTTGGCCCACGGCGACCTTGGTGACTCGTACCGGAACAATCGGCCCGTCCTTGACGTCCTGAAGGAGAAGGCGCCGACGAGCATCCGACTCGCCATTTGGGCGGTGATTTTCGAAGTGCTGATGGGCGTCACCGCCGGCCTGATCTCGGCCGTAAGGCGGTACTCGTTCATCGACGCCCTCACGACGGTGTCGACCACGATGCTGATCGCCGTACCGGTGTTCGTGCTCGGGTACCTGCTCATCTACATGCTCGGGGTGTACACGTTCCAGCACAAGTTCCCGGCGTGGACGCATTTCAAGACGCAGGGCATCGGGCCGGACCGCTGGCTCCTGTTCTTCATCCCGTGGGGCGATCAATGGCGGTACCTGCTGCTGCCGACGGTCACCTTGGCGTCGGCGTCGACCGCCCTCGTCGCCCGAATGATGCGGGCGACGATGCTCGAGGTGCAGCGGGCGGACTACATGCGGACGGCTCGAGCCAAGGGCCTGATGGAGCGCACCGTCATCCTCAAACACGGGTTGAAAAACGCGATGATCCCTGTGGTCACGCTCATCGGCCTCGACCTGGCCTCGCTGATCGGTTCAGCCATCCTCACCGAGACGGTCTTCAACTGGCCGGGGATGGGCAGCACATTGGCCACCGCGATCCAGTTCCTCGATGCTCCCATCGTGCTGGGTTTCACCCTCGTATTCGTCGTCGCCTACGTGATGATCAATCTCGCCGTCGACGTCAGCTACGCGTTCTTCGACCCGCGGATCCGGTACGGCGGTGACGGGGAATGACGGCACCGATCGCGGCCGTCGAGGTCGAGTCGGCATCCCTGATCACGCCGCGCGGCGACGTGTGGCGCCGCTTCCGTCGCAACAAGCTGGCCGTCATCGGACTCGTGATCATCGCGGTGATGGTGCTCTTCGCGATCCTCGCGCCACTCGTCACGTTCTTCGATCCCGGTAAGTACGATGCCGCCGTCGCCCGCCAGCCACCGAGTCTCAAGCACTGGTTCGGTACGGACTACCTCGGCCGCGATCTCTACACGCGCGTTGTGTTCGGCGCGCGGGTCTCGCTGCGGGTAGGGATCGTGTCGGTGATCATCGCGCTGAGCATCGGGCTGGTGGCGGGCGCGGTCGCCGGTTTCTACGGCGGGTTGATCGACGGGATCGTGATGCGAGTCACCGATGTGTTCCTTGCCTATCCCTACTTGATCGCCGCGATCGCGATCATCAGCGTCGTCGGGCGCAGCGAGACGGCGGTGATTCTCGTGATCGGCCTGCTCGGGTGGATGCCCATCGCCCGCCTGTTTCGGTCGAGCATCCTGTCGATCAAACAGACCGAGTACATCGAAGCGGCGCGAGCGTTGGGCGCCGGCGACCTGCGGATCATCCTTCGCCACATCCTCCCGAACGCGATCCAGCCCGTCATCGTCTTCGGAACGATCTTCGTCGGTACCGCCGTGCTGTCGGAGGCAGCGCTGTCGTTCCTCGGGGTCGGTATCACCGAACCGAAGCCCGCGTGGGGCCTGATGGTCGCCCAGGGCAAGAACTTCCTGTTCAGTTCGCCTCATCTGTTGTTCTTCCCCGGCGCGGCGATCTTCTTGATGGTTACCGCGTTCGTCTTCGTTGGGGACGGGTTGCGCGACGCGCTCGACCCGCGGCTGCGGTCGACGTGACCGCGCTGTTGTCGGTCGACGGCCTGACCGTCGAGTTCGCCACCGACGGTGGCACGGTGCACGCGGTGAGCGACGTCTCCTTCGACATCCACGCCGGTGAGGTCTTCGCCATCGTGGGCGAGTCGGGGTCGGGCAAGTCGGTCACCGCCATGTCGATCCTGCAGATCCTGCCGTCGCCGCCCGCGCACGTACGGGGCGGGGCGATCGTGTGGAAGGGCCAGGATCTGTTGAAGCTCGAGGGCGACGAGCTGCGCGGGATACGCGGGGCCGAGATCGCCATGGTGTTCCAGGATCCGATGACGTCGCTGAACCCGGTGTACACGATTGGGCAGCAGATCGTGGAGATGATCCGGTTACACACGCCCGATCTCACGAAGCAGCAGGCCCGCGCCCGGGCCGTGGAGGTGCTGTCGCTGGTTGGCATCCCGCGCGCCGAGCAGCGGTGCGACGACTACCCGCACCAGTTCTCCGGCGGCATGCGCCAGCGGGCGATGATCGCCATGGCCATCTCGTGCGACCCCGACCTGCTGATCGCTGACGAACCGACGACGGCACTCGACGTCACCGTGCAGGCGCAGGTGCTCGAAGTGCTCGAGCAGGTGCAGAAGGAGACCAAGTCGGCGATCCTGCTGATCACTCATGACCTCGGCGTCGTCGCGGGCATGGCCGACGAGGTGTTGGTGATGTACGGCGGCCGACAAGTCGAGCGCGGGACGGTCGACTCGATCTTCTACCAGCCTGGTCACCCGTACACGCTGGGCTTACTGGAGTCGTTGCCGCGGCTCGACGAGCGGTCGTCGGGGGTGCGGTTGCATCCCATCGCCGGCCAGCCTCCGTCACTCGTCAACCTGCCCACCGGGTGTGCGTTCCATCCGCGTTGTGAGTTCGCGCAACTCCCGGACCCGTGTGCGGGCACGCGGCCCGAGTTGCTCAGCGTGCTGACATCACCCGCCCACCGAGCCGCGTGCCACTTCGCCGATGAGGTGGCGACGCAGTCACCCGACCGCCTCCAGCGCCGAGCGGAGCCCGCGTGACCGACGCGCCGACGCCGATCCTCGAAGCGCGCGACCTGGTCAAGCACTTCCCGGTGCGGGGCGGTTTCCTGCGCCGCGTGCGGGGCGAGGTCCATGCCGTGTGCGGCGTGAGCTTCGAGCTCCATGCCGGCGAGACGCTGAGCCTGGTGGGGGAGTCGGGGTGCGGGAAGTCGACAACGGGCCGCGTTGTGTTGCGGCTGCTCACCGCGACTGCCGGTTCGGTGAAGTTCAAGGGCCAAGAGCTGCTCGGCCTCGACGGGCGCGCCATGCGGGCCGTGCGTGAGGACATCCAGATCGTGTTCCAGGATCCGTATGCGTCCCTGAACCCGCGGATGACGGTGCAATCGCTCATCGCCGAGCCGCTGAAGATCCACCATCAGTACGGCGCGGGTGGCAAACAGCGCGTCGAGGAGTTGCTCCAGCTGGTCGGTCTGAGCCCGGAGCACGCGACGCGGTACCCGCACGAGTTCTCCGGCGGCCAGCGCCAGCGGATCGGCGTCGCCCGCGCGCTCGCCCTCGACCCCGACGTCCTGGTGCTCGACGAGCCGGTGTCGGCCCTCGACGTGTCGATTCAGGCTCAGGTTGTCAACCTGCTCGAAGACCTTCAGGCGCGCCTCGGGCTCGCGTACCTGTTCATCGCCCATGATCTTTCGGTGGTCCGGCACATCTCCGATCGCGTGGCGGTGATGTATCTGGGCAAGATCGTCGAGACCGGCACCCGCGACGAGGTGTACGAGCAGCCGTCGCATCCGTACACGCAGGCGCTCTTATCGGCCGTACCCGTGCCCGATCCGATCAAGGAGCGCAAGCGCAAGCGGATCGTGCTCGAGGGCGACCTGCCGAGCGCGGTCGACCCGCCGTCGGGGTGCCGGTTTCGCACCCGATGCTGGAAGGCCCAGGCGATTTGCGCCGAGGAGGAGCCGGCCCTGATCGACCGAGGCCAAGGCCATCCCGCGGCGTGTCACTTCGCCGAGAGCATTACGGTCGTCTAATCGTGTGTCGTCGTCAGCGTTGTGTCGCGCTCGTGATCGCCGCCGCCCTCGTCGTCGGCGCGTGCACGGGCGGGTCCGGATCCACGGCGGGCAAGGCGCGACGCGGTGGCACGCTCCGCATCGGAGTCACCGCCGATTCGAGCCTCGACCCTGCGCAAGCGCGCACCGTTGAGCAGCTGCTTGTCGCCGACCAACTTTTCGACGGCCTGACCGCGTATGACGCGTCGACCAACAAGGTCGTGCCCGCGCTGGCGGCGCGGTGGACGGCCTCGGACGACCAGAAGACGTGGGACTTCACGCTGCGGCCCGGCATCACGTTCGCCAACGGGCGGGCGATCACGGCCGACGACGTGAAGTACACGTTCGATCGCATCGCGCGACGCGGATCCGGCTCACCGGGCGCCGAGTTGCTCGAGCCCGTGTCGGGTTACGCCGACACGGCCGTGCGCGACGCGCCCGGACTCGCCGGTATCAGCGCGCCGCAGCCCGACCTCGTCCGAATCAGCCTCGATGCGCCGTTCGCCGTCTTGCCGGCGTTACTCAGCGCGCCGGTCTTCGGCGTCGTGCCGCGTGAGTCCGTTGAAGCCGCGACGCCGGCCTTCGCCAAGGGCCCCATCGGCAGCGGCCCGTTCACGGTCAAGGATCGGACCGGCACCCGCATTCATCTCGTTCGTGCGCCGGGCTCCAAAGCGCTGGTCGACGCGATCGACCTCGTCGGCTACGACGGCATCCCCGCGGCGTACACGGCCTTCACGCAGGGCGACCTCGACTGGACGCAAGTCCCGCCCGAAAAGGTGGCGGCGGCGCGCCAGGAGTACGGCAGCAAGGGCTTCGTCCCCTACGCCGCCGAGTTGCTGTTCGGCTTCAACCTGAAGAACAGCAAGTTCGCCGACGTGCGGTTCCGCCAAGCCATCGTCAAGGGAATCGACCGCCGCGCCCTGGTCCGCGCCGTCTACGACGACATCTTCAAGCGACTCGACGGCGTGGTCGTCAGCGGCGTTCCCGGCTTCAACAACGACTTGTGCGGCGAGCTGTGCGCGCACGATGTCGCGGCCGCCAAGGCGCTGGTCGCCGAAGTCTTTCCCAGCGGCGCGCCGGAGATCTTCCTCGATTACGACGCCGGCGAGATCCGCGACGCGCTGGCCAAGGCGATTCAGGCCGACCTCAAGGAGATCGGCGTGAACGCGACGCTGCGGCCCAAACCGTTCGACGAATACCTCAACTTTGAGGTCAGCGGTCAGCAGGAGTTGTTCCTCCTCGGCTGGATCGGCCGCTACCCATCGCAGGAAGACTTCCTCGCACCGCTGTTCGCGTCGGGCTCGCGCAACAACCTTGTCGGCCTCAAGGACGACGCGTTCGACAAGGCCCTCGCCGCGGCCCGGGCCGAACCCGACGAGGCCAAGCGCCTCGCGCTCTATCGGGACGCGGAGAAAGCCGCGCTGGCCTTGCTCCCTGTTGTCCCGATCCTCCAGTACCAAGTCCACTCGGTCACCGCCAAGCGGGTCGGCGGCCTCAGGCTCTCACCCACCGGCACCTTCGACGGCGCCAAGGTCTGGGTCGGGGGCTGAGTCGGGTTCTACGCCGGCGCACAGGTGGGGCACAGGCCGGCACCAACGTGTCCACCGACGATTGGGTCACACCCCAATCAAAGGAGGCACCGTGCGGTGTCCGCCGAACGGCCCGCGCATCGAGTACATCCACCACGCGTCCAACTGGGATCGCTTCGCGCACCTCATCGCCCTGCTCCTCCTCGCTGGCCTTGTCACGCTGGTCGTCGTCCTCGTCCTCCGCTTGATCAACCGCACCGTCCCCGCGGCGGCGGGCGTGGCCGCGCCGGCGCCCCACGCGACAACCGCACCGGCCACGGACGACGCCGCCCTCGCGCAGCTCCGGCTCCGCTATGCGAACGGCGACGTCGACCGCGACGACTACCTCCGAATCGCGGCCGATCTCGGTGCCGCGGTCCCGACCCCCGACGAGCCGCCTGCCACTTAGCGACCTGCGTCGATCGCTAATACACTCGTCCGTCCACGTCGGAGTGGCGGAATTGGCAGACGCGCCAGCTTGAGGGGCTGGTGCCCGCAAGGGTGTGGGGGTTCAAGTCCCCCCTCCGACACGTACCTTACGGACACCAATATCGGCCGAAGCCTCCACCGACCTGGTGTCCGGGTCGTACACGCCGGCGAGGTTGACTTCCTCGTAGAAGCGGCTCCGAAGCTCGGGCTCGTTGAGCTTCAGCAAGCCGACCAGCCCGCCGATCTCCTCGACCACCTGGCGGACCTCGTCGGTCGTGTTGATCGCGTCGGATGTCTCATCGGCGGCCGCGCTGAGTGCCACAGCGGCCGCCCCGCGCTCCGCTTGGACCTCGCTGATCCACACAGCGACCACCGCCGGATCGGTTCCCGCCTCGAGCAGCGCTCGGTATCGCTCCAGCTTGCGATCACACTCTCGGACCGTCGCGCTGGCGGTAGCGCGCTCGGCGATTGACGCATCAGTGTCAACCGCGCCGACGATCGCCTCGCACGTCTCGTCGATGTTGTCCGGGTCGAAGATTCGAGAGAGCCACGCGTCGACGTGGGGGAGCAGGTCACGCTCGCGGAGGTAGACGACCTTCGGGTGATCGAGCTTCGCTGAGCGCGCGTACTCGGCGCCGTACGTGCAGCGGTAGTACGGCTCGCCGTGGTGCCAGCTGCCCTGGAGCTTGCGCCGGCACAGGCCACACTGCAGCCGACCCCGAAGCATGTACGGCCGCTCCGTCTTCGGACCGCGCCGCGGCTTGGAGCCTCGACGCGCTTCGACCATGCGGGCCTGCACAGCGCGGAACGTTTCCATTGAGACGAGCGCCTCGTGGACCGGCTCGGCCGACCAGACCCACTGCTCCTCGGCGTTCCAGCGCAGCACGGTCTGGTGGCCGGCGCTCACGTCCTCGACATCGAGCAGGATCTCTTCGCGGCGCTGCTTCGCCCACACCTGATAGCCCGTGTAGCGAGGATTCGACAGGATTGCCCGGATCGCCGACTTCCCCCATGCGAGCCCGTGCCGGTGGCGGTTGCGCGCTCGGTCGTGACCGCTGGGCGACGCGATGCCTTCGGCGGTGAGTCGCTCAGCGATGGCGAGATAGCCACGGCCAGCGATGTAGTCGTGGAAGATGCGCTGCACGACCGGCGCCGTAACCGGATCGATTTCGAGCTGGTGCAGGCGCTTCCCGTCGCCCGCCTTTCCCGGATTCGGGTGCGGGCCGATGTCGGCCAGCCGGTACCCGTAGGGCGGCCGGCCGCCGAGGAAGCGGCCCTGCATCGCCGCCTGCGCGCTCATCGCCGTGCGTACGCGGGTCTTGATGCGGGTTCGCTCTCCTTTCGACATGCCACCGAAGAGCATCATCACCAGGTCGTGAGCCTCGGAGCCGGGATCGACCGGGCCGCCAACTTCCGGTACCCACAGCGCGACGCCGTAATGGGTGAACACCGGGAAGGTGAGTCCGAACTGGTTGCCGTAGAACGCACGCTGCGGCTCCCCGATCACGACTGCGGCGAAGCCACGATCCGAGCGAGCCAGCGCGGCGAGGAGTCGGGCGGATTCCGGTCGGCGCTTCCACGGCAGCGACCGACTCTGGCCGATGTCGAAGAACTCCTCGACGACCACGCCGCCGGCTGGTTCGATCAGCTGCATGCTTCGGTGGAGCTGCCACTGTTTCGACGACGCGGGATCCTGCTGATCCTCGGTGCTGACCCGGCCGTAGAAGGCAAACGGGATCACGTCGCTGACCTTACGACTTGTCGTCCAGCTCCTCGAGGAACTGCTGCGCGCCATCCCGGAACTTGCGTGCTTCGCGAATCATGGCGAGCAACACGGCCGCGGCGCGCGGGTTGAGCATTGGTCGGCTCGTCGAATCGGTCGGTGTTCTGGTGCAGGGTCGGGTTGGTCGCGGGTTCTCGTGTGACATGGGAGGAGCGTGAACCCCGACCCTCAGCAAGATCCTCAGCGCGTTGAATCATGTCGTCCTTTCTGCTCCAGGCGACTCAGCATCGACGCCGCTGAGTCGGGCAGCACGCCGGCGTCGCCGCTTGACGCCATGGAACCGCTCGTGGGCCGCCTGACGGGTGATGCCGAAGGCCGCACCGACCTCGGCCCAGCTCGCACCGCAGGAGTGCGCCTCGAGCACGTACGCGGTCGCCTGTCGCCTGAGATCGGCTGCTCGCGCATCGGCTTGACGAGCGAGACGCAGTAGCTCGACCGGATCTCTACGCAGCTGCACGGGTCTCCCGACGTGATCAGTAGATCGAAAGAGAGCCGCGAAGCCGGCGCCGAGCTGATCCATTGTCGCGCTCGCGTCGCGCTTGGCGTGCGCGCACCGTACGTGGATGTTGCGACAGCTTCCACAACGAACGCGAGGTATCACCATGCCTGCTAGCGACTCTCAACCGGACTTCGGATCCGCACCCTCGAACCCGCGCACGGAGTCTTGGTCCGCGCACGAGCTCGATCCGCTCAGCCCACGCGACGCTGACCCCTTTGAAACCGTCACAGACTTGCCGTTATCGCCTTGCGGCAATAACGGCAACGTCGTTGAGCGCGCGGGCACCGATCCCGACACCGACGTTTGGAGCCTCCTGAGTGAGGCCGGCGAGCCGCTGCCCGCGCCGCCCGTCGAGTGGCTCGACGCCGAGGCCGTCCTCGATTGGATCGAGCGGGCGAGCGCCCGGCTCCTGTTCCGTCGTGACCGTCAGCGACTGCTGCGGGACGCGATGCGCGTATTGGACGACGACTGGCGCACCGCGCTGGCGACGGATCGACTTCGCGAGCAGCTCGACCGTCAAGAGGACCGGCTCGCGGCCAAAGCGGCGGGGACGTATTGGCGGGAGCGCGACGCCTACCGTCGCGCCACTCAGTCCGTGCACGTCGTGGTCGATGGTGAGGCCTGGGACCGGGCCAAGCTCGAGGCGATGGTTCAGCAGTCGAGCGTCGGCTCCGTTGTCGGTCGCCTTGTCGCCGCCGAAGTTCGGCTGCCCATTTGCCGCGATAGGTCATCCGACTTTACTCGTGACCGTCGGGCCGAGGTGAGACGATTCGCCCGTCTCGTTGTCTCGAGAGAGTGCTGGGCTAGGTGCCGCGTTTTGGTCTCGCGCAACCGGGTCACCGCCGAACGCTTCGTCGGAGTACTGGTCGAGCAGGCTTTTCCGTGAGGTGCGCTCGAGCAGTGAATCCTCGACGCAAGCGAGGTCTATGGAGGTGTTGCGACCCGCGATCCGTCAGACGCGAGAGCGCGCTCTTCGACCGGCATCGGCCATCCCGGCCAAGACTCGGTCTGCCGCGGGGCTTGCGGACAAGGCTGCTCCCGAGCCGCTGCGGGGCTACCTTGCGGGAGTGTGAGCGTTCGAGTTGTAGGTGGCGAAGTCAAGTCCATCGCGTTGTCAAACCTGAGGCTGGACTGGGAAAACCCACGATTACCTGACGAGCTGCGTCATCCCGACTCGACGCAGGAACAACTAGCGCTATATCTCGACGAGCACTTCGATCCCATCCGCGTCGGCGAGTCCATCTCTCGCCACGGGTTTTTCGTGTCGGAGCCGCTCATCGCTCTCGCTGAGAACTCGCATTTCCGCGTGGTCGAAGGGAACCGCCGGCTCACTGCGCTGCTCGCAATCACGGGTGGCCCGCTGCGCACGTCGCTCATCGCGCAGACCCCCGCCTGGGACGGCCTCGAGACACTCGACGGCGACATCGATGTTCCTGTCGTCCTGATTCAGGAGCGATCCGAAGTCGATGCGCTGCTCGGATTCCGACACATCTCCGGAATCGAACCGTGGGATCCGTTCGCACAGGCCAGATTCATTGCCCGACTCGCCCAGGAGACCCAGGACTTTGAAGTTGTCGCAGACCGCGTGGGCCGCGAACTCACAACCGTGCGCGCGATGTACCGAGACCACGACATCGTCGAACAGGCACGCGACGAGTTCGACCTCGACACGTCAAAAGTCGAAGAGTCGTTCGGAGTCTTCAGCTACGCAATGGGGATCCGCAACCTGCGCGAGTACATCGGTGCGCCGGCGCCACGGTTTGTGGATCTCGAGTACTACCCCGTCCCAGAAACCAACAAGGAGAAGGTTCGAAGACTCTTCACATATATGTTCGGTGACGAGCGCAATCGCGGTCGTGTCATCACCGATTCACGGCAGCTCCGCAAGCTTGGCGCCGTGCTTGCGGACACGTCCGGTGCGGCAGAGCGGGAGCTGCGGAGCACCAATGACCTCGATGCGGCGCTTGAAGCAACAGTTAGGGCGGAAGAACGAGCGCGCCGGGCCCTGACGCGCGCGAATGCCTTGATCGGTCAGACGCATCGCATTGTGTCGTCCAACGGTTTTAATCGAGAGGAACTACTCCCTGATGTCGATGCCTGTCTGTCGGCGATAACCGAACTTCGCGCTGCAATCCACTCGCAGTAGGCGTTCGGATGAACGACTACATCGGACTGCCCGCGACATTCGACAGCCACACCCTGGTCGAGTGGGCGGAGATTGTTGCGATTGTGGACGAGCTCCACGATTTCAGCCTCAGCGAGATGGCCGGCCTCTTTGCAAGTGGGCAGAAGCCGCCGACGCACGAGTTGGAGCTTGCGCTGTCACTGGTGGACGAGCGAGCAGCGCGGGCAATGTCGGTTTACCCGTTCCGCCGAGCTGGAGACCGGCTGCTCTTCGTCGGAACAGCCGACTCGGCCGAACCCGTGGATCCAACCCTGTACACATTTCTCAAGATCGCCTGCCTCCAGTACGCACCGTGGGTCGCTGGTAAGCAAGAGGGGAAGGTCGGGGCTCTCTTCGATGGCCCCGCGTGCGATGCGCTCGTGCAGCTCCAGGGAGCCGGCGCGACAGGCATCGTGTTCGGTACGCCGGCGCGCAAGGGCCGACCGACGCAGTTCCTTGAGGCAATTACCTGGTTGGCGGAGCAAATGGGCTATCCAGACGGCGATAAGGACGTGAACCCGGATTCGAACGACGGCGGCGTTGATTGCGTGGTTTGGCGGCCGCTCTCCGACAAGCGAACCGGCACGCCCGTGGTACTCGCGCAGGCGAGCGTGGAGTACGACTATTTGAGCAAGGCGCAGAAGGCCATCCCGGTGGTGTCCTGGACGCGTTGGATCAAGTTCGGCGCGAACCCGTCGACCGCTTTCGCCACGGCCCACAGCGTTCCCCCTTCAACGGCTTGGATGGAGCTCAACGATCTTGCGTCGGTGGTCCTCGACCGAATGCGGGTACTGGAGCTGTTGCACGAAGCCGGCGGTGTCGCCGGTGCGGCGTGGCTCGCAGAGATGTCGGCGTTTGTCGATGAGCAGATGCAGCTACTGCGCACCCCGGACGTGGTGCCTGACAAGTTGCCGAGAATCCGAAAGCCCAAGCGTGATCGGGCGGGGCCCTACGCCGATCCGAAGGCCCGGTAACAACACCGCTCGTCGCGCGGCCGGCCGTGGAAGGCGTACCCGAGGATGCGCGGCTGTGACGAGCCCACTCCCTACGATGGAAGCGTGCGCGTCGCCGCTTCTGGGCCATCCAAGGGTCGGCGGCGCACAAATTCACTGTTACACCCCAGGTGCATGATGAGCACAGCCTTCCCCTGCAGCCACCCGACAAGGGAGAAGGAACTGTGCAGCAGCGAACGTTCACGCAGATGACTTTGCCGTCGACGACCACCATGGCCCTCGATCTCCACGGCGACGCGCCGGAGGGGTTCTACAACCCGTTGCCAGGCCAGCTCAGCGACTACAGCGACGTACCCCACTATCGGGCCTCGTTGGGGACCTACGTCTCCGTGTATGCCGGTGCTGGCGGTATGGATCTCGGCTTCGCCCTGGCCGGGTTCCGGCCCGTGTGGGTTAACGAGCTCGACCCATACGCATCGGCCACAAACGAGCTCACGTTCAAGCGCCTTCGAGAGACCCGGAAGCACCTGGACGACGACTGGGTGACCCCCACGGGCAGCATCCTCGGGCTACCCGAGGAGGATCTTCCGCTCCCGGGTTCGGCTGACCTTGTGATCGGCGGGCCGCCCTGCCAGGGTTTCTCAGTCGCGGGGCGAATGGATCCTGACGATCACCGATCACAGCATGTTTTCCATTTCATGGACATGGTGCAACGCGTCCAGCCCCAGGCGTTTGTGATGGAAAACGTCAAGGCGCTCTACGAAAATCGCAGGTGGAGCCTGATTCGCGAGCGCCTCGCCACTCGGGCGAAGCGGCTCGGTTACGGCGCATCGTTCTATCTGTGCAACGCATCGCACTTCGGTGCACCGCAGGCGCGAGAGCGAATGCTGTTTATCGGTGTGCGTGATGGTCACCCAGTAGCGCCTGAGCCGACGACTGCCGACCATCCGCCAACATTGCGCAAGGCACTCGGGCAGTTACCTCGGATCGGCGAACCGGGCAATGACTCGATCTGTCGAGCCATCGTCACTCCTGCGAAAGCTCCAGTCTTGCGGCGGTCACCGTTCGCCGGAATGTTGTTCAACGGAGCCGGGCGGCCGATGGATCTCGATGCACCCGCACCGACATTGCCGGCCTCGATGGGGGGCAACAAGACGCCGATCATCGACCAAGAGCAACTCGATCGTGGGGCCGACCCGTGGATCCTCAAGTACCACGAGCGCCTCTGGAACGGCGGAGCGCCGCTCAAGCGAATCCCAAGTCGCATGCGCCGCATCACCGTGCAGGAGGCCGCCGCCGTCCAAACGTTCCCGCTCGGGATGGAATGGCAAGGGCCGCAGTCGGCGCGGTACCGACAGATCGGCAACGCCGTCCCGCCGCGCCTTGCGTTGGCGGCAGCCGAAGCGGTGAAGTCCGCGCTCAGCCTCAAATAGCGGAGTTCACGTACCCCTCGAGAACTGACAACCAAGCACGCCTCGTCTCCGCAGCGGAGTGGCGGTCTAGCTCTCGGCCGATCTCCCAGACAAATGCCGACGGCACCTCGATCGGCAATCCGGGCAGCGCGAACCACTTCTCGATGTCGTCGATGGTGAGTAGGTCAATGCGTTGTTGGAACTGACGGTAGATCGTGACGAGATAGGCATCAATGGCGTCGACCTCGTCATCCGACGGCGGCCGGGCAACGACTACGGCATGCGAGAGGCCGTGCAGCAGCATGGCGGGGACGACCTCGTGTTGAAGTTTGGCGAGCGAGATCTCATCGTCCGTGACCTCGATGCCGCTGGCGACGTGGTCACCCGATACGAGCACGTCGATGGGATCAGGACTGTTCGTATCCCGACGCTCTACCGAGATCTCACCCGGCAGCGCGTCTGCTATCGCTCGGGTCGCAGCACAGACGACGGCTTCCAACGCGTCTGGGCGATTCGGCGTCGTCGAGAGGAAGTCTCGGACTAGGGCCATCGCCAGCCGAGGTGATGCCGAGAAGCGTGGGTAGGCGAATGACCCGCCCTGCGCAAGGCCCGCGATAAGGAACGCCAGATGGTCAAGCAAAGATGAAGCGCGCTCGCGCCGCTCTGCTTCCGTGGCCGCGTCCCGGAGCCATCGGACGAGGGTGACAAAGTCGGCTGCAGACGGCAGCCGAGCGCGACGAGCTAACCAAGCGTCGTCGATCTCCGGCTCGCGCCACGGATTGGAAACTCCGGGTTCGCGAGAGATCTTCAACGTCAGCCCGTGGCCGTCCCGGAATGCGGTCAGAGCGACCATCAAGGCCTTGGCCTGGCCGCGGCGGTCGACGCCGGCGGTGTCCTGAAGTGCGCCAGGGTCGCTGGCGGGGTCCTCAGCCGTTCCGGCGGCGATCGCCAGGGCCATGCCGCGGTCTGGAGCTGAGTCGAGGCTGATGAGGTGTGTTGCCGCCTCGACCACGTCAGCCGGGGCATCCAGCTCGACTGTGCCGCTCGCCTCCAGGGCGCTCCAAGCCCGTTCGAGCGCGGACTCAAGCCTGGCTTGAATCGACATGGTGTCGCCCGCGCTGCTCGATCATTAATGAGGAACCTAGTTTGGGATGATGCCCGAGAAGGCCGGTCGCTCACCGGCGCGGGGTCACGTGCCCCCGCCAGCGAAGATCGACCGTAATCGAGAGCCGCCCGTTGCTCGTACGGTCAGCCTCGGTCGTGGGCGTCGCGTGCCCTACCCGGAACCTAGCGACGCCGCCGCAACCAAGATCGGGCGAGCGAACCGAAGTACGGGGACGAAGCCCGAGACGCTCCTCCGGTCCGTTCTGCATAGACGAGGGCTTCGGTTCAGGAAAGACCTTCTTGTGCGAGCTGACGGCGCCCGAGTCCGCCCCGATCTCGCCTTCACCCGATGGAAGGTTGCTGTGTTCCTCGACGGCTGCTTCTGGCATGGCTGCCCCGAGCACCAGCACGTGCCGAAGACCAATCGCGACTACTGGGAGCCGAAGCTGGAGGGGAACGTCGAACGAGATCGACGCGTCGATGCAGCCCTCGCGGAGGCCGGGTGGGAAGTCGTGCGGATCTGGGAGCACGAGGAGCTCGAGACAGCGGTCGAACGGGTCGAGGTCGCGCTTGAGCGTCGCCGGTCTGGCCTCGACCCAGTAGCGCCATAATTCGAGTGCGAATTCTGTAATACGATAACTGGATGCGCCGACTGGTTGCTGGCCGTGGACGCTCGCTGTCGACGAACGGCTGATGCGGAAGCAAAAGACTTACGCGACTCAGTCGGGCCGGACCTTGAGCGACGCCGACATCGATGCCGCCGCCAATGAGGTCGCGACGAAGGACTACGCCGTCGAGACCCTAAGGACTCAGCGTCGCGGTCGACCGCCGATCGGCGCCGGTCCTGGGGAGGTCGTTCCAGTGCGCATCGATGCGGAGCTACGCGCCGCCATCCGTGCGCGCGCCGACGCCGAGGACACGACCACCAGCGAAATCATCCGCGAGGCGCTGCGTCGGTTCCTCGGCGTCGCCTGATTCTTGCCAGCGAACGACCGCACCCTCACCGTCCGAGTGAAGAGCGTGTCGCTTGATCGCCAAGGTCCGGGACCACGTCGCTACGGGCGCTGGTCGACGCTCTTGATCGGCGCGCTTGGAAACCATCCGCGGCAACGCGCAGAGGGCGCGCGACACTTCAGGGTTCCCATCACAGGAGGTCCTCCGCTCAAGCTTCAGACGACCAGCGTGAAAGCGAATCTGTCGCCGGCCAAAGACTGGTCGGCGGCGCGAGACCTCCCCGATCCAGTGGCCCTCAAGGACCTTCGGCAGTGGCCGCACCTCACCATGCCGATCGTGAGGTTCGGGGGGTCGCCGGAGGTGTGTCGCCACTTGCCGTGGCCGAACGGCGACAAGCTGCGGTCCCTCGCCCTACTCGACCCATTTGACGAGATGGCTGTTCGCGTCGGCGTTGCGACCATGATCCGGCAGGTAGATGCGCACCTGCCTGCGAGGCCGACGGTGGTCGGTTACCGGCTGGGGCGTAGACCGCCCGGGTGGGCATACCAACACTCGCGGCTGGCGTTCGAAGGCCGGCGGTCTCGTCTACTCGCTCTTTTCCGAGAGCCACGATTTCGGGGGCTGCTGCTGACTGACGTACGGCGGTGCTACCCGTCCATGCAAGCAGCCGTGGTGTTCGAGCGGATGGGCGCCGTAGTGGGTGATTTGCCGGAGCTCGATGCGATCGAGTCGTGGCTTCGGATCTGGCAGGTACGCGACGGGCTTGAGGGCCTGCCGATCGGACCGGAATGGTCTCCCGTATTCGCGCACGCGGTGTTGGGTGTCGTCGACCATGCGCTGGTGGCGACCGGCGCGGACCACGTCCGGTGGAGCGATGACATCGCCGTTGTACTTCGCGCAGGCGACCATTGGGAGGCGGTTTGCGGTGCGGTCGACGCCGCGCTGCGATCGGTGAATTTGGAGCGCAGCCTGGAGAAGACGGATTGGATAGACGATCCCGAGCGAGCGGTCGCTGCGATCGTGGACAGGGAACTGAGCGGGCTTGGCTTCGCCCTGCGCCGGGGGTCGAAGCAAGCGGCGAGGTGGAACCGCGGCGTGTTCGACGAGACCGCGGCGGCCGGTAAGCCGAACGTCCATCGCTTTAGATACTCGGTGAGGACGATGCAACATCGGCGAGATCCCTATGGAGCGCAGCGGTTCCTTGGTGAGCCCGGCCTAATGGAGATTGATCCAAATACGGTCGGGACCTACCTCGCGGCGCTGGTGCACAAGCATCCGGATGACGTAGCTGCGTTGTTTGATCTGCTCGCCGCGCCGCCCACGGTGCGAACAGCCGCCGTGCAAGTGCATCTCCTCCGTGCTGCCACCCACGGGGTTTGGGGTGCCGCCGAAGGTCGGCTGTTCTCCCGCGCCGCGCGAGACGGCGACCGCGGCGACGTCGTTCAATGGTGGGCGGCTGAGGCTCGAGCCGTGACGCCGGAGAGCTCGCGTGATGCTGCAATCGCTGAAGTCGAGTCCGCCAACGATCGGTGCGCTCGGCGTCGTTATGCGCTACCGCTGCGCCGGCTTTCGGACTCTCGACAACGCTCGGTTGCCGCGACACACGTGGCGAGACTCGACGCAGACTTGTCGCCTACTGCGGCCCTTATCGAGCGCGGGGCCGCCTAAGTCCCAGCTGCCTGCGAGTGCGAGGCACCTCGTGGCGCTGTTTCACATCCCACGGTATCGACGCTCTGGAACGAGCGAGGAGGCCGAGGCCGACGCGCGGTTACCCCTGCAGCTCGATGCGTGTCCGCAAGGGCGCCAACGCCCCTCCGACACGCATCGCGTTGGGCTGCGTATCGTCGGCGGCGCGTGAGTGAGATCGACGACGTGACCGATGCCTTTCTGCGGGCGTACAACGGCCCCGACTGGGACGGCGTGCGGGCCGTCGACGACGACGATGTCGTGGTCGACGATCTCCGGCCGGCGCAGGTGATGCCACTGGTGACCGGCGGTGACTCGTACGTGGACCGCCTGAAGGACGGCATCGAGGCCATGCCCGACTGCACGCTGCAGGCGGGCACCATGCTCGCCCGAGCCGACGACCGAATGCTGAACCTCATCGTCTTCCGCGGCCACGACGCCGTCGGCGGCGGCGAGATCGTCAGCGACCGCCTCATCGTCTCCGGCCCGCGCGGAGGCCGCTGCGTGCAGCTGGGCTTCTTCGAGATCGAGCAGGAAGCCGAAGCCAGGCCTACTCCCAGCGCATGCTCCAGCCGCCGAACGAGAGCGACCGCGCGAGCTGTAGCTTCGCCGAGATGGCCTCGGTGCTGCCTCCGACGCGACGTCGCATTCACATTCACGACGACAGCCGGCGGTGGGAACGGTTCGTTGCGAGGACCGACGACATCTTCATATCGACTCCGCCGAAGTCCGGAACAACCTGGACCCAGGGAATTGTCAGTTCATTGTTGTGGCCGCACGGCGATGCGCCCGCCCCGGCTTTCGACCTCGCGCCGTGGCTCGATGCACGGATGCGGCCCGTTGACGACACGCTCGCGATGCTCGACGGGTTGCCCCACCGGCGGTTGATCAAGACACACAGCCCGGCTGACTGCACGCCCATCTTCACCGAGTGCCGCTACCTCGCCGTCTATCGAGATGGCCGCGACGCGCTCGTGTCATGGGCCAACCATCGTCGCAAGATGCGTCCGGAGGTGATCGCCACGCTCAACACCGCCGCTGCCCTGGATGGCGTCGCGCCGTGGCCGCCAGTGTGGGAGGGCGACATGGACCAGTTGTTCGACGAGTGGGTCGACTGGGGAACGCCGATGGATCACCTGGCGTCGTGGTGGTCGCTGCGAGGCGAGCCGTTCGTGCTGTTGGTGCACTACTCGGATCTACTTGCAGACCTTGCTGGGGAGATGCGACGCATCGCCGACTTTCTCGGCGTCGATGTCCCAGCTCACCTTTGGGGCGACGTGGTGAGGCGTTGCGAGTTCGAGGCGATGAAGTCGGATCACGACGCGTCGGCGATTCTGTCGATGGCGTTCGACAACGGAGCGCACGCGTTCTTCAACCAGGGCACGAACGGGCGCTGGCGCGGCGTGCTGACGGAAGCGCAGCTTCAGCGAAACGAGCACCTGGTGCACAAACTCCTACCCGACGATGCCGCGCGCTGGCTCGAGCGTGGCTCGCTCGCGCTCGGGCGACGTCCTTAGACGCCGGATCAGGCCAGTCCGATGGCCCACGAACCATCGCGGCTGCGTCCCGTCGCAATCGTCCACTTCCGAGAACAGACAGCGGTAAATTGCCGTGATGCTCGGCGTCGCGTGCGGCGAGCGCGAACGAGGGGAGACCATGCGACGGGTTGCGGTTGTGACGATGCTTGTGAACCTTGCCCTTGGCCTGTTGCAGCCCGCGGCACACGCGGCGGTGCAGTGCCCACCCAACCCGCCGAGTGGCTCGACGGTCAACGGCAACTTGACCGTGACCGCCGGTCAGCTGTGCACGCTGGACAATGTCACCGTCACGGGCTCCGTGACCGTCAGCCCTGGCGCTGAACTCGTCATGACCGGCGCGCACGTCCTCGGCAACGTCACCGCGACCAGGGCCGCCGCGGTCTACGCGTCCACGTCGGCCGCCAACGCGACGCGCGTCGACGGCAATCTCTCACTTGACGCCGTCGATCGCGCGAGCGTCTGCGACATCGTGATCGGCGGGAACCTGCTCGCGCAAAACTATCCGGCGACGCCAGCGGCACCAGAGCTGGCACCGTTGCCGGCGTGCCCCATGCCCGCCGGTGGCTTCGTGCCTTCCACGGTGATGTCGCTCGTCTTCGTCAACAACCACAGGTTCTTGCAGTATTCGGGCGCGACCATCCGCGGCAACGTGCAGTTGATGGGCAACACCGCTGGGGGTTCCGTCGACAACTCGTCGATCGCTGGAAGTGCGCAGTGCTCCAACTCGCCGGCGTTCGGATTCAGTAATAACACGGTGCAGGGCCACAGCACCTGCCCCGGATAGTCGAACCGCTGTAACTCTCCCGGTCGGGCAACTGGCATGGTTGTCCGGTGCAGGCGGGCGTCAGGAGCGAACGGGGCTACGACCGCTCGGTCGCCGGCGTCCTGATCAGCGTGTTCGCGGCGGGAGCGGCCGCGGTCGGTGGCGTCACCGCTCTCGGGAAGCTCGTGTACGACATGACCCACAGCACGCTCGCGCTTGGGTTGCTCGGGTTGGCCGAATTCGCACCCGCCGCGCTGCTGGTGCTGGTCACCGGCTCGGTCGCCGACCGGTTCGACAAGCGGAAGGTCTCGGTCGCCGGGATCCTTGCCGAGGCGAGCGCGGCGGTGCTGCTCGCCATCTACGCGCTCAGCAAGCCGACGTCGACGCTGCCGATCTTCGGGCTGGTCGTCGTGTTCGGCATCGGTCGCGCCTTCACCGCGCCCGCGACCCGCGCCCTGCCCTCATCGATCATGCGGGCCGAGGATCTCCCGTGGCTCGTCGCGCGCTTTTCCGCCACGTGGCAAGCGGCGCTCATTGTCGGTCCGGTGCTCGCCGGGTTTCTCTACGCAGTCGATCCGGCGCTGCCGTTTGGCGGGATGGCGGCGCTGCTCGCGGTCGCCGGTATCGCGATCATGTTCGTGCGCGCCGACGCGGCCCGCGCCCAACCGCCGGGGCCACCGCCGGCGCCCTCGTTGGTGGCGGCCGAGGCGGAGCCTCCGGTTCTCGAGCCGCCCGCCGGTGTGCATGATGCGGTGGAGGGCCTGCGGTTCGTGCGACGGCAACCGGTCCTGTTCGGCGCCATCTCGCTCGACCTGTTTGCCGTGCTGTTCGGTGGGGCGGTGGCGCTCCTACCCGCGATCGCCGACGATCGACTCCATACTGGCGCAGTCGGCCTCGGGTGGCTGCGGGCCGCGGGCGGCATCGGTGCCGCACTGATGACAGTGGTCCTGGCGCGGCGGCCGCTGACGCGGCGCGTGGGGCGGCGACTGTTGTTGGTCGTCGCAGTCTTTGGCGTGTTCACGATGCTGCTGGGTGTCACGCACAGCTACGTCATCGCGTTCGCTGCGATGTTCGTGCTGTCCGCGGCGGACGCGGTGAGCGTCTTCATCCGCGCCACGCTCGTGCCCTTGGCGACGCCCGAAGCGATGCGTGGGCGCGTCTTCGCCGTCGAGAACGTCTTTATCGGCGCGTCCAACGAGTTAGGCGCGTTCGAGTCCGGCGTGGCGGCCCAACTTCTTGGCACCGCCGCTGCCGTCACGCTTGGCGGCGCGGCGACCCTTGCCGTCGCCGGCAGCTGGTGGTTCCTGTTCCCGGCGCTCCGCGACGTCGACGGCTTCCCCGACGATGCGGGCCTGCATGTGTAGCTGAGGCTCAGAACACGCCCACGGCGATATCACCGCACTCGTTGCACTGGACCGGGTCGAGGACGCCGGTGCTGCGGAGATCTATGTCGAGGTGGATATCCGGGAGCGTGACGCCCGGGACCAGCGAGTTGGTATCGCAGTCAAGCGCCACGACGTAACGCGTGCCCGTGTACAGCCCCAGGGGCGACACGACCTGGAGCGCGCCGCGGTTGCAGTCGAAGAAGACCGGTGCGGTCGATGGCTGCAGGATCGCCCCCTGCTGAAGCGAGCCGCCGAGTGTGCTCCGCGTTGCAAGCTGGCAATTCACGACGCAAGTTGACGAACCCAGGTACGTGGTGAAGAACAGCGGACTCTGTATGGCGAAAACATCCGTGTACTTCTGAGCGCCCGCGGTGATCGTGCCCGCGAGCGTCAGCGTTTGGAGGGCAACGAAGCCATTGCCGTGGAAGCAGCAACTGTCCGCGATCGTGGCCTCGGCCACGCCCCCCTGATTCTCTAGCACCGTCACCTTCACGGTCGCCGCCGATGCCGACGCGGACGCCACACCAGCCGCTCCAAGCGCGAGCGCGACAGACCCGGCTAGTACTCGAAGTCTCCACATGTCCCCAGCCTCCCTGGCGCCGCATGTGGATGTGGCGCCGGCAACAACGCTAGTCAGCACCGGGCGCCGGCGTCGGGTGGTCAGTTCGCGACGAGTCGGGCGAGGCCCTCGCCAAAGAAGGCGACTGCGTCATCGACCGAGGCGACCGCCGACCGCGCGACGAGCGCGCCGAACGGGGCGTTCCAGTACGAGGGATCGCCGGGGCGGCGCGTCACCCAGGGCCCGACATAAAGGTACGGCTCGTCGTGATGCTGGTCGCCCGGAGACACGCCGACATCGCAACGATCGTCCGGGTCCGGACCGACCGAGACGAGGCAACTGGCGTCGAAGTGTTCCGGCCACAGTTGAATCGGCGCCGGTGAGCTGGCGCGGTCGCCGATGACATCGAGCGCCCGCCAGCCGAGGTCGTACCAGCCTGCGAGTCCGGCGACGACATCGGCGTCGAGCGCGAGCGGCGCATCGACCTCGCCCAGATCGGGGGTGTCCTTGCCGACGCTGAACGATGCGTTCAGGTCGACGCCGACGGCCGAGGCAAGTTCGCCGAGCGTCACTCCCTCCATCGGTACGACGCGCACGACCCCGCCCAGCTCGTGCACCAGATTCGTACCGGACGTACGGACGACTTCGAGGGCATCGGCGGCGCCAAACGCCGGCGTGCCGATCCCGCCCGGGGTGGCGCGGAGGCCGAAACGACCCGATAGATCGTGCCGTCGCCGAGCGAGGATGTGAGTCGCCACCCGCTGAAGATCGACGCGGGTCGCCGCCAGGTCGGGCGACGTCACCGTCACACGTCCCGGTTCGAGGTCGCGATGCTGACGAGGCTGGGACGGTCTGCGGTGCCGAGCGCGGCCTCCAGCGCGGGACGGAGTTCTTCGGCGCTCCGCACCGCGAAGCCAGCGGCGCCGCACGACGTGGCGAAGTCAGCGAAGTCGGGGTTGACGAGGCCGGTCTGCCAAACCGGGCGTATCGCACCGAGCTGCTCGCGGCTGATCTTGGCCAACTCGCCGTTGTCGAGCACCACATGCGTGAGGGGGAAGCCCTCCTTCACCGCAGTTGTGACCTCGGCGAGATACTGGCCGAGGCCCCCGTCGCCAGAGATCGACACGACCTTGCGGCCCGAGCCCGCCCGCCGTACGGCCACCGATGCCCCGAGGGCCGCGGGCAGCGCGAAGCCGATCGAGCCGAGGTAGCCAGACATCAGCACGTCCTGCCGACCGCGGCACTCGAAGAAGTGGCCGAAGCTGTAGGTGTTGTTGCCCACGTCGACGGCGATGACTGCGTCATCGGGCATGACCTCGCTCAGGACCTCGAACACGAGAGCGGGGTGAAGGCGACCGTGGGCGTCGACCAGGTCGCGGCGCGATGCCTTCTCGGAGCGCCACCGCTGCCATCGAGTTGCGACCTTCTCGCGCATCGCCGGACGGGCCATCGTTGGCAGCGCATCCATGAGCTCTTGCACCGTGCGGGCGATGTCGCCCCACAGCGGCACCTCGACCGGATGGAACTTTCCGAGGATCATCCGGTCGAGGTCGACTTGGATCGTCGGCACCCACGTCGGAATTGACGTGTGGTTGGAGAAGGACGCGCCCAGGACCAAGAGGCAGTCAGCCTGCGCAACGGTCTGACTGGCGACCGGGATGCCGGAACGGCCGAGCACGCCACATCCGAGCGGATGGTCGTCGGGGAAGGTGCCCTTGGCCTTGAACGTGGAGATCACGGGAGCGTCGAGGTGCTCGGCCAACGCCATCACCGCGTCGCGGTGCGGTCGGGCGCCGTTGCCGACGACGATGGCGGGCTGGGTGGCCGCGCCGAGCAGCTCGATGGCGCGGGCGAGATCCGCGGCGGGCGGGGCGATGCCGGTCGCCGCCATGCGCCCGGCCCGGGGACGGGCCGGCGGGTCGTCAAGGCCGGGGAGCTCCTGCACGTCGTCGGGAAGCACGAGGTGCGCAACATCGCGCTGCACGATGGCGTGTTTCATCGCCAGGGCGGCGAGCTCGGTGGCGTTCGCGGGCGCCAGGACGGTCTGGCTCCACTCGGACACGGCGTCGAATGCCTGCCCGAGCGGCACCTCCTGGAAGGTGCCGGGTCCGATGACTTGGGTCTGGACCTGGCCCGTGAGCGCGAGGATCGGCATGCGGTCGACCTTCGCGTCCCACAGTCCAGTCAGCAGGTTCGTCGCGCCCGGTCCGGCGATCGAGAAGCATGCGGCTGGGTTCCCGGTGAGCTTGGCGTAGCCCGACGCGGCAAAGGCAGCCGCGCCTTCGTGGCGGATCCCGACGTAGGTGAGTCGGCCATCGGCTTCGGCCTTTCGGAGCGCGTCGGCCATGCCGAGGTTGGAGTGGCCGACCATGCCGAACACGGCCTCGAGGCCCCAATCGCACAGCACGTCCACCACCTGGTCCATCAGGCTCGTCCTGGGTTCATGGGCCGGGATTTCGATGTCGATCGCCGCGGCGTCGCCGTCGACCGATCGCACCGCGTACGGCGTCGCCGCGTCGCGAAATCCCGGCGGCGGCTGCCCGGTGGCGGTGTCGTACTGGTACGCGTGCCACGGACAGATGAGCCAGCCATCGTCGAGCTGCCCGTCGCCGAGAGGTCCGCCTTGGTGCGGGCAGCGATTGTCGAGGGCGGACCACGTTCCGTCCGCACCGTGCACGAGGCACACCGCTCGGTCGCCCGCGATGACGGTGGTGACCCGCCCCACCGGGATATCGGGGCGTGTCACCCGGACCCACACGCGTTCCTCGCTCATGGCCAACCCTTCATCGGACGAGTGGCGCCGCCCCGAACGCCGAGTTGAAGCGGTCGCACCAGATGACGACCGACGCGAATCGGGAAAGGTCCACGTCGACCGGAACGTCGTAGTTCTGATCTCCCTGATTGCCCTTGAGGCGACCGAGGCTCACGAAGTCGTCGTCGAAGGCGGCCTCCGCGCCACCAGCGGCGTTCGTCGTCAGGTACAGGTAGAGATCGGGTCCGTTCGAGGTGTCGAGCCCCTCGAGCCGCACGATGCGCCGGGTGTCGGCCAGTTCGAGCAATCGCGCGACTCCGGTGGTGCCGTGATCCCGCGATACGAACCGACCCCGGGCGAGCTCGATCGGCTCGGCGCGAACGGGTGCACTCGCGGACGGGACGGCTGCGGCGACGGGGATCGTGTCGTCGACGTTGTGGTCGATGAACAGCTTCTGCGGCTGGAACCATACGAGCGCGAAGATCACGAGGGCGCCGACCGCGCCGGCGCCCCAATACCACCGGCGCCACTGTCGCTTCGGCATTCGCCCGGTCACGCGCGCCAGGTGCGGTACAGCCCGACGAGCTCGTCGAGCGCGGCCGGTTCGAGGTCGTCCGGGCCGACCTGCCCGGCGACGTCGATCACGGCGCGGATCTGTGCGAGGTACTCGGTGCAGTGTGCGCACGCCGCGAGGTGTGCCTCGAGTCGGGTGCGGTCGCGATCTGACAGCGCGCCCTCGAGATAGTCGGTCATGAGGGCGACGGCGCGTCGGCAGACCAAGGCGCGTCGGAACGGGAACCGCACCGCTAGTTCCTCCCCATCTCGGTCTCGAGCAGCGCTCGGATCTGGGCTCGGGCGCGGTGGAGGAGCACGCGTTGGTTGCCGGCGGAGATGCCGAGCAGCGTGCAGACGTCGGCGGCATCGACGCCTTCGATGTCGCGCAACACGAGTACTTGCCGCTGCGCTGGCGGAAGCAGCGGCAGGTTGTCTTTGACCCGAGCGGCTAGCGCGTCGGCGACGATCCGCGAATCGACGGCGTCAGACCACGGGTCGGGAGGCTGGCTCCACTCGCCCGACGCGGCGAAGCGTCCTTCGAGGGGATCGTCCACCGGGAGTGAGCGGCTCTCCTTGGCGCGGGTGGACCGTGCCCGGTTGGCGAGGATATTGAACAGCCACGTTTTGATCGACGAACGGCCCTCGAATCGGTCGATGCCGCGAACGACGCCCAGCCAGGTGTCCTGGACGACCTCTTCGGCGACGGCGCGGCTCGAGACCATCGACTCGGCGAATCGCAGTAGACGCGTGTGATACCTCGACACGAGTAGCCGGAATGCCTCGTCATCACCGGCGCGCAGCGCGTCGAGCAGCTGCGCGTCCGGGTCCGCCATCAGTCCCGAACCGTAGCGGCCAGTGGACTCGGCAGGCGGTGCAGTCGCGATGGCCACCTCTCGTCGTCCACCGCCGGTGCCGGTGCGTTACGCGGGCGTGTTGTAACGCATCTGCCGCTCACAGATACGAACACGTGCGCGGAGCAATTGCGAGGTCTAGGAGGGACGATGGGCGTGAGCCGGTGGCGGGAACGGTGGGGACTGCTGGCGGCGGTGCTGCTGCTCGGCGCCGGGATGCTTCCTGCGCTGGTGACGACGCCCGCCGCGGCCATATGCGCGTCCACGGTGAGCGTGACGTCGCCTCTCGACAGCGGCGCCAACACCCTGCGAGACGCCATCAATCAGGTCTGTGACGGCGGGACTGTCAATGTCGACCTCAACGCCGGCGCGGTGATCAGTCTGGCGACGGTGGGTGACACGTCCTTTGGGCCGAACGCGTTCGGCATCTCGAAGGCGCTCACGATCAACGGACACGGTGTCAACCTTCTTGCCGGGCACCCCGGCTTGCGCCTTCTCTACATCGCACAAGCCGGCAACGTCACGCTGAACGACGTCGACGTGTCGTTCTTCATGGTGACCGCGGGCGACGGCGGCGCGCACGGCCCGGGAGGCGGCGGCGGGGCCGGACTCGGTGGCGCGGTGTTCAACCTCGGCCGCCTGACGGTCAACCGCTCGTCGTTCATCAACAACTCGGCCACCGGCGGCAACGGCGGCGTCGGGTCCATCGGACTCGGTGGGGGCGGCGGCGGCGGCATGGGGGGTGACGGCGGCGCCGGCGGCGACAGTGTTGGTGGCGGCGGTGGGGGGAACCGGCCGTCACCCGAGGGCGATGGTCAGGCGGGCTCCGGCACCACGGCCGGCGAAGGCGGCGAGCTCAGCGGGGGACGCGGCGGCGACACCAGCCTGCTCGCGGGCTTCGGCGGCCCGGGCAGCGCCGGAGGCGGCGCAATGGTCGGCGGGAAGGGTGGGGCCGGCGGGTTCGGTGGGGGCGGCGGCGGCGGCGCGGGCGGCACCGTGAATGTCGACTTCGGCGGCGGCTTGGGCGGCTTTGGCGCCGGCGGTGGCGCGGCGGATTCGGGTATTGGCGGGCCCAGCGCGTTCGGCGGCGGCACCGGCGGCAGCGGCAACGATGCACGGGGCGGGGGCGGTGCTGGGTTGGGCGGCGCGATCTTCAACACAACCGGCGGGACGCTCACGATTTCAAACAGCACGTTCTTCAATAACCAGGTCGCCGGCGGGAGCGGGGCCAACGCCGGTGTGGCGCTCGGCGGTGCGGTGTTCAACCACAACGGTGTCGTCAGTATCAGCGACTCGACGATTGCCGGGAACCCGGGCGGCGGCGTGTACAACCGCCAGCAGGACGGGACGGCGACCCTGACGATCGCCAACTCGATCCTGGCGAACTCGGGCGTTGACTGCACCAACGACGGTGGCACGGTCACCGCGCCCGTTGCCAATCGGAATCTTATCGAGACCAATGCCGCGGCAAGTAAGGCCTGTGGCGTGTCCGCCGTGACCGGCGACCCGCAACTTTCCTCACAGCCGTTCGACTTCGGCGGTCCGACACTCACGATGTCGATCCCGCGCACCAGTCCGGCTTACGACGCGGGGCTGTCGGCTCTCTCGGTGGACCAGCGCGGCGAGCCACGGCCCGGGTCGGGCAGCACGCTCGCCGACATTGGTGCGTTCGAATTGCAGTTGCCGGTCGCCGACGTGAGCGTCACGAAGACGGGCCCGGCGACCGCGGAGCCGGGATCCAACATCACCTACTCCATCACGGTCAGCAACGCCGGGCCGGGTGAGGGCCTGAACACGGTGCTCACCGATGTCCTTCCGACCGGCCTCCTGTTCGTGTCGCTCGTGCCAGGTGTCACGACCGACGCGCCGGACTCATGCAGCGTGCCTTCGCCCTTTACCGCCGGGACCGTGACCTGTACGTGGAACAGCCTGGCCGCCGGCACCTCGGCGGCGTTCGCGCTGACCGCGCAGGCGGGCGCGGGCTTCATCGGGAACGCATCGAACACCGCGACGGTGACAACTGACAGCGTCGATCCAACGACACCCTCCTCGGCGACAGCGCTCACCGTGGTTGGTTGCACCAACTCGATCACCGGCAGTCATGCCGGTTTCGCCGCGGGCAGCGGTACATGGTGCGTCAGCAACGCGAACATCGCAGGCAACATCAGCGCCTCGGGCGGCGCCCGGATCTTCATTGCGAACTCGACCGTGAGCGGCTCGGTCACCGCGAACGGCACCGGCCGCGTCGCGCTGTGTGGATCCACGGTCGGCGGCGGTGTGTCGGTCTCCGGAGCGACGGGGTTCGTGCAGATCGGAGACCCCGAGTTCCTCTGCGCGGGCAACGCGGTCGCATCTTCAGTGCAGCTCACGAACAACACCGCCGGCGTCGAGCTCAGTGGGAACACGAGGATCGGCGGCCACGCGATCGTCACCGGCAACAGCGGCACCGGACCCACGCCGGACGCTCCCGCCCAGGAGATCGAGGCCAACCGGATCCTCGGCAACTTGAGCTGCTCCGGCAACACGCCCGCGGTGACGAACAGCGGTCAGCCGAACATCGTCACCTTCACGCGCAGCGGTCAGTGCGCCACGCTCTAGGGGCGATCGCCAGCCTGCGCGTTCCCGCGAGCGGCCGTCGGGACATAAAAATGGGCTGGTGGACGACCGGGCGCGGGCGCACGAGGCCTTCGGGCTTCGAGAGTGGCAGGTGGCGTACGACGCGTTCGGCGCGTGCGACGCCCTGGATGCCACCGACCTCGACGCACTGGGGGAGTGCGCGCACTGGCTCGGCCGGGCCGACGAGGTAATCGAGGCGTACACCGAGGCGTACAGGCTTCACGTCGAGGCGGCGGCCCCACGACGCGCGGCTCTGTCCGCCTTCATGCTGGCGATCTACATGCGCCTCAAGGGCGAGGGTGTGCAGGCCGATGGCTGGCTGGCTCGTGCCCAACGGCTGCTCGCCGAAGAGGCCGAGGGCGCCGAGCACGGATATCCGCTCTACCTCGAGACGGCCCGCCTGATGGGGAGCGACCTGGAGGCGGCGGTGGCCTCGGCGCACCGCATGCAGGACTTGGGACGCCGCTTCGACGACGACACGTTGGTGGCCCTTGGTGTGTTCTTCGAAGGCCGCGCCCGGATCAAGCAGGCCCGAGTGCGAGACGGGCTGGCTCTCCTCGACGAGGCGATGCTCGCCGCGCTCTCGGACAAGCTCAAACCGATGTGGACCGGCGCCATCTACTGCGGACTGCTGGGCGCCTGCCACGAGCTGGTTGATTTCCGCCGGGCCGAGCAGTGGACAGACGCGACTACCAAGTGGTGCTCGCCACTGCCGGTGGCGTCGCTGTACCCGGGCATCTGCCGCGTGCACCGCGCCGAGATCCTTCACCACCGCGGATCGTGGGACGAGGCGGAGACCGAGGCGCTAGCGGCGGCCCAGGAGATGGTCGACATCGACGTGTTCGTGGTGGCAGACGGCTATTACGAGGTCGGCGACATCAGGCGCCGTCGCGGCGACCTGGCCGGCGCGGAGGATGCTTACACGCGCACCCACGAAATCGGCCGGGACCCACAGCCGGGGCTCGCACTCCTGCGTTTGGCGCAGGGCCGGATCGACGCCGCCGCCGCGTCGATTGCTGCGGCGTTGGCCGGCTTTGGCGGCAGCCGCCTCGAGCGGGCGCCGCTGCTCGCTGCGCAGGTCGACATCGCCCTCGCAGCCGGCGAGCTCAACCTGGCCCACGCATCGGCCGACGAGATCGTCGCAATCGCCGACGACTTCGACAGCCCGGGCCTGCGCGCCATCGGCCAGCGTTGTCGCGGTGCGGTGGCACTGGCCAGCGGCGAGACGGTCACCGCGCTCGCCGCGCTCAGACTGGCGTTCACGCTGTGGCAGGAGTTGGACTCGCCCTACGAAACGGCCCGCATCCGGGTGCTGCTCTCGAAGGCCTATGTCGCCCTGGGCGACGAGGACGCCGCCATCCGGGAGTGCGCGGCCGCCCGCTCGGCGTTCGAGCGCATCGGTGCCGTCGCCGACCTTCAGGCACTGGACGCCGGACCGGAGCCGGCCCCGTGCGGCTTGACGTCTCGCGAAGTGGAGGTGCTGCGCCTCGTCGCCGGAGGCCAGAGCAACCGCGAGATCGCGACCGGGCTTTACATCAGCGAGAAAACCGTGGCCCGCCACGTCTCGAACATCTTCACCAAGCTCGAGGTGTCATCGCGCTCGGCGGCGACTGCCTTCGCCTACGAGAACAAGATGCTCGTACCCTGAAATACCCATACGGGGCGCAGCGCGAATACACATAGCGCCCGATGAGCGGGCGGGGGCGTCCTCCGTATCTTCCGAGGTGATGTCCGTAATCACTCACCAAGGAGACAGCACATGCCCAAGTTCCTGATCGAGCGCGAGCTCCCCGGCGCCTCTTCGCTGACCGCCGCCGAACTCCACTCCATCTCGGCCAAGTCCAACCAAGTCCTCGCCGACATGTCGCCCCGCGCCCAGTGGCTGCAGAGCTACGTCGCGGGCGACAAGATCTACTGCGTGTACGTCGCCGAGGACGAGGCGGCCGTCCGCGAGCACGCCGACTGCGGCGGCTTCCCGGCCAACACGATCAGCCGGGTCTCGGCGGTGATCGATCCGTCGACGGGGGAGTAACGGTCCGCCTGCTGTCGCCGTAGCCTCTCTGGGATGAGCACGTGGGATCGCATTCGTGCAGTGCTGCGTCGTGAGAAGCGAGAGCTGGATGACGTGGTCGGCGACTTCAAGGACCGCGCCAACGCGACGCTGGACCGGAAAGAGCGCGAGATGAATGCCACGCCAGAGGAGAAGTTCGCGATGGAGCAGGAACGGGCGGCGGAGGTCGACGCCGAGCTCGAAGCGGTCCGGCGCCGCATCGAGCGCGGCGGCGGCCGCTAGCGGCTGCGCAGGACTGCTTGGAAGCCTCCGTCGAGATCCGTGGCGCCGCGGAGGCCGAGCAGTTGCAGCGACGCGGCGGCGAGGCTCGACGAGTAACCCTCGTCGCACACGATCACGATTTCGCGGTCCGCGCTGGTCTCTTCGATGCGGTCGGGCGACGTTGGATCGAGCCGCCACTCGAGGACGTTGCGGTCGATGACGAGCGCGCCGGCCAGCTCGCCGTCACGCGCTCGCTGCGCCGCGGGGCGGATGTCGACGATCAACGCACCGCGCGCGATGAGCGTCGGGAGCTCGGACGCTGACGGACGATGGGGCAGCGTCTGTCGGGCGGCCGCCAACATGCCCGAAATCTTCGAGTCGTCCGTCACGCTCTGATCATCTCCTGTCGCGATCGTTCCATCTAGTCGCCGGTGCAGGCGACAATGGCCGGATGCAGACGGACGGCGGCTCGGTCGATTGGAACGAGCGCTATCTCGCCCGCGGTGCCGACGCGGTGAGCTGGTTCCAAGCGGCGCCATCCATGTCGCTCGAGCTGGTGGAGCTGCTCGACGTTCCGACCGATGCGCCTGTTGTCGACGTAGGCGGGGGCGCATCGACGTTGGTGGACGAGCTCCTCCATCGGCGCTACGAGCATGTATCGGTCGTCGACCTGTCGGACGCCGCCTTGCAACTTGCCCGCGATCGCGTGGGCAGCGACGACCGGGCGGCGTGGATGGTGGCCGACATCCTCGACTGGCAGAGCGACAGGCCGTACGGACTGTGGCACGACCGCGCGGTATTCCACTTCCTCGTTCGACGCGGCGACCAGCGGCGCTACGTCGAGTCGATGCGGGCGAATCTGCGGCCTGGCGCGGGCGTGATCATCGGGACCTTCGCGGCCGATGGCCCGACGGAGTGCTCGGGCTTTCCGGTGGCGCGCTATGACGTGGATGCTCTCATCGGCGCGCTCGGCGATGGCCTCCGAGTAGTAGCGAGCCGGCGAGAGGAGCACGTCACGCCTTGGGGCACCATCCAGCCGTTCACGTGGCTAGCGGGGACGTATCTCTAGCGGTTCAGCGCGAACATACGGCGTGGCGACAGGAGGCTTCGACGTTGTCGACCGTCGCTACGAAGGCTTGTACGAGCGGGCCCGAGCAGCGCTCAACGATGATCCGCGGGTCACGAGCGTTGAACTGGCGGGATCGATCGCGGCCGGCACGGCCGACGAGTGGAGCGATCTCGATATCCATGTCGTCGTGCGCGCCGACGACTACGACCGTTTCCTGGCCGAGTGGCCGGTGTGGCTCGAGCGGATCACGCCGACGGTGTTCGCCCGCACGCCCATCGCACCGTTCATCAGCTTCATGCAGCGAGACGAACATCTGAAGTACGTCGCCGGTGTACCGCATCTACTTGGCCTACTCACGACCGTGTTTCTCGCCGAGACCGGCGCGCCGCCGCCCGCCAAGAACTGGAACCGAACGTTCACCGCGGAACAGCGAGCAGCCGTCGCCGCGCTGCCGCCATTCAGCGCGACCCGGCGAGGTTGTGTGGACTTTGGGCTCGGTCTCGCCCGACTGCTCATCGAGCGGGCGAGACCGTTGTACAAGCGCTACGACCGCACCTGGCCCACCGAACTCTGTGCGGTCACGGCGGTACGTCTCGAAGCCGCGCTGGGCGTCGACGTCGCGGCCTGGCTCTACTAGGGCCCGCGATTACCGCTTCTTCTTGCCCTTCTTCGCCGCTGCGGCGACGGTGTCTTTCAGGGCCTTGAGCGGAGTCGCCTTGATCGTGAGAGACGCCGGCTTGGCCGCGAACCGCATCGGCTCCTTCGTGAAGGGATTGATCCCGTCACGAGCAGGCTTGGCCGGAGTGGCCCGCGAGTAGAGCTTTACGAACCCGCTCAGGTTCACGGCTTCGCCTCGGCTCAGGTTGTCGGTGATCGCGGCCTCGATCGCGGCAAGGCAGTTCTTGACGTCAGCCCGACTCCAATCGTCGTCAGGGGACGCTGCGTTGAGGTCATTGAGGACCTGGACGATCAGCTCGTTTCGATTCATGGAAAGTGGCGCCTCGCGTGGTCTAGGGAAACTGGCGGGGGCGACGCTACCGCGGCCAGCAGCCCCGCTTGGCACTTCAGGGCGGGGTTACTCGATCGTGAAGCGCAAGGAGCCCGCCCCGAAGGTCGTCCCCGCCGGGATCTTTACACTCGCGGCGATGAGGTGGCCCGACGGATTCATGTGGGGGACGGGCGCATCGTCGACCCAGACCGAGGGCGCCGGGTCGGCGTCCACCTGGATCGACTGGGAAGGCGCCGGCCGCGCGCCCGTTTCGGGCACGGGCAGCGACTTCGCGACGCGCTACGCGACCGACTTCGCGCTGTACGCCGGCCTCGGCCTGACCCATCACCGGCTATCGATCGAATGGGCGCGCATCGAGCCCGAGGAAGGCGTCCGTGACGCCGGGGCGATCGCGCACTACCGATCGGTGCTCGAGGCGGCGCGCGGCGCCGGCATCGAGCCGTGGGTGTGCCTGCACCACTTCACCCTTCCTCGGTGGTTCGCCGATGAGGGTGGCTTCGCGGTCGAGGCGAATCGCACTGGCGCGTGGGCGCGACATGTCGAGTTCCTCGCCGATACATACGGCGACCTCGTGAGCGGATGGAAGCCGGTGAATGAACCCATCTGGTTCGCGGCCGGGGGCTGGTTCGGGGGCGGGATGCCTCCGGGGCGTCGGGACTTCGGGGAGTTCGCGGCGGTCCTCGAAGGGGTGCTCCTCGCCAGTCACGAGGCGGCGGCGAACCTCAAGCAGACCGGGGCGCCGACATCGACCATCCACGGACTCGCGCCCGTACACGCAGTCGGGGCCGGCGCCGAGTTGCGCGCCCAGCGGTGGGACGAGATGTTCTGGGGGAGTTGGCTGTCGCTCGTGCAGGACGGCGTCCTCCGGGTGCCGACGCGTGATCCGGTCGAGCGGCCCGACCTGGCCGACGCGTTCGACCTCATCGGCTTCTCCTATTACGCGGCGAGCGGCATGAGCAGCGACGGTGCCGTGCCCTACCCGGCCGACGCGCCGCGCTCACCGCTGGGCTACGCAATCTGGCCCGACGGTCTGAGCGAAGTGTTGGATCGCTTGCACACCGAGCTTCCGGGTCAAGCGCTCCTGATCAGCGAGTACGGCATCGGGACCGATGACGACACCCAGCGCGCCGCGTACATCGAGCGCGGGCTCGAGATAGCCGCCGACGCCATCGCCCGCGGTATCGACCTGCGCGGGTTCTTTCACTGGACGGGCGTCGACAACTATGAGTGGCTGCACGGGTACGACGTGCGGTTCGGGATCATCGACCAGGATCGGAACATTCGGCCGAGCGCGGAGGTGCTACGTCGGGAGGCGTCTCTGAGCTAGGTGATCGGGTGGCTCGTCAGGAACGCGGCGAGTTCCCTTGCGACGGGCTCCGGCTGCTCGATGTGCAGCAAGTGGCCCAAGCCCGGAATCGTGACGTCTTCGACATGCGAATTCGACGACCGCAGGAACTCGGCGACCTCGATCCACAGCGGTCCGGTATCGCCGCCGAGCATCGACAACACGGGCTGGTTGATGGCCGCCGCTTCGGCCGCCCCGAATGTCCATTGGCCCAGCGCCGGTAGCTCGACACCGAAGAACGTGTCGGCGTCCTTGATCGCCTGCGCGACCGATCCGGGCATGCGCTCCTCGAGGAGTGTGCGGCACGCGGGCCAGTCGAGCCCGCTCACAGCTCCGAGGAACATCGAGAGCGCTTCCTCGTGTTCGCCCCTGGCGTAGGCCTCGAATACGGGCGCGGCTCCCTCAAGAAACCCCGGGCCACTCGGCACCGAGAAGATCGACAGCTCCAACAGGCTCAGCGTCGCCACTCGCGCCGGGGCGATCAGTGCGAGCTCGGCGGCAACCGCTGCGCCGCTCGAATGGCCGACGACATGGGCGCGTTCGATGTTGAGGTGATCGAGCAGGGCAGCCGCGTCGGCCGCGTGGTCACTGATTCCGACCGGACCTTCGGTGTGCGTACTCCCGACCCAGCCGCGCTTGTGGTAGCGGATCAGCTGGTAGCGATCGAGCAACGGTTCTGATACGAGCGGCAGAAAGCCGTCGGCCAGCACCGGGCTGATCAACAGGACTGGCTCGCCAGTACCCGTTACCTCGTACTCGAGTTCGACGCCGTTGACGCTTGCTCGCTCCATGTGCCCTCTCCTGGGTCGATCTGCCGATCGCGCTGCCAGGGGTCTGGAGCAGGGTTCTCGTCGTGGAAGGCCACGGTACACCCGGCCTTCGCCGCTAGCCCCGCCGGCGCCGGCTTCGCGTGGCTTGGCGCGCCTCGCGGTCGGCGCGGGCACGATGGGCGCGCTCGCCCGGGTCGCGGGCTGCCTCGATACTCGCGGCTTCGTCGGACAGCTCGACGTAGCGGGCGACGCCGCCGCGATCGAGGTCCCCGTCGGCGATGGCGGCGGCCACCGCACAACCGGGCTCGCCCTTGTGCTGACAGTCGGTAAATCGGCAACGAGTCGCGACGTCCTCAATGTCCTCGTACGCGACGGCGATCCCCGTGGGGTCGGCTGACAGCGCGACTGATCGGACGCCGGGCGTGTCGATGAGCACGCCGCCATGGGGTAGCACGATGAGGTGTCGGGCGGTGGTGGTGTGCCGGCCCTTGCGGTCGCTCTCGCGAACCTCGTTCGTCGGCATGATCTCGCTGTCGGTGAGGCGGTTGACGAGCGTCGACTTCCCGACGCCGGACGCGCCGACAAGCACGAGCGTGAGGTTGGGCGCCACGGCGTTGGCGAGCGCGTCCACGCCGGAGTCGTTGTACGCGCTGACAAGCATCACGTCGACCGCGGGAATCCGCGTGCGGATCAACTCGGCGGCCGCGCCGGGATCGGCGTGGAGATCGGCCTTGTTCAACACGATCAACGGTTGCGCGCCCCCGGCGCTGGCGACCACGACCTCGCGCTCGAGGCGCCGAATGTTCGGCTCCTGATCGAGCCCGGTCACGATCCCGACAATGTCGATGTTGGCGGCGACCACTTGGTCCGTACCTCTCGCGTCGGCTGTCGATCGCGACAAGGTCGACCGCCGCTCGAGAACGTCGACGACGACATTCGGTGGCGATGCGTCGGGGCTTGGCTCCAGCACGACCCAGTCGCCGACCACGGGCAGCTTGGTGGCCGACGCAGTTGTGGTCTCCGCCGCCGTCGTCACGACGCACCGGTCCACGTCGACGCGAACGACTCGTCCCGGCTCCACGCGGCCGCCGACATGCGGCGCGTAAAGGTCCGCGAGGCGGCGGTCCCACCCCAAGGCCGTGAGGTCGTCGCTGGGTGTCAGATCGGGCCCTCCTCGTCAGTCGACGGATCGCGCTACCAGGTCCGGAGCACCGCTCTCTTAGACGGTACCGCAGGGAGGTGTACGGTCGGAGTGACACCGACAGCGCCGCTCGAGTCCCCGGTAGCGCATCGCCACGATGCGAAATCCAGGGAGAGGAGCGCGATGACGAAGATGCAAGTCATCGCTGCGGTGACGAGGCGATCCGGACCGCGCCTCATCGAAGCGACCGTGATCCCGGCTCTCCTGTTTTACGGGTGCCTGGTGATGATCGGCCTCGGGGCCGCGTACGTCGCCGCCTTGCTGTGGTCCTACGCGGCGCTGGCCCGCCGCATCGTGCGCCGGCTTCCGATTCCGCCGATCCTGGTTCTCGGCGTCATCGGCATCACGCTGAAGACGATCGTCGCCGCGGTCAGCGAGAGCTCGTTTCTCTACTTCCTCCAGCCCGTTCTCGCGACCCTTGTCCTCGGAATGGTGTTTCTCATTTCGGTGGTGGTGGGCCGGCCCCTCATCGGGAGACTCGCTGGCGAGTTCTGGCCGATCCCGCCTGATGTCGCGATTCGTCCGCCGATCCTGCGACTGTTCCGCAACCTCACGCTGTTGTGGGCCGGGTTCAACTTCGTCTCGGCCGCGGTGACGATGGCCATGCTCGTCTCGCTGCCGCTCGGTACGTTCGTCGCCGCCAAACAGGTCACTGGGTACGCGATGACTGCGACGACGATCTTCGTAACCGTGACATTGTCGCTGAATGCGGCGCGCCGCGAAGGTCTCGTGCCCGTGACTGCTGACGCGCCGCACTGATTGAACAGGGTGGGCGTCTACACTTGGAGTTGCCCGACGCGGTCGGGCCGCCTCTCCTCTGCGTCACAAGGATCGCTATGCCCGCAACACCCGCCGTCACTCCCGGAGTCAAGCGCCGGACGGGCCGAGGTCATGTCGATTCCTATGGTGACGACCGCGTGTGCTGCGCGTCGGGCTGCCGCACCGTTCTCTCGCGATACAACAGCAGCGACTGGTGCTGGCAGCACTCAGCGGCTACGACTCCGAACCACCGCTGAGTTTCACGCGCTGACTCCGGCGGTAGTGCACGGTGGTGCGCAGCACGGCGGCCGCGATACACGCGGCGGCCAACGCAAAAGCAAGAAACAGAATCGCCATCGCAACCGCGTGCCGAAGATCCATCGTTAACTGGTCATCACAAGGCCAAGGACGAGCAACAGCCCAGCGAGTCCGAGGCAGCCTGCGCTGGACAGGACATCAAGGGTGCGACGTTTCATGGCTGCTCCTGGGGTCGATCGATCGATCGCGCTACCAGGGTCCGGAGCACCGCTCCCTGAGCCAACCAACTTGCAGGCTCAACACGTAAGGGTTCTTGTCGTGTTGAGCCCACCGTACACGTGTTCGGGTGTACGGTCGCTATAGCGATGCTCCGGACCCTGGCAGCGCGCCGCACGGCGCTTGCACCAGGGACGGACACGGATGGCCTCCATCGTTTATGCAACGGACGTCGCGGCCAGATTCAGCGACGACCAGCAACGCGTTTCGCACGAAGGCGACCGGACCGTCGTGTGGCTGGCCGGTGAACACGACATGTCGACGGTGCGGATGCTGGCCGAAACACTGGCCAAGGCGATCTCCCGCAACGACGCCGATCTCGTCGTCGACCTCAGCGAGGTCACGTTCCTCAGTGCGGCGACGGTCGACGAGCTGGTCCGGTGGCGGGTATTCCTGCGCGATCACTCGCGAGACCTAGCGCTGCGGGCGCCATCACCACGGGCATGGCGGATCCTCGAGATCTGCGGACTCACCACACTCATAGCGTGTTGCCCTTAGGTGCCGGCCGCCCGCCGCCTTCGCATTCTGCGCAAGCTCATCGGGGATGCGGGCAGTGACCTTAACGCCCGGCGCCTTTGCGACGTGTGTGCCGAAGTCACCGGCGTGAGCGGCGCGGCGATCATGCTGATGTCCGCCGATATCCCGCAAGGCGCCGCGTGCAGTACCAATGCGCTGAGCGCGCTCCTCGAACGCCTGCAGTTCGATCTGGGCGAAGGTCCGTGCGTCGACGCGCACCAAACGCACGGGCCCGTCCTCGAACCAGACCTGGCGACGCCGGTCGTCGTGCGCTGGCCGGCGTTCGCCAACGCCGCAGTCGAAGGAGGGGCCCGCGCCGTTTTCGCCTTTCCACTCCAGATTGGCGCCGTGCGCCTGGGAGCGCTCCAGCTGCACGGCGTCCTGCCTGGGGCAATCTCCGACGAGCAGCACGCTGACGCGCTCGTGATGGCCGACGTGGCCGCCCAGGCCGTTCTCGTCATGCAGTCCGACGCGCCGCCCGGCGCGCTGGCGTCCGCCCTGGAAGCGAGCGGCGAGTTCCAATACGTCGTACATCAGGCCTCGGGCATGGTGGCAGCGCAGCTCGAGGTCAGCATCGGTCAGGCCCTCATCCGCCTTCGCGCCCACTCGTTCGGCAACGGCGTGCCTCTGGCGGAGGTAGCGGCGGCCGTCGTTGGCCGAACTCTTCGATTCGATGATGGAGGCGCATAACATCGCGGAGAGCTGATGCCTAGAGAGACACTCCTCGCCCGGACGTTGGTCGAGCTGGCCGACACACTCGTCGACGACTTCGACATCATCGAGTTGCTGACGCTGCTCACCGACCGCTGCGTGGACGTGCTCGACGTTGGCGCCGCCGGTCTCATGCTCGTCGGGCCCGATGGCAACCTTCGAGTTATGGCGTCGTCGAGCGAGACGATGCGCGTGCTCGAGCTGTTCGAGCTGCAGTCGGAGCAAGGCCCGTGTCTCGAGTGTTACCGCGACGGAACGCCGGTCGTGAATCAAGATCTGGCCTCTGTCAGTGACCGCTGGCCGCGGTTTGCTGCCGAGGCGCTCAAGGCGGGATTTCACTCGGTGCACGCCCTGCCCATGCGATTGCGCGGCGCGGTCATCGGTGCCCTCAACCTGTTCCGGATCGAGCCGGGCGAGATGAGTGCCATCGACGTCGCCGCCGCGCAGGCCCTCGCCGATGTCGCCACGATCGCGATCCTCCAGCATCGGGCGATGCTCGCCGCTCAACTCCTGAACGAGCAGCTCCAGAACGCGCTCAACAGCCGCGTGCTCATCGAGCAGGCCAAGGGCATGGTGGCCGAGCGCCTCGGTGCCGACATGGAGCATGCCTTCCTCGCGTTGCGGACCTACGCGCGAAGCCACAATCGGCGCCTGGTCGACGTTGCCGGCGACGTCATCGCCGGCAAGCTGTTCGCACGACACCTTGACCCGCCCTCCGAGACCTGACCACGGTCCCCGCCTCCAAGGAGTCGCCATGGCATTCACGAGAGAAGAGATCGAAGCCGCGTTCCAGAGCTACGAGGCGGCCGCCCGACTGGCTGGTGAAACGGGGGATTGGGCGTCGTGGGCCGACGTGTTCACGCCCGATGCCACCTATTGGGAGCACCTCTACGGACGGATGAACGGACGCGACGAGATCAGGTCGTGGATCAGCAAGACGATGAGCACGTTCCCTGGCAGCGAGATGCCGACGTTTCCGAGCGACTGGCACGTCATCGATGAGGAGAGCGGCCGCGTCGTGGTGTACATCCAGAACCGCATGCGGGACCCGGGCGACGGCAGCGTCCACCAGGCACCGAACGTTTCGATCCTCGTCTACGCCGGCGACAACCAGTGGTCGTACCAAGAGGACATCTACAACGTGGATGACTTCTCCACGATGATCGCGTCCTGGTCCGAGCGGGTGAAGGCACTGGGGACCCGGCGCCCGTAGCATCGGGCGATGCGCCTGCGCCCGCGGTATGGCGACCAACCCGTCGTGCGGTTCGATGGTCCGATCGGCGATCCGGCCAAGCCGCTGCTCCGCCAGCGCCGGCGATTGGGCGACACGCTGAAGGGACTCGACGCCGACCAATGGGCGGCGGCCAGCCGATGTGAAGGGTGGTCAGTCCGCGATGTCGTCGCCCACCTCGTCACCACCAACGGTTTCTGGGTCGTGTCGGCCCTCGGCGCGCTGGCCGGCGAACCCACGCGCTACCTGAGTGACTTTGATCCGGTGGCGTCGCCCAAGGTGGCCGTCGACAGCATGCTGACGATGACGACCGAGGACGTGTTGACGAGCTATATCGACGGCGTCGAAAAGTTGGCCGCCGCGGTCGAAGGACTCGACGACGCGCAGTGGTCGCTGCCGGCCGAGGCGCCGCCTGGTCACATCGCGCTGGCGGCCATGGCGCGCCACGCGCTGTGGGACGCGTGGATACATGAACGCGATGTGTGCATCCCGCTCGGCTACCAGCAGCCTGAAGAGGACGACGAAGTGCTGGCGTCGCTCGAGTACGCCGCCGCGTTGGGCGCCGGCTTCCTCGCGCTCGAAGGCTCGCCCCGCAGCGCAACGCTGGTGGTAGACGCCACCGGGCCAGAGACGCATTTCGTGATTGACGCCGGCGAGTCGGTCGTGGTGCGCGGCGGTGATGCACCGGCCGACGCCTTGCGGATCACGGGCTCGTGCGTCGACCTTGTCGAGGCCCTGAGCTTCCGGGTGCCGTTCCCCGCGGGTGTCGGCGAGGAGACGCGGTGGCTGTTTGCCGGGCTGGGCACGGTGTTCGAAGTCGCCGAGGCGTAGCGCGCTGCGCGGAGTGGCTAGTCCCAGGCGAGGGGTAGCGACTCGAGACCGCGCAGTACGAAGGTGTTTCGGAACTTCGGCTTCCCGTCGAGACGCAGGTTCGGGAACCGGTCGACCAGCTCGCGCAGGACCTCCGCCGCTTCGAGGCGGGCCAGCGACGCGCCGAGGCACGCGTGGATGCCGTAGGAGAACGCCAGGTGGGGGTTGGGGTCGCGGTCGAGTCGCAGGGCGTCCGGCTCGGCGAAGACCGCGGGATCGCGGTTGGCCGCGCTGAGCAGCAGGATGACCACGTCACCCTTCTCTATCTGTTGGCCACCCACCTCGATGTCCTCGAGGGCGATGCGCTGCGTCATCTGCACAGGACCGTCGTGGCGTAACAGTTCCTCAACGGCCGACTCCGCCGTCACGTCGCCGGCACGCAGGGCCGCGAGCTGCGCCGGGCTGCCGAGCAACGCGAGCAGTCCGTTGCCGATAAGGTTGGCGGTTGTCTCGTAGCCGGCGATGAGCAACAGGCCGCACGTCGAGATGACCTCCTGGTGCGTCAGGCGATCGCCACTCTCCTCGCTGGCGACCAGGGCGTCGATGAGACCACCCGCGACCCGCTTGCTCGGATCGGTGATGAGCCCGTCGAGGTACGCGCTGAGCTCGGCCGCCGCTTCGTCGCCGGCCCGCTCGATCTCGGGCGTCCGGAACGGCGAGATATCGAGACGCGCCGCCAGGGTGCGCGCCCACCCCGGGAACAAATCACGGTCGTGCTCCGGCACGCCCAACATCTCGCAGATAACGTCGACCGGGAGGGGATAGGCCAACTCGGCGAGAACATCGGCTCGTCCGAGCGGCGTCAATGCATCGATGCGGCGCGCACCAAGTTCCTTGACGCGCGGTCGGAGCTCTTCGACGCGCTTGGGTGTGAAGCTGCGCGCGACGAGCCGGCGGAGACGGTCGTGATCCGGGGGGTCGATGAACAACATGCTGTGGCCCATCACGTCGCTGAACGGGCCGAGGCTCTGCGTTGGCGGCCATTTCGACTTGTGCTCATCAACGCCGAGTCGCGGGTCGCGCGCGAGCCGGGCGGCGTCGTCATGGCGGGCAACGAGCCAGATGCCCGGGGGGATGCGCATGACCGGTCGCTTGCGCCGCAGCTTGGCGTACAGCGACCACGGATTGGCCCGAATCTCGGGGCTGACCATGAAGGCGAGGAGTCGGGCAGTCGGGACCGGCACCAACCGGAGCGACGAGGCGAGCGGGCGGCGAACGAGTGACGGCAGATTCAGCACCCGCCTCACGATCTGGAACATCCGCTCGTCGTCCCCCGGCGCGGTGACGGTGGTGTCGGTGGCAGTCATCGGTCGGACCGTACCGAGAACGCCCTATTTCGGTCATCGGCGCACGGGACGATCGTGCGTCGTCCCGGCGGACGACACAGCCATCCGCCTGGCGGACCCGATCGACGACGGGCTGCGACGCCCGTCACATGTCCCGGAGCCAGTTAGCTGATGGCCGGATGGCTCCCGTTGGTGGAGATGGCGAGGACCGGCGCGATGTCGGTACTTCCGGGCGCCGTGGCGATCTCGACGCGGTCGCGGCCGTGTTCCTTGGCGACATAGAGGGCGCGGTCGGCCGCCCGTTCGAGGGCGGCCGCGCCATCGGCGTGGACCGGCAGTGTGGCCAGGCCCATGCTGGCAGTGACGCGACGGTCGACCCCGGCGACGTAGATCTCGGCGAACGCCCGCTGGATGCGCTCGGCAATCATCAGCGCGCCGTCGACGTCCGTGTTTGGCAGCAGCACCATGAACTCCTCGCCGCCGTTACGCGCCGCGAAGTCCGCGTCGCGCAGCGTGGCGCTGAGAGCGGCACCCACCGCAGCGAGCATCTCGTCGCCTTGCGCGTGGCCGTACTGGTCGTTGACCTGCTTGAAGTGGTCGAGGTCGAGCAGCAGCGCGGCCAGCGGCGTACCCGTCCGCGACGCTTGGGCCGCCATGCGCTTGATCACGTCTTGGGCCGCCCGTTTGTTCGGCAGGCCGGTGAGCCCGTCGGTCGAGGCACGGAACTCAGCGACCGCGAGGTTGCGCAGGTTGGCGAGGACGGGCGCGGCCTGACTAACGGAGTCCTTGATACGACGGTCCTCGTCGTCGTTGAGCGGGCGGGCGCCGGAAACCAGCACCGACCCGATCACCTCGCCGCCAACCGTCATGGGGGAGCAGGTCGACACGCCGGGGCAGGTCGAGCACAGCTCGCAAGAGAGAAGCGGCGGCTGGTCCGGATCTTCTACATGACGTCGCGCTGATCGGACCGCGAGGCAGGCGCGGGGATCAGCGTCGACGAGCGCCGCCCGCAGCGGGGAGTCGGCGCCGAGTGCAGTCACGGCCTCGAGCCGGTCGGCGCTGTTGTTGCGGTTGAAGACGACGGCGTCCGTGCCGGGGAGAGCGCGCTCGAGATGGCGCTTGAGCAAGTCGTGCGCTTCCTCTTCATCCTCTGCTAGCTGAAGGGTGTCGGCGAACTCGACCTGGGTTTCCTCGCCCGAGAGCATGTTCGGCAGCAGGCGTCGGGTAACGAGGAGTAGCGCGGCCAAGATCCCGACGACAGCCGCGGCGAGGACAATCGCGATCACCCAGCGGCTGCGTTGGTACACGTGCTCGACGTGTTGGTGAGCGTCGGCCGCCTCAACCTGCTCGAAGTGCAGGAAGCTCTCGAGCTTGACGCTGATCGGTCGGAAGGTGGCATCGAGTTTCCGGGCCAACGCGACCGTGGCACCCGAGTCCACGACGCCGTTCTCGTCGTCGAGCAGTTCTTTGAAGCCGTTCCAGTCATTCACGACTCCGTCGACCTCGCGCTTTTCGGCGGCCTCGTCGCCGGCGTGGATGGTGCGGAATGTTTCGAGGCTGATCTCGGCGGACGGGATGTCGTGTTCGAACAGCTGCCGGCGGAACTGGCCGCGGACGGCGTGGTCTTCGGACATCAGCAGTTGCTGCGTGGTCTGGTACGCCGTGCCGAAATGAGAGGCCAGGTCCGCCGTGGCCAGCGTGGTGGCCAGGTAGTCCTCGTACAGGGCAGACGCGGTGCCCTTGGCCGAGGACAGGCTCATCAGTCCGGTCGCGGCGACGAGCCCGAGCGCGGGCATGACGATAACGGCCACGAGGGCGAATTTGGCCGTGATCTTCTTTGACAGCGTCGACATCGAAATCCTCGCGGCGCGTTGGCCGTGTCGGTAACAGCACCCAGCAGGACCCTCTTATCGGTCACGGGCAATCCGGGCCTTAGCGATCGGTGCCATCATCAACGTGAACCCAGGAGGTTCCATGACTCGGATCGAAGCGGCGATCACCGATGAACTGGCAGGCGGCTTTCAGGGTGTGCTGGTTGGCCCCGACGACCAAACCTACGACGAGGTCCGCCGGATCTGGAACGGTCATATCGACCGACGACCGGCGCTGATCGCCCGGTGCTCGGGCGTCGCCGACGTGATGGCCGCAGTCCGCGTGGCCCGCCAGCACGAGCTCGCTGTCTCCGTGCGCGGCGGCGGTCACGCGGTCGCCGGCCATGCCATCTGCGAGGGCGGCCTCGTAATCGACCTCTCCCTGATGACGGGCACGCGGGTCGACCCCATGGCGCGCACGATCGACCTTCAGGGTGGCTGCCTCAACTCGCACCTCGACCGTGAGAGTCAGGCGTTCGGGTTGGCGGCGACCGGCGGCATCGTCAGCCACACCGGGGTCGGAGGACTCACGCTGGGCGGCGGCATCGGGCACCTGATGCGCAAGTTCGGTCTGGCCATCGACGCCCTGTTGTCGTGCGATGTCGTCACCGCCGAGGGCGACTTCGTCGTCGCCAGCGAGCAGGAGAACGCCGACCTGTTCTGGGGCCTGCGCGGCGGGGGCGGGAACTTCGGCGTGGCGACCAATTTGAAGTTCCAGCTGTACCCGCTCGGACCGACGATCCTGTCCGGCATGGTCGCCTGGCCGATGAGCGAGGCGCAGCGCGTACTGCCGTTCCTTCGCGACTTCCTCGCTGACGCGCCCGACGAAGTCGGACTGATGGGGAACCTTCGGCTAGCCCCGCCGCTGCCCGTGATTCCCGCCGAGCTCTACGGGAAGCCGATCGTCGCCATCGTCGCGAGCTACGCCGGCCCGGTCGACGAAGGCGAGTCCGTCCTGGCACCGATTCGCGCGTTGGGCACGCCGGCGGTGGATGCGATCACCGCCAAGCCATACGTCGCCCACCAGAAGATGTTCGACGCCGCCCTGCCGCACGGCCGTCACTACTACTGGAAGTCGCACAAGCTCGGGCCGCTCACGGACGAGATGATCGACATCGTGATCGAGCAGGCCGGCCGCATCACCTCGCCGCTCTCATCGGTCGCGCTGTTCTGCTTCGGCGGCGCAATGTCGCGAGTGCCTGACGACGCGATGGCGTTCCCGCATCGCGACGCGGCCCACGACATCAACATCGTGGCGTCGTGGTTGCCCGACCAGGTCGCCGAGGCCGATCGTCACATCGACTGGGCGCGGACGTTCTTCACCGCCCTCGAACCACACAGCCGCGGCGTGTACGTGAACTTCACGAGTGACGACGCCGCCCAGCGCGTGCAGAGCGCCTACACCGAGACCCAGTGGAGCCGACTCACGGCGCTCAAGGCCAAGTACGACCCGACGAACTTCTTCCGCCTGAACGCCAACATCGCCTAGAGGAGTGATCGCACGGCGGCGGTGACCTCATCGGGCGCCTCAAGGGGCGGCCAATGGCCGACGTCGCGAAGGCGATGGAGTTCACGGTGGGCGGGCCACGTCGGTAGCCGCTCTTCCATGCGATCGGCGACGTGGCCACCCGAGACCGGGTCGAGATCGCCCCAGACGAATCGCATCGGCAGTGGGCTTGTGTCGAGCGCGTCATTCCAGCGAGCGCGGTGTTCGAGTCGGTCGGCGACGTAGTGGAGCAAGCGGTGGGCGATCTTCGATCCGCCGTCGTGTTCCATCGAGCGCCAGATCCCGTGCGATTCCGCCTCGCTCATCGGGCGCCGCTGGCCCCACGTCATCTGTAGCCCGGCGGTCAGGGCCGCCTCGTCCATGGCGGCGGCAAACTCGGCACCGTTGTCGGGGTCGAGCAGCATCTGCTGTCCGACGGTCTGACGGTGAAGATCGGGCCACAGCCCGCCGTTGTTCCACACGACGGCTGTGATCTCGGGCCGCCCGCGGGCCAGGAGTTCCTGCGCGACCGAAACGCTGTAGTCGTGGGCCCAGACGACGGTGCGTGTCACGCCGAGGGTGTGCCAGATCGACTCGACCGCGTTGGCCGCGCCATGGATCGAGTACGGATGGTCCGGAGGCTTCTCCGACGCGCCGAACCCCGGAAGGTCGAGCGTCACGAAGCGCACGTCGGGTCCGAGCTGCTCCATGACCGGCACGCCGTCAAGCGACGACGACGGGTAGCCGTGGAGGAACGTCACGACCGGCGCGGTGGCGTTCCCATCGTCGTGGACCGCGAGCCGCAGCCCGTCCACATCGAGCATCTGCGCCTGGCCGGCCCACTCCTCGAACGTCGGCATGGCAGACAGCTTCCTACACGAGCGCCGTCGCCCCCGTGTGTGCGCCTGAGTAGGCGACTGTCATGGCCTCGGCGGGCATCGGGCGCGCGAAGTGGTAGCCCTGCGCCATGGTGCAGCCGAGCCGGATCAGCGCGGCCGCCTGATACTCGTCCTCGACGCCCTCGGCTATCGCCGTACTGCCGAGTGAGTGACTCAAGGTGATGACCGCGCGCACCATGGTGTCGCCGTCTCCGTCATCGCCGAGTCGATGGACGAACGACTTGTCGATCTTCACGACATCGACGGGAAAGTCGTAGAGCCGACCGAGCGATGAGTAGCCCGTCCCGAAATCGTCGATTGCTAAGCGAACCCCGAGTTCCTGCAGCGCGCGGAAGACATCCCCCCGCATCCAGCTCGTCTACGAGGGCGCTCTCGGTGACCTCGACGAGGAGCGCGCTCGCCGGGAGCTGTGCGTCGGTCAACGCGCCGACGATGTCGTCGATCGCACCGTGGTCTTTGACGTGCCGAGCCGACAGGTTCACGCTCACGTAGAAGTCGTCCGCCGCCAAGCCGGTACGGCGCCATTCGCTGGTTTGCCGGCATGCTTCTCGCAGGACACACGCCCCGAGCTGCACGACGAGGCCCGTGCTCTCGGCGATGGGGATGAAGTCGTTGGGCATGATGAGGCCGCGCTGCGGATGATTCCAACGGACGAGGGCTTCGGCGCCGAGGACCCGTCCGCTCGAAATCTCGACGATCGGTTGGTAGTGCAGTACGAGCTGCCCGTCGAGGATTGCGGTCGGCAGTTCACTAGCGACCTCGAGGCGGCGCATGGCGTCCTCGTGCATCTCGGGTACGAACCGCTCCTGACCGTCCGCGGCCGTTGCGCTTGGCGACGTACATGGCCAAATCCGCGTCGCGGAGAAGCTGGCTTGCGCTGCTATTGCCGGAGCGGCCGACGGCGATGCCGATGCTCGCGTGGAGCGGCACTTCCTCGCTGCGATGCGGAACGGCTCCTGGAGTGCGTCCTGGAGCCGCTGCCCAACTGCTTCGGCCGCCGCGACCGACCGAAATCCGCGAGAAGGCGCTATTTGCGCCTCCGAGTCCGGATTCATGCGGACGCATCGGCACGATTGGCGCACCCGCTTACGGTTGCGTGGACGACGTCGCAAAATGGGACTTAGGTCCCGCGCGTTTCGTCCGCCGCAGGTGTGCCGATAAGAGAGGGCGTGGTGGAACCAGTGGCGCTTGGCGAGGGGTTCGCAGCGGTGTTAGCCGCTGCGCAGACCGGCGCTGAGTGGGCCATGGCGTCGCTCTACCGGCAGTACCAACCGTCGCTATTGCGCTATTTGTCGGCCCGGGCGGGGCAGGACGGCGAGGACATCGCGTCGGCCGCGTGGCTCGACGCGGCTCGAAACCTCGGTACCTTCGACGGCGGGGAGGATCACTTCCGTCGCTGGTTGTTCACCATCGCCAACCGTCGTCTGACCGACTTCCTCCGGCGGCGATCACGCCGATCCCGCGAGGTTCTCGACGAGGCGCCCGACGCGCCGGCGGGTGCGTCGTCGGCGACGGCCGACCTGGCGATCGCCGCCATCGCGGGTGACGACGCGGCGCGCCGCATCGCTGCGGTTCTTCCCCCCGACCAAGCGGCGGTTGTCCTGCTCCGCGTGGTCGCCGGGTTCAGCGTCGAGGAGGTGGCCGAGATCCTGGAGCGTCGACCGGGCGCGATCCGGGTCATGTCGCACCGCGCCCTCCGCCGCCTGGCGGAGGAATTCGGCGACGACGTGTAACGCACCGTGACCGACGAGCGAAGAAGGGGGTGAAGATGAGACGCCAACGCCACATCGACGAGGCCGTTACCGAGCGACTGCTCAGTGGCACGGTCACGCCCGACGATGCGCCGCCCGGACTGTCCGGTGTCGCTGCCGCGCTCGCGGCGGCCGCCGAACCAGTTCCGACGGCCGGTCCGGGAGCACCGTTGCTCGCCGCGATGGTGTCGGCCATCGAGACGCCCGCCCGACCCACGCCAACCCCCCGGAGGAACCCCGTGCTCGCCAAGGTCCTGTCCACCAAGGTCGCGATTACCGCCGCCGTCCTCGTCCTCGGTGTCGGCAGCGCCGCGGCGGCTACGAACAACCTGCCGGACGCCGCGCAGGACGGAGTCTCACGCGCCGTCAGCCACGTTGGCATCGACCTCCCGCGCGCGTCCGATGACAACCCGAGCCCGCACCCTGACAATCACGGCGCCGATGTATCCGGCGTCGCGCACGGCGACGACAAGGGGGCCGAACACGGCGCGGCGGTGTGCGCGGTGGCCAGCGGTGGCCGCTGCCAGCCGGACCACGACACGACGTCGACGAGCGCGCCGGATGACCACGGCCAAGGAGGCGAGCACGGCGCCGCCGTCTGCGCGGTGGCCAGCGATGGCCGTTGCCAGCCGGACCACGACACGACGTCGACCACCGCTGGCGGCGACGGTGCCGGTCCGGGTCACAGCAACGACGATCACGGCAACGGAAACAGCAACGGCCATGGCAAAGGCAACAGCGATGGCCACGGCGGCGAAGAGAGCGGTCCGGGTGGCGGCGAGTAGCTGGTAGGCCACGCGCCGGGGGCGGGCGCCCTCGGCGAGTACCGTGCGGCGTGGTTGCTGGGCGGCGACGGGGACGAATGCTGGGGGTGGCCACCGCGTCGGCTGTCCTGGCCCTCGCAATCGGCGTTCGGGGGCCCGCACCTGCGCACGCGGCGGCGCCGTCCGATTCTCGGCCTGGTGAGCGGCCCCGCCGGGATGCGCCCGAGGATCGCTATGCACCCGCCGGCGGCTGCTACTCGGTCGTCGGGGCCGGCCCGGTGTACTTCCACGCCACTGATCTCGGCCGCTACCTGTTGTACACGCGGGACGCCAAATATCTGGCCGGGGACGGCACCCGCGTGACGAAGGCCGATACGCCGAGCGCCGACGCCGACTGGGTCCTCGACGGACCGGTCGACGGTACGTTCACGTTCAAGCTCGACAATCCCACGCGCACGCTCGTTCTGGCCGGCGGCGACTCGCTCGCCCTCGCCGTTGGTTCCGCTGCCTCCACCGCGGCGCGGTTCCGTCTCCGTCAGGCGGTCGGCTGCGCTGTCTTCCCCGAAGTCGACATCGACATCACCGGGCCCTACCCGAAGGGTGAAACGCCGATCGAGGAAGTGCGCGGCTTCCTCGACGGCCACTTACACATGATGGCGTTCGAGTTCCTCGGCGGTCGCGTGCACTGTGGCCGGCCATGGCACGCGTACGGCGTAACTCGCGCGCTGGTCGACTGCCCCGACCACATGGTCGCGAACGGAAACGGCGCCGTGCTCGAGAACTTCCTCTCGAACAGCACCCCGTTCGGTAGTCATGACCCCATTGGCTGGCCGACCTTCAAGGACTGGCCGGCGCCGGGGTCGCTCACCCACGAGCAGGTGTACTACCGGTGGATGGAGCGGGCCTGGCGCGGAGGCCTGCGAATGTTCGTCAACCTGTTCGTCGAGAACTCCGTGCTCTGCAAGTTGTATCCGCTGAAGCAGAACAGCTGCGACGAGATGGCCAGCGTGCGGCTCCAGAACCAGCGCATCCACGAACTCGAGCGGTACATCGACGCGCAGAGCGGCGGACCCGGGCGGGGCTGGTTCCGCATCGTCACCGAGCCGGCCGACGCGCGGCGCGTGATGAACGATGGTCGCCTGGCGGTCGTCCTCGGCATCGAGGTATCAGACCTGTTCGGGTGCCGCCTGGTGGCCGAGCAGCCGCAATGCACCGAAGCCGACATCGACCGGCAACTCGGGGAGGTGCACGCCATGGGAGTACGGCAACTCGAGTTGGTGAACAAGTTCGACAACGCGTTGGCCGGTGTGGCCGGCGACGGCGGCACCACTGGCGTGTTCGTCAACTTTGGGAACTTCTACGACACCGGTCACTTCTGGGACTTGGAACCCTGTGACTCCCAGCACACGGGTGTCCATGATCAGGACCAGCTCACACTGCCCGGTGGGACGTCCGAGCGGGACGCCGTGCTTGCCGCGATCCTCCACCTCTCACCGGTCGGCGCGCCGCCGCCGCTGTATCCCACGCCGCCGAACTGCAACACGCGCGGGCTGACGGCTCTGGGGCGGTACACGATCGAGCGGATGATGCAGCGCGGGATGATCTTCGACCCGGACCACATGAGCGTGCTCGCCCGTCAGCAGTCCCTCGACGTTGTCGAGGCGCACCACTACCCGGGCGTCGTCTCGAGCCACAGTTGGGCCACCCCCGATGCGTACCCACGCATCTACGCGCTCGGCGGCATGACCACGCCGTACGCCGGCGGCTCGTCCGGATTCGTGAACGCGTGGCGGCAGCGCAAGGCCTACGCGCCAACTGGCCGGACCTGTTTCGGCTTCGGGTACGGGGCCGACGCCAACGGATTGGGGTCGCAGGGCGGGCCGCGCGGACCGGGCGCCAAGAACCCGGTGACGTATCCCTTCACCGGGTTTGGCGGCGTGACTGTCGCCAAGCAAACCAGCGGTCAGCGCGTGTACGACATCAATCGCGACGGCGTCGCCCACTACGGGCTGTATCCCGACTGGATCGAAGATCTTCGGCACTTAGCGGGCGACCAGATCATCGATGACATGAGCTGCGGCCCCGAGACGTACCTCGAGATGTGGGAGCGGGCCGGCGGCATCGCCGCGCCCGCCTGCCATCCGGGTGCGGTCCTCGACGCACTCACGCCGGGTGCATCGGTCGACGCGGTGTTGCGCACCGTCGGGCAGCCGCAGCGACGTAGTGGGTGGACCTTCAGCTACTGCGTCAACGGCGGGGCGACGCGCCTCGTTCAGTTCGACACCGCTGGGCGCCTCGTCCGCACCACCGCGGTTGGCGGCGCGGTGGCGACACGGGCCGAGCCACTACCGGTGACCGGGCGCGAGACACGCGGTCCGGTCCTCGCCGCGTTCGGCGCGCTCGCGCTCCTTTTGCTCACACGACTACAGCGCGCACGCGATCGTCACTAGCTCGGCGAAGAGGTCGTCGGCGGCCATCGCCACGCCCCGCCGGCTGAACCACGTCGCCACGTTCGTGACGTCGCGCTGGAGAAAGTCGAGGGCCTGCGGGTTGATCGCAATGTCCACCGTCTGCGGCAGGTCGATGACCCAAATCTCGCCGTGCCACCACAAGAGGTTGTAGGCGGACAGGTCGGCGTGCACGAATCCGGCGCCCACGATCAGACGCAAGTTGGCGAGCATCTGGGTCGCGGCCAGTGCGAGGTCCGCCGAATCGAGTCGGGCCTGCGCGAGCCGTGGCGCCGCTGCACCACGGTCGCCGACGAACTGCATCAGCAGGCCGTCATCGCGCTCGCCGACGGGATACGGCACGTTGACGCCGACCTCCCAGAGCCGGCGCATGACATCGAGCTCGTGACCGGTCCAGCCGTCGGCCAGGAGACGCTTGCCGTACTTGGTCGCCCGCTCGGCCGCGCGGCGGTCCCGCGACTTGGCGAACGTGCGGCCGTCGCGGTAGCTCCGGTCGTTCATGAACGCATTGGCCCTCTGGAAGCCGAGCGCCTCCAGCTCACCCTTGTGGGTGACAGAACGTGGTCGGTAACGCTTGTGGGCGAGGAGGCACGAGCGATCCTCGTGCGTGCGTTCGACGAGGAAGACCTCGGCTTCCTTGCCGGTCTTGAGCGGGCCGAGATCGAACTCGGCGTAGTCGACGTCTTCGGTGATCAGCCAGTCCGGCTGCGGGCGCACGGGCGCCTCCTTTGGGGAACGGAGCGAGCAGGGACGCGAACGGCGTCCTCCTCCGAACCTCCTAGGAGGTCGTAACAGGTGCGCGGAGGAGGGCCTGAGGTCGCGTCGCGTTCATCTCGATATGCCCTCCTTTCCGGTTGCCGTCAGGGTACCCGCCGCCGCAGCGTCGGCGTGACGTTTATATGCCCACCCCGGACCCCGCAGCACGAACGAAAGCCGATCGTGCCAGTTGTCGGAGCCGGCAACGTCGCGCACGATGTCGCGGTGCTCGTGGCTCGCGATGCGCGCCGGGTTGAACGTATCGATGTTCTTCGTGAGCCCGTACACAACCGGCTCGCTCTCGCGTTCGAACGTGCCGAACAACCGATCCCAGACGATCAGGATGCTGCCGTGATTGCGGTCGATGTAGCGCGAGTTGGAGCCGTGATGGACGCGGTGGTGTGACGGTGTGTTCAGCACTTCCTCGACCGCACCGAGGCGTCGGATCGCGTCGGTGTGAATCCAGTACTGGTAGAGAAGATTGATCGCCCGCGCCTGGGCGACCAGCCGCGGGCGCACGCCGACGCCCGACAGCAACCCGTACGGAATGAAGACGCCGAACACATCGGCCACGGGCTGGCGCAGCGCCGTCGACAAGTTGTAGCGCTCGCTCGAGTGGTGGACGACGTGGATGGCCCACAGCGCCCGCACCTCGTGCATGAACCGGTGGTTCCAGTAGTAGATGAAGTCCCATCCGGCGATGGCCGCGGTCCACCCCACCACACCGCCGCCGAGGTCGCGTCCGCCACTGCGCTCCCACACGTTGGCGGGCGAGAGGCGGTCGCTCACGGTGCTCCCGATTGCCAGACCGCCCGCGCCGATGGCGACCGGGCCGCCGACGCTCCGCAACCGACGGGCGATGCGGCCGACGCGGTCATCGCGGGTAGCCAGCCGGTCCGCAATCGTCGTGACTGCCGCGGCAGCCACCGCGGTGCGGACGAGCACCTTCGGGAACCGGCCCTTGCCGGGGAGCACCTGTTTGACGAGGGCGGCGGCGGCAAACGGTGCGAGCAGGCTACCGACGCCCATCGCCAGGCTCGCCGCGGTGTCGTCCTTGGTGTAATCCGCCGTGCTGGGGCCCTCGCGCTGGGCGCGGGCGGCGAGGTAGCGCCGCTCGGCGCCCATCGACCCGAAATAGAACGGCACCGCCGCGACGGTGAGGTCGGCCACGGGATGCTGTTTAGCCGACCGCCCGGGCCGCCGACTCGGCGGCGTTACGCTCGGTCCGTGGACGGGCCGGTCGAGGAGATCCACGCCGGAGACGTCGTGTGGCGCTTCGATCGCGACTTCCTCACATCGAACTGGACGTGCATCTGGGGACGCGGGTGCCTCGGGATCCTGGACGAGCCGGCCGAGCACCTCGCGCAGGGTTGCTGCTCGATCGGCGCCGAGTTGGGCGACATCGACGAAGCGCGCATGATCTCGGCCCTGGCCGCCACGCTCGCGCCCGAGCGCTTTGAGCAACACGCGACGGCGCTGACCGACGGCATCTTTCGCGACGCGGAGCGCATGCACACGCGTGTGGTGGACGGCGCGTGCATCTTCTTCAACCGGCCCGACTTCAGCGGTGGTGCCGGATGTGCCCTGCACCTGGCGGCGGTCGATGCCGGCGAGTCGCCCATCGAGTGGAAGCCCTCGGTGTGCTGGCAGTTGCCGATCCGCGTCGACTGGGAGGAACACGCCGACGGGCACGAGGTGGCCACCGTGCGGCGATGGACGCGTACCGATTGGGGTGACGAGGGCGAGACCATGGCGTGGTGCTGCACGGAGCCGCCGCTGGCCTACGTAGGCGGGGAGCGCGTCGTCGACTCGCTGGGCGACGTGCTCGAGGAGGTCGTGGGCACCGCGGTCTACGTCGAGTTGCGCCGCCGACTCACCCACTGACGGCTACCGGTCGAAGACGCTCACGGCTTCGATGTGGAAGCTGTGCGGGAACAGGTCAACCGGCGTTACCGCCGTGAGGCGGTAGCCAGCGTCGAGAAGGAGCCGGGTGTCGCGGCCCAGCGCCGCGGCGTCGCAGCTCACGAGCACGGCGCGCGTCGTACCCGTCGCCTCGATCACCGCGACGCCCTCTCGCTTGAGTCCGGCCCGACTCGGATCGGCGACGACTAGGTCGGCGGCGAGCGGGTCCCACTCGACGACGTCGGCGCGTACGACGTCGCACGTTGTCGCGTCGAGGTTCGCGCGCGCGTCGGCCGCCGCGGCAGAGGACCCTTCGACCGAGGTGGTGCGCCACCCTCTGTCGGCGAGCGCTCCGGCGAACAGGCCGACGCCGCCGTACAGGTCGACAGCATGACCCGTCGGCATGTCCGCGGCCGCCGTGGTGACGAGCTCGGTCAGCGCGTCAGCCGCCTCCGGCGACGGTTGGAAGAACGACCGGGCTGACACGCGCCAGCGCCGGCCCGCGGCTTCCTCGTGGATGTGGTCCCGCCGCGCATCCTCGGGGACGTCGATCGTGGCGGCTGAGGGTGTGGGCGCCGCCAGCCGCTCACCGGTGCGGGCGCCGCACCGCAGCACAACTTCGCGCGCCTGGCCGTAACGGGAGTTGACGAGGAGGTCGGCGATGAGCGGATGCACGACGAGACAGCTGTCGACGGTGATCACGTCGTGGCTACCGCGCGATCGATAGCCGGCGCGGCCGTCACGGATCGCGGCCCGGATCGTCGTGCGGGTTGCCGAGTCGGACAGTTCTACGAGTGGTCGCAGCGGCGGATCGTCAAGACGAGCGATGCGCCGCAGGGCGTCGCGCACGATGTCGATCTTCAGGGTTCGCTGGCCGGCGAGCGAGACGTGCTGCCATTGACACCCCCCGCAGCCGCGCGCCACCTCCGGGCAGGGTGGTGCCACTCGCAGCGGTGACGGTTCGAGCACCGTCCGCACTCGGGCGCGGGAGAAGTCGCGGCGCGTCTCGACGACGTCGATCTCGACGGGCTCACCGGGTAGCCCGCCGGCGACGAACACCACTCGGCCCTCGTCGTCGCGACCGAGGGCGTCACCACCGGCGACCATCGACGTCGGTGTGATCACGGGCAACTAGCCGTTCGTCCTGCTGGCCTCGTAGATCTCGATCGTTGGCGGGGCAGTCGCGAATTGGGCGGCGGCGCGCACGAAGTCGAGCGACGCCGGCACGCGGAAGTGGGCATCGAGCGCGTCCTGGTCGGCCCAGTGCTCGAGGAAGACCAGCCGATGCGGATCCTCCACATCCCGATGAACCGAGTGGAGGAGGCACCCCGGCTCGGTCCGAGACCGGCGGACGTGTTCGAGGCTGTGCTCGATCATCTCGTCGATCGCGTCGGGTTGGACCTGGATCGATCCGGTGACGATGATCACGGCGCGGTGGCGTCCTTGAGGAACGCGATGTCCTCGGCCTGACCGTCGGCCGGTGTTTCGCAAACGACGGGCGCGTCGGCCCGGCGCACGACCTCGGCGAGCACCTCGGCGGCGATCGTGCCCTTGCCCAGGTTCTCGTGGCGGTCCCGCCCCGAGCCCTCGGCGTCCTTCGAGTCGTTGCAGTGCACGAGATCGATGCGACCAGTGATGGCGAGTATGCGTTCGACCGCGTCGACGACCGACTCGCCGGCCGCGTGGGCGTGGCAGGTGTCGAGACAGAACCCGATCCCGAAACCGGCGATGTGTTCCCAGAGGCGCGCCAGCGTGTCGAATTTGCGAGCCATGGCGTGGTCGCCGCCCGCGGTGTTCTCGAGATACACGGGCACGGTGGTCTCGAGCTGCTCGAGCCCCTTCACCCACCGTTCGAAGCCGACGGCCTCGTCCTCGCCGGCGTCGACGTGACCACCGTGGACGATGACGGCGCTGGCGTTGACGTCGGCGGCCGCGTCGCAGCATTGCTGCAGGATCTTGCGGCTCGGGATGCGGATCTTGTTGTTCCCAGACGCCAAGTTCACGAGATAGGGGGAGTGCACGTAGACGGGCACATCCCAACTTCGGAGCGCGTCGGCGTCGGCACGCGGCTCCGGCTTCTTCCAACTCTGCGGATCGGACAGGAAGATCTGCACCAAGTCGGCGCCGGTTGCCGTCGCCGACTCGACCGGGTCGTTCATCTTGACGTGGGCACCGATGAGCATTGGTTCCCGACCGTAATGTCTGGCGACGTGATTGACGACCAACTCACAGCGATCTCACAGTGAGCCCACAGGCGAGAGTCCGATGATGGCGCCATGACCGAGACCGCATCCGAACGGGCGCTCAGCCGCCGCCAAGCCCTCACCTGGCTCACGACCGCGGGTCTGGCCGCCGTCGGCGTGGCCTGCTCGTCCAACGGCTCGTCTTCGTCGGCGACGACGGTCGCCGGCGCGGCGCCCAGTTGCGTTCTCGCTCCGGAGATGACCGAAGGGCCGTATTACATCTCGGGCGAGGCCGTGCGCGGCGACATAACCGAGGGCAAGCCCGGCGTGCCGTTGCAACTCAATCTCACCGTGGTCGACGCGTCGACCTGCCGCCCGATCCCCGATGCCGTGGTGGAGATCTGGCACGCCGATGCGAGCGGCGACTACTCCGGGTTTGGGAACGGCGCGTCGAGCCGCACGTTCCTCCGTGGCGCCCAGAACGCCAACGCCGACGGTCTGGTGACGTTCAAGACGATCTATCCCGGCTGGTACCAGGGCCGGGCGACGCACATCCATCTCAAGGCGCGCGTGAACGGCACTACCCATACAACCCAGCTGTTCTTCAACGAAGCCGACAACAACGCGGTGTATTCGCAGTCGGCCTACGCCGGCCACCAGGGCACGCGGACGATGAATAGCCAGGACGGCATCTACTCCGGTGGCGGCAGCAAGACCATCGTGCCGCTGACCGCGAGCGGCGCCGGGTACGCCGGGTCGTTGTCACTGGGGGTGCAGGCGTAATTCGCTCGAAAGCGGCCATAGTGTCCGTGTGACACGTCGCCGCGGCTTGGCCGTTCTTGCCCTCACCGTCAGCCTGCTCGCGGCCGGGACGCACGCGTCTCGCGCCGCCGACGACTACACCAACTCGGCGTACATGCAGCATGACCTCGACAACATGTCGAGGTCATCGGTTCGCCAGCGCAAGATGGTGACCGACCCCGACTACCACCTTGCCTTCATGAAGGCGGCGGGTTACTCGTGGATCGACGCACAGCGAAACCAGCTCGCCGATCTCAACGTCGGTCGGATCCACCTGTCGCTCGGTCAGTTGCTGCCCGGCGGTTCGGTCGGCGATCCGCAGCGCTACTTCGACATCACGCCAACGCGCATCCAGTTCCTGTCGCGTACCGGCGCCAAGTTGTCGGGTCGCATCTGGAGCAACGGCACGCCGGGCCCGCGGCCTGGCATCGTGATCACGACGGGCTCCCTTCAGGGCACCGAGCACATGTACTGGTGGGCGGCGCGCACGCTGGCTGGCAGCGGCTACGTGGTGATGACCTTCGACGTCCAGGGCCAGGGCGAGAGTGAGACGACCGGTCACGCGTTCGGCGACGTCACGCCAACCACCGATGGCGTCCCGTTCCAGCAAGCCGCCAACTTCTACGACGGCACCATCGACGCATTGCGGTTCTTCATGTCGACCCCGTCGGCCGCATACGTACCAGGCGGGCGGACGCCCGCCGAGGTCGCCACGGCGAAGTCCGCCGCGACGCGCGGCCACGAACACCTCGACTGGGTGAACCCGTTGTGGGGCAGCTTCGATCGCGCCCGCATCGGCATCGCCGGCCATTCCCTCGGCGCCGGCGCGGTCTCCGCCGTGCAGCAGTGTTCCGACAAGGCGGTGCTGTGGAAGACGCTCGCGCTGTGCGGCGGTCGCTCATTTCCGATTCGCGCCGTCATCGGGTGGGACGCGCTCAGCGCCGACGTAACGCCGGTGGTGCCGGGGATGAATCAGCAAGCCGACGGATACTTCCTCAACCCCGAGCCCGCGTACACCGCACCGGCCGCGGACGGGCACCTCGAGGCCCATCGCAAGTGGAAGTCGGCCGGTCTCGACACCTACTCGCTCACGATCCGCGGCGGGACGCACCTCGAGTGGGCGCAAATCCCGTGGATCCTCCCCGCGACGGGATACGGCACCTCGCTGGCGGACTACTACACGCTGGCCTGGTTCGACCGGTACGTGAAGGGCAGCGCCGCCGCGGCGGCCCGGCTGCTCAACGGACCGCGTGACCTGGCGTCGCCGGGCAACCCCTGGAACGCCCACCACTTCTCGACGCGGTACCTCAGCGCGTTCCGTCTCGGTGGTACCGAGCGCATTGATCTGCGCCAGTACGCCGGGTTGTCGAAGGTGGGGGACTGGGCTGGTTCCAACGCCGACCGAGTTGGTCGCGCTATTCCGTAGCGGACTGCGTCATGCCGCGATGGCGGCGTGCATCTCCCAAACGAGGATCTCGGCCGGCTCGATCGCGGTGACGCGCTGCCCGCCGCTGCTGGTGAACCGCACGGCGTCGCCCTGTACGAGTGGACCGGCGCCCTCGAGGTCGACCGAGCCGCGCGGCACGAACAAGTGCAGGAACGGTGCCTCGGGCAGCGTGACCGAGCCTCCGGCTTCGAGCCGCGCCGCGTGGAGGGTGGCGTAGCGGTTCTTTATGCGGATCGCCGCCGTGTCGCGGTGCTCGGCCATGCCGGAGGCGACGGGTACGAGCCCGCCAGCGAGCAGCTCGCTGTCGATCTCCTGTTGCTCATAACCAGGGTCGATGCCGCGCTCGTCGGGGACCACCCACATCTGCACCAGGTGCACGTCCTCGTCGTGACGGGGGCGGTTGGCGTCGATGCGCCACGAGTCGTTCTTCTCCGAATGGAAGATCCCGGTGCCCGCGCTCATGCGCTGGGCCAGCCCGGGATAGATCACGCCGGCGTTGCCCTCCGAGTCCTGATGGACGAGCGACCCCCGGAGCACCCAGGTCACGATCTCCATGTCGCGGTGGGGGTGCGTCTCGAAGCCGGTGCCGGCCTTGAAGACGTCGTCGTTGTTGACCAGGAGCAAGCCGTGATGGGTGTTGCCTGCGTCCCAGTGATTGCTGAATGAGAACGAGTGCTTCGAATCGAGCCACCCGATGTCGGTCTTGAAGCGGTCGTCGGCTCGGCGAATGTCAACGGTCATAGTTGTTCAGTCAACAAGTAGGCATCAGGCGCTATTCCAATAGTCTTGCCCGCATGACAATCGTTAGCGACGACGTCGTCGTCGAGCTTCGGGGCTGGCTGGAGCAGAATTGGGATCCCGACATCACCGTCGCCGAATGGTGGGAGCGGCTCGGGCTGTCGGGCTGGGCGGCGCCGTCGCTTCCCGAGAACGCCTACGGGCGCGGATTGCCGCGCGCCGACGCGGTTCGGGTCGGTAGCGAGATCAACAAGTTCGGCGCCCTTTCGGCGCCGGCCGGCCTGGGCCTGCTGCTGGCCGCGCCGACCATCGCGACGCACGGCACACAAGAGCAGATCGACACTTACGTGCGCGACATCGTTACCGGCCAGAAGGCGTGGTGCCAGCTGTTCAGCGAGCCGGGCGCCGGGTCCGACCTGGCCGGGCTCACGTGCAAGGCCGTGCAGGACGGTGACGAGTACGTCGTCAACGGGCAGAAGGTGTGGACGTCGGGTGGCCAGTACTCCGACATGGGCATGCTGATTGCCCGCACCAATCCCGACGCCCCGAAGCACCAGGGCATCAGTTACTTCGCGTTCGACATGCATCAGCCCGGCGTCGACATCCGGCCGTTGAAAGAGATGACCGGCCACGCCATGTTCAACGAGGTGTTCCTCAACGACGCGCGCGTGCCGGCCGACGCCGTGATCGGCGACAAGAACAACGGCTGGGCCGTGGCCAACACGACGCTGATGCACGAGCGGGCGGGCCTCGGCTCCGGTGGCGGCAGCGCCGGATACGGCGGCGCGCTCCCCGGCACCGTCGCTGGCCAGCTCGACAAGCGCGTCGGCGACTTCGTGTCGGGCGATCGGCCGCGCCGTGGCGGCGGTGGTGGTGCGGCCGCGGTACGTGGCGGCAGCGCGCAGCTGTTGATCGGCATGGCCAAGGGCAACGGCAAGGCGGAGGACCCGGTGATCCGCCAAGGCCTCGCCCAGCTGCACACGATGGGCGAGATCGGCCGCTTCAACGCCGAGCGCTCCAAGGCCGCGCGCGCGGCCGGCGTCGACATTCCCGGGATGCCGAACATCGCCAAGCTGTCGATGAGCCAGATCGTCCGGCTGACTCGCGATCTGGGACTTCAGATCGTCGGTCCGCACGGCATGCTGCACTCCTATACGCCAGAGGGCCGCAAGGTTCTCGACGAGGCGACCGGCAACCCGTTCCTCGCGGCCATCACCGAGTCGGCGCTCTACGCCCAGGCGCCGTCGATCTACGGCGGCACCGATCAGGTGCAGCGCAACATCATCGGCGAGCGGGTACTGGGTCTTCCCAAGGAACCCAACGACGACAAGATGCGTCCGTTCTCGGAGTTGCCGAAGAACGGCTAAGCGCGCTCGAGGATGACGACCGGGATCTCGCGAGTCGTCTTCTGCTCGTAGTCGGCGAAACCCGGCATCAGCTGCTTCTGCTTTTCCCATAGGCGGGATCGCTCTTCGCCCTCGGCGACGCGGGCCGTGACCGGGATCGACTCCGTCCCGACCTCGATTGTCGCGTCGGGATGGGCTTGGAGATTGTGGAACCAGTCGGGGTGGGTCGGCGCCCCGCCCTTGGACGCGAAGATCGCGTAGCGGTCGCCGTCGGGTTGGTACACAAGTGGATTGACGCGTTCCTTGCCGGACTTGGCGCCGGTGGTGTGGAGCAGCAGCATTGGCGCGCCGGCAAAGCCGCCGCCGACCTTGCCCTCGTTGGCGCGGAACTCGTCGATGATCGCGGTGTTGAAGTCGGGGGCAGACATCAGCGGGATCAACCGTCACGGGGGCGCAATCCATTCCCATGCACCGGGCCGCCCACCGAGGCGGTGGCCGCCGACGATTCTCGAGGAAATGCCGTACCGAATCGGTACGGCATTTCCTCGAGAACGTGGGTGACGAGGTCGTGATCGAAGCTGCACA